>ENA-ORTJ01000001-ORTJ01000001.1-human-gut-metagenome-genome-assembly--contig:-NODE-1-length-365560-cov-10.074092_pt1 | contig 365560 bp, 350 predicted proteins | sample MGYA00242069_ERZ509187 | MGnify/ENA primary metagenome ERZ509187 (study PRJEB26280, sample SAMEA2338779) | human gut metagenome | biome: human gut; feature: human-associated habitat; material: faeces... | reverse complement strand
AGAGTTCAGACATACATCAGTGACAGTTCCTGTGTGCAACGGACAGGTTGTTGGACTTGGACTTAAGGGATATTTATATGCCATGGAAGCAGTTGTTGACCTTGCTATGAAAAAGTAGTTGCCAAATGTTTATATTTATTATACAATATTAGAAGTCATTTGATTATTTAGGAGGTATACCAAAGAATGGTAGATGCAGGTAGTTTTAAGAACGGTATTACAATTCAGTATGAGAACGGAATTTGGCAGGTAATCGAATTCCAGCATGTTAAGCCTGGTAAGGGATCACCTTTCGTTAGAGCTAAGTTAAAGAATATTATTTCTGGTGGTGTTATAGAGAATTCTTTCAGACCAACTGAGAAGTTTGATCTTGCACACATCGACAGATCAGAATATCAGTATTTATATGCTGATGGAGATCTTTACAACTTTATGAATACAGAGACATATGACCAGATCGCATTAAGTGCTGATCAGGTTGGTGATTCTCTTAAGTTCGTTAAAGAGAATGAGATGGTTAAGCTTTGTTCACATGATGGTAATGTATTTGCTATTGAGCCACCTATTTCAGTTGAGCTTGAAGTAACAGATACAGAGCCTGGTATCAAGGGTAACACAGCAACAGGTGCTACTAAGCCTGCTATCGTAGAGACAGGAGCTAAAATTATGGTTCCTTTATTCGTTAACCAGGGCGATAAGATTAAGATTGATACTCGTACAGGTGAGTACACATCAAGAGCATAATCAATATGTATTATTAAAGGGCTGTCATGCATATGCATGACAGCCCTTTTTGCGCGAGTAGCGATGAGAATAGCTGCAGAATTTATAATCATGCTTGCATGAATTATAAATTGGGCGGATATTCGAGGAGCACCGCGACAATGCCAGACTTTAGTCTGGCATATGCGCTACTCGCGCGAGTAGCGATGAGAATAGTTCTAGACTTATCCCCTTGCCTGGAATGTTGTACAGACAGTATCATTTTCAGTAACAGCCTTAATGCCTGATATATCTACATGGTCTGCATCACATTTTTTATTCGTATTATATATGCAGTTAGTTGCCTGACAGGAGATTGTCAGCGAATCTTTAGGAATATGGCACATATTAGTTGATCCATGCTTCTGATGTTCATAATCACTGCAGCATGTTTCATCACATTGACATGCCAAGCTTCCTTCTACACAGATTGAATTAAGACAGCACTGGTTGTCACAGTTATGCATGCACGAAGCAGCATTACAGTTAAGATTTCCCATAGCATTTCTCCTTTCAAAAAACAAATATGACCGCTATTGTTTGTGAAACATAGCGGCCATATTATTGTACCCTTTATATTATTCTTTATTCAGAGTGTTATTTAATGAAAGAAAATGTAAAACGCTTCGTTCTGACATTGAAATATCTGAAAGAAACCTTAGCAATAATCTTATCTTTTGATACAAATGTGTTGGTCCAATATCTGGAATCCTTGGAATTATTTCTGTTATCTCCGAGCATAAAATATGAATCAGCAGGTACAACATAGGTTAGCTCATCACCATCATTATACATAGGTTCTCTTAAATAATCTTCTTCAAGAATATCACCATTCACATATACATGCCCATTGGTAATCTGTATTACATCACCAGGGACTCCTATTACCCGTTTAACGAAATTCTGAGATTCGTCATCAGGATATTTGAATATTACAATATCTCCGCGCTTAGGCTCACTGAAAAGGTAGGCGAGTCTGAAACCTATAAGTCTGTCACCTGTGAGAATAGTATTCTCCATAGAACCAGAAGGTACCTGGGCATTAACAATGATAAATCTTGTAAATAGAAATGCCATGATAATAGCCAATGTCAGGATTTTTAAGAAACTAAAGATTTCAGAACCAACACTGGTTTTAGCAGCCTGCTTCTGGGAATCCTTAGTGTCATTATAGTATTCTTCATTGTAGCGCGGAATATCTGTTTCGTATGAAGCATTATCATCATAATCTGAAAAATAATCATTGTCATGATGCTCATAAGTATCATCAAGAAATTCTATGCCATCATCAAAATCGTATTTTGATGTTTTATCATCGTCGAATTCATTATTTTTATAATCTGTCATATTAAATAGTCCTTATCTTTATATAAGACAATGATAGTTTAAAAGGCGTTATTTTGCAAGCAATTCCATGATTTTATTACTTCTTGCAATGAATCCTGTCATCTGCTCTGGTGAAAGAGGCGCATGACTGAGCATTGCAAGGTCATAGAGCTGTTCACATATAATCTTAGTATTTTCACCGTCTGCATGTTCTGCAACATATTTGACAAGGTCATTGTTAGCATTAAGTACAAGAGTCTGACCCTCAGCACCAAACATATTAGGGTCCATACCTGCCATACCGTACATTTTCATCATATCCTGCATACGTCTGCTTTCTTCTGAAAGAGTAATCATTGAAGATATAGATGAATCCTTTAATTTCTCGACATTAACAGTTAAATTTTCTTTGCCAAGAGCATCCTTGAAAGTCTTAGAGAGCTTTTCAGTCATGTCCTTCAACTCGTCTTTAGAAGTCTCTTCCTTAAAGCTGTCTGAAAGATCTGCATCGATACGCTTGAACTTGAGATTCTCATTCTTGGATTCCATGTTAGTTATGAATGGCTGGTCAATGTTATGAGTAAGAATTACAGCATCAATTCCTTCGTTCTTAAACATGTTGATATACTGACTCTGTTCAACTTCATCTGTTACATAGAATACTGTGTTTTCGTGTTTTTCTTTATTCTCTTCGAGACATTCCTTAAGAGTCAAATATTTGCCATCAAGGTTCTTGAATATGATGTAATCATTCATCTTCTCTGCAAATTTCTCATCCTTTAAGCAGCCGAATTTAATAAATGGATTGATGTCATCCCAGTATTTCTCATAGTTCTCTTTATCTGTTTTACACATTCCTGAAAGCTTGTCGGCAACCTTTTTAGTAATGTAATCAGATATCTTCTTAACAAATCCATCATTCTGAAGTGCTGAACGTGATACATTAAGTGGAAGGTCTGGGCAGTCAATAACACCTTTAAGAAGAAGTAAAAATTCTGGAATAACTTCTTTGATGTTATCTGCTACGAATACCTGATTGTTATAAAGCTTTATAGTACCTTCAATAGATTCATACTCTGTATTAATCTTAGGGAAGTAGAGAATACCCTTAAGATTGAAAGGATAATCCATATTAAGGTGAATCCAGAATAATGGTTCTTTATAATCGTGGAATACCTTGCGGTAGAATTCCTTGTAATCTTCATCTGAACATTCATTAGGATGCTTTGTCCAGAGTGGATGGATATCGTTGATTGCAACAGGTCTTTTTACAATCTTAGCCATCTTTTTGGCTGGAACTTTCTCAACAGTTTCCTTAGTTCCATCTTCTTTCTCAACTTCTTCTGTAACAGCGTCCTTTATAAATGTATCAAGAACTGTATCTTTTTCTGTAACTTCTTCTTCAGGAATTTCCTCAGTCTGTTCACCCGCATCTTCATTAGTTACAAAGATTGGAACCGGCATGAAAGAGCAGTACTTATCAAGAACTTCTTTAGCCTTATATTCGTTGGCAAATTCATAGCTGTCCTCATTGAGGTAAAGAGTAATCTCAGTGCCAGGAGTTGTTTTGGTTCCCTCACTTATATCATATTCAGTTCCTCCGTCACATGACCAGTGAACTGATTCTGCTCCGTCCTTAAATGAAAGAGTATCAATAGTAACCTGGTCAGCAACCATAAATGCTGAGTAGAAACCTAAACCAAAATGTCCGATAATCTGGTCATCGTTAGCCTTATCCTTATACTTCTCAAGGAATGCTTCAGCACCTGAAAAAGCAATCTGGTTGATATACTCATCAACCTCTTCCTTAGTCATACCGATACCGTTATCAATGATTTTAATGGTCTTATCTTTTGCAGAAAGCTTAATTTCAACCTTATATTCAATATCATCAGGAGCTTCATACTCCCCAATCATTGAAAGCTTCTTGAGCTTAGTGATAGCATCACATGCATTAGAAACTAACTCTCTATAGAAGATATCATGGTCAGAATACATCCATTTCTTGATGATAGGGAAAATATTCTGGCTGTTAATAGATAAATTACCATGTTCTTTTGACATAATATTTCACTCTCCAATCTGTATAGTATTAAACTAAATGTTAATTTAATACACAATAAAACATAAGTCAAGCAAAAATTAGCACTCCTTAAATAAGAGTGCTAACAAAAAACCGCCTGTGCGTGTAAACAGGCGGTTTTGCAACATTTATTAAATAATTCTAAATTATTCTTTATAGGAAATATCAGCATCAGTTAAGAATTTGACAATATATTTTTCAAATGCTTCATCAAGGGAGTGGTCAAGTGTAAATGTGTTTAGTGAGGATGCTGTCGTCATTGTCACACTTCCGTCCTGATATCGTATATTAAGGAACAGACCGTTCACACAATCAGGGTCAAAATTCAAATCATTTTCCAATATAAGTCTGGCAGCAACAGTTTCTGGAAGAACAAATGTGATTCTTAGTAGTTCAGGCACTTTTTTACCTTTTATAATACTGAATACAAATGGCTTGATAGTTTTCCATGAGGAGTATCTGGATGAAGACATGGTATTTAATTCATCCTCATTATAAAACTGTGTATTGAGCTTACCATCTATGGTAAAGCTGCATCCTGTGCATATATATGCTTCTGAAAGGCACATGTTATCAAATGTGTTGTTGATAAGAAGCTTATTCATAAATTGCTTTAAATCTTTAACAGTAAGAGAAAGCATAAATCCTCCTTGTTTTGCTTATAGTATCTTAATTATAATATATAATCAGTCTTTTAGAAACAGCTTTTGAATTATATTTATAAGTGCAAAAAGAAGCGTTGATATAATGCAGAGAATAACAATTCCAAGTACAACATAGCTCATCTTAAATACCTGGCTGCCATATATTATAAGATAGCCAAGCCCTTTTTTAGCAGCTAAGAATTCTCCTATGATTACGCCTACAAGGCACAAACCAATATTTACTTTCATGTTACTTATAATAATTTTTTTAGAACCGGGAAGAATAAGCTTGCATAAGATATGCCATTTTTTGCCGCCAAGGGTGCGTATAAGAGTTATTTTTTCCTTGTCGATTTCTAAGAATCCTGTGTAAAGATTAATAATCATACCAAATATTGCGACAGACACGGCTGTTATAATTATCGCTTTTGTATTAGTTCCGAGCCACACAATAAGCATTGGAGCCAGTGCTGATTTAGGGAGGCTGTTAAGAACAACCATGAAAGGTTCAAGACAATCTGAAAGACCTTTAAAACACCATAGAAGAATTGCAAATATTATTCCGACAATGGTAATAATTGCAAATGCAACAAGTGTTTCATAAAGTGTTACCCATATATGCATGAATATCACACCATCTCTGGAAAGATCTATAAATGTCTGGTATAGTCTTACGGGTGAACTGAATATAAATGCATTGATAATACCTTTGTCAGCAGTAAATTCCCATATGCCAATGAACCCTAAAAACAGTATAAGGCGGGAGAGAACCACTGATATGGAATATATACGCTGCTTAATTATAAATCTTCGCTGTAATGGGCTCACATTCATTTTAACACCTCCCTTATTTCATCAAAATATTTCTGATTTGAAAGAGTATCTCTTGCTTCAATATCAACTGTTTTTAAAAGCTTTGCAGGTCTGTTAGTCAGAATAAGAACACGGTCAGTCATAGCTATGGCTTCAGAGATATCATGAGTGACAAGAATTACCGTTTTTTTCTCTTTTCTTAATATACTGCAGATATCTTCTCTTACTTCAAGTCGTGTCTGATAATCGAGGGCAGAAAAAGGTTCGTCTAAAAGCAAAATATCCGGTTTCAGAGCAAGTGTGCGTATAAGTGCTGCACGCTGTCTCATGCCTCCGGATAGCTGGGATGGCCTTGCTGATTTGAATCCTGCAAGGTCGTATTGCTCTAAGAGATGATTAACATAGGCAATGTTTTCAGGAGTTTTTTTGTTATTTATTTCAAGACCTAACATAACATTTTTATATATACTGCGCCATTCAAACAGATTATCTTTCTGTAGCATATATCCCATCCGGGAGTCATGATTATTCTCTGGCGGTCTTATATATATTGTTCCTGCTTCAGGCTTTATAAGATCGCATAGCAGAGAGAGCAATGTGGATTTGCCACAACCGGATGGACCGACAATTGATGTGAAACTACCGGGTTTTATTTCAAAAGAAAGGTCATTGATTACAGGTGTTTCTCCATTTTTATCATGATAAGAATAATATATGTGGTCTAAAGATAGTATTGCTTCCAATAGATTACTCCCATATTATGGTTATTATAATTTATGAAAAATATCAGAAAAAGTGATAATCAAGATTGAATAAAACAGGTATTAAGAATATAATAAAACTATTAAAGTCAAATGAGGGGAGCTTTATGAACTATTTAGAGGAAATTATTGCTAATATAAGTGGGAACAGAGTGCATATACAGACGCATAATTTCCCTGATCCTGATGCGATTGCATGTGCGTATGGATTATCTGAATTACTAAAAGCAAAAGGGGTAGAAGCAGAGATATGTTATAAGGGGAACATTGAACGGACAGTAACAGCTAAAATGGTTGGACTTCTTAACATTAAAGTGAAAGAATACACGAATCCGGATGAATTTAATGAAGGGGATGAGATTATTCTCGTTGATGCACAGAAAGGCAATTCTAATATTGTAGACATGAATGGACAGGAAATTATATGCATAGACCATCATCCTATATATGATCCGGTAGATTACAGATTTTCTGATATAAGACCTGATGTGGGAGCATGTGCATCTATTATTGCAACTTATTATTTTGACAATAATATAGATATGCCTGAAAATGTTGCAACAGCACTTCTTTATGGTGTTAAAATGGATACTGCAGATATGAAAAGAGGCGTCACACAATTGGATCTGGATATGTTCTATAAGATGTATATGATGGCTGACAGAGATATTCTTTCAGAACTTGACAGCAGTGTATTGCATTATGATGATATCAAGGCATATAAGGATGCATTCAGCACGATAGACATAAGGGAGGATGTATGTTTTGCATGTGCAGGATATGAATGCAAGGAAGCACTTATTGCGGCTATATGTGATTTTACACTGACACTGGATGGGGTTAATCTTTCGATAGTCTATTCACCGAAGCAGGATGGAATAAAGATCTCTATAAGAAGCAGTGGAAAATATCTGTCAGGAGTAATTACCATGAATGCACTTAAAGGAATTGGAACTGGCGGAGGGCATGATAATATGGCTGGAGGTTATGTTTCATACTGGAGACCAGATGGTGAGAAAATAAGTGAGGCTGAAATTTTGAAAATTGAGCAGGAGATTAAGACAAGATTCTTGAAGGAAGCAGGTATTGAATAATAAATATATTAATTGCCGGTAAGTGTACTACCGCTCGTCAGATGTCAGATTTTAAGTCGGATTTTTATGAGCGGCATGTAATTCTTACCGGCAGTTTTTGTTTTGTATGCTATTTTATATTAATCTGTATTCTGTCAATGAAATGTCCGAAAATGCCGGCATAGCCATCCATTCCGTTATCAGTGTTGTTGTCTTTTTGCAAACTGTAGTAATTGTTATTCCTAGGGCTTACCCTGTAGAATGCATAATGATAACCTGATGAATTAATAATATCATCAGGGGTGTAATAATATATCTCAACAGCATCAACAGGTGTGTCATTGCCGGCATATCCGTTATAATAATCGTTAATATCAGTGTTGCGGCTGTCTATGAAACCAAGCCAGCCATTATTTACATGGACTCTGTATTTTATATAGCCGGTATCTGTTGTGACTGCAAGACCGGTAATTCTCTGACCGGATATTCCGGCGTAGTCATCATTATTCTTAACAACAGGAAGCCAGCGACCCGTTGCAAGCTTTGTCTGATAGTAAACATTTATATTATTGGATGAACTATCATCGGTACGGATAGTTTCATCAGTATTGCCATCATTTTTTACAGAATAATCTGAGTAATATATATTGCCATCATATTCTTCATCTTCGATTTCTACTGCACCAAACTGCCACATGGTACAGTCAAGGCTTGGAGAATCAATTCCCCAGTGCGCAAGCCAGATATTCATCTCTGGGATTGATTTCAGTCTGTCAAGGTCAAGCACATTTGTAAAATAGTTGTAATTGGCATAGACGCCGGTTTTATATCCGCTGACACGCATAGCATTAACAAACATTTCGCAGAAATCAGACAGCAGTTCGCCTTCGGAGTATACATCCAGACCGTTTCTTGCTTTATATCCATCAGCATCTTCCATATCAAACCACACACCAAGTTCGGGAGATCTACCTTTAAGAAGTCTTAGCGCATGGGCAGTTTCGCTTGCTGCATCGTAATAATCTAATGCATAACTGTATAGATAGACGCCGTAAGGAATTCCAAGCCTTTCACATTCATCCATATTTCTTATGGCAGCAGCATCATCCTGTGATTGGATATCATTGCCATATCCTATACGGATAATTGTACCCTCAATATAGTTTTTCATATTATCCCACTGAATAAAACCGTTGTAACTGCTCACATCGATTACCACAGCATATATATCAGCTGAAAATGACATGAACAGGCATACAGATGTAATAATTGCAATATATATTCTGATGATTTTCTTCATTTACATAGCCCCTTTCTTTTAATGTTCTAATATAGAATATTCGAAAGATGATGGAGAGTGAGGAGGGAAGGTGATGCACAGTGTAGCGTGAAACTGAAGCGTGGCAGATTGGACGTTGAAGTGGAGTAAGGCAAGGATGAAGTCCAAAAAGGAAGTTAAAGAGTGATGGATTGGACGTTGAGGTGGAGGAAAGACAGGAGAAAGTCCAAAAGGAAGGTCAACGCGTGGCGGATTGGACGTTGAAGTGGAGTGAGGCATGGATGAAGTCCAAAATAGGAATGTATGCGTGCAAAAATGGACTTTATGATGCATAACAGCATTCATAAAGTCCATTAGTTACAAAGCCACCTGCCGGAATCGAACCGGCGACCTTTTCATTACGAGTGAAACGCTCTACCGACTGAGCCAAGGTGGCATGTCTGTCTGCCGATATTGTGGCGACGAACAACAATTATTATATATATTAATTCTTTTTTTGTAAAGTCGTTATTTCACGGATATATAAGCCTGACATGATGAATAATAATTCTCTATACGGACAATTATAGATTAAGAACAGATAACTAGCAACAAAGAAGGAGGCAGCCATGAACACAATAGGCAATAATGAATCGGACAACAAGAAACCAGACAATGAGATATCAGACAACGAGAAATCCAACAACGGGAATACCGCAGATGACTACAAAGATGGTGCTGTTACGAAAAATGCTCTTCAGGTGATAACAATTATTGGAGAGATAGAAGGACATGATAATCTTCCTGCAACAAGCAAAGCAACCAAGTATGAACATATGCTTCCTAAGCTGGCGGAGATTGAGATGGATAAAGATATTAAAGGTGTACTTTTTATTATGAATACAGTTGGTGGGGATGTCAGTGCAGGACTGGCACTGGCAGAGATGATTGCTTCAATGAAAAAGCCAACAGTTTCACTTATCATAGGCGATTCACATAGTATAGGTGTGCCGCTTGCTGTGAGTACAGATTATTCATTTATTGTGCCTACAGCTACCATGATAATACATCCTGTGAGGATGAACGGAACACTTATCGGAGTTCAGCAGACATATGATTATTTTGAACGGATATCTGACAGAATAACATCATTTATTGCGGCTCACAGCAGTGTAAGCAAAGAAAGAGTAGAGGAAATGATGGTTGACACCACACAACTCTCTAAAGACTTAGGAACAGTGCTGGTGGGTAGACAGGCTGTTGAAGAAGGTTTAATATGTGAAGTAGGAGGAATCAGCGATGCACTTGCAAAGCTGGATTCATTGATTGATGAACAATAACGCAATAAGGGGAAATTATGAAATGTAATATATGCCCAAGAGCCTGCAATGTTGACAGGAGTGTTAACAAAGGCTTTTGCGGAATGACTAATGATATATATGCGGCAAGAGCCGCTCTACATATGTGGGAAGAGCCATGCATATCAGGTGAACATGGAAGTGGGGCAGTGTTCTTTTCAGGGTGTACATTAAGGTGCATATTCTGTCAGAATTCTGAGATTGCTGCGGCACAGGTTGGAAAGAAGATAACAGTGGAGAGGCTTTCAGACATTTTTCTTGAACTTCAGGACAAATGTGCCAACAATATTAACCTTGTAACTGCAACACATTTCGTGCCACAAGTAGCAGAGGCACTTGTCAAGGCAAAGAATAAGGGGCTTGTCATACCAGTTGTGTACAATTCAAGTGCATACGAGAATGTCAGCACGCTTAATATGCTTGACGGGCTTGTGGATGTGTATCTTCCAGACATGAAATACATAGACAGCAGGCTTTCGGCAGAGTACTCGAAAGCACCAGATTATGCTGATGTGGCTAAAGCTGCAATACATGAGATGGTCAGACAGACTCGAAAGCCGGAATTCTTCATAGAAGATGATGAACTCGTGAAGAGCGGAAGAGTTGAAGCCGGGATTATGAAAAAAGGCGTAATTGTAAGACATCTTGTACTTCCGGGAACAACTAAGGATTCCAAAGCGGTTATAAAGTATCTTATTGATACATATGGAGATGATATATACATAAGCATAATGAGCCAGTACACGCCATTTGACAGACTAAAAAAACATCCACTCCTGTCGCGTAAAGTGACAAGAAAAGAATATAATTCTGTGGTAGATTATGCAATAGACTGTGGGATTAATAATGGATTTATTCAGGAAGGTGATGTTGCTGAGGAAAGCTTCATACCTGAATTTGACTATGAGGGCATATGATTATATAATCGTAACAGAGATTATTACAAATGTATTGGCAGGATTAATATATGGAGAATAAGCATGGGCATATAGAGCAGAACAGAGCCAGAATATGGCAGATTGGCTTGTTTTCTCTTAATAATACATCAACTAATCTGTTTCTTGCGATGATGGGATATGTCTCATATTATGCTAATGGAATAGCAGGTCTTTCAGTTGTGCTTATTTCAGTTATTCTTACGGGAATGAGAATATTTGATGGGGTAACAGATCCGGTAATAGGGTATTTTATAGATAAGACTAATGGAAAATATGGTAAATTCAGGCCTTATATTGTTATAGGATACTTACTAATGGCAATCAGCAGTCTTGTACTGTTCTTTACTACAAGCCTTGTTCCAGTTATTTTAAGACCATTGTATTTTATAATTGTATATTCAGTATATATAATAGGATACACATTTCAGACAGCAGTTGTAAAGTCTGGACAATCGGTAATTACTAATGACATGAAGCAGAGGCCAATGATAACATTTTTTGACTCAACATTTATAATGTTCGCGCATGGTCTTGTTGCTTTTTATGTTTCTGTATATCTTATTGAGAAATACAAGACATTCCAGTCACAGGCACTTTTCTCAGAGTTCGTAATCACAGTGGTTATTGTAGCCGGAATATGCTCAGCACTGGCTGTTGTGGGAATATGGAGTAAGGATAATGTAAAGTACTTCAAGCTTGATGAGGATAAGAAGCAGCAGATACATTTCAGGGATTATGCGTCTATAATTAAACACAACAAGCCAATCAGAATGCTTGTTATTGCGGCGGCATCTAACAAATTCGCACAGATGGTATATGGTAATTCAACAGTTCTTGTAATGCTTTATGGAATACTGATGCAGAATTATCCGCTTGCTGGTATAATTGGAATAATTGTTGGTATTCCCAACTTAGGAATAATATATCTTGGGATAGAGCATGCCAAGCGATGCGGACAGAAGAAGACATTAGTAAGGTCGACATATCTTGCTATTTTTTTTCAGACGATACTTATGTTTATGATGATATTTTCAGACCTTACAAATGTATCATTAAGACATATTAACTTTATAACGGTAGCGTTTTTGTTAGTGTTTACGCTGCTTAACGGAGTGAAATCAATATCTAATAATATAGTTGTTCCTATGATTGCCGATTGTACTGATTACGAATATACACTGAGCGGACATTTTGTGCCGGGAATAATGGGAGCACTGTTTTCATTTATTGACAAATCATTTTCAGCACTTGGAACAGGATTTGTAGGAATAGCACTTGCGATAGCAGGGTATTCTAAAGTTTTTCCGCAGGTGGAGGACCAACTGACACCACAGCTTAAGTTTCTGACAATATTTTTCTATTGCATAATTCCGATAATAGGCTGGATTGTGACAATATTTATAATGAGATTCTATAAGCTGGATAAGAATACTATGAGGGGCTTGTATAAAAAATAGAGTGGAGATTAATATGCTTATTAGTAAAGGAAATCCCATGCTTATGGGATGCAGCAGATATAAGGATGGATATAATTTTACATATGAGTCAGAATGTGATAATGCAGCTCTGCTGATTTTTGATGCACATATGAAGCCAAAAGAACGGATAGAATTGGATTCATCAATGAAATGTGGAAATATATTTTCAGTTCATGTGTCTGGCAGGAGGCTGGATACATGTTTTTACTGCTATGAGATAGATGGCTTAATGTATCTTGACCCATATGCAAAGGCGATAACGGATTGCGGAAGATTTGGACAGACGGACGAGGAAGATGTGTATCTGGCTGCGATTGATGTGGCAGATTATGACTGGGAAGATGACAGGCCGCTTAATTATGATTACAGCGACTGTATATTCTATAAGATGAATGTAAGAGGTTTTACTAAAAGCAGAACATCTAAGGTTAAAGATAAAGGAACATTTTCAGGAATAATCAACAAGATTCCATATCTTAAGGAACTTGGAATCACAACTATTGAGTTACAGCCTGCATATGAATTTGATGAAATAGGCCGTTTTCCACAGCTGACTGATACTATAATGTCAAAATACGGAGCCGGAACACATTATAGCGTGGATAAGAATACGCGGAAAATTAATTACTGGGGATATGTCGGAGGATTTTATTTCGCACCAAAGGCATCGTATTCTTCAATTGCTTCAAAGCATCCGGGGGTGTTTAGGGATTATACAGTTGAATTTAAGAATGTGGTTAAAGAATTGCACAGAAATGGCATTGAAGTCGTTATGGAAATGTTTTTTACTGACGAAAGTACAGGCTTTATCCTGCAGTGTGTAAGACACTGGGTTACAGAATATCATATTGATGGTGTACATGTATATTGTGATGAGTCTGCACTTAAAGCACTTTCACAGGATGCACTTTTAGCGGATACCAAGATTATAACTGTATATTGGAATGGTAAAACCGGAACGAAGAAGCATATGGCTAATTATAATAATGATTTCCAGAATATTGCGCGCCGCCTGTTAAAGGGTGACGAGAATATGCTTGGAGAATTTGCGGCTATATCAAGAAAGAATGAAGCAAACAGTGCAAGTATTAATTATATTGCCAACAACAATGGATTTACTCTTAATGATCTTGTAAGCTATGACAGAAAGCATAATGAGCTTAATGGTGAGAATAACAGGGATGGTGAGGATTTTAATTTCAGCTGGAACTGTGGCGAGGAAGGTTCGACAAGAAAGAGAAAGATTAAAGAACTAAGAATGCGTCAGATTAAAAATGCACTGGCATTTGTTTTCTTATCGGCAGGTACTCCTCTTATACTTGCCGGAGACGAGTTTGGCAATTCACAGAATGGTAACAATAATCCGTATTGTGTTGACAGTGAACTTTCATGGGTTAACTGGAAGGAAACTAAAGAGGGAAAAGAAATTCTTGAATGGACAAAGGCTCTTATACAGTTCAGACAGAATAATAAGATACTTCATATGCCGCAGTCGCTTACTTTAAGTGACAGGGTATCATGTGGCTACCCTGATATATCATATCATGGAACTAATGCGTGGTATGCACAGATGAATACATATGACAGGCATTTAGGAATTATGTATTCATGCGTATATGGGGATGAAGAAGACCACAGTCTGATATATGCTGCATATAATATGCACTGGGAGAATCACAGCTTTGCACTTCCTAAGATTAATGGTACATGGAAGGTTGATATGAGTTCTAATGTAACAGGTGCTGTGATTGGAGATAATAACAGAAGTGTATGTGTTGAGCCAAGGAGCGTTGCAATACTCACAGGAACATATGAAATTCCTGCTAAAAAGGAGAAGTAATGGATATAAAGAAGCTTGCAGATGTCAAAGACAGATTTGCAGATTACGAGAAGATATTTAATTCAGGTGATTATGACAAAGCGGCAGATATATTATCTGCAATACTTGAAAGAATAGAAGAGTGTACGGACGAGCGTAAAGCCGGAACTATGGATGATACATTTGTGAAAAAATCGGACATGGACGGCAGACCAATATATATAAGCCTTAATCATGTTATGGAATATTATGTGTACGCATGTTATTTTGAACCAGAAACGGATGTGCTGTGTACAGAGCTGCCGGTTGGAGAGTACTACAGGACTTATGGCAGTCTGTGCCTGAAGTTATCGAAGTTTCGCAGAGCTGAGGATGCATTTAAGAAGGCTATATGCTGGAATCCTGTTGACCTTGATTCATATCTTGGGCTTGCAGAATGTTATAAGAATCTTAATATGCTGTCAAGATATCTTGATGTTACAAAGCAGGCATACAGATTCTGTTGCAGCCGCGCAACGATGGCAAGATATTACAGAAATATGGGATTTTATTATGTTGCCAGGTATAATACTGAGGCGGCAAGAGTGTGCTACACCTACAGCAATATATATTATAAGACAGATAATGCTGATAATGAACTTAAGTATCTTGAGCAGGCATTAAATGACAAGACACCGGAATATTCTGTTAAACAGATGCAGGAAATACTTGATAAGAATGAGGTGGAACCAGGACCTGACTCTAAGACAATAGGAATTATATACAGAGTCGGTGAACTTATGATGAATGATAAAGATTACCGTCTGGCAAGAGACTGCTTTTCAATTGTTTATGATATAACACAGGAAACACAGTTAAAGACATTGCTTGATGAATTAGATAAAGATCTGGAGGATAACAATGCTTGATAAATCTTATGATGGAATAATATTTGACCTTGACGGTACTATGTGGGATACAAGAAAGCCAATATGTGAGGCGTGGAATATAATACTTTCTCGTCATGAAGAGATTCACAGAACACCAATTGTCGAGACAGACCTTAACGACTGTATGGGACTTCCGATGTACGACATAGCTGCAAAGCTGTTTCCACAAGAACAGGAGCAGGTAAGAAATGCACTTATGGACGAGTTGTGTACATTTGAGAATGGATATCTTGCAGAAAGAGGTGGAATTCTTTATCCACAGCTTGCAGAAACTCTTTATACACTAAGCAAGAAATATCCATTGTATATTGTGAGCAATTGTCAGGATGGTTATATTGAAAGTTTTCTTACAGCACACCTTATGTCCGATTTCTTCAAAGATACTGAATGCTGGGGAAGGACATTTCTGCCAAAGAGCGAGTCTAATAAGATACTTATAGAAAGAAACAACTTAAAGAACCCTGTGTATGTTGGTGATACAGCAGGTGATGCAAAGTCTGCCAAAGATGCGGGAATAGATTTTATATATGCTGAGTATGGATTTGGAAACGTATCCAAAGACTGCTATGTTGCTAAGATAGAGAGCTTTGCAGAGCTTGCAGAGATATTGTAGGATGGGTTTTAAGCTGGAGAGTACTTAGGGGCTTAAAGCTGTGTTATGATATGTGGAGAGTTGGGCTGGGATAGGCTGAGAACTGTGCCAGAATATGTGAAGTTTGGAAAAGACCTACGCAAGATAGAAATTCAAGTGAGTGAGTAGGCTTTTAGCAAGAAATAAGATAAAATTCAGTAGAGATACAAATCAATCTCAATAATAGCAGTTTACAGGTGATATAAGTTAATATATACTAAAAAAGTAAATATGGCAAACTTATAGAAATATAAGGACGCAAAACCAGAAGTCTAGAGGTATAAAGCTGAAAAACACTATTTTCAGTTGAGAGATTCACATAAGCATAAGTCTCTAATACTATGATAGTTCGGTTGCATTAAGAAATCTTTTAAAAATTTCTTAGTGCAGCCTTTTTTGTTTTAAATTCAGGCTTCAAAAATACCATAGGGGGAAAGAAAAATTGAAAAATTTATTTAACAACTCTGAGGAAGTTAGAGAAAATACAAATAACAGCATTTAATATATTAGAAAGCATGCGAACACATTGCATCTAACGTTGTCGAATAACATGAAATATGTGGTGTAGGAAATGAAAACAATTATTTATATTAGATGTGATTCATTAAGGGGGATGCAATAATGCATGGAGAATATGTAATTGTTTATATTATGCTGGATATGATTTTTTGGGCTAGATTTATATACATAAAAACTCAATTTTATAAAACTGAAGGCATCGCATATGGTAATAGCAATCATTACTTTTCTGAGTTTCTTATCCGTGACGATAAAGGGTATAATTATGTCGGTTGGGTAAGTATGAATATATTTTCACCGCTTCATACAAGGGGGCTGTTTATACAATATATGTTAATAAAAATAATCCCAAGAATGCAGTGATGGGAAATGAACCGACTCTATATTTAATTCCTAGTATTGTATTTTTTGTATTTGTTATTTTCTACTTGATAGTATTAGCATTGTATTGGCTTATGTAAGTGTTAATTAAAATTGAAATATATTTTTGATATAATGGAGGTATTATAGAAATGAAAGTTATAAAGAATGTGTTGTTAGAAATAGTAACATTAATTTTGATGGTAATAAACCTATATATGTTTTTTATTCAGAGTGGAATTGCAAGGATTCAGCAGACCACACAGGAAGAATTTGATGTTTTTTGGAGAACACTTTCGATTCTGAGTTTGATTATTATGATAATCGTTGTTATGGTATATATTGTAAGCGTTAAAGTATTTAAAAGAACAATCGGAAAAACACTTTTAGGAGTAGTTATTCTTCTTGCTGTGAATGTGATTATACTGGTACTTACAAATGCAACAACGGTTCTTATTTTTGTAGCAGCTGTTTTATACATAGTATATCTGGTTCAGACAATTGTTAATATCAGGAAATTTTAAGCTTTTGTGCTTGACGGCAGATAAACATAGTGCTATTATAGGTGGCAGTTAAATATTTAAAGTCGATGATCAAAAGAGTACTTTCGGAAGGTACATCACAGAGAGCTGGCGGTGGTGGAATGTCAGCATGGAGAGCCGTAAGGAATGGGTTTGTGAGATGCGTAGATGAATTAGCAGTAGTTTACGACGCGGCCTCGCGTTACAGGGGAAGGATATATTAATTGTATCTGATAATGAGTTGAGCATACAGGTGGCATATCCGGTAAGGAGTGCCACCTTTTTTATTAATATTACAAGTATGTTCATAAATAAGGGTGGCACCACGGTAATTCGTCCCTGACAGGAATCTGCAATATGCAGGTTCCTGTCAGGGACATTTTTTGTAAGCAGCGAGTCATGCGAACAAGAATAAAGCTTGCTTTAATTCTTGTTCATATGACGAGCGCCAGTAATGAACAACGAAGGACGAAGTCCGTGAGTTGTGAATTATCAGGGCTTGGGAGTGCCGAAGGCACGGAAAGACCTGGCTTACAAAAAAGTATGTAAGTAGAAAGTCTGCGAACAAGAATAAAGCTTGCTTTAATTCTTGTTCATATGACGAGCGCCAGTAATGAACAACGAAGGATAGGGAGGAACTATGAAACGAAGATTAAGAGCTTATAAGAAGACGGTAAGTATTGTTAATGAGAAAGCTATTGAACTATACAAAGGACTTGGAATTGAAAAGAAGGGATTTCTTCTTGAAGGAACTGACAAGGAAAGCGGACAGTATACTTTTATGGGAGTTGAACCGAATGAGATAATCCAATCAGATAAGGACAGCCTTGTTATTACAAGAAAAGATGGAAGCAGAGAGGTAAGAGAGGGCAATCCTCTTATAAGACTTAAAGAGTATTTTGATGAATTCGAGATAGTAAAGGATCCGGGAGAACTTGATTTCATCGGAGGTCTTGTTGGAAGCCTTGGATATGATTATATAAGATATACAGAAGTCCTTCCTGATGATAATCCTGATGAGATAGGAATTGAGACAATACAGCTTATGCTTGCAGACAAGTTCATTGCTATCAATCATACAGCAGAAACATTCACAGCAGTAGTGCTTGGAGAGGATTCAGAGGAAGGCAGGATTAAGGCTTTAAAGGAAGCGGAGGAGCTTATAAAGACTGCAAGAGAGGGTGTAGATAAGTTTAAGGATGATAAGCCTGATATGTCACTTGATGGTGTAATATTGAAAAAATCGGACACGCTTGAACAATATAGCAAGAAGGTTAATAAGATTAAGAATTACATAAAAGAAGGTCATATATTCCAGACTGTTCTTTCACAGAGATGGACAATAAAGACGGGACAGAGCGGTTTTAATCTCTATGAAAAATTAAGAGAACTTAATCCTTCACCATATATGTATTACTTTAATTTCGGAGATTTTGAGATAATCGGAAGTTCACCGGAAATGATTGTAAAGCAGTCAGACAATAAAGTATATACATGTCCTATAGCGGGCACAAGAAAAAGAGGAGCAACAAAGGAACAGGATATTGCTTTAGAGGAAGAACTTCTTGCAGATGAGAAAGAGAGAGCAGAGCATGTAATGTTAGTTGACCTTGCACGTAACGATATGGGTAGGATAAGTGAGATAGGAACAGTCAAGGTTGACCAGTTCATGAATATCCAGAGATATTCACATGTTATGCATATTGTTTCACTTGTTGAGGGAAGAAAGAATGGAGAATATCATCCACTTGACCTCGTATCATCATTTCTTCCAGCAGGTACATTAAGCGGCGCACCTAAGATAAGAGCAATGGAAATCATAGATGAGCTTGAGACAGTAAGAAGAGGCCTGTATGGAGGAGCTACAGGATACCTTGATTTTGGCGGTAATATGAACTTCTGCATTACAATCAGGACTATGATTAAGAAAGGCGATAAGGTATATCTTCAGGCAGGTGCAGGAATTGTTGCTGATTCAAAGCCTGAGATGGAATATCAGGAGTGCTGCAATAAAGTAATGGCACTTGCAAAGACACTTGTTAAGGAGGAACATTTATGATTCTGCTGATTGATAATTATGACTCATTTACATATAACCTGTATCAGTTTATTGGAATATTTAACAGTGATATTAAGGTTGTAAGAAACGATAAGATAACAATTGAGGAGATAGAGGAGCTTGACCCTGAATCAATAGTTGTATCTCCTGGCCCTAAGAGCCCTAAAGATGCTGGAATATGTGTTGATGTAATAAAGCATTTTACAGGAAAGAAGCCGATACTTGGTATATGTTTGGGACATCAGTGCATAGGAGAAGCATTTGGCGCGACTGTTTCTTATGCAAAATGTATCATGCATGGTAAACAGTCTGAAATATACCATGATGGAACAGGAATATTTACCGGACTTGATTCACCAGTAAAGGTTGCAAGATATCATTCACTCGCTATAATTGAAGAGACTTTGCCAGACTGCTTGGAGATTATTGCCAAGACACAGGATGGAGAAATAATGGCTGTAAAACATGAGGATTATCCGGTGGTCGGATTGCAGTTCCATCCGGAGTCAATATATACAGAGCATGGCAAGAGAATGATTGAGAATTTTGTTAATGGGGTGATTTAATGATATTAGATGTTATTGTAGAGGATAAGTTAAAAAGACTTCCAGAACACAAGAAAAGAATCAGTGAAGAGGAGATGACAAGACTTGCGATTGAGAGCCAGAGAGTGTCACACAGCTTCTATGATGCACTTGCAAAGGACGGTCTTTCAATTATAAGTGAGTTCAAGAAAGCATCACCAAGTCATGGTAATATGAATAATAAGATTACTCTGGAAGAAAGAATAAAACAGTACGGCGAAAGCGCAGATGCTATTTCATGTCTTACAGAGGAAGACCATTTTAAGGGAAGTACAGAATATCTTAAGCAGATAAGACAGATGACAGACCTTCCGATTATCAGAAAGGATTTCATAATTGATCCATATCAGGTGTATGAAGCAAAGGTAATAGGAGCGGATGCAGTTCTTCTCATTGCTGCTATTCTTGATGACAGTAGATTTAAAGAACTATATGACCTTGCTTACAGTTTAGGACTTGATGTTTTATGCGAGGTTCATAACGAAGAGGAAATGCAGAGAATGCTGAATCTTGATGTGAAGATTATAGGAATTAACAACCGTAATCTTAAGACATTTGAGGTTGACCTTGATACTACGAAAAAACTTGCAGATATGGTTACACCAGAGATGAGAAAAGCTGGAAAACTGCTTGTATCAGAAAGCGGTGTTGCGGATACAGACGATATTAAGGTGCTGGCAAAGAGTGGAGCAGATGCACTTCTTATAGGAACAGTGCTTATGGAAGCACCGAAGCCGGAAGAATTAATATCAGAGTTTAAAGAGGTATATAATGCTGAAAGAAAATGATTCTTTAGTACAGGTTAAGATATGCGGACTTACAAGTATGGATGATGTACACATTATAGAAAAATATGGTGCAGATTATGCAGGTATGGTACTATATTATCCAAAAAGCAAACGCAATATTGACATTAATCTGGCAGCGGTGCTTGTTGCACAATTGAAGAAATCGGACATCAAGAGCGTTGCTGTTGTTGTGTCCCCCAATGTATCACAGCTTGAAGCAATACAGAATGCAGGATTTGATTATATACAGATTCACGGTGAATTAAGTGATGATGTGTATAATGCATGCAGTGTCAGGATTATAAGAGCCGTTAACATTAAGCATCAGTCAGAAGAAGATATATATCTGGAGACTAAGCGATGGCGAAGTCTGGATAAAATATATGGACTGCTTTTTGATGCGGGAGTTCCGGGGAGCGGTAAGACATTCGACTGGGAAAGTCTTAAAAAAGCGGACTGCGGTAATAAGAAATTATTCCTTGCAGGAGGACTTACACCAGACAATGTAAAAGCTGCGATAGAAGCAGTAAGGTCTGATGTTGTTGATATAAGTTCGGGCGTTGAATATGATGATGTGTCCGTTAAAGGAAAAGATGAGAGTAAAGTTAAAGCATTTATACAGAATGCAAAATTTTAAGAAAAAGAGGTAAAGAGAAAATGGCAGGAAGCAAGTATTATGGACAGTTTGGAGGACAGTATGTTTCAGAGTCACTTATGAATACTCTGGCAGAGCTTGAGAAAGCATTTGATGAGGCAATTAATGATCCACAGTTTATTAAAGATTATATGTACTATCTTAAAGAGTATGTTGGAAGGGAAACACCTCTTTACTATGCTGAAAGAATAAGCGAAAAATATGGTGCTGAAATATATCTTAAGAGAGAAGATTTGAACCATACAGGAGCACATAAGATTAATAATGTTATCGGTCAGATTCTTCTTGCAAAGAGAATGGGCAAGACTAAGGTTATCGCTGAGACAGGTGCCGGACAGCATGGCGTTGCAACAGCTACAGGCGCAGCACTTTTTGATATGGAGTGTACAGTTTTCATGGGTGCTGAGGATATCGAGAGACAGAAACTTAATGTATTCAGAATGGAAATGCTTGGAGCTAAGGTGCAGCCTGTAACAACAGGAAGTGCAACATTAAAGGATGCTACTAATGAAGCAATCAGAACATGGGCTGAAAAGGCAGAGGATACATTTTACATCATTGGTTCTGCTGTAGGACCACATCCATATCCTAAGATGGTTAAGGAATTCCAGAGAATTATCAGTACTGAGGCAAGAAAGCAGATTCTTGAGAAGACAGGAAAGCTTCCTGACGCAGTTGTTGCCTGTGTTGGCGGTGGCTCTAATTCAATCGGAATGTTTGCTGATTTCATCAATGATAAGGATGTTGACCTTATCGGTGTTGAGGCAGGAGGTCTTGGCATTGAGACTGGAAAGCATGCATCAGCAATGGCACTCGGACAGGTTGGTGTCCTTCACGGAATGAAGACATATCTTTTACAGGATGAAATCGGTAATATCCAGCTTGCACATTCAATCTCAGCTGGTCTTGATTATCCGGGTGTTGGTCCGGAACATGCTTATTTAAGAGATTCTGGAAGAGCAAAATATGTTTCTGTAACAGATAAAGAATGTATGGATGCACTTATGGAACTTTGCAGAATGGAAGGAATTATTCCGGCAATTGAAAGTGCTCATGCACTTGCACATGTGTTCAAGATGGCACAGGGTGAATATAAGGGTAAGACAATTATCATGTGTCTTTCAGGCCGTGGTGATAAGGATGTTAATACAGTTCAGAAATATCTTAACGGAGAGGAGACTAACAAGTAATGAATAGAATAGAAGAAAGACTAGCAGCACTTAAGGAAGAGGGCAAGAAAGCATTTATTACATATACAACAGCAGGACTTCCGGATTACGATACAACTAAGAAGATTATGTTTGCACAGGAGAAGGCAGGAATCGATATTATGGAAATAGGTGTTCCTTTCTCAGATCCTATTGCAGATGGCCCTGTAATTCAGGATGCATCTTTCAAAGCAATACAGAATGGAGCTTCACTTGAAGGCACATTTACAATGATGGGTAAGGTAAGAAAAGCTGGTCTTAACAGCCCTGTTGTATTCATGCTTTACTATAATACTGTATATCATTATGGAGTTGAGAACTTCGTGAATAAATGTATTGAAAATGGTGTTGACGGACTTATCATTCCTGACCTTCCATTCGAGGAGCAGGGCGAGATTAAGGGAGTTCTTGCAAAGAACGAGAAGTCGCCAATTCTTATCCAGCTTGTATCTCCGGTATCTAAGGGCAGGATTCCAATGCTTTTAGAGAACGCAAGAGGTTTTGTATATTGCGTTTCACAGATGGGTGTTACAGGTAAGGGGGCTAACTTCCATTCACAGATAAGAGAATATCTTACAGAAGTTAAGAAAGAATCTAAGATTCCTATTATGATGGGATTCGGAATAAGAACAGCAGCAGATGTTGCACCGCTTGAAGATATCATTGATGGTGCAATCGTTGGCTCACATTTTATCAAGCTTCTTGAAGCTAATAATTATTCAGAGGAAGCTGCCACAGATTATGTTGCAACATTTAAGAAGGAGCTTAATGCATAATGGTACCTATATTAGCTAAGCAGGCGCTTGCGCGCAAATGCGAATTTTCTAATGCAAGAATGACTGGCAATTATGAATGTGCCTATGCTCTTGGAGTTGTGTCAGGGGCGTTGGCAATTCCTAAGGAGGAAAATGCTGCTAATCTTGTGGAATTGAAAAACAAAATAGAACCACAGTATAAAAAACTATCTTCAGAAAATGAACAGATAAAAAAATTGATTCTTTTGTTGTGTGATTATGAACCTTCTGATATATTTGATGAGCAGATGAGAGAACTTTATAATGAGGGTTATGAAGATAAATCAATAAATCTTACAATAAAATGAGGGTTGTTTATTAATTAAATTGCGAAAGCAGATGTTGACTTATATTTACTATTAGGGTATATTTACAAAAGTAACTGAAATTAAACGAAAGTAAGGTGTAATTTGTAATGACTGAGACAATCAACGTTGCTAACATTGATAAAGTACATAAGAATCCAATTGCTGAGCTTGTTCAGACTGCTTGTCAGTTTGAGAGTCATATTGATATTTCATCAGAAGGCAAGAATATTAATGCTAAAAGCTTAATGGGGATTATGGCATTTGGATTAAGAGACGGAATGTCTGTTACTATTTCAGCAGAAGGCAATGATGCAGATAAAGCTGTAGAAACAATCAAGAAGTTTCTTATTGGAGAGTAGTATTTTTATTAAGGAGGATGGAAACATGGCAAACAATGAAAAAAAGGATGGCAATGTATTTGGTGGTGCTGTAAAGACAGCAGATGTAAAGGCAGCAGAAGCTAAGACAACTGTTAAGAAGACTGCTAAAAAAGCGGCAGCTAAGACAGAGACAGCCAAGAAGGCAGTTGAGACAGCAGCAGTTAAGGCTGAGACTAAGGTTGAAGAAGCTAAAGAGACTGTTAAGGAAGCAGCTAAGGCTACAACAAAGAAAGTGTCAGCTAAGAAGACAGCCGTTAAGACTACAGCTAAGAAGGCTGTTGCCAAGAAAGAAGCTAAGACTGAGACGTTTATCCAGTACAACGATGAGCAGACAGATATGGATGCTGTTTTAAAGAGAGTTGAAGCTGATCTTAAGGCACAGAAGGTAGCAGCTAAAGATATTAAGTTATACATAAAGCCACAGGATGGAGCATGCTATTATGTTGCTGATGGAAAGGTTGCAGGAAGAGTAGATTTATTCTAATTAATAATCAGATTGATATTGGAACGTCGTTTTAATGAGTGATTCATTGAAACGGCGTTTTTTATTTATTATGTCATATGACAGATAGATTTTGTTTCGAATTTCCAGTAAAAATATACTTTGAAAAAATCTTAGAAATGTAATATAATATTAATAATTGATACGGATTTAACGAAGAATTGGAAGGAAGTACGGAGAGCATGTTTGAGATTGGTGATAAGGTAGTGTACGGAGTTGTTGGAGTGTGCGAGGTTGAAAATATTGATACACCACCTATTAAGGGAATATCAGGGGATTATTATTTTCTTCAGCCGGTATTTGACAGCAAGGGAATTATATATTCACCCGTTGACAGCAACAAGGTTATGATAAGAGGCATTATGACTGTTAAGGAATGTGACAAGTTAAAGGAAAGAGCCAGAAATTGTAAGAAAGATGGAGAACTTTCAGAAAAGGTTACACCTATGCAGTATGATGAACATATGAAATCTCAGGATGCTTTAAAGCTTATGCATCTGATTCGTGCATTATATGTCATTAAGAATGAAAGAGCTAAGGATTTAAGAAAGATGAAATCAGCAGACAGCAGGATGCTGCTTGCGGCAAGGAAGCTTTTGTATGGTGAATTTGCAGCTGTTTATAACCAGACTTTTGATGAAGTTGCTGAAGAGATGGATGCATTTTTATCAGTGGATTAATTGGGCAGAATTAAGAACTATATAGGAATATTTGTATGAAAGATTTAACTAAGGGAAGTATAACTAAGCTTATATTCTGGTTTGCATTACCGGTTTTTATAGGCTCACTGCTTCAGATGACTTATAATCTTGTGGATACCAAGATTATAGGGTATGTATTAGGAGAAAGTTCACTGGCGGCTGTAGGTTCTACTAACTCAGTGAACACCCTTGTTATAGGCTTTTTACAGGGACTGACTAATGGATTTGCTGTTATTGCTGCACAGTTTTTTGGGGCAGGAGATACGGCTAATTTTAAGAGGACAGTTGCAGGTTCGTTCAAATATGGAATTATGATATCAGCAGGTCTTACAGTGGTTGTGCTGATATTTTTACGACCTCTTCTGAAAGTACTTAATACACCAGAGGATTTGTTAAAGGAAGCCTATGATTATATATTTATAATATTTGCAGGCATGACAATACTTATGCTTTACAATGTCTGTGCGGCCCTGTTAAGGTCAATAGGAGATTCATTTACTCCGCTTATATTTTTAGGAATATCAGTAGTGCTTAACATTGGCGGAGATTTATTTTTTCTTAAGGTTATTCCAATGGGAGTAAGAGGTGCTGCAGTGGCAACAGTGCTTTCACAGCTCATAGCACTTATCGCGTGTCTTATATATTCACTTAAAAGATACAACATACTGTGGATTGAAAAGAAAGATTTTAAGAGTGATGCCAGTCTGTGTGGAAAACTTATGTCAACAGGCTGTTCCATGGGCTTTATGAGCAGTCTTGTATCAATTGGCTCTGTTACATTGCAGAGTGCAATCAATTCATTTGGACAGGATATAATTCTTGCCCATACTACTGCAAGAAGATTATCAGAGCTTTTCATGATGATGTTCGGTGTGCTGGGAACTACGATGGCAACCTTTTGTGGACAGAATCTTGGAGCAGGAAAGTATGAAAGAATAAGAAAGGGCATATTAACATCTATTCTTATGGGATGGGTATGGTGTGTGTTATGTGTAATCACATCTTATACGATAGTTCCTGCATTTGTTAAAATGCTTATAAGTTCGGATAACAAAAATGTAATAGATACAGCAACGCTGTATTTAAGAGTTGACTCGCTGCTTTATTTTGTGACAGCGATGATAACTATCATAAGAAATTCACTGCAGGGAATAGGTGACAGGCTTACGCCTATCATATCAAGCGGGATTGAGCTTGCAGGAAAGGTTGTTATAACATTTACACTTGTTCCATTAATGGGATACTGGGGTGTTATAGTTTCAGAGCCTATAGTATGGGTTCTGATGGTTATTCCGCTTATTGTGCAGTTAATAAAGAATCCGGCATTTGCCAGAGGAAAGAATAACGGAGGATGATTTATGGCAGAGAATACCAAGAATGTTGAATTTAAGAATCCACATCCTGAGCTTCCTGTAAGGGAACCAATCCTTAAACTTGGAAAGATGGTTACTGACAGGGCAGCAATAAAGCTTGGATTGGAGAAGCTCACAGCAGATGACCCTGAGTACTGGGGACTTGCAGCAATCTGTACTGATGAGATGGCTGAGGTTGCATTAAAGATGGGAGTGCGTAAGCCAAAGACACTTCCTGAACTTGTTAAGATTACAGGTATGGATGAGAAGTATCTTGAGGAGCTTCTTAATAAGATGGCTTTTAATGGTGTAATCGAGTATAACTGGGAGAATCCAAAGCACGAGAAACAGTATGTGCTTCCTATGTTTGTTCCTGGAAGTGCGGAATTTGCCAATATGAATGATACTGTCTTAGAGGAACATCCTGAGATGGGAAGATTCTTTGAGCGTATGAGCCGTATTCCTCTTGAGGGACTTACACATATGGTTCCACCAGGAGGTGCCGGAATCGGTATGCATGTCATTCCTGTACAGAAGGAAGTTGATATGTGTAATGAAGCCATCTCGCTTGAGAAGATTTCATACTGGCTTGATAAATACGAGGGCAAATATGCAGCAAGCCCATGTTCATGCCGTAAATCAAGAAAGACATTTGACGAGGGATGTGCAGATGATCCTGCTGACTGGTGTGTTGCTGTAGGTGATATGGCTGATTATGTCGTTGAGACTGGCAAAGGCGGAAGATACATCACTAAGGAAGAAGCACTTGAGATTTTCAAGAAGGCAGAGGATAACGGATTTGTTCACCAGATAACTAATATTGATGGTGAAGATAAGATATTTGCTATATGTAACTGTAATGTTAATGTCTGTTATGCGCTCAGGACATCACAGCTTTTCAATACTCCTAATATGTCACGTTCAGCATATGTTGCACATGTCAACAAGCAGAACTGTGTTGCATGTGGACGCTGTGTTGAATACTGTCCTGCAGGTGCATTGTCTCTTGGACAGAAGCTTTGCAGAAAGGACGGCTCAGAGGTTACATATCCTAAGATGCCGCTTCCTTCAGAACAGAAGTGGGGCAGACACATGTGGTCAGAGGACTACAGGGACAAGAACAGAATCAATACACATGAGTCAGGAACTGCTCCATGTAAGACAGCCTGTCCAGCTCACATTGCTGTACAGGGCTATTTAAAGATGGCTGCACAGGGAAGATATCAGGATGCACTCGCTCTTATCAAGAAGAACAATCCACTTCCTGCAATATGTGGTTATGTCTGTAACAGGCGTTGTGAAGACGCATGTACAAGGGGAACTATTGATGAGTCAATTGCTATTGATGAAGTTAAGAAATATATAGCAATGTTAGATATCAATGCAGAAACAAGATATGTTCCAGAAAAGGTTGTTCCTGCAACTAAGGGATATTTTGACGAGAAGGTTGCGATTATAGGAGCAGGTCCGGCTGGTATTTCATGTGCATATTACCTTGCAGAGAAAGGCTATACTAATGTGACTGTATTCGAGAAGAATAAAGAACCGGGCGGTATGGTTGTATATGGTATTCCTTCATTTGTTATGGAGAAGAATATCGTACAGGCAGAGATAGATGTATTACGGGCTATGGGTGTTGAGATAAAATGTGGTGTTGAAGTAGGTAAGGATATCACAATCGCACAGCTTCGCGAACAGGGCTATAAAGCATTTTATGTTGCAGTTGGATGTCAGGGCGGTAGAAAGACTGGCGTTGCCGGAGAAGATGCTAAGGGAGTTATGACTGGCGTTGAGCTTCTCCATATAACAACTGATGATGAAAGCTATAAGCTTACAGGTGACACAGTAGTCATTGGCGGTGGTAATGTTGCCATTGATGTATCCAGAACAGCAATACGTTGTGGTTCACCTAAGGTTTCACAGGTATCTCTTGAGACAAGAGACATTATGCCAGCACTTCCAGAAGAGATTGAGACTGCTGAATCAGAAGGTATCAATATTATTGGTGGCTGGGGACCTAAAGAAATCCTTACAGAAGATGGCAAGGTTACAGGCATCGTATTTAAGAAATGTACTTCTGTTAAGGATGCAGATGGAAGATTCAATCCACAGTACGATGAGAATGAGACTATGACAATAGAATGCAGCAATGTGATAATGTCTGTCGGACAGGCAATTGAATGGGGCAGCCTTCTTGAGGGTACTAAGGTTGAATTCTGGCATGGTAATTATCCTGTTGCTGACAAGGTTACATATCAGACAGCAGAGCCGGATATCTTTGTCGGTGGTGATGTATATACAGGTCCTAAATTCGCTATTGATGCTATTGCGGCAGGTAAGCAGGGGGCTATATCTATTCACAGATATGTACAGCCACACAGCTCACTTACAATAGGCAGGGATCCTAACTATTATGTTGAACTTGATAAGGATGATTACAGCGTTGAGAAGTATGACAATACAGGCCGTCAGCGCCCAGCTAAGAAGTCAGGAGTTGATAAGCTGTCATTCAGAAGTGATGCAGGTGTATTCACAGAGGAACAGGTTAAGAAAGAAACTGCAAGATGCTTGGGCTGTGGTGCAACAATCGTTGATGAGAACCAGTGCGTAGGCTGTGGTATCTGTACAACAAAGTGTGAGTTTGATGCTATTCATCTTCAGAGAGACCTGCCAGAGTGTTCTACAATGAGAAGAAGTGAGGATAAGCTTAAGTACATTCTTCCATATGGTGCAAAGCAGGCAATCAAGATTAAATTCAAAAAGAAAAAGGACTAAAATGTATGCATGAATTAGGCGTAGTATTTCACATAATAGATGACCTCAAAGCAGTAGCTTCAGATAATGATGTTTCAAGCATATCTAAAGTTACAATTGAGCTTGGCGAAGTATCAGGAGTTGTAGAAGAATATCTTACAGACTGCTGGAAGTGGGCTTGCAAGAAAGAAGAACTTGTAAAGGACTGTGAGATGGAAGTCGAGATAATCCAGGGTATAACTTACTGCGAGGACTGCGGGGAAACTTATGAGACTGTGAAATACGCCAAAGTCTGTCCGAACTGTGGCAGTAAGCACACATATCTTATTCAGGGCAATGAATTTAATATTAAGCAGATTGAAGTTCCTGAATAAAATGCTTGCATTTTTTTCTGTCAGATATTAAGATAGAAAAGAATTTTATATTTAAAGGCATTGAAAAAGAGGAGTACATATCCTTATCCGACAGAGAGAACCGTTCACTGGCTGGAAGATGGTTCAGGTAATAATGATATGGAAGGTAGCTTTGGAGCCGCATGGCTGAACTGTTGATTTAAGTAGGCTGTGACGTATTCCGCGTTAAGGAATAATGAGGATTATCACAAGATAATTAAACAAAGGTGGTACCGCGTTAATAAGTTTATTTACGCCCTTTGCAGAGTATATGCCCTGCAAAGGGCTTTTTTGCGCGAGCAGCGATGAGAGAAGTCATGGAAAGTTCGCAGTCGTGCTTGCACGAACTGAGAACTTTGTATGGGTTCTCGAGGAGCGCCGCGACAATGCCAGAATGAAATTCTGGCATATGAGCTGCGAGCGCATAATTGGGAAAGAACCCGGAATGCAATATTAAAAAGGAGATTAATAATGAGCAAGGAATTGGAAAAGAATTATAATCCGTCTGAAATCGAAGACAGATTATATCACAAGTGGCTTGAAAAGAAGTATTTTCATGCAGAAGTAAACAGAGATAAGAAACCATTTACTATTGTTATGCCACCACCTAATATTACAGGTAAGCTGCATATGGGTCATGCGCTTGATAACACTATGCAGGATATTATCATCAGATTCAAGAGAATGCAGGGCTATGAAGCTCTCTGGATTCCTGGAACTGACCATGCTTCAATTTCAACTGAGGTTAAGGTTACTAATGCTCTTAAGGAAGAAGGAATTGACAAGCATGAGCTTGGAAGAGAGGGCTTCTTAAAGAGAACATGGGAATGGAAGAAGGAATATGGTGGAACTATCACAAGCCAGTTAAAGAAGATTGGTTCATCATGTGACTGGGACAGAGAGAGATTCACTATGGATGAAGGCTGTTCTAAGGCTGTTCAGGAAGTATTTATCAAGCTCTATGAGAAAGGACTTATATACAAGGGCTCAAGAATTGTTAACTGGTGTCCGGTATGTAATACTTCTATATCAGATGCAGAGGTTGAGCATGAGGAGCAGGCAGGACATTTCTGGCATATCAACTATCCTGTAGTTGGAGAGCCGGGAAGATATGTTGAGATTGCAACAACAAGACCAGAGACATTACTTGGAGATTCAGCTTTAGCTGTTAATCCAGATGATGAAAGATACACAGACCTTGTTGGAAAGAAAGTTGAACTTCCACTTACAGACAGAACAATACCTATTATTGCAGACCCTTATGTTGATAAGGAATTTGGTACAGGTGTAGTTAAGATTACTCCAGCACATGACCCTAACGATTTTGAGGTTGGTAAGAGACATAATTTACCAGAGATTAACATTTTAAATGATGATGCTACAATTAATAATCTTGGCGGCAAGTATGCAGGCATGGACAGATATGAAGCAAGAAAGGCTATGGTAGCTGACCTTGATGCACTTGGACTTTTAGTAAGAGTTGAAGACCATACACACAATGTTGGTACTCATGACAGATGTAAGACAACTGTTGAGCCAATGATTAAGCAGCAGTGGTTCGTTAAGATGGACGAGCTTATCAAGCCTGCTGTTGAAGGCGTTAAGAATGGTGATATTGAACTTATCCCTGCTTCTATGGATAAGACATATTATAACTGGACAGACAATATCAGAGACTGGTGTATTTCAAGACAGCTTTGGTGGGGACACAGAATTCCTGCATACTATTGCAAGGATTGTGGAGAAATGACTGTTTCAAGAGATAAGGTATGCACATGCCCTAAGTGTGGAAGTGCTAATGTTGAACAGGATCCTGATACACTTGATACATGGTTCTCATCAGCATTATGGCCATTCTCAACACTTGGCTGGCCAGATAAGACACCTGAACTTGACTACTTCTATCCTACAGATGTGCTTGTAACAGGATATGATATTATATTCTTCTGGGTAATCAGAATGATATTCTCAGGATATGAGCATATGGGCAAGAAGCCATTTGGCAAGGTATTATTCCACGGCCTTGTAAGAGATGACCAGGGAAGAAAGATGAGTAAGTCATTAGGAAATGGTATTGATCCGCTTGAGGTTATTGATAAATATGGTGCAGATGCATTAAGATACACTCTTATTACAGGAAATGCACCTGGTAATGATATGCGTTTCTACTGGTCAAGAGTTGAGGCTAGCCGTAACTTTGCTAATAAGGTATGGAATGCTTCAAGATTTATCATGATGAATGATCCTGATAACAAGATTAAGGCTACAGATGCAAGACCTGCTAACTTAACTGATGCTGATAAGTGGATTCTTTCTAAGATGAATGGACTTATCAAAGAAGTTACAGATAATATGGAAAAATACGAACTTGGTATCGCTGTTGCCAAGCTTAATGACTTCATCTGGGAAGAATTCTGTGACTGGTATATTGAGATGGTTAAGCCAAGACTTTACAATGATGCAGACGAGACAAAGACAGCAGCTATCTGGACATTAAAAACTGTTCTTATAGATGCACTTAAGCTGCTTCATCCATATATGCCATTCATTACAGAAGAAATATTCTGCAATATTCAGGATGAGGAAGAGTCAATCATGATTTCTTCATGGCCTGTATATGATGAAACTAATAATTTCGCAGCAGAGGAGAAGGCTATTGAGACAATCAAGGAAGCTGTCCGTAATATAAGAAACTTACGTGCAGATATGAATGTTGCTCCTAGCCGTAAGGCACTTGTATATGTTGTTACAGCAAGTGAAGATGTTAAGAACATATTTAACAATTCACTTGGCTTCTTTGGAACACTTGCATATGCAAGCGAGGTTAAGGTTCAGGCTGACAAGGCTGGAATTCCAGATGATGCTGTTTCAACAGTTATACCGGATGCTGTTATCTATATTCCTTTCGCAGAGCTTGTTGATATCGACAAGGAAATAGAGAGACTTAAGAAAGAGGAAGGCAGATTACAGGGAGAAATCAAGAGATGTAACGGAATGCTTAACAATGAGAGGTTTACATCAAAAGCTCCTCAGGCAAAGATTGACGAAGAGAAGGCAAAGCTGGTAAAATATACACAGATGCTTGAGCAGGTAACTGAGCGTCTTGCAACACTTTCTAAGTAGTTTTCACGGATAAGGAGAATAATTATGGCAGAAGTAATGAAAGCAATTCCTTTTACACAGTTTTCTATGGAGATGAGAAGCGGTAAGATTATTGATATTGATGATGGATTTACAGAGCTTCTTGGATACACAGAAGATGATTTTGAGGCGGGAATTGTATTTAAGCAGTTCGTACCAAGCGTTGAGTATGAGGAAGTAATAACAGAGTTAAGAGAAAAGTTCATAGATAAGAGATATGTAAGCTATGTACAGGAGTTTGTTTCTAAAGATGGCAAGCCTCTTAAGGTAGTTGCATTCTATAAGATTGAGAATAAGCTCTTAGCTGGACACAGAGTAATAAAGGTTAGTGCAGCCGTAATTGAATAAGCACATTTAAAGTATAATAAAACCTCCACTGGTTCATAATAGATTTATGGACAGTGGAGGTTTTTATGTTAGAAGATGGAATAAAGAAAAAGCTGACAGCGAGACTATTGGCTCTGGTGGTTATTATAAGTATGATAACTGCTTTAACAGGGTGTAATGAGCCGAAAGAGCAGGAAAGCGGCGTGACACTTGTTTATGAACAACAATATAACTGGTGAAATAAAAATAGTGCATATACATTCGTGGTGTTGAATGTGTATGCACTATTTTATGTACTTAATTTTTCTTTTCTGATTGGGATGCTAATAATTGTTCGCATTTAGCTTTCCACTTTTGAGCTTCTTTTGTCAGTTCTGATTTCTCTTCTTCAAGTTTTTTCAATTTATCCTGCATATGTTTTTCTTCAATCTCAGCCCGTCTTCGAGCCTCACACTGCTGGCGGATTGTTTCGTCACTATTAAGCTCATACAAAGTTTCTGCTGCATCTTTCATATATTCATTACTCTGAACAGCCATACGCAACTCCTCCCATGTCTTAGCCTTGAAGACAGCCGCCCATGTGTCTATTCCATAAGCCTTATCTTCGTCACTCGCCATATTTATCTGAGTTAAGTCTAACACACTGATACCGAGTTTGTCACTATACCTTCTGTGGGTTTTCTTATTCAACAGCTCATATTGTGCATAAAATTCCGGCGCATCTTCAAATAAAGTATAATCCAGAATCCCAATGTTAATAACAGGCTTAATATCCTCGTACGCATCCCCTTTATTAAGCTGGCTGAAATTTGAACATAAATAACATAATGACCTGTTTTCCCAGTTGTGCAGATTATTAACCTGCATTTCAAGGTTCAGCATTCTACTGTTATTCAGCAGAATATTTACATCAAGTATAAATGTTTTCGCATTAATGCTTTCACCTAATATTATTGGATTGGTTATTTCAATATCCTTAATATCTTCCGGATTAAGATGCAACAATGCACTTGCCAGTCCAATCAGTGTTTTTCTGCTTTTTTGTAGTATTGCACGAAACATGTAATCGTTAGTCAGACCATAATCAATTTTTCCTTTTGCCTCCATAATAGGTGCAGTATTCCCCATAAAATTCCTCCTCTATTCGTGTTGTTATATTGTTTTGTGGATATAATTGGCGAAATGTAAAACCTGCCAGACAGTTAAATGCGATATTTAATTTGAATGTATAATAACATAAAATATATTTTAATACAATATATAATTACATGAATTATTAAAATGCTATTGATATTAAAGAACGAAAATGTGTATGATTTTTACACACTGAAAAATGACTTTTTTGTGACCTTTATTGTAAATATATACCCAGTCTGATATAATTTTAATGTTTGACGAAAAGACATATATTGAAAGAGAGGGCAAATTGAAAGACGGATATATAAGAGCAGCGGCCATGACTCCGAAGATTAAAGTGGCTGACTGTGAGTATAATATAGAAAATATTAAGGCTCTTATGATTGAGGCTCATAAGAAGGATACTGCGATAGCTGTTTTTCCGGAAATGTGTATAACAGGTTATACATGTAATGATTTATTTTTGCATGACAGGCTGTTAGATTCAGCATTGGAAGGGCTTGTTTCGATAAAACATTTTTCGGAAAATGTAAAACGAATGATAAGCTTTGTAGGACTTCCATATGAAATGAACGGGAAGCTTTACAATGTTGTTGCAGGAGTTATGAACGGACAGATACTTGGTATGGTCCCGAAAATGTATCTTCCTAATTATGGAGAATTCTATGAAAGACGACAGTTCACACCGGGATTCAATGAATGTGTATATGTAAATGTTGATGGTGAGGAAGTTCCTTTTGGAAGTGAATTATTATTTACATTTGACAATAACAGAAAAGTTAAGATTGGTGTTGAGATATGTGAGGATTTGTGGACACCACAGCCGCCAAGCATAAAGCATGCAATGAATGGTGCAACTATCATTGTCAATGCATCAGCAAGTAATGAGACAATAGGCAAGGATTCTTACAGAAAGCAGCTTGTTTCAGGTCAGTCTGCAAGACTTGTATGCGGATATGTGTATTCAAGTGCAGGCGGTGGAGAATCTACTCAGGATATCGTATTCTCTGCACATAATCTTATATGTGAGAATGGTACTGTTCTTACAGAGGCGCATAAGTTTGCGGATGAGTCGGTATATGCTGATATCGATGTCCAGAGAATATGCTCTGAACGAAGAAGAATGACAACCTATGCAGTTGACGAGAACAGCGCATATACAGAAGTTCAGGCTCATGGACTTATCAATAAAGAGTTAGGACTTATAAGATATTTTGATAAAGCTCCTTTCGTACCTTCTGATAAGAAGGAGAGAGACTCAAGATGTGAAGAGATTCTTAATATCCAGTCATATGGACTCAAGAAGAGACTGGAACATACTAACTGCAGGAATGCGGTAATCGGAATATCGGGGGGACTTGATTCGACACTGGCACTTCTTGTGACCGTAAGGGCATTTGACCTGTGCGGCTTTGACAGAAGCGGTATACACTGTATAACGATGCCTTGCTTTGGTACAACAGACAGAACTTATAATAATGCTGTCAAGCTTACTAAGCAGCTTGGCTGTTCGCTCAGGGAAATCAATATCATGAAGGCTGTAAGACAGCATTTTGAAGATATCGGACATGATGAGAATAATCATAATGTGACTTATGAGAACGGTCAGGCAAGAGAGAGAACACAGATACTTATGGATATTGCCAACCAGACTAACGGAATGGTAATAGGAACAGGTGATATGTCGGAGCTTGCATTAGGCTGGGCAACATATAATGGCGACCATATGTCCATGTATGGAGTTAATGCATCAGTTCCTAAAACACTTGTAAGACATCTGGTACGGTTTTATGCGGATACATGTGGCAATGATGATTTGTCAGCAGTACTTAATGATGTACTTGACACTCCGGTAAGTCCGGAACTGCTTCCGCCTAAGGATGATGGTACTATTGCACAGAAGACAGAAGATCTGGTTGGACCTTATGAGCTGCACGATTTCTTTATGTATCATATGCTAAGATTCGGTGCAGAGCCTGAGAAGATATTCAGAATAGCAAAGTACGCATTTGCAGGAGAATATGATGATAAGACTATCTATAAGTGGTTAAGGACATTCACATGGAGATTCTTTGCACAGCAGTTCAAGCGCTCGTGTCTGCCTGACGGACCTAAGGTTGGTTCAGTTGCAGTATCGCCAAGAGGTGATTTAAGAATGCCGAGTGATGCATGCTCGCATGAGTGGATGAAACAGTTAGACAGAATTAAAGAAATTAACGGATATGAATAGGGAGGACATTATGGCTGATAATAATGCGGCATCAGATAAGGAGAAGGTTGTTACTAAATATGACCGTAAGATGCAGAAACGAAAAGAAGAAGAGAGAAAAGAAGCTAAGAGAAGATTTATTACTAAATGGGTCAGCATAGCAGTTTTAGCTGTTATCATACTTGGCTGCGGTACGGCAGCAGGTCTTAAACTTAATAGCATTTATAATGATTATATTGAGGTTAATGATGATAAAATAAGTCAGATAGAGTTTGACTTCTATTATGGAATTGCCAAGACAAACAATCTTAACACAGCTATATATGGCACTATGACATATGGTGATTATTACACATCTTATATGGGATATAAGACAAGCCAGTCAGATAAGAGCCAGGAATATTCAACAGATTATACATGGTATGATTATTTTGCTAATTCAGCAGTTTCAACTATTAAAGAGACTAAAGCCTTATTAGAAGATGCTGATGCAAATGGATTTGAATATGATAATGAAGCTGCTGATTATGATGAATTCATTGGTAAATTAAAGGATGCAGCAGGCGAAGCAGATATGTCTTATTCAGATTATCTTAAACAGCTTTTTGGAAAGAAAGCAAATGAAAAGAGGGTTAAGGTGTTTTTAAAGGATTATCTTAAGAGCACTGCATATCAGGAGGTGCTTACAGAGAAGCTTGCAGCAACTGATGAGGAAGCAGATGAGTATTATCAGTCAAATAAAGATACATATGATAAGTTTAAGTACAGAACATTTACAGTGAAAGCCGGAAGCTCTGACTCATCAGATATGGCAGAAGCAAAGACAAAGGCTGATAAATTTGCTTCAGGAGTAACAAGCGAAGCTACATTTGCCACTCAGTGCAGAATTTATTCAAATGATGAAGAAGATAAGTATGCTGCTGATGATGCATCATTAGTCAGCGATGTTAAGAAGAGCGACATTGAATCAGCATGTGCTGACTGGATTGTTTCATCTGACAGAAGTGAGGGTGATGTAACTGTTATAGAAGACAGCGCCAATTCATGCTACTATATTGTTTATTATATTAATAGGACTTATGATGGGGCAGATGATGATACTATAAAATCAACAGTGCTTAATAAAAAATATTCAGAATATATCAAGAAATATACTGATGAATATAGTGTTAATGTAAAGAAGAGATTTTCATATAAGTAGTACATAAATCTGGAGGAGTTATCCATGTTAGATCTTAGTAACTGCCGGTGTATCATATTCGACCTTGATGGAACTATACTTGATTCAACACAGGTATGGGCTAAGGTTGACATGGATTTTTTGGGCAGAAGAGGAATTCCTGTATCTAAGGAATATATGCAGGAGATTAAGACACATACATTTGAATCCGGTTCGGTATATACTAAGGAAAAGTATAATCTGCCGGAATCTACAGAAGAAATCATGAAAGAATGGTATGATGCAGCGTGTAAGGCATACACTGACAAGGTGGTGTTAAAGCCGTATGCCAAAGCTTTTATAGAACAAATGCATAATAATGGCTTTAAGATTGTATCGGCAACATCATCAGACAGGGCACTTTTTGAGCCATGCCTTAAAAGAAATGGAATATATGATTTTTTTGATGCATTTACACAGACAAATGAAGTATCCAGAGGAAAGAAATTTCCGGATGTATATATGAAAGCAGCCGGCAAAGCAGGGTGCAGTGTGAATGAATGTATTGTGTTTGAAGATGTGTTATCGGCTGCACAGGGAGCCAAGAGTGGCGGTTTTACTGTTGTGGCAGTATATGATGAGGCTTCAGCGGATGACTGGCAGGATATTTGTCAGATAGCCGATTACAATATCAGAAGTTACAGCGAATTAATGTGATAATGGAGAAAATATGACTAAGAGATATATATTATTTGACCTTGATGGAACAATTACAGATTCAAGCGAGGGAATTACCAAAAGTGTGCAGCATGCACTTAAGAAACTTGGAATAGAAGAAAATGACCAGGCGATGCTTCGAAGATTCATAGGTCCTCCTCTTGATGAAAGCTTTGAAAAATTTTATGGATTTGACAAAGAAAAAGCACTAAAGGCAGTTGATTATTACCGTGAAAGATATTCTGACAAGGGAATATATGAAAATGTTCTTTTTGACGGGATAGCAGATATGCTTGAAGGATTAAAGAGTGATGGATATATAATTGCACTTGCTACATGTAAGCCTGAAATATATGTTCCAAGAATATTAGAGTACTTTAATGTTGATAAGTATTTTGATGTTGCTGTTGGAAGTGAATTAGAAGGTGGAGAACGCAGACATAAGAACCAGGTTATTGATGAAGTGTTTGTAAGGCTTGCTGCTGCCGGACTTGCGGACGATGACAATCTGCCAGGAACAAAGTCACAGTCTATTATGATTGGTGACAGAAAAGACGATATATTAGGTGCTAAAGCTTCTGGAATTGATTCTATGGGAGTAAGATATGGTTTTGCAGAAGAACAGGAGCTTGAGATAGCGGGAGCAGATTATATTGTTGAAACTGTAGAGGACATAAGGAAAAAACTAAAGACACTATAATCGTTTCTAAGATTAATAATATACGGGAGGAAAACCCAATGAAAAAATTCATTCAGGAATTTAAAGAATTTGCTTTGAAAGGAAATGTTATGAATCTGGCAGTAGGTGTTATTATCGGTGCTGCATTTCAGAGCATTGTAACAGCACTTACAAGCAGTTTTATTAATCCGCTTATTGCCGTAGTTACAGGTGGTACTAATGGTGAGGGTGTTACCGTTGGTGGTACATTTACAATAAGAGGAGTTGTGTTTGATTATGGTTCATTCATAACAGCAGTTATTAATTTCCTTATTATGGCATTTGTTCTGTTTCTTTTAGTTAAAGCAATGAACAAGATGATGAGCTTAGGTAAGAAGAAAGAAGAACCGGTTCCAACGACAAAGGATTGTCCATACTGCTTCAGCAAGATATCTGTTAAGGCAACAAGATGTCCTTTCTGTACAACTGAATTAGTAGATAAGAAATAAAATAAAGCCATATATGCAGGTCTCCCAACTGCATATATGGCTTTATTCATGTTTTTCATAAATGGATGTATCCCAAAACCTGTGTTCACGTCCAATTCACAGGTGTATAACTAAAGTACAATGATATAGTACTATTTTGCTATTGAATTCGCTTCCCTCTTTTAGTGGGAGATTTTATTAGAAAAGATATATGTCTAATAAAAAAGTTGTCGTAAAATTGAGAAGAATATGTTAATATTATTAAGTGTTTTTTAATATTTATAAAATTATGGAGGTTGAAATGGACAAATTGTTCAAACTTAAGGAAAACAACACCAGTGTAAGAACTGAGGTTGTAGCTGGAATTACAACATTTATGACAATGGCTTATATTCTGGCTGTTAATCCATCTATCCTGTCAGCATCAGGAATGGATTCTAATGCAATTCTTATGGCGACTGCAATAGCATCTGCTATAGGTTGTTTTGCAATGGCTTTCCTTGCTAATTATCCTTTTGCACTTGCTCCAGGACTTGGACTTAACGCTTATTTCGCATATACAGTATGCGGAAGCATGGGATATAGCTGGAAAGTAGCACTTTTTGCTGTATTTGTTGAGGGACTTGTATTCATCGTGCTTTCACTTACTAATGTTCGTGAAGCTATATTTAACGCAATTCCTACAACATTAAAGAAGGGCGTATCAGTAGGTATCGGTCTTTTTGTGGCATTTATCGGACTTCAGGGTGCTAACCTAGTTGTTGCAAGTGAGTCAACAAAGGTTACTGTTGTTAATTTCAGAACTAATTTTAACACAGTAGGAATAGGTGCTTTACTTGCAGTTATCGGTACATTTATCATAGCTATTCTTTATGTAAAGCATGTTAAGGGTTCTATCCTTATCGGTATCGTTGCAACATGGGTGCTTGGTATTATCTGCCAGCTTACAGGACTTTATAAGGTTGATGCGGCAGCAGGATTCTATTCACTTATTCCTTCATGGAGAAGCTTTGATATCACAGCCATCAGCCTGACATTTGGACAGTGCTTTAACCTTAAGGGTCTTAATATTAATATATTAGATTTTATTGTTATTATGTGCTCATTCCTTTTTGTTGACATGTTTGATACACTTGGAACACTTATCGGGGTTGCCAATAAGGCTAAAATGCTTGATGAGAACGGAAGACTTCCTAGAATTAAGCAGGCTCTTTTAGCGGATGCTATCGCAACAAGTGCAGGTGCCATTCTTGGTACTTCTACAACAACAACATTTGTTGAGAGTTCATCAGGTGTTGCAGAAGGCGGAAGAACAGGACTTTCTTCAGTTGTAACAGGTTTCTTATTCCTTATTGCAATTATATTTGCACCTGTATTTACTACAATTCCTGGATTTGCAACAGCTCCGGCACTTATTTTTGTAGGATTCCTTATGGTTAGTGCGGTTGTTGAAATTGATTTTAATGATTTAACAGAGAGTATTCCGGCTTACCTCTGCCTTATCTGTATGCCGCTTATGTACAGCATTTCAGAAGGTATTGCAGTTGGTGTTATTTCGTATGTTATTGTTAATCTTGTTGCTGGAAAAGCTAAGAAGATTACTCCACTTATGTACGTGCTTGCATTGCTGTTCATATTGAAGTATATTTTCCTTTAATTTTTAGTGCAAATTAAACTTAATAATGATACAATTTTGGAGTCACTTATATAAGGTGGCTCCTTTTTTAAGTTGAATGTTAAAAGATAAGGGGACTGGGCATGAAGTATACAGGAACAGCAGGAATATTATATGACAGATTAAAGAGTGAAATACTGGTGGCAGATGGTGCGTTTGGAACATACTATGCTAAGAAGTATGATACGGGCAGCTTGCCGGAGATGGCAAATTTACAGGCTCCAGACAGAGTGCTGGCAATTCATAAAGAATATATTGAAGCTGGTGCTAAGATTATCAGAACTAATACATTTGCAAGTAATACAGTGTGTCTTGGAGCGGGATTTGATGAGGTAAGAAATAATATTAAAAATGCCGTTGACATTGCAAGGGAAGCCGTAAAGGGGACAGATGTGCTTGTAGCAGCTGATATTGGTCCTATTCCTGGTGAAAATATGATTGAAAAAGAGCATATTGAAAAAGAGTATGTTGATATAGTTAATGTTTTTAAGGAATGTGGCGTTGATATATTTGTTTTTGAAACATTTCCAGAACTGGGATTTATTGATAAAGCAATTGAAAATGCAGGAGAAAACGGATTTGTTGTAACTCAGTTTGCAATCAATCAGTTTGGTTATAGCAGTGCAGGCTTCAGTGCAAGAAAGCTGATTGAAGAAGCTGGGAAAAATTCTTATATTGATGCATGTGGATTTAACTGCGGAGTTGGTCCGGGACATATGAAGAAGCTTGTACAGAGCCTTATTAACAGGAATGACAAGTATTTTGCGGTGCTTCCAAATGCGGGATATCCACAGGTCGTAAGCGGTCGGATGGTATTTGATGATAACAATGCAGCATATTTTTCACAGATTATGCATGATCTGGCTGAGGATGGAGCTGATATTATTGGTGGCTGTTGTGGAACAACACCTGAATATATAAGACAGATGGTTTTAAAAACTGCTGATGTTGTTCATATGAAAAATGCTTCCATAAAAGAAGAGATAACAGAAAAGAAAACTGCAAATGATGTTTCTTTCTATAAAGGAAAAGAAGGAAGAAAATTGATTGCTGTAGAACTTGCTCCTCCGCTTGGAATTGATGATGAGAAGATTATGGATGCTGCTTTTTTGATGAAGGAAAGCGGAGTTGATGTGCTTACATTCCCGGATTCACCATCAGGAAGAACGCGTGCAGATTCAATACTTATGGCAGAAAAGGTTTCAAGAGAAACGGGAATGTGTGTTATGCCGCATATATGCTGTCGTGACAAAAATGCCATTGCAATGCGTTCACAGCTTTTGGGAGCACATATAAATGATATCAATAATTTTCTCGTTATTACAGGTGATCCCATACCGTCAGTTGTAAGAGCGTCTGTAAAGAGCGTATTTAACTTCGATTCAGTTGGGCTTATGAATATAATAAGTGATATGAATCAGGAACAGTTTGCCGGTAAACCGGTTATTTATGGTGGTGCAATTAATCAGGGCAGGGTTAATTTTAAAGTGGAACTTGAGCGTGTTAAGAAAAAAATGGAGGCGGGAGCCACATTTTTTATGACGCAGCCTGTATTTTCTGATGAAGATATAGACAGACTCAGACAGATTAAAGAACAGACAGGGGCAAGGATTCTTTGTGGAATAATGCCATTTGTAAGTCTTCGAAATGCAACATTCATGAAAAATGAGATGACAGGTATTAATGTTACTGATGAGATTCTTTCAAGATACAGAGCTGATATGTCAAAAGAAGAGGGAGAAGAGACCGGTATTCAGATAGCAAGGGAAATAATTGCAAAGACTACAGATTTTGTTGATGGGTATTATTTTTCATTTCCATTTAACAGGGTACATATGTTAAAGAAGATTATTGGGAAGAACAATCAGTAAGTAGGACTATTCTATTGACTTATTAGAAATGTATCTGATATAATGTTGAAAAGTTTCGATGCGGAATAATTTAATAATATGTGAGGTGTGAGGTGTGGTATGGACGAGACTCAGGTTAAACATTTTATTATGATGGAACGCCGTAAGGGAACGAGTATGGAAGAACTTATATTCATACTTCATGATAATGGTGTTCCAGATTATGAAATATCCAATTTTTTAGAGATTTCTATTAAGCATGTGGAAGATGTTCTGAGTGACTATTAATCAAATTGTTTAAAAGAAACCAATATAATAGTTTTCCCCGTATATGATGAATTGTGTCTCATCGTATACGGGGAAAGTTTTTTTGCCTTAAAAAAGAGCGTAAAATAAAGTATCTTGAATACTTTGACTTAAGGGCTTATAATTATTGTTAATCGCTAAGAAAGGTGTGACTTGTTTATGGAGATAATAGAGTTATCAATAACGGCAGAAGAATCAGAAAATTATAGAAAGATAACCAACAGACTTAAAGTTCTTGGTGCTGTTGGATGGATAAAGGCTTATATATGGGCTGTGGTATATGTTGTTATATTTTGTGCAATAGGATTTGCGTTTGCAGGAAGATATGCACTTACAATTATGCAGTATATTCCTGTATGGGTGTGGCCAGTGTGTTTTGTTGCTGTTTGGATTGTGTCAGCTATAAGAAGATCCGGGAATAAACAACTTAAGGTATTGTTACAGAAATATCTGTTTGCTGATTTCGCAGATAAGATATTTGCAGGTGAGATAAGACCGAGCAGGGTTAAGATATTAAAGGATAAAATGATTGTTTATTGCAAGGTATATAATGATTAGAATATAGAGGATTGTAGCAATATGAAGATAGGAATATTTGACTCAGGGATAGGTGGTCTGTCGGTGCTTCATCAGGCGATGATTACCATGCCAGAGGCTGATTACATATTTTATGCTGATGTGGATAATGTTCCATATGGAGAAAAAACAAGGGAGGAAGTAAGAAAGCTTGTTGATCATGCGGTTGGATTTCTTATTGATAAGGGCTGTCAGGCAATTGTGCTTGCATGTAATACAGCAACAAGTGCAGCAATATCATATCTAAGAGAAAAGTATAAGCTGCCAATAATTGGAATAGAGCCGGCAGTCAAGCCTGCAGTTGAACATACTTCTGAAACCGGAAGAAGGGTTATGGTAGTATCTACACCTGTTACAGCAAAAGGGGAAAAGTTAAAAAGACTTATAGATAAATATGATGATAAGCATGTTGTTGATGTTGTGGCACTTCCAAAACTTGTAAGGTTCGCACAGGATGATGATTTTGATTCTTCAGATGTGACTGATTATTTAAAATGTGAGTTTGCTCCATACAATCTTAATGATTATTCTGAACTTGTGCTTGGGTGTACACATTTTAACTATTTCAAGGATTCATTTGCAAAGCTGTTTCCTGATGATTTAGAGATGGTTGACGGAAATACGGGTGTATCTAATAATCTTAAGAATACTGTTATGAAAAAAGGGATATTTACTGAGAAAGATAAAGGGAAAAAAGGCAGTGTAGAATATTATTATTCAGATAGAAAAATGGAGAGTGAAGCTGAGATGAAACATATAAAAAAGCTTCATGAAAGACTTGAGAGAATGAGACAGATATAGAATTGCCAGAGGAATGTAATTATGGGAAAATCAGACGATAAGACTAATGTATGCAGAGTGCTTGACCAGAAAAAAGTACCTTATAAAACACATGTGTGCCCCGATGCAGAAGGGCTAAGCGGTGATGAGATAGCTGCTGTTCTTAATGAGAATCCGGCACAGGCTTTCAAGACACTTGTTACAGTTGGCAAGACAGGTAAGAATTATGTATTTGTTGTTCCTGTTAATAAGGAACTGGATTTGAAGAAAGCAGCGAAGGCTGTTGGAGAAAAATCAATAGAAATGATTAAATCAAAGGAACTACTTCCGCTTACAGGCTATGTGCATGGGGGCTGTTCGCCTATAGGAATGAAGAAGTTCTTTCCGACAACATTTCATAAGACTGCTGAGGATTTTGAAACTATAATGTTTAGTGCAGGTAAAATCGGACATCAGGTAGAAGTTAAGCTGTCTGATGTAGATAAAGTTATAAGATATCAGATTGCTGATATCGTTACAGACTAAGGAGAAGATAAGGATTATGAAACTCAGGGTTCCATTCTATTATGACCAGTTCAACTGTATAACTTCAGAATGTAAAGACAACTGTTGTGTTGGCGGCTGGGAGATAGATATTGATGATGATACTTATAATTATTATATGAGTCTTGATGGCGAGCTTGGAGACAGGATAAGAGAATCAATTACTAAAAGTGAAGACGGTTCGAACTGTTTTAAACTCATAGATGGGCATTGTGGGCTTTTGGATGAGTGTGGATTATGTATGATTCATAAAGAACTTGGAGCAGAGCATTTGTCTGTAGTGTGTGACCAATTTCCAAGATATTCTGAATATTATGGAGAAATCAAAGAAAGCGGTATTGGGCTTGCATGTGAGGAAGTGGAAAGAATTATATTTTCTGAAAACAAAACATTTACAACTGTATTAAAGCCGTGTGATGAGGAATATTCAGAGGATGATGAGTATGACAGTGCTTACGCTGTCAGGATATTTAAGGCAAGAGATGAAATATTTAAGATTCTTGATATGCCGGAAATGTCTATTAATGAAAAGCTTGTTGTTATATTAAAATATTGTGCAGTAATGCAGGAATACATTAATAATGATGATTATGATGGACTTAAAGAGTATATCAATACATTTGGAAGAAGCGATATTGAACATATTCTTATTGAAATGAATGATGAATCAGAAAGCGATGAATTCGGTGATGTTGATGTATGGAAATGTATAAGAAGTATTATGTATCCGTATGAGGATATGGAAGTGCTTAATACACGCTGGGAACAGATATTAGCTGAGATGACAGAGACTTTCCATGACAATATGGATAATGAGCAGTATCAGGAAACTAAAGAAGAATTCATGACAGTAATGCTTGAAAGAGAGTATGAGTACAGAAACTTTATAACATATCTGGTGTTTCGGTATTTTGCAAAGGCTGTATATGATTATGATGTGGTTGGTAAAGCTAAAATGTTTGTTACTAATTATCTTATACTACGTCAGATGGATATGCTTGTGTGGTATAAGAAGCATAAGAAGTTTTGTTTTGAGGACAGAATAGATACGGTTCATATATTTTCAAGACAGGTCGAGTACTCAGAGGATAATATGGAAGCACTTTATGAGTCTTTTATTTTTGATGATGTGTTTGAGACAGATAACCTTTGTAAGCTGTTATGGATTGACAGCACGGCGTTATAGTAATACACTAAAGCTATCATTTAGATATGTTTATGGGAGGCTAAGGTAATATGATTAAAGAAGCTATTGCAAAGCTGGTTAAGAAAGAAGATTTAACTGCTAGGCAGATGAATGATGTAATGGAAGAGATTATGACAGGAGAAGCCACTGATGCACAGAAGGCAGCATTTCTTACAGCTCTGGCAGCAAAGGGAGAGACTATTGACGAGATTACAGCAGCAGCCAGAGTTTTAAGAGCACACTGTGAGAAGTTCTTAAATGATATGGATGTTCTTGAAATCGTTGGAACAGGTGGAGATGGTTCTAATTCAATCAATATATCAACCTTAGCTTCTATCATAGTATCAGCAGCTGGAATACCGGTTGCTAAGCATGGTAACAGAGCAGCTTCAAGCAAATGTGGTACAGCAGACTGTTTAGAGGCTCTTGGCGTTAAGATAGATGCAGCTCCTGCAAGGATGGCACAGATTCTTAAGGATATTAATATATGTTTTCTTTTTGCACAGAAATATCATCCGGCTATGAGATTTGTTGGAGGTGTGAGAAAGGAAATTGGAATCCGTACATTATTCAATATACTTGGACCTCTGGCCAATCCGGCAGGGGCTTCTATGCAGCTTTTTGGTGTATATAGTGAGGAACTTGTTGAGCCGCTTGCACATGTATTACATAATTTAGGCTGCAAAAGAGCTATGACAATATACGGAATGGACAGCATAGATGAGATATCTTTAAGTGCTGATACAAAGGTATGCGAGTTCAAGAACGATGAGTTCAAATCATATACTATAAAGCCGGAGGATTTTGGATTTACAAGATGCAAGAAGGAAGATCTTGTTGGTGGTGAGCCGGCAGTTAATGCCAGGATTGCAAGAGATATTCTTGAAGGTGCAGAAGGACCTAAGACAGATGTGGTACTTCTTAATGCCGGAGCTGCCATATATCTTGCTTCAGATGGTATTACAATGAAGGAAGGTATTGAGAAAGCAAGAGAGATTATTAAGAGCGGAGCAGCTAAGAAGCAGCTTGAAAGATTTATAGAAGAGACTAATAAGTAATTAACAGAATATGTGTTAGGTATAACAAAACCCCTGTCGCATTAGCGGCAGGGGTTAATTGTTATTATAATTATAAAAAATTAAGCGGCTTCTTTAACTCCGTTGCCGAAGAAATCTTCATACCATACAAGGAACATGTAAATTGTCCATATCTTACGCGAATTATCGGCCTTTCCTTCTTTGTGTTCATCAAGATATTTAACAATCTCATCAGTGTTAAAATATTTCTCAGCAGCTTCACTTGTGAAAGCCTTTTTAATCATATTGTAATATTTCTCATCCTTGAGCCAGATTCTGATAGGAACAGGGAATCCAAGCTTCTTTTTCTCAGCAACCATGTCTGGAAGATGTCTGTGGGCAGCCTGTCTCATGGCATACTTGGTATTACTCTTGTTAACCTTGTACTTAGTTGGAATAGTACGGGCAACATTGAACACTTCCTTATCAAGGAATGGAACTCTTACCTCAAGAGAGTGAGCCATACTCATCTTATCAGCCTTAAGTAAGATATCGCCTATCAGCCAGAAATTGATATCAATATACTGCATCTTAGTAACATCATCCTTATCAGCAACCTTATCATAGAAAGGCTTTGTAAGTTGCTTGTGGTCATACTTGCCGGTAGGATTCTTTAATATCCTGGCACGTTCTTTTTCATTGAACATGAAAGCGTTACCGATGAATCTTTCTTCAACTGTCTTGCTTGCTCTGTTTAAGAAGCTTTTTCCCTTGAACTTGAATGGAATAGCATTGGCAATGCCGGCAAGTCCTTTTCTTAAGCCTTTAGGGAGCTTCTGGAATTCTGCAAGATCGAGAGGTTCTCTGTAAATGTTATATCCACCAAAAAACTCGTCAGCACCTTCACCTGACATGGCAACCTTTACATGCTTGGCTGCTGTCTGGCTTACAAAGTAAAGTGCAATCGCAGCAGGGTCAGCTAAAGGCTCGTCCATATGATACTGGATTTTAGGAATTGCAGCCCAGTATTCTTCACTTGAAACAAGCTTTGAATAGTTGTCAATTTTAATTTTGTCAGATAAAGCTTTGGCATAGTCAATCTCGTTGTATTTTTCATAATCAAATCCAACAGTAAATGTTTTGTCACCGTTAAATGTAGCAGCAACATAGCTTGAATCAACACCACTTGAGAGGAATGAACCAACCTCAACATCACTAATCTTATGGTGTTCAACTGAATCATGCATAACATCGTCGATTTCATCAACAAATTCATCTAAAGACTTGCTCTCATCAGCATCAAATGTAGGCTCCCAATATCTTTCAATGTTAAGCTCACCCTTGTGGAATGTAAAGAAGTGACCAGGCATCAACTTGAATATTCCTTTGAAGAATGTTTCATCAAGTACTGAGTACTGGAATGTGAGATAATTCTCAAGTGCAACAGGATTAACCTCTTTCTTATAAGCAGGATGCTCTAAGATACTTTTAATTTCTGAACCATATATCATGTTGCCGTCTGCAACTGTGTAGTAGAAAGGCTTAATTCCGAAGAAGTCTCTTGCTCCGAAAAGAGTTTCTTTCTCGCTGTCCCAGATTACGAATGCAAACATTCCACGAAGCTTGTTAAGCATGTCCTTGCCATACTCCTCGTATGAGTGAATGAGAACTTCAGTATCTGAATTGTTAGCAAATACGTGACCTTTCTCAATAAGGTCTTTTCTTAAATCCTGATAGTTATATATCTCACCGTTAAATGTTATTACTATCTTCTTATTCTCGTTAAACATAGGCTGGCTTCCGTTATCAAGATCAATGATAGAAAGTCTTCTAAAGCCCATGTACGCTTTATCATCAATGTATTTACCTGCGCTGTCAGGTCCTCTGTGAATAATCTTATTCATCATGCGTTCAAGAACAGCATCACCGTCAGCTAAGTAGCCGGTAAAACCAGCGAATCCACACATGTATCTGTACCTCCATATTGTGTCTGCACAATCAGTGCATTGTTAAATGTAGTATGTAAAATTTACTTATGAATTATAACAAAGTAATCAGGCTAATACAAGTCAGTTTCTGTTTACAAAACATTTGAAATAAATTATAATAATTAATCAGGTAAGAAAAGAAAGAGAGGTTCTTTATATTATGGACAAAATTAAGATGACAACTCCACTTGTAGAGATGGACGGAGATGAGATGACAAGAGTATTGTGGAAGCTTATCAAGGACGAGCTGCTCACTCCTTTTATTGACCTTAACACAGAATACTATGATTTGGGTCTTGTACATAGAAATGAGACTAATGATCAGGTAACTATAGATTCAGCAGAAGCTACTAAGAAGTATGGTGTTGCAGTAAAGTGTGCAACAATTACACCTAATGCGGCAAGAATGACAGAATATAATCTCAAAGAGATGTATAAGAGTCCTAACGGAACAATAAGAGCCATGCTTGATGGTACAGTATTTAGAGCTCCTATTATCGTTAAGGGTATTGAGCCATATGTTAAGACATGGAAGAAGCCTATCACTATTGCAAGACATGCATATGGTGATGTATATAAGGCATCTGAGATGAAGGTTTCTGAGGCTGGTAAGGCAGAGCTTGTATTTACTAACGAGGCTGGTGAGGAGACAAGAGAGCTTATTCATAACTTCAAGGGTGCAGGAGTTCTACAGGGAATGCACAACCTCAATGATTCTATTGAGAGCTTTGCAAGAAGCTGCTTTAATTTTGCGCTTGAGACAAAGCAGGATCTCTGGTTTGCAACTAAGGATACAATCTCTAAAAAGTATGACCATACATTTAAGGACATATTCCAGGAAATATTCGATGCTGAGTATAAGACTAAGTTCGAGGAATCTGGCATAACATATTTCTATACACTTATAGATGATGCAGTAGCAAGAGTTATCCGTTCAGAGGGTGGATATATCTGGGCTTGTAAGAACTATGATGGAGATGTTATGAGTGATATGGTAGCCACAGCATTTGGTTCACTTTCAATGATGACTTCTGTTCTTGTATCACCTAATGGATACTATGAGTATGAAGCTGCACACGGAACAGTACAGAGACATTATTATAAGCATCTTAAGGGTGAAGAAACATCTACTAACCCTATCGCTACTATATTCGCATGGACAGGCGCTTTAAGAAAAAGAGGAGAGTTGGATAACATTCCTGAGCTTGGAAAATTTGCTGATACTCTTGAGCGTGCATGTATTAAAACTATTGAAGATGGAAAGATGACAAAGGATCTTGCACTTATTACAACAATGGAGAATCCTGTAACACTTAATACACAGGATTTCATCAGTGCAATAAGAAAGACTCTTGAGGAACTTCTTTAATTAATGGGTTCTGGATTTTCCATTTGATGATGGAGGGGGACATTATGTCACATATAATGGGTATAACATTTAGAAGCATGAATATAAGCCAGCTGGTTATATGGTTTTTTATATACAGCTTTCTTGGATGGTGTATGGAATGTGTGGTTATCAGAAAGCAGCTTGGTTACTGGGAAAACAGAGGCTTTGCCAAGCTGCCGTTCTGTGTAATATATGGTTTCGGAACACTGATTGCTTTTAATATTTTTAAGCCAATAGAGCATAATTATATTGCATTATATATTTTTGGATGTATATGTGCTACAGCATTTGAGTACCTTACAGCACAGGTTATGTTAAAGTTGTTTGGAGAAGTGTGGTGGAATTATGATCATCTTAAGTTTAATTACAAAGGCATCATATGCTTACAGTCAACACTTGCCTGGGGCTTTGTTGCCGTATTTATATTCGGATTTTTGAATAAATTTGTGGAGCGTTTTGTATTCTCAATTGATTACAGGATTGCCAGTGTTATGGCAATGATTCTTGTCTTTTCATATACTGCGGATTTTATGCAGAGCTTTTCGGAAAGTCTTAATATGCAGAGTATGGATATCAAAGCGGAGATGAGAAAGTTTATTAAGATGTTTCACAGATAAGCAGCATCTTATTGACAATTGATTCGGGGATAATTATATGATTTTTAAAAAGATACGAAACAATTTTAGTCTTTTAATTGACAGCAGCAGGCATGTATGGACATTTGAACTGGCATACAAGCTTGTTGCTTTTGCTGTTATATTCCCTATTGTTTTATTTGCAATTAATTTTCTTATGAAGATAGCAGGAGTGAACTATCTTACTAATGAATATATTCAGAGAGCAATGACACACCCTGTAGTCATATTTGCAATTTTTCTTGCTGTGGGTATATTTGTATTCTATTGCACTTATGAGATGACATATCTTTCAGTCTGTTTCGAGACAAAGAGAACATCATGTAATGCATCTGTTGTTGATATATTTTATAATTCTTATAAGGTTTTTAAAAATGTTTTTAAGCCAAGGCATGTAGGTCTGAGTATATTTTACTTCATATCAATTCTGGCTTCCAATGTAACTGTATGGTTTAATGTCTTATACAGTGAGACTAATACTAACTTAATTAAAATGTATATCATTAGGAATCACTGGTATATTAAAGCTGAAGTTATATTTGTGTTTGTCATTATATACGCAATTGTAATTCCTGGAATATATGCAATGAATATATGCATGATGGAAGGACTGGGATTTAGGGAAGCATATAAGAAAAGTGCCCGTATGGTTAAGAAGCATCCAATGGGAACAATATCAGCACTTGTTGTGTATAATCTGGTTATGCTTGCAATTATTGGAATAACTTATGTGCTTATATCAGTATTTCTTGTTGCAGGTGTTAAGATTCTTAATATGGCATATCTTGGAAATGCTATATTTCTGTCTGCATTAAGGACAGAAAGACTAATTATAAAATGTATTCTTGTATGTGTAGCAATACCACTGTCTTTTTCGGCTATTTCACATATGTATTACAAATATACTGATGTAGACGATATTACATTTGAGTTCACAGATATACAGGAAGGTCCTGCAAGGCGCAGAAAGATAATCTATAGTGTTATTATTGCGTCAGCAGTTATTGCAGATTCATGCTATCTGTTAATGTCATTTAATAATAATCCTTTTGAAAATGTTGCTATATTCCATGAAACTAAGGTTATGGCACACAGAGGAGCATCAAAAGAAGCGCCAGAGAATACTATGGCTGCCTTTGAGAAAGCAATTGATGACATGGCGGATTACATTGAACTGGATGTACAGCTGACAGGAAGTGGAGAGGTAATTGTAATGCATGATTCAAATGCTTACAGAACTACCGGCATTGATGCAAATATAGTTGAAATGACTTATAGGGAAGTTAAAAGTCTTGATGCCGGTTCGTGGTTTTCGGATGAGTATAAAGGCGAAAATGTTCCGCTGTTAAAAGAGGTACTTGAATTTACTCAGGGTAAGATTAAACTGAACATTGAGCTGAAACCTTCAGATAATGGTGAACTTCTTGCAAAGAATACAGTAAGACTAATAGAGAAATATAATATGGTTAATGATTGTGTTATAACATCTTTCAGTAATTCTGCATTACAGGCAGTTAAATCATACAATGAAAATATTAAGGTTGGATATATTTTATCAGCAGCATATGGAGATTTTTATGATATGAAGAATATAGATTTCTTTAGTATAAATGCTGCATTTTTATCAAAGAGAACTATAGATGCAATTCATAATTCAGGTAAGCGTGTTTATGCTTGGACAGTAAATAATAAAGAGTCAATCAAGAATCTGACTAACAAAGGCGTAGATGGGATCATTACTGACAATCCGGTGCTTGCAAGGGAGACAATATATTCGAGAGATACATCGGAAACTATTGTTAACATGATAAGGTATGTGTTTAATCAGTAGAATGGGGGCATATGTATGGAAAGAGGAATAGGAACTTCAAGAGGAATTGGCATAGGACATGTTCTTATTGTTTATAATGCCAGTGCTGTTGTAAACAGGGGAACGCATTATAATGCCGAAGAAGAGAAGAAAAGATTCTTTGAGGCCAGAAAAACATTTATAGAGCAGACGGAAGAATTATTGTCTGAACTGGAGAAAAAACTTGGTGAGTCTGACAAGGATGCACTGGTGCTTAAGAATCAGATATATCTTGCAAGAGATATAACAACAGAGAATGAAGTTGTTGCTGCAATTGATAATAGTCATATATGTGCAGAAGCAGCTTTTGATGATGTGTGTAATAAGCTGATTCAATTGTTTTCTTCAATGGATAATCCTGATATGCAGCAGCGTGTTACTGATATTCAGGATATGAGAGAAAGAATGATACAGATATTGCAGGGAACGAAAGCATTTGACCTTACTAATCTTCCGGATAATACTGTTATTGTTGCAGATGAGATTAAGCCATCGATGACAGCTTCTATGGACATAGCACATGTTGCAGGTATTATAGCTGAAAAGGGTGGCGATACGGCGCATGCTTCAATTCTTGCAAGAGCACTTGAGATTCCGGCAGTACTTAGTGTGAAGGGAATACTTCAGAAAGTAAAAGATGGAGATTCTATAATAATAGATGGAGCTTATGGAGAAGTTTTTATTAATCCGACACCGCGTACACTTTCTATATATGAGAAGAAAAAGAAAAAATATGAAGAACATATTGAGGAATTAAAGACCTTTATTAATAAAAGCACAGAGACAGCTGATGGAAAGAAGGTTATGCTTGCTGCCAATATTGGTGGAGCTGATGAAGCAGCCAAGGCAGTTAAGGACGGAGCTGAAGGCGTGGGACTTTTCAGGACAGAGTTTCTCTTTCTTAATAAGAATGCGCTGCCGACAGAGGAGGAACAGTTTGAGGAATATAAGAAGGCAGCAGTGCTGACAAAAGGCATGCCACTTACAATAAGAACACTTGATATTGGTGGAGATAAGGATATTCCTTATATGGGACTTACCAAAGAGGCTAATCCATTTTTAGGATACCGTGCAATAAGATTCTGCCTTGACAGAGTTGATATATTTACAACACAGCTTCGTGCAATTCTAAGGGCAAGTGCATATGGCTCTATAAGAATTATGATACCTATGATTACATCAGTTAATGAAGTAAGACAGGTGAAAGAGCTGATTAAGAAGATATGCAGCGACCTTGACCGTAACGGAATTAATTATGATAAGAATATCCAGACAGGCATTATGATTGAAACTCCGGCAGCTGCTGTTATGGCAGATACATTAGCAAAGGAGGCTGATTTCTTTTCAATTGGTACTAATGACCTTACACAGTATACTATTGCAGTAGACAGATGCAATGAAAATGTGGCATATCTGTATTCCGCATTTAATCCGGCAGTATTAAGGCTTATAAGAAGGATAATAGAATGTGCCCATAATGCAGGTATTGAAGCCGGAATGTGTGGTGAGGCAGCTGCAAATGCTTTAATGGCTCCGATACTTTTATCATTTGGTCTGGATGAATTTTCAGTATCAACAGGAAAGGTATTAGAGACGAGAAAGACAATTGCAGACTGGTCAATTAAAGAAGCCGGACTTGTAACAGATAAGGTTATGTCAATGGCAACTGAGAAAGAAGTAACAGACTATCTTAGTGACTATATATCAGAAAGAAATAAAAAGTAAAAGGAAATATATATATGGCAGTTTATGAGACAGATGAGATTATCGAGAGAGTTATTCTGGTTGGAGTAGCATTTGATACAGATGATGATACAGAACGCTCTCTTGATGAGCTTGGAGAGCTTGCTAAGACAGCAGGCGCGCAGACAGTTGGAAGAATGATTCAGACAAGAGATAACTTTCACCCTGCAACATATATTGGCAAAGGTAAGATTGAAGAATTAAGACTTATGATTGATGAGCTTGATGCTACGGGAATTATATGTGATGACGAATTAAGTCCTGCCCAGTTTAAGAATCTTGAGGATGAGCTTGGAATCAAGGTAATGGATAGAACAATGGTTATTCTTGACATATTTGCGGCAAGAGCTACATCAAGTGAAGGTAAGATTCAGGTTGAGATGGCACAGTTAAAGTACCGTTCAATAAGACTTGCGGGTTTCGGAACATCAATGTCAAGACTTGGTGGCGGAATAGGAACAAGAGGTCCCGGTGAGAAAAAGATTGAGACAGACAGACGACTTATAAGGGACAGAATATCAAAGCTCTCAGCAGACCTTAAGGATATGAAGGAACACAGAGATGTCCAGAGAAGCAAAAGAGCTAAGACATCAACATCTGTTGCGGCTATAGTTGGATATACTAATGCCGGCAAATCAACACTTCTTAACAAGCTTACTGATGCGGGCGTGTTGTCGGAGGACAAGCTTTTTGCAACACTTGACCCTACAACAAGAAGTATGGAACTTCCTAATGGAGAGAAAGTGTTGCTTACTGATACAGTCGGATTTATAAGAAAGCTTCCACATAATCTTATTGAAGCATTCAAGAGTACTCTTGAAGAGGCAAAGTATGCAGACATTATAGTGCATGTTGTTGATGTATCCAACCCAGACTATGAACAGCAGATGTCAACAGTATATGCAACACTTAAGCAGTTAGGTGTTGAAGGAAAGCCTGTTGTTACATTGTTTAATAAATGTGATGTTTTACCGGAGAAGCCGGCAGCTAAGGATTTGCATGCAGACTACACATACAATATATCTGCCGTAAGAGGCAATGGCCTTGAAGCATTTAAAGAGTGCTTACAGGAAATTATTCTTAAGAGCAGAATAAGAATTGAAAGAGTATTTTCTTACAGCGAAGCAGGTAAGATACAGCTTATAAGACAGTTCGGACAGCTTGAAAGTGAAGAGTACACAGAAGACGGAATTAAGGTGCTTGCCTATGTTCCTAAGGAGATAGAAGGGAAGTTGTAATTATGAATCTGATAGCAACAGTAGATAAGAACTGGTCAATAGGAAAACAGGGACATCTTCTTGTTAATATTCCGGAAGATATTAAGCTTTTCCGAATGGAAACAGCTGGAAAAGCTGCAATAATGGGAAGAAAGACATATGAGCAGATTACGGACAGAACAGCTCTTATAGACAGATATAATGTAGTGCTTACTAGTGATTTGTCATATAAGAAGGATGGAGCTGTTGTAGTGCATTCAGTAGAAGAGGCACTTGAAAAGGTTGCATCATATAAGTCAGAGGATATATATGTAATCGGTGGAGAATCTGTATTTGAACAGTTTCTTCCATATTGCGATGTGGCACACATAACGAGTGTTGATTATAAGTATGATGCAGATGCACATTTTCCTAATCTGGATAAGATGCCAGAATGGAAAGTTACACAGATGAGTGAGGAACACACATACTTTGATTTGTGCTACGAATTTAAAAAGTACTGTAAAATGTAAATTATGTTTTGAATCGTGCAGAAACGGATATGAAAGAGCAGTTTGTGGCATATTTTTTTCATTGAAAATATACATTTTATTTGATACTATAATTAAAAAACAAGAGAGGGGAGAAATGTTATGTTTTGCACAAAATGCGGATATAATGCAGGGACAGCAAAATTTTGTCCAAAGTGTGGAAATCCTTTAAATCCACAGCCAGTACAGGAAACACCTGTACAGAACGAACCGGCTCCACAGACGGTACAGAGTGAGCCGGTTGCACAGCAGCAGTTCGGAACACAGCCACAGTTTAATGAGACGGTACAGCCACAGTTCGGAACACAGCCACAGTCAGGGGCAGTTCCACCAGTGAATGTAGATGTACCAAGATATCAGGAAGCACCTCCTATGCAGCCACAGCCTAAGAAGAAAAAGAAGAAATGGCCATTGGTTGTTGCAATATTAGTTGTGCTTGTAGCTATAATAACAGCAGTTGTTATAGTTGTACTTCCTAAGCTGAAGAAAGAATTATCACCTACAAAGAATGCTGTAACTGCAATTAAAAATGTAGGGGCATCACTGGAAGATTCTGTGGATAATTTGTTTAATAATTTAGGTGCTGGTTCAATATCAGACAAAACAGAGTTTTCCGGAACATTTAAGTTTGATAACATGACTGTTAATGGTGAGTCATATAGCAAGTATGTCAAAGCTGATTCAGTTAAGTATGATATTCAGGCAGATACTTCGATGCAGAAGGCTGCAGGAGATTTAAAGCTTCAGAATGGTAATGCAGAGTTACTTACAGTTTCATTCTATACAGATGGTTCTACAGTGTACTTTAAGATTCCTGAATTATTTACAGAGACATTCAGTATGTCAGTGAATCAGATTGTTAATGATACAGATATAGATTCTTCATTTGGTTACCCATTTGATATGAGTGATATATCAGGTTATCTGTCAGCATTAAATTCAGGTAATCTTTCACAGTATAAAGAGCCGGCAAAGGCAGCAGCCAGAGCATTAGCTAAGGGAATTGATGCATTTGCAGATGAATGTCAGTACGGTCAGAATGAAAGCCTTACATATAAGTCAGATAATGGTGATATCGAAGTTACAGAATATAGTGTAACAGTTACAGAAAATGCCATTAAGGTCGGTGTTGATACTGCAATTGATGCTTTATACGCAGATTCAGCAACATCAGCATATATGTCAATGCTTACTATTGCTGGTGTAACACAGGACAGCCTTAAGAAAGAAATTGCTTCATCAATTCAGGGAATGGATCCTGTAACTTTTTCAATGTATGTTAATAAGGATGATAAAATAGTAAGAGTTTCAGTCGATGTATCTGATATTGATGAATATTCAAATGGAGAAATAGCAATTTCTTTTGTAGGAAAAGATAATATTTCTGATTATGTTGTTATTGAAGCAGCTGCTGATAACTTTAATACTAAATTCACAATACATAATTCAGATAACAGATCATCTGTAATTGTTGATGCAAAAAATGGAAATGAATACATGAAGATGAAGCTGGATTGTTCATTATCGGGAAGTAATGTGAATATTAATGAAATGTCTATTGATATGAATACAGAAGATGTTAAAGCTAATATGAAGATTACAGGAGACTATTCACAGAAAGAGTTCAGCTCAATGAAGTATTCTTCATCAAGTTTTCCTAAGCCTGTGAATGTAGACAAGATGACATCTGCACAGCAGACAGCACTTGTGACAGAGTTTGTCAAGAATTCTGCTGTATTCAAAAAGATAATAAGCGATGATCTTTATAAGCAGTTATTTTCAGTAGCATTGTCAGGTAATTAAATTACTAATGAAATAATAAAATGATTCACTAAGATAATATGGGGGATAATATGGAAATAGCAATTGTTATAGGTATTATAATAGTTTTGCTGATTATATTTATATTTGCAAGTTATATTAAAGCACCAACAGACAGGGCATTGATTGTTTCAGGTCTTAGAAAACATCCAAAGTTTGTAATTGGTAAATCAGCATTAAGAATACCATTTTTACAGAGAGTTGACAGACTGGAACTTAAAATGATTTCAGTAGATGTAAAGACTAAGGAATCAGTTCCTACTAATGAGTATATTAATGTTAATATTGATTCAGCCGTTAAGATTAAGGTTGGTTCAACAACAGAAATGCTTGAAAAAGCAGCCAGCAATTTCCTAAATAAGAATGAAGATTATATTAGAAATTCTGTAGGGGATGTGTTAGAAGGTAATGTCCGTGAAATTATAGGACAGATGAGACTTGAAGATATTGTTCAGGACAGAAAAATGTTTGCTGAGAAGGTACAGGAGAATGCTGCACCGGATATGGCAAGAATGGGTCTTGAAATTGTGAGCTTTAATGTCCAGAATGTTACTGATGAGGGTAATGTTATTGAAAATCTTGGTATTGACAGGGTTGTAAGTATCAGCAAGTCGGCACAGATATCAAGAGCTGAGTCTGAAAGAGATATAGCTGTTGCAAAGGCTAATGCAACCAAGCAGGCTAATGATGCAAGAATTGAAGCAGAGACAGCAATTGCAGAAAGAAATAATGAACTCGAAATTAAAAAGCAGGAATTAAAGAAAACTGCTGATGTCAAGAAGGCTGAGGCGGATGCTGCATATGAAATTCAACAGCAGGAACAGAGAAAAACAATCGAAATTACAACTGCAAATGCTAATATAGCAAAGCAGGAGAAGGAAATTGAATTAAGAGAAAAAGAGATTGCTGTTAAGGAAAAGACACTTGATGCTGATATCCGTAAACAGGCAGAAGCAGAGAAATACGCTACACAGCAGAAGGCTGATGCACAGCTTTATCAGAGACAGAAGGAAGCAGAAGCAAAGCAGTTTGAAATACAGAAGCAGGCAGAAGCTAAGAAAGCACAGGCAGAGGCTGACAGATTCGCAAAAGAACAGGAAGCCGAAGCGGTAAAGGCACAGGGAATTGCTGAAGCTGAGGCCATTAAAGCAAAAGGTATGGCTGATGCTGAAAGTATTAAGGCCAAAGGTCTTGCTGAGGCGGAAGCTATGGAGAAGAAAGCAGAAGCTATGGCGAAATATGGTAAAGCAGCAATGACAGAGATGATTATTAAAGTTCTTCCAGAGATGGCTGAGGCAATAGCTAAACCACTTGAAAGCATTGATAAGGTTACAATTATTGACGGTGGTTCTGGGGAGAATGGTGTGGGAACATTCAGCGGTAATGTGCCATCAGTACTTGCAAAGACTATAGAGAGTATCAAAGAGACTACAGGCTTTGACCTTACAGAAGTCATGAAAGCTAATACATATGATGCAAAGACTACTAAGAACGTGAATTTTACTGGATTTCCGGAAGGAATGAGCGCTGCTGCAAGTGAAGAAGCAGAAGTGAAGAATTTAGTTCCAAATTCAGAAGAAAACTGATTGTTATAGTTAAAATCAGGCACCAGATTGAAAATATTCAGTCTGGTGCCGATTTTATAATTATGAGTATACAATGTAGGTGTTGTATCGGAATTTACGCAGCTTCTGCTCCATTTTAATGGCGTTTGAAAGCTGTCTGAAAGCACCAACCTGAACTTTATAATAGTCATTCTCATATATGATAAAAGCTGGGAATCCTTCAATAAGCAGGGAATTAAGCATGCGGTCTGCATTATTTTTATTGCGGTAGGCACCAACCTGAACACGATAAAGTGGCTCAGGAGAGAGGTCATCATCACAGTTACATGCTGGTTTAGCAGGAGGTGCAGGCTTTTTTTCGCATGCTGCAGGCATGATTTCAGCGGATTTGGCAGAATCTGATTTCACTGATGGGACTTCACCTGAAGCAGCCTGTGCAGTAGTATTATTTGTCTTTGGTTTAATTCCAAGGGTCTTAAGAATACCATCTGCGATTCCATTTGCAATCTGGTTAAAGTTCTTATCAAATGTTTCATTATCTTTATCGTTGTTAATAAAGCTGGCTTCTACAAGTACGGCAGGCATTTTTGTCCGTTTAAGTACAACAAGGTTAGGACGTTCGGTAATTCCAAGATTTTTAAAGCCAGCCTTTTCTAGCTCAGAATTGATATTGGCAGCCATCTGTGATTTAATACCGGAATTATTGTAAACAAGAGTTTCCACGCCTGTGTACTGGTTAGGCGTAGGGGATGAATTTCTGTGGATTGAAACAAAATAATCAGCCTTAGCATCATTGGCATCAGTCGCTTTTTTAAAAGGTGTTTCATATTCATCAGTAGTACGGGTGTATATAACATCAATACCATTTTTTTCTAATATATCACCTACGGCGAGAGCTAGCTTTAAGTTGTCATCTTTCTCAGCTCTGCCATTATATGTTGCACCATAGTCGCTTCCGCCGTGTCCGGCATCTACAGCAATCTTATATTGAGCCATAATATCTCCGATAACATTAATCATATTATTGTATGCAAAAGACATAATAAGCGTACCTGTCACATATATTTATCTTAAGATGAGAAAGAGGACAGATTATGAACGTTGGATATGTACATACATTTGAAGTGCCAGAAAATAATATTGATAAAGGCCGATTGAAGGTAAGTGTTGTCAATGAAGAAAATGTGCCAATTAAAGGAGCGGCTGTAAGACTGTCGTATACAGGAAATCCTGATAATATAATAGGAGAAAGTGGTACAGACGGAGACGGGATAAGTATATTTAACGACTTAAGAACGCCTCCAATTGAATATAGCATGGAACCGGGGAACAGGCAGCCATTTTCAGAGTATGACATAGCTGTAAGTGCGCCAGGATTTGATAATGTAAATATATCAGGCAGTGATATGTTTTCGGGGGAGCTAAGCATTCAGAATGTAAAGATGTCTGCAAGGGATAATTCACAGAATAATATAGTCATACCTGTTAACACATTATATGGAGATTACCCACCTAAGATTGATGAAGAAGAGATTAAGCCTATGGGTCAGTCGGGTGAAATTGTGCTTGACAGAGTTGTTGTTCCTGAAATTGTAGTTGTACATGACGGACCGCCTAAAGATACTGAGGCAGATAATTATTATGTTACTTATAAGGATTATATTAAGAATGTAGCAAGCTCTGAGATATATTCAACATGGCCGAGGCAGACAATTGAGGCAAATGTGCTTGCTATTATGTCATTTACATTAAACCGGGTATATACAGAATGGTACAGAAACAAATTTTATGATTTTACAATAACTTCATCAACTGCATATGACCAGAAATGGGTTAATGGAAGAAATGTGTTCGAAAGTATATCACAGGTAGTAGATGATATATTTGACAATTACATATCAAGACCTAATGTAAAGCAGCCAATACTTACACAGTATTGTGATGGAAAGAGAGTGACATGTCCTAACAGGCTTTCACAGTGGGGAAGCAAGTATCTGGGAGATCAGAATTATTCATCGATTGATATATTAAGATATTATTATGGTCAGGATGTGTATATTAATGCTGCAGAACAGATAAGCGGAATTCCTTATTCATGGCCGGGAACTAATCTTGATATAGGTTCATCAGGGCAGAAGGTAAGACAGCTTCAGGAACAGCTTAATCTTATAGGGGAGTATTATAATTCTATTCCGGTCCTAAGTACTGATGGAATATATGGTGAGCAGACGGCAGCAGCGGTTAAGGAGTTCCAGCGGATATTCAATCTGCCACAGTCAGGAATAACAGATTTCCCTACATGGTTTACAGTATCAGAAAAATATGTTGCACTTGCCGGATTGGCGGAATTATAAGAATGTTAATGAGGTATGTAAGGCTGTCACTTTGTGGCAGCCTTTTTAGGAGAAACATTTAAACGGCCTGTCCAAGACATGTCTTAATGTCATCTTCCGGATTGCTTATAAGTCTTAACTGGAAAGTGTCTACAAGGTACTGCAATACATTAGGGCTTAAGAATGCTGGAAGTGTCGGACCGAGATAAATATTCTTAATGCCAAGGCTTAACAGGGCAAGAAGGTCTGCAACAGCCTTCTGCTCATACCATGAAACAATAAGAGATAAAGGAAGTCCGTTGACATCTGTACCAAATGCATCTGAAAGGGCATTGGCAATAAGAATAGCAGAATATACATCATTACACTGTCCGATATCAAGAAGCCTTGGAAGTCCGGCAACTGTGCCGAAATCAAGCTTATTGAAACGATATTTGCCGCATGCAAGAGTGAGAATCATGCAGTCATCAGGAACCATAGTGGCAAAATCAGTAAAATAACTTCTGCCAGGTCTTGCACCATCACAGCCACCAATCAGGAAAAAATGTCGTATCTGTTTTGATTTTACCGCTTCAACAAGTTCAACTGCATGAGACAGAGCAGCTTCATGTCCGAATCCTACTAGAATTTCTTTTGCTTCCTGCTCTTCGGTAAAGCCTCCAAGTTCAAGAGACTGTTTTATGATTTCAGAAAAATCCTTTTCACCGTCAGGCTTCTTTTCTATATATTTTATGCCATCCCAGCCTACAACATTAGTAGAATATATACGGTCTTTATATGTGTCTCTTGGACGCATGAGACAATTGGTTGTCATAAGGATACAGCCGGGAAGATTATCAAACTGTTTCTGCTGGTCCTGCCATGCGCCGCCAAAATTACCTGCAAGATGCTTATATTTTTTTAGACCTTCATAACCATGGGAAGGGAGCATTTCCCCGTGGGTATATATATTAATGCCAAGTCCTTCGGTCTGTTTAAGAAGCATTTCAAGGTCTTTAAGGTCATGACCGGAAACAATGATGAAGGGACCTTTCTTAATGTGAACGTTGACCGAGTGTGGTGATGGATTACCATATATGGTTGTGTTCGCTTCATCAAGTTTTTTCATTATCTCAATAGCCATATCACCTGTTTTAAGAGTCAGACGGATAAGTTCTTCGACAGTCAGGGTGTTATCTGTTATTGCTTCGAGTGCAATGATATAGAAATTGTCAACATTATCACTATAGTATGAAAGTTCCCTTGCCTGATGACCGTAGGCGCTTATTCCTTTAAGACCATAAAGAATAGTCTGTCTTAATGAGCGGATATCAGGATCCAGAGTTTTGTCGTACATAATACCTGCCATTGGCGCGTCACGCAGCATATCAGCTTTAGTTTCTGGCAGTTCGTATGCAGCAGATGGGGTAATATAATCAGTTGTTCCTACTATATTTTTCAGATTATTCTTGATGTCCTGGGATTGTTTAAGAAGATGGACATGGTCATCTACATTGAAATTAACATTGGTAAGAGTGGTAAAAAGACAATTCTCAATAAAGCTGACAACAGATTTGTCAACATTAAGTCCTGAATCCAGAATATGTCTGGCATAGAAGCTGATACCTTTCAGCTGATATATAAGCAAATCCTGAAGATTGGCTATTTCTGGTGTCTTTCCGCATACGCCGAGTTTAGTGCAGCCTTTTCCGCCGGCTGTTTGTTCACATTGATAGCAGAACATATCGTATCCAAGATCCATATTATTACTCATATAATACTCCTTTTTGATTCATAATTATTAATTAATATTATGAATCCTGAATATCTGATTTATTCATAAATTTGTATGATTAAAAATGTATGGTACAATAATATATAGAAAGAATATGTGACGGATTCCGTCACATCCTTATCAAAGAGGAGGTACGTGTTATGCATATATCAAAGAATTCTGCAACTCAGATTGTTGAAGAAATTTCAAAACTTGTTAAACAGAATATTAATCTTATGGATGAGACAGGACATATAATTGCAAGTCGTGATAAATCCAGAATAGGGGATTTTCATTATGGTGCGTATAAGATTATATCTGAAAATCTTGAGGAATATTATATTGATGAAGATGATTTATCAAAAGGCATAAAAAAAGGAATCAATCTTCCACTTGAACTTGATGGCGGAATAGTAGGAGTGATAGGAATGACAGGTGGATATGAAGAGGTTATAACGTCAGGAAAACTGTTAAAAAAGATGACGGAAATTCTTTTGATGGAGAGTCGTGCAAACTATAGACAGCTTATGAATAAGCGTGTAAGGAATGCTTTTTATGAAGAATGGCTTATAAATGGAGGATATAAGAATGCTGATTTAGAAGACCGTGGAATGGCTTTGGGAATAGATATTAATAAGCCAAGAAGAGTGTTTATTGCCAGCATAGATGAGTTGGACAACCTTAAAGATTCACAGCAGGGACAGTCTCAGATTGCAAAATTTGAAAATGATGTTGATGCATTTTTAAAGAGAAATAATTATAAAATGCATTTCAGGAATGCTTCAAGACAGATAATAATCATAGATAATATGGATACGGAAAATGTGGTTAAATTTGCAGGAGAGCTGGCAGGATATGTGTGGGAAAAAGATAAGTTTGAATTAAATATTGGTATAGATTCAGCCCAAAGCTATGATATGCATGAAGCTTATGTTGAAGCACATAGGGCATGGACGGCTGCAGCTGAAAAACATGAACAGATTATATGCTATGAGGATATTAGTCTTGAACTTTTAATAAGCAATGTACCGACAGAGATTAAGCTTGAATATTTAAAGAAGGTATTCAAAGATATGGATTATAATGATGTATGTGAGAATATTGCGTTGCTGAAAGCGTATTTTAATGCACAGGGATCAATACAGAAAGCAGCAGACAATCTTTATATTCATAAGAATACATTACAATACAGAATATCAAAACTGAAAGAAATAACAGGACTTGATGTCAGGAAACCAACAGAAAGTCCAGCGTTGTATCTGGCATACATAATTACTGATGAATTAATTAATGAAAAATATGATTTACCATTATTGTTACATAATACAAAATAAAAATGATATTATGTGCTGTGTAACATTTTGCTATTAAACTTTACATGTTATTATTGTGTCATACAAAGCACAAAGGTTTGTGCAAACCGTACAACAATAAAATAGAAATGAGGTGTTTTTATGACAGGAGTAGCATTGATAATTGCATTTGTGTTGGCTATCATTGTGATGATAGTTGCAATCTCTAAGTTTAAGGTTCATCCTTTCTTAGCAATTATGGCGGTATCACTTATTCTTGCAATGATGGCAGGAATTCCATTTGTTGATACTGTAAAACCAGACGGAACAAAGGTGTCTGGAATTCCAACAGTTATAGGAGCTGGATTCTCAGGTACATTCAGTAGCATCGGTATTGTTATTATATTAGGTGCATTGATTGGCTCGGTACTTGAAAAAACAGGAGCAGCATTGAAGCTGGCAGATATGGTAATTAAGGTAGTAGGAAAGAAAAGACCAGAACTTGCAATAGAGCTTATGGGCTGGGTTGTTTCAATTCCTGTGTTTTGTGACAGTGGTTTTGTAATTCTTAATCCAATAAGAAAAGCACTTGTAAAAAGAACAGCAGTTTCAAGTGTAGCAATGACAGTTGCACTTTCAGCAGGACTTTATATTTCTCATGTTTTTATTCCGCCAACACCTGGTCCGATAGCAGCTGCTAATACACTTGGAGTGGGAGATAATCTTTTACTTGTAATGGGACTTGGTGTTGTATGTTCAATATTTCCTCTTATAGCAGGTCTTGTATATGCTAAGTTTATTGGAAAGAGAGTAAAGAGTGCTGATGAAGTAACAGACAATGGAGAGGTTACCAAGACATATGAAGAATTAGTTGCAGAGTATGGAAAGCTTCCTAATGGATTTAATGCATTAGCTCCAATTCTTGTACCAATCATTCTTATGGCACTTGGTTCAATTTCATCAATGGCTGGCTGGACCGGCGCACTTGACATAGCATGTCAGTTCCTTGGAAAACCAATTATAGCACTTGCTGTTGGTACAATATTTGGAGTAATCCAGCTTGCAACGGCACATAAGATGTCCGATTTTTACAATATTACCAATGAGACATTAAAGACAGTTGGTCCTATACTTTTTGTAACAGCAGCTGGTGGTGTATTAGGAAAGGTTATTTCATCAAGCTCAATGGTTGCATTTATTACACAGCATGCAGAAGTGCTTTCAGCAGTTGGAATATTCTTCCCATTCCTTCTTGCAGCAATATTAAAAACAGCACAGGGTTCTTCGACGGTTGCAATTACAACTACAGCAGGTATCATTGCTCCACTGCTTGGAGCTCTTGGACTTGCTTCACCTGTTAAGACAGTGCTTTGTGTAATGGCTATAGGTGCTGGTGCCATGACAGTATCACATGCTAACGACTCATACTTCTGGGTAGTTACTAATTTTGGTGACATGGATCCTGAACAGGGATATAAGACACAGACAGTGTGCACATTAATAATGGGTATTGCAGCAATGGTTGAAATATTTATTCTTTCATTAATTTTATAATATAAATGTTACATAATGCGGCTATACTTATGAGAACTATATGGACTTATCAGTATGGCCGCATTATTATATAAAAGAAAGGTTATAATAACAATACATTTAGAACAATATCAGGAGGATTATATATGGTTATAGGCTTTGTTGGATTGGGAATAATGGGAAAACCGATGGCAAAGAATCTTTGCAGAGCTGGATACACATTGATTGTTAATGACCATCATAAGGAAAATGTCGATGAACTTGTACAGGCAGGTGCGAGAAGTGGTGATTTAAAACAGATTGGCATGGAAAGTGATGTAGTTATAACAATGCTTCCAAACAGTCCTCAGGTAAAGGATGTAATGCTTGGGGAAAATGGTATTGCGGGTTATATGAAAAAAGGAACATGTTTTATAGATATGAGTTCAATTAATCCTGTCGACAGCAGATATATTGGTGATGTATTAAAAGAAAAAGGAATTGATATGCTTGATGCACCTGTGTCAGGAGGAGAACCTAAAGCAATAGATGGAACAGTTGCATTTATGGTTGGTGGAGATGAGAAAACATTTGATAAGTATAAACAGATCCTTACACAAATGGGTTCATCAGTTACAAGATGTGGTGAACTTGGAGCTGGAAATACAACAAAACTTGCCAATCAGATAATTGTTGCATGTAATATCCAGGCAGTTTCTGAAAGCTTCATTCTGGCAAAAAAAGCCGGAGTAGACCCTGAGCGTGTATTTGAGGCAATAAGAGGCGGACTAGCAGGGTCTACTGTTATGAATGCCAAAGTTCCAATGATGATAGAGGACAATGTTGAACCAGGATTCAGAGTAGATTTACATATTAAAGATTTGAATAATGCACTTGAGTGTGCTCATAGTGTTGGAGCTCCAGTACCGATGACGGCACAGGTTCAGGAAATAATGCAGTATCTGCATAATAATGGAGATGGAAGCAGCGACCACAGTGCAATTATACATTATTATGAAAAACTGGCAGACACAAAATTATAAATGTTGTTGACAGGTTATTATAATGTCAGGAAGGAGAATCTTATGAATAAAGAATTAAGAGCGGTTGCAGACAATATAATTAATGCGGCAATTAAAGCAGTTCTTCCGGATGAAGCAGTTAAGAAAACACTTAAAGACAGGAAATTTGATGGAAAAGTTATTCTTGTAGCAGTAGGAAAAGCCGCATGGCAGATGGCAAAGGCGGCAAGTGACTGTCTGGGAGACAGAATAAATGAAGGAATTGTAATAACGAAGTATGGACATGTAAAAGAGCCGATTGAAAGAATAGAATGTTTTGAGGCAGGCCACCCTGTTCCAGATGAGAATTCATTTAAAGCAACACAGGCAGCTATTGAGATGGTAAGCGGACTCAATAAGAATGATACAGTGCTTTTTCTTCTTTCAGGTGGAGGAAGTGCTTTATTTGAGAAGCCGAAGATTACAGGAGAAGAATTGCAGGATATAACTAATCAGTTACTTGCATGCGGTGCAGATATTGTTGAGATTAATACGATAAGAAAACGCTTATCAGAAGTAAAGGGCGGACGGTTTGCAAAATTATGTGAACCGGCGCATGTATTATCAATAGTATTATCAGATATACTTGGTGACCCACTGGATATGATTGCTTCAGGTCCGGCATGTGCAGATACAACAACATGTGAAGAAGCAAAACATATTGTAGAAAAATATAATCTGAATCTTAGTGAGATGGCTAATAAACTGATGGATATTGAAACTCCAAAGAAACTTGATAACGTAACAACATTTATTAATGGAAGTGTGCGTGAATTATGCAGTGCAGTTTCAAGAGAGTGCTTACAGTATGGATATGAACCAGTAATGCTTACTGACCAGCTATGCTGTCAGGCAAAAGAAGCCGGAAGTTTTCTTGCATCTATAGCAAAGACACATTGTAAGTCAGGAAAGAAGCTGGCATACATAGCAGGCGGAGAAACTGTTGTTAATATTACCGGACATGGTAAAGGCGGAAGAAATCAGGAGATTGCATTATCAGCAGCAGAAGGTATTAAGGGAATGTCAAATGCAGCAATATTCAGTATAGGCAGCGATGGAACAGACGGACCTACGGATGCGGCAGGTGGATATAGCGATGGTGATACAGCAGGAGTCTTAAAGAATAAAGGAATAGATATATTTGAAGTGCTTAAGAATAATGATGCTTATAATGCTTTGAAACTAACAGAGGGGCTTATTATAACAGGGCCTACGGGAACAAATGTTAATGATGTTTCTGTGCTGCTTATATCAGATTGATAAGGTACATAAAGCGATAAAAATATATAATTTAATTATTTATTATAGTGTAAAGCCAGTATTTTGCTGGCTTTATATTTTTTTAATAAATTCATTAGCACTCACCTCTTGACAGTGCTAACAATGAGATGTATAACATCAATTGTAAGAGGAAAACAATAGATAAACAGTGAAGTTAAGCATTCATTGTAATAGAAGGAGGTAATCGTATGAACATTAATAAGTTTACACAGAAGTCTATTGAGGCTGTTAACCAGTGCGAGAAGATTGCCTACGATTATGGTAATCAGGAGATTGATCAGGAACATTTTCTGTACAGTCTCTTAACTATAGAAGATAGTCTTATCGCGAGCCTGATAGAGAAGATGGGAATTGATAAGGACACATTTATTAAAAATATTGAGACTTTACTTAGCCAGAAGAATAAGGTTTCAGGAAATGTACAGCTTTATGTAAGCAATGATCTTAATAAGGTTTTAGTAAATGCAGAAGATGAAGCAAAGAGAATGGGGGATGCATATGTTTCTGTTGAGCATCTTATGCTTGCGATGATTGCAGCACCTAACAAGGGTATAAAGCAGCTTTTTAAGACATATGGAATTAACAGGGAATCATTCCTGTCAGCCCTTGCGACAGTAAGAGGTAACCAGAGTGTTACTTCGGATAATCCGGAGGCAACTTATGATACTCTTAGCAAATATGCTACAGACCTTGTAGAAAGAGCCAAGGATGGAAAACTTGATCCGGTTATCGGCAGAGATAATGAAATAAGAAATGTAATAAGAATTCTTTCCCGTAAGACTAAGAACAATCCGGTTCTTATTGGTGAGCCAGGTGTTGGTAAAACAGCAGTTGTTGAAGGACTTGCACAGAGAATTGTAAGAGGTGATGTTCCAGAAGGCTTAAAGGATAAGAAGCTTTTTGCACTGGATATGGGCGCACTTGTTGCAGGTGCAAAGTATCGTGGTGAATTCGAGGAAAGACTTAAGGCTGTACTTGACGAGGTTAAGAAATCTGAAGGACAGATAATTCTGTTTATTGATGAAATTCACACTATTGTCGGTGCAGGTAAGACAGAAGGTGCTATGGACGCAGGTAATATGTTAAAGCCAATGCTTGCCCGTGGTGAACTTCATTGTATAGGTGCTACAACTCTTGATGAGCACAGAGAGTATATTGAGAAAGACCCGGCACTTGAAAGACGATTCCAGCCGGTTATGGTTGATGAGCCTACAGTTGAGGATACTATCTCAATCCTTAGAGGTCTTAAGGACAGATATGAAGTGTTCCATGGAGTTAAGATTACAGATGGCGCACTTGTAAGTGCAGCTACTTTGTCAGACAGATATATTTCAGACAGATTCCTGCCAGATAAGGCTATTGACCTTGTAGATGAGGCATGTGCAATGATTAAGACTGAACTTGATTCAATGCCTGCCGAACTTGATGAGAAGAGAAGAAAGATTATGCAGCTTGAGATTGAGGAGGCTGCTCTTAAGAAAGAGACAGATAACCTCAGTAAGGAAAGACTTGATGCATTACAGAAGGAATTATCTGAATTAAGGTCTGATTTCAATATCCAGAAAGCTAAATGGGACAGCGAGAAATCTTCTGTTGACCAGGTAAGCAAGTTAAAGGAAGAGATTGACCAGATTAATACCCAGATAGCACAGGCTAAGAGAGAATATGATCTTAATAAGGCAGCAGAACTTCAGTATGGTAAACTTCCACAGGCACAGAAGGCTTTGGAAGAAGCTGAGAAGAAGTCAAGTAATAGAGATATGAGTCTTGTTCATGAAAGTGTTACTGAGGAAGAGATTGCCAAGATTATATCAAGATGGACTGGTATTCCGGTTAGCAAGTTAAGTGAGTCTGAAAGACAGAAAACTCTTAATCTTGATGAACAGCTCCACAAGAGAGTTATCGGTCAGGATGAAGGTGTTACTAAGGTTACAGAGGCAATCATAAGGTCTAAGGCTGGTATTAAAGACCCGACTAAGCCAATCGGTTCATTCCTGTTCTTAGGACCTACAGGTGTAGGTAAGACAGAGCTTGCAAAGGCACTTGCTGAGAGTCTGTTTGATGATGAATCTAATATAGTAAGACTTGATATGTCCGAGTATATGGAGAAGTATTCAGTATCCAGACTTATCGGAGCGCCTCCAGGATATGTAGGTTATGATGAAGGTGGACAGCTTACAGAAGCAGTAAGAAGAAAACCATATTCAGTTGTTCTTTTTGATGAAGTTGAGAAAGCACATCCAGATGTATTTAATGTCCTCTTACAGGTACTTGATGATGGCCGTATCACTGATTCACAGGGAAGAACTGTGGATTTTAAGAACACTATAATCATAATGACAAGTAACATTGGTTCTTCATATCTGCTTGAAGGCATCAATCCTGATGGCTCAATTAAGCCAGAGGCAGAGGAAGCTGTTATGGGTGATTTAAAGAATCATTTCAGACCTGAATTCCTTAATCGTCTTGATGAGATAATTATGTTCAAGCCTCTTACTAAGGATAATATCAGCAATATTATCAATCTTCTTGTTGCAGATGTTAACAAGAGACTTGCAGATAAAGAGCTTGAGATTGTTCTTACAGATGCAGCCAAGGATTTCATAGTTGAAAACGGATTTGACCCAATGTATGGTGCAAGACCGCTTAAGAGATATGTCCAGAAGACAGTTGAGACACTGGCAGCCAAGTTAATACTTGCAGGCAATATCAATACAGGGGATGATATTGTTATTGACCTTGTAGATGGAAAGCTGACAGCCAGAGCCGCTGCAAGACAGAAATAATAAGTAATTGATATAGCAGGTGTAATGTGCAGAGTGAGTCTGTATATTATACCTGCTTTTTAAACAAACTGGTTCTTTTCACTATTATATTCGTAATTAATTGTCTTTAACTTATCAGTTATCTCTTCCTCAGAAACCATATAAGATTTGCACAGTTCCTCTAATGTATTGTAATTGTCTCGAAGTTGTGTATTGACAAAGCTTAAAAGCATAACAGGGTCTTTAGGCATAGAAAAATCCTCCTTATATTGTGTTTTCAGTGATGGCTCTATTGTTGTACTATTTAGTACAGCATGAATATTTTCCCATATTAAGCATATTCTGTAAATGTAAGGCTTGTATATAAAATTGTATTAAAATAAATACATTTATGGTTGCACGAAAACGATTACTATGTTATAATTTTAACAAGCTGAGAAATATACTACTTAAATAACTGAATATTAAATTATGGAGGTTTTGTTATGGGAAAGAAATGGGTGTATTTGTTTACAGAGGGTAACGCAGATATGCGTGAGCTTCTCGGAGGTAAAGGTGCTAACTTGGCAGAGATGACTAATATCGGTCTACCTGTACCACAGGGATTCACAATTACAACAGAAGCTTGTACCCAGTATTACGAGGATGGTAGAGAGATCAATAATGAGATCATGGGACAGATTAACGAACATATTGAGAAGATGGAACAGATTACAGGCAAGAAGTTTGGAGATATGGAGAATCCACTTTTAGTTTCTGTTCGTTCTGGAGCGAGAGCTTCTATGCCGGGTATGATGGATACTATTCTTAATCTTGGACTTAATGAGGATGTTGTTAATGTAATTGCACAGAAATCCGGCAATCCAAGATGGGCATGGGATTGTTATAGAAGATTTATCCAGATGTATTCAGATGTAGTTATGGAAGTTGGTAAGAAATATTTCGAAGAGCTTATTGACAAGATGAAGGATGAGAGAGGGGTTAAGCTTGATGTAGAGCTTACAGCGGATGATCTTAAGGAGCTTGCAACACAGTTTAAGGCTGAATATAAGTCTAAGATTGGCAAGGATTTCCCAGATGATCCTAAGGAACAGTTATACGGAGCTATAAAAGCTGTATTCCGTTCATGGGACAACCCAAGAGCTAATGTATACAGAAGAGATAATGATATTCCTTATTCTTGGGGAACAGCAGTTAATGTACAGTCTATGGCATTTGGTAATATGGGGGATGACTGTGGAACTGGTGTTGCATTTACAAGAGATCCTGCAACTGGTGCTAAAGGACTTTTTGGAGAGTTCCTTACTAACGCACAGGGTGAAGATGTTGTTGCCGGAGTAAGAACTCCAATGCATATTCAGGAAATGAGTGAGAAGTTCCCGGAAGCATTTGAGCAGTTTAAGGATGTGTGTGCAACTCTGGAAGAACATTACAGAGATATGCAGGATATGGAATTTACAGTAGAGCATGGTAAGCTGTTCATGTTACAGACACGTAATGGTAAGAGAACAGCACAGGCAGCATTAAAGATTGCATGCGATCTTGTAGATGAGGGGATGAGAACAGAGAAGGAAGCAGTTGCAATGATTGATCCTCGTAATCTTGATACACTTCTTCATCCTCAGTTTGATGCAGCTGCACTTAAGGCTGCAACTCCAGCAGGAAGAGGTCTTGGAGCATCTCCTGGCGCTGCATGTGGTAAGATTGTTTTCTCAGCAGAAGACGCAGAAGAGTGGAATGCAAGAGGCGAGAAGGTTGTTCTTGTAAGACTTGAGACATCGCCAGAAGATATTACAGGTATGAAGGCTTCACAGGGTATTCTTACTGTAAGAGGAGGTATGACAAGCCATGCAGCGGTTGTTGCAAGAGGTATGGGAACCTGCTGTGTATCTGGCTGTGGTGATATTGCAATGGATGAAGCTAATAAGAAGTTCACACTTGCAGGCAAGGAATACCATGAAGGAGATTATATATCTATTGATGGTACAACAGGCAACATATATGATGGACAGATTCCTACGGTTGATGCCAAGATTGCAGGAGAGTTTGAAAGAGTTATGGAGTGGGCTGATAAGTACAGAAAGTTAAAGGTTCGTACTAATGCAGATACTCCTAAGGATGCCAAGAAGGCAAGAGAACTTGGAGCAGAAGGTATCGGACTTTGCCGTACTGAACATATGTTCTTTGAAGAGGACAGAATTGCAGCATTCAGAGAGATGATATGTTCTGATACTGTAGAAGAAAGAGAAGCAGCACTGGATAAGATTCTGCCATATCAGCAGGGAGATTTCGAAGCACTTTATGAGGCACTTGAAGGTAATCCTGTAACTATCAGATTCCTTGATCCACCTCTTCATGAATTTGTTCCTACAGAGGAAGAAGATATTAAGAAGTTAGCTGAATCACAGGGCAAGTCAGTAGAGACTATTAAGAATATTATTGCAAGTCTTCATGAGTTTAATCCAATGATGGGACACAGAGGATGCCGTCTTGCAGTAACATATCCAGAGATTGCCAAGATGCAGACAAGAGCTGTTATAAGAGCTGCAATCAATGTTAAGAAGGCACATCCTGACTGGAATGTTAAGCCGGAGATTATGATTCCGCTTATCTGTGAGGTTAAGGAATTAAAGTATGTAAAGAAGACTGTTGTTGAGACAGCAGATGAAGAGATTAAGGCAGCAGGAATCGACCTTGAATACGAGGTTGGTACTATGATTGAGATTCCTAGAGCTGCACTTACTGCTGATGAGATTGCTAAGGAAGCTGATTTCTTCTGCTTTGGTACTAACGATCTTACACAGATGACATTCGGATTCTCAAGAGATGACGCTGGTAAGTTCCTTAATGCATACTATGAATCTAAGATATTTGAGAATGACCCATTTGCAAAGCTTGACCAGAATGGTGTAGGCAAGCTTATGGAGATGACAATAAAGCTTGGAAGACCGGTTAATCCGAATCTTCACATAGGTATCTGTGGAGAGCATGGAGGAGATCCTTCATCAGTTGCATTCTGCCACAAGATTGGGCTTGATTATGTGAGCTGCTCACCATTCAGAGTACCTATTGCAAGACTTGCAGCAGCACAGGCTGCTATTGCGGAAGAGAAATAATCCAATTTTTGACCATAACACGAGTTTCGGGGCATGGAAAGCGAAAGCTTTTCATGCCCCGAAATGTTTAAAATGGAATATTTTTTCATTGCCCTAAATCATAATATGTTTTATAATAATATGAAAATATATATTGATTGGAGCGTATTATGGAACAAAAGAAAATCGAGCCTATTCGTGATGCCAGAAAGCTTGGTAAAGCGAAGATGCTGATTCTTGGTATTCAGCATATGTTTGCCATGTTTGGCGCAACTATTCTTGTACCTATTCTCGTATCAGGATATTTTCAGGCTGCCTGCGGTGAGGAGCTTACCAGAGGTCTGTCTGTATCAGTAACACTTTTCTGTGCAGGCTTTGGTACATTGATATTCCACCTGTGTACTAAATTCAAAGTACCTGCATTCTTAGGATCTTCCTTTGCATTTCTTGGTGGATTCTACACAGTAGCTAATCTTGACAGCGGTATGTATGCTGGAATGTCAGCTAATGATAAAGCTGCTTATGCATGTGGTGGTATATTTGTTGCCGGAATGCTTTACTTTGTACTTGCACTTATAATTAAGCTTGTTGGAGTCAACAGAGTTATGAAATTCCTTCCACCTGTAGTTACAGGACCTATCATTATATGTATTGGCCTTTCACTTGCAGGTTCAGCTATTACAAATGCTTCAACTAACTGGTTACTTGCATTTGTTGCACTTGCTGTAATTATTATATTCAATATATGGGGCAAGGGGCTTTTCAAGATTATTCCTATTCTTATGGGCGTAGTAATTTCATATGTATTTGCACTTATTCTTAATGCATGCGGCGTACATAATCCTGATGGTTCAGCAATACTTAATTTCTCATCAATTGCATCTGCTTCATGGGTTGGAATTCCAAAGTTCCAGTTTATGAAATTTGATGTAACAGCAATCCTTGTAATGGCACCTATTGCTATTGCAACAATGATGGAACATATCGGAGATATGTCAGCTATTTCGGCTACAGTTGAAGAAAACTATTTAGCAGATCCAGGTCTTCACAGAACACTTATTGGTGATGGTGTTGCAACAGCATTTGCAGGTGCAATTGGAGGTCCGGCTAATACTACATATGGTGAGAACACAGGAGTTCTTGAACTTTCTAAGGTATATGACCCAAGAGTAATCAGAATCGCAGCAGTATTTGCAATTATACTTTCATTCATACCTAAGTTTTCATCAGTTATATCAACTATGCCAACAGCAATTATCGGTGGTATATCATTCATGCTTTATGGTATGATTTCAGCTATCGGTGTAAGAAATGTTGTTGAGAACAAGGTTGACCTTACTAAGTCAAGAAACCTTATTATTGCAGGTGTTATATTTGTATGTGGTTTAGGCTTCGGTGGTGGACTTACATTTACAATCGGTGGAACATCTATAACACTTACAGCACTTGCAATCGCTGCTATAGCAGGTATTCTTCTTAATGCTATATTACCTGGTAATGATTATGAATTCGGTAAGAATCCAGCAGGTGACAGCAGCCGTGGAGTTTATGTTATGAACACAGACTCTGAAAAAGAAGAATCAGAAGATAATAAGTAAATAACAATAAAATTTGGAGGTACTTAATAATGATGGATTTTGAGAATGAGAAGAATATAACAATATTTACACATCCACTTATCCAGCATAAGATTTCAATTCTTAGAGATAAGAAAACAGGAACTAATGAATTTAGAAAGCTCGTTGAAGAAATAGCTATGCTTGAAGGTTTTGAGGCATTATCAGATCTTCCAACAGAAGATGTAGAGATTGAGACACCTATTGAGACTTGTATGACACCTATGATTTCAGGACGTAAGCTTGCAATTGTTCCTATCTTAAGGGCAGGCCTTGGCATGGTTCCTGGTGTACTTTCACTTGTACCAACAGCTAAGGTTGGACATATTGGAATGTACCGTAATGAAGAGACACATGAGCCGGTACCATATTACTGCAAGCTTCCACATCCAATTGAGGAAAGAACTATTGTTGTAACAGATCCGATGCTTGCAACAGGTGGTTCGGCAGTTGATGCAATTGACCAGATAAAGAAGGTTGGCGGAAAGCAGATTAAGTTCATGTGTATCATAGCTGCCCCAGAGGGAGTTGAAAAGCTTCATAAGGCACATCCAGATGTTCAGATATACATTGGACATCTTGACAGAGAGCTTAATGCAGATGCTTATATCTGCCCAGGACTTGGGGATGCCGGAGACCGAATCTTCGGAACTAAGTAAATAATTATGGGCATGTAATTGCTTTGCGCTAAGAGATATGATAGTGTGTAAAATGCGGCTCCCAACGGGAGCCGTTTTTGTAACTTATATTATTTAATTAAGGAGATTTCGATGAGCAAGGAGGAAAACAGAAAGAATTTTTCTAAATATGTATCGCAGAATATTCTCGGAATGATAGGGTTTTCATGCTACGTTCTTGCTGACTCGTATTTTATATCTATAGCAAAGGGAGCAGACGGACTTACAGCATTAAATCTTGTTATGCCATTATATAGTATAATATTCTCAATTGGTGAGATGATTGGTGTTGGTTCAGCTATAAGATATGCAATCAGTAAGATTAAAAAAGATGCAGATGCAGATGATTATTTCTGGAATGCATTAATATGGTGTATATTGTCAAGTATGATATTCGTTTTTGCCGGAATATTCTTTTCGGCAGATATCATGCGTGTTCTAGGAGCTGATGAACATATTGTAGCAGTTGGGAATAATTACACTAAGATATTCATGTGTTTTGCACCGATGTTTATGTGTAATTATGTGACTAATGCATTTGTAAGAAATGACGGAGCACCGGGAATTGCTATGAGTGCAACACTTTTTAGCAGTTTGTTTAATATAGTATTTGACTATATTCTCATGTTCCCGATGAATCTGGGAATGGAAGGTGCAGCACTGGCAACAGCTTTGTCGCCGATTATCGGAATGGGAATATGCAGCATACATTTCTTCTCTAAGAAAAGCAGTGTCAGGCTTGTTGTGTGTAAGCCTTCAGTCAGAAAACTTGTGGCAGGGTGCCAGCTTGGTATATCGGCATTTGTTGGAGAGATGTCATCAGCTGTTATTACACTTGTTTTTAATTTCGTAATTCTTAAGCTGGCTGGTAATGTTGGAGTAGCTGCATACGGAGTTGTGGCTAATATTGCAATTGTCACAACTGCGGTATTTAATGGTGTTGCACAGGGAAGTCAGCCACTTATAAGCAGTTGTTTCGGCAGGGGAGACAAGGATGGATGTAAACAGTTAAAACGAATGGGATATACAACAGCATTGGTACTTGCAGCGGTTATGTATAGTATATTGTTTATATTTGCAGGACAGTTTGTCGCAGTGTTTAACAGTGAAGGTTCAGAAATGTTAAGGCTTTACGCAACAGAAGGCGTTAAGTTATATTTTATTGGAATATTCTTTGCGGGAATTAATATTGTAGGTGGCGGTGCATTCAGTGCAACAGAGGATGCGTTTAAAGCGGCAGTTGTTTCTGTGGCAAGAGGATTTGTGCTGATTTTAGGTGCAGTTTTTGTAATGTCAGCACTTTTTGGAATGACAGGAGTATGGCTTGCGTATGCCGTTGCTGAGGGAATAACAACATTTATAATGCTTGTAATGGTGCTGAGAGTGTGATAGAATATTTGCGGACAAAATTATCCCAGAGATTGGGAAAATATGAAAGGAGTCTATATAATTATGAGCAATATTGCAGACAAATTTGAAGAACTTGGAGTAATTCCAGTAGTAGTATTGAATGATGCTAAAGATGCACTTCCATTAGCTAAGGCTTTAGTTGATGGTGGTCTTCCTTGTGCAGAGGTTACATTCCGTACAGCAGCAGCTGAGGAATCTATCCGTCTTATGCATGAAGCATATCCAGATATGGTACTTGCAGCAGGTACAGTACTTACAACAGAGCAGGTTGACAGAGCTGTAGCAGCTGGTGCTTCAGTTATCGTAAGCCCAGGATTTGATCCAGAAATCGTTGATTACTGTATTTCTAAGAACATTCCTGTTATGCCAGGTATCGTTACACCTTCAGAGCTTGCACAGGCTGTTAAGAGAGGCCTTACAAGAGTTAAATTCTTCCCAGCTACAGCTGCAGGTGGAATTAAGATGATCAAGGCTATGTGCGCAGCTTACACTAATGTAAGAATCATGCCTACAGGTGGTATCAACACAGCTAACCTTGAGGAATTCTTATCATGCGATAAGATATTCTGCTGTGGTGGTTCATGGATGGTTAAGGGTGATATGATTAAGGCAGGAGAATTTGACAAGATTAAGGATATGACAGCAGAGGCTGTTGCTCTTGTTAAGAAGATCCGTGGCTAATTACCAGTGATTGTTAATAGCAAAGATACATATAAACCCCGTATTCTGTTTTGCAGGATACGGGGTTTTGTACGTATATTATGTTTTTTAGTGAATTACAGATTAGAAAAAATATTCTCAATTTCTTCATGGGGAAGTACAAGGGCAAATCTTACATGACCTTCTCCAAGGCTTCCGAAGCTGCTTCCAGGTGTACATAAAACACCAGTCTTATTAAGAAGTTCCATAACATAATCAGCTGAACTGGTATAGCCGTCAGGAATGGCAGCCCATACAAACATTGTGCCTTTAACATCAGCAGGTTTAAGTCCAAGCTTCTTAATTCCGGCAACGAGAGCATTTCTTCTTAACTCATATTCAGCACGGTTGTCAGCGACATATTCCTGCGGACCGTTAAGTGCAGCAACAGCAGCTTTCTGGTATATAAGACTTGTTCCATAGTCAAATTGTGAGCGGACAGTTTTGAATTTGCTTACGATTTCACGGTTTCCGATAAGAAATGAAAGGCGCAGACCAGTAAGATTATAAGTCTTAGAAAGAGAGTTGAATTCAACTCCGACTTCCATAGCACCTTCGTGGCTTAAGAAAGAGCCACCAATCTGTCCGTCATATATAATCTCAGAATATGCGTTGTCGTGAATAATAATGATGTTATATTTCTTTGCAAATGCGATGAGTTTATCGTAGAATTCATCAGGTGCAGTAGCACATACAGGATTCAGTGGATAAGATACAACCATCATTTTGGCTCTTTTTGCAGTATCTTCATCAATAGAATCAAAATCTATAAGATAATCATTCTCTGGAAGAAGATTGTAATAAGCAATCTGTGCATCACACAGGAATGGTCCAATCTCGAATATAGGATATCCCGGATTAGGAACTAAGCATAAATCTCCCGGATTGCACAAAGCAAGGGCAATATGAGCCATACCTTCCTGAGTTCCGAATACAGAGGTGACTTCATCAGGTGTGATAACAGTGTTGTAACGGCGTTTGTACCATTTGCATACGGCGTCAAGCAGCTCATCAGTATCACCAAGTGAGTATTTGTAATTCTCAGGATCAAGTGCTGCATCTGAAACAACCTTCATAACAGATTCATCAGGCTTGAAATCAGGAGTCCCTACAGTAAAGTTATATACCGGCTTTCCCTGTGCAAGTCTGTCATTCTTTTTCTGATTAAGTATATTAAAAATGTTGCTGCCAAAGCGGTCAGCTCTTTTAGAAAATTCAATATTCATATGTATACTCCATTTCTTTAAATGCGTATCTGCATGCATTTTATTCAGACCGGAAATATAGAAAAATTTCAAGCCTATCGAATAAGATACTAGCATAATTAACAAAAGTCAATTTTAAGGTGTATTTTTTGGTGAAAATGTGATAGTTTTATATATGTAAGTAGAAATAAATAAGATATGGCGGTCTGCAAATGTTACATACAGGAACATTAAAGGGTAGAATGCAGACAGAAAGGAAAGGTAAAAGATATGTCAGTGCAGGATTATCTCAGTGCAGTAAAGATTGGTAAAAAAGAATATCATGCGTGTGTAAATAAGGGTACTTATCCATATCTTCCGGTTCTGGAGGATATTATTGATGAAAGCAGTATTGACAGAGAAGTCAGTCTTGGAAGTGACCAGATTCCATTAAGGCTGGTAGTAGGAACATGTACAGCAGGAAGAACTACAGCATTTGCAGACAACTTTATGCCTATACTTGACTGGGGAACAGAATTTTCGGCAAAGTGGGCTTCACTTAGCGACAGTCAGGTAAATGAGGGAATAAGAGACGATATTAAAGTATATGAGTACATGAATAAGTTCTATGTGCTTGAAGGTAATAAAAGAGTCAGTGTACTTAAGTATTTTAAGGCGGTGACAGTAAGTGCACAGGTTATAAGAAAGATACCTAAGTATAGTGATGATCCTGATGTTAAGATATATTATGAATTCATGGATTTTTATAAATCTACTAAGTTAAATGATATATATTTCAGTAAAGAGGGCAGTTTTACAACTCTTATGGAGCTGGTTGGAATTACACCAGGAGAACCAATGGATGAGGATGATAAGAAAGACCTTGTTTCGTGCTATCTTAATTTCAGGCTTGCTTATGAATCAAGAGGAGGGGATAAGTTCGATTTTCCGACGGGAGATTCATTTTTACGATTTATTCACATTCACGGATATGATGCTGTTAAGAGAATGACTAAGTCTGAGATGGCAAAGAATGTTGCCAAGACATGGGCTGAATTCGAGCTTATTGATGATAACAGCGAAGTGGAACTTAAGATGACACCAGCTGCAGCACCTAAGAAGAATATATTAAGCTATCTGCTTCCAATGGGAGGAGTTAAGAAGCTTAAGGTTGGATTTGTGTATGAAAAGACTCCGCAGGATTCAGAGTGGTGCTATGCACATGAGCTTGGAAGACAGTATATTGATGATACATTTGGTGACCAGATAGAAACATATGTAGAGGAGAATGTGATACCGGAGCAGAGTGATGAGGCAGCAATTAACAGACTTATAGAGAAAGGCTGTGACCTGATATTCCTGACATCATCGGCAATGAGTATGGCCGGACTAAAAGCTGCAATAGCACATCCGTCAGTAAAGATTCTTGATTGTTCACTTAATATTTCACATAAATATATAAGGTCATATTATGCGAGAATGTTTGAAGCAAAGTTTATAACGGGAATTATTGCAGGCTCAATGGCTGATGATGATAATGTTGGTTATATAGCTGATAATCCGGTTTATGGAGCGTGTGCGAATATTAATGCATTTGCACTGGGAGTAAAGTTTGTTAATCCAAGAGCCAAGGTTTACCTTGAATGGAATAGTATTAATGATAATGATTCTGAGGGAAATCTTGCTAAGAAGAATATAAGCATTATATCTAATCAGGATATGATTACTCCGGGCAAGAGCAAGAGAAGATTTGGATTGTATAAAGCAAGTGATTCAGATAAGCATCTGGCTATGCCTGTATGGCACTGGGGAGTTTTTTATGAAAAGCTTATCCAGAGCATTATGAGCGGTTCATGGAGTAAGGATGAGGACGGAGATAATGTAAAAGCACTTAATTACTGGTGGGGAATGTCAGCAGGAGTTGTTGATCTTATATATTCAGAGAGCCTTCCATCAGCAACTAAGAGGCTTGTAAAGCTCTTTGAGAAAGAACTTAAGGAGGCAAGGTTCAGAGTGTTTGAGGGCGAATTAAAAGATCAGCAGGGTAATATAAGGGTTGAAGAAGGAAAGCTTATTGATCCGGAACATATAATTACTATGGACTGGCTGCTTGATAATGTGGTTGGCAGACTGCCTCGGTATGATGAACTTACAGATAATGCTAAATTAAAAATGGCACTTCAGGGTGTTATCAAAGAAGAAGAATAGAAAGCATGCTGCCTGCAGTGGTGGCTGGGGAATTATTAATGAAAATACTTGTGTTAGCGGATGTTGAATCAAAGTACTTATGGGATTATTTCGAAAAGGAAAAATTGGAAGGTATAGATCTTATACTTTCAGCAGGGGATTTAAAGCCCCAGTATCTGTCGTTTCTGGCATCATTTACAAAAGTACCTGTTCTTTATGTGCATGGCAATCATGATGACTGTTATGAGATACAGCCACCGGATGGATGTATCAATATTGAGAATAAGATATATGTGTATAAGGGGGTCCGTATAATGGGACTTGGTGGTTCTATAAGATATAAGAAGGGAAAGAACCAGTATACACAGAAAGAAATGAACCGCAGGATTAATAAAATGTGGTTTTCGATAAAGAAGAATAAGGGCTTTGATATATTGCTTACACATTCTCCGGCAGCGGGAATAGGTGACGGGCCTGACGAACCGCATAAGGGTTTTGAGGGCTTTAATTATCTCTTGGAAAAATATAAGCCTAAGTATTTTATCCATGGTCATATCCATAAGAGCTACCAGATGAAGTTTAAGCAGGAATATGAGTATAATGAGAATACTAAGATAATTAATGGGTATGAGAGATATATATTTGAATATCCGGATGTTTAATCTGCACCGTGGCATATTAGCTTACCAGCAAATGTGCTACGGTGTTTTACATATTTTTGACATATTTTCACATGAAATACATAAAAATTATGAATATGGTACCTATTTCCTACTTAACATACATGTACTTTTGAGTAAAAGTTGCTAATATAATGACATAAACCCTTGCTTGTTAAAGCAAAATGCACAAATTAATGTATTGAGGAGGAAAAGCAAAACATGAAAGCTATTATTAGCAAAGCAGCCCGTAGAAAATGGGCATGGGTACTTGCACTAGTTATGGTTGTGAGTATCGTGATTCCTACATCACTTCTTACAGTGAAGGCAGATGTTGGAACAGTAAAATTTATTGATGGTGCGGCAGGATGGTTAGAGTCAGCATATGCACAGTGGTCCATTGATAATCAGGCAGAAGGATATACAGCATATATCAAGAAAGCCAGCCAGTCAGATTCTGCTTATGCAAGAATCGACAATGAACTTATCAGAAAGTATAAGAACTACTACAGGGTTGATGCAGTAGGACTTGCGGCAGGTGACTATGTTATTAAGGTAGTTCCTGTAAAGAACGGAAAGGAAGTTACTGACAAAGCACAGGTTACTAAGACACTTAATGTAAGTTCATATGACAGATCCGGATTTGCATTTTCATCTGAATCAAAGTATAAGACAGGTTCAGGTGCTTACAATGAGGATGGAACACTTAAGAAAGATGCAATTGTTCTTTATGTTACTAACGATAATGCAAAGACTATTAAGGCATCAGTAAAAGAGGCAAAGGGAGAGAAGGAATATACAGGTCTTCAGACAATAATTGATGCATATACAAAGAGTGCTAGCAAGGGGATAGAAACAAGAGCACTTGATGTCCGTGTAATCGGATGTGTTACAGATGCTGCAATGGATAAGTTTTCAAGTTCATCTGAGGGAGTACAGATTAAAGGAGCTAGTGCTTATTCAAATCTTAATATGACAATAGAGGGTATCGGAAATGATGCGACAATCAATGGATTCGGTTTCCTCTTAAGAAATGCAGGAAATGTTGAGATGAGAAATTTCTCAATTATCAATTTCATGGATGATGGTATTTCTCTCGATACAGCAAACTGCAATGTATGGATTCACAATGTTGATCTGTACTATGGTAAAGCAGGTGGAGATGCTGACCAGGCAAAGGGTGATGGTTCAATTGACATTAAAGGTAATTCACAGTATATAACAGTTTCATATGTACATTTTTATGACTCGGGTAAGTGCTCATTATGTGGAATGAAGAGCGAGTCTGGTCCTAACTATATTACATATCATCATAACTGGTTTGATCACTCTGATTCAAGACATGCAAGAGTAAGAACAATGTCAGTGCATATGTATAACAACTACTATGATGGCAATGCAAAGTATGGTGCTGGTTCAACAATGGGTTCTTCATTATTCATACAGAATAACTATTTCAGAAACTGCAAGAATCCAATGCTTTCATCTAATCAGGGAACAGATGCACTTGGTGAGGGTACATTCTCAGGTGAGAACGGTGGTATCATTAAAGCATCAGGAAATGTTATCGTAGGCGCACAGAAGATTATCTATGCAAATGCTGTTTCAGAAACAGGCGATTCTGCAAATGCTGCATCATTTGATGCATACCTTGCAAAATCAGCAGATGAAAAAGTTCCATCTTCATATAAGACTGTAGCAGGTGGAACATCTTATGATAACTTTGATACAACTAAGGATCTCGGGGTTAAATCAGGAAGCCTTAATAATGCAGAAGATGTACCTTCAGTAGTAACATCTGCAAAGGGAGCAGGAAGCCTTGGCGGTGGAGTAATTCCATGGACATTCTCTGATAAAGATGATTCTGTATATGCCATAGATAAGGAATTAAAGGCAACAGTTACTAATTACAAGAATACAGACCTTGTTTCTGTAGGTGGTACTAATGCAAAGATTGTTTCACCAGATCCAACAACAGAAGAAACTAAGGCAACAGAGAGTACAACAAAAGCTACACAGGCAACAACTAAGGAAACACAGACAACAACAAAAGCAACAGAGAGCGCAACAAAGGCAACTGAAAAGGAAACAGCTGGTTCAGATGCAACAACATCATACGATAAGACAAGTCTTTCTTACTCAGGTGCGTACACAGATATCAGTAATAAGAAGGATGCAGATTTCAAGAATGCAAAGTATGTATCATCTTCAAATGAAATTCTTAATGCAATCAGTTCAGCTAAGGCCGGCGATGTAATTATTGTAAAAGAGGGAACATATAAGTTTTCTGATACAATCGTAATTAATAATGCCATGAATGGAAAATCAGGCTCTTATATTATTGTAAAGGCTGAAAGTGGCAAGGAAGTTAAGTTTGATTTCTCAGCACAGAAGCTTGATGGAGCTAACAGAGGTGTAGTTGTAGATGGAGATTACTGGTATTTCCAGGGAATTAACTTCTATGGCGCAGGTGATAACGGAGTATTACTTGCTGGTAATAACAACATTTTTGAAAGATGTGTATTTGAGGCAAACAGAGATTCAGGACTTCAGATTTCAAGATATGACACAACAGCTGCTACTAAGAATTTATGGCCATCAAATAACCTGATTATCAACTGTACATCACATGATAACTGTGATTTCCCTGACCAGGGCGGTACAGGTGAGAATGCAGATGGTTTTGCTGCAAAGCTTACATGTGGTGAAGGAAATGTGTTTGATGGATGTATATCATACAGCAACTCAGATGATGGATGGGATTTATTTGCAAAGAGTGCAACAGGTCCTATAGGTGTAATTACAATTAGAAACTGTGTGGCATTTAATAATGGAACATTATCTAATGGTGTTCATTATGCTAATGGAGATATGAATGGCTTCAAGCTTGGCGGTTCAGGTGTTGGAACACCACATAAGGTAATGAACTGCTTATCATTTGACAATGGTGCAACAGGATTTACAGATAATAATAACCCAACAGGCCTTACAATTATGAATGTCACAGCATGGGGCAATGGTAAATTTGCAAAGAAGGGCAACTTCTTATGTTACAGAACATCAAGTGATGCAATATTCATGGGACTTGTTTCAGCAGGTGCAATAGATTCAGATAAGTTCACAGGCAAGATGGCTAACTCAATCTATTACAACTCTGGAAAGTATTTCAGTCTTACAGGTTCTGTTCTTACATCTTTAGTGAGTGGTGATAAGAAGGGAACTGTTGTAACTGACCCTGCTAAGACAGCCGGAATGTTTAAGAACACTGTTAATGCAATTGATATGAGCAAAAATATAGATAAACAGCTTAGAAATTCTGATGGAACTGTTAATATGAACGGTCTCTATGAGACAATAGGAAGCTATGCTTCAATGGGAGCAAGATTCAATGTTGCTAATCAGATGATTAGTGTATCTTCAAAGAATTCATCATCTGAGGTAACTAAGCCAGAAGAGACAACAAAGGCTCAGGAAACAACTAAAGCAACAGAAAGCACAACAAAGGAGACACAGGCTCCAACAAAGGCAACAGAGGCAACAACAAAGGAGACACAGGCTCCGACAAAGGCAACAGAGGCAACAACAAAGGAGACACAGGCTCCAACAAAAGCAACTGAAGCAACCTCAGTATCCACAAAGGGTGAAAAGTTAATTCTTAATGCTAACGATGTATCAACAGGCAAGATTAAGAGCTCAACTGTTGTTGATGGATTTAAGATTGTTGCAACAAGCAAGAAAACAGTAACAGTTGATAAGAGTGCAAAAGACTATAAGAACATCAGCTTTACTAAGAGAATTAAGCTTGGCGGTGCAGGAAGTGAATATGCAAGAGCTATTGCATTTAAGACAGCAGGTGAATCTAAGGTAAAGATATATGCTACAAGCTCAGATACAGATACAAGCAGACTTATTAAGATTATTGATAAGAATGGCAATGATGTAACAAGTACATCAAAGATTCCAGGCTCATCACTTAAATCAGTATCATTCAGACTGGATGAAGCAGGTGAATATTATATTGTATCAGAATCTGGTGGAGTTAATATTTATTATGTAGAAGTATCTAATGGTATTGCTTACTAATAAAATATAATATTATTACAGGGCTGCTTCCGATGGAGTTATCCATTGGGGGCAGCTTTTTTGCTGTGAGCCTTTTTAATTGAAGAGGAATATCGGTTGTAAATGTATGATGTACGCATGGATATAATTGGTTATGTACAACATGCACAATATATAGTGGATTGAATGTTGATATTAATACAAGATAACGAAAAATCCCCCTTAAAGTAGGTATTTATCATAGAATAGTACTATTTAAAACAAACTGGTACCAAAAGCCTATGGAAGTATTATATCTTTATTTGTGAAAAATTGCTAAGATAGCGCCATAGTGCTTGCACATTATAATTAATGTGCACAAAAAGATGCATTGGGAGGAGAACTATGAAGGCTATAATAAGCAAAGCAGCCCGTAGAAAATGGGCATGGATACTTGTGTTAGTTATGACAGTAAGTATCGTTATTCCAACTTCACTTTTAACAGCAAAAGCTGAAGTAAGTGCAGTAAAGTTTATCGATGGAACAGCGGCAGGCTGGTTAGAATCGGCATATGCACAGTGGTCTATTGATAAAGAGGCAGATGGGTATACAGCTTATATAAAGAAGGCTGATGCAGATGATTCTGCTTACACAAGAATTGATAATGAATTAATAAGAAAATACAATGATTATTGGAGAGTTGATGCTGTAGGACTTACAGCAGGAGACTATGTTATTAAGGTTGTTCCTGTAAAGGACGGAAAAGAAGTTACAGGAAAAGCAAAAGTAACTGATACACTTACTGTAAGTTCATATGACAGATCCGGATTTGCATTTTCATCTGAATCAAAGTATAAGACAGGTTCAGGTGCTTACAATGAGGATGGAACACTTAAGAAAGATGCAATTGTTCTTTATGTTACTAACGATAATGCAAAGACTATTAAGGCATCAGTAAAAGAGGCAAAGGGAGAGAAGGAATATACAGGTCTTCAGACAATAATTGATGCATATACAAAGAGTGCTAGCAAGGGGATAGAAACAAGAGCACTTGATGTCCGTGTAATCGGATGTGTTACAGATGCTGCAATGGATAAGTTTTCAAGTTCATCTGAGGGAGTACAGATTAAAGGAGCTAGTGCTTATTCAAATCTTAATATGACAATAGAGGGTATCGGAAATGATGCGACAATCAATGGATTCGGTTTCCTCTTAAGAAATGCAGGAAATGTTGAGATGAGAAATTTCTCAATTATCAATTTCATGGATGATGGTATTTCTCTCGATACAGCAAACTGCAATGTATGGATTCACAATGTTGATCTGTACTATGGTAAAGCAGGTGGAGATGCTGACCAGGCAAAGGGTGATGGTTCAATTGACATTAAAGGTAATTCACAGTATATAACAGTTTCATATGTACATTTTTATGACTCGGGTAAGTGCTCATTATGTGGAATGAAGAGCGAGTCTGGTCCTAACTATATTACATATCATCATAACTGGTTTGATCACTCTGATTCAAGACATGCAAGAGTAAGAACAATGTCAGTGCATATGTATAACAACTACTATGATGGCAATGCAAAGTATGGTGCTGGTTCAACAATGGGTTCTTCATTATTCATACAGAATAACTATTTCAGAAACTGCAAGAATCCAATGCTTTCATCTAATCAGGGAACAGATGCACTTGGTGAGGGTACATTCTCAGGTGAGAACGGTGGTATCATTAAAGCATCAGGAAATGTTATCGTAGGCGCACAGAAGATTATCTATGCAAATGCTGTTTCAGAAACAGGCGATTCTGCAAATGCTGCATCATTTGATGCATACCTTGCAAAATCAGCAGATGAAAAAGTTCCATCTTCATATAAGACTGTAGCAGGTGGAACATCTTATGATAACTTTGATACAACTAAGGATCTCGGGGTTAAATCAGGAAGCCTTAATAATGCAGAAGATGTACCTTCAGTAGTAACATCTTCAAAGGGTGCAGGAAGTCTTGGAAGAGGTGTTATTGATTGGAAGTTCACAGATGCAGATAATGATGATTATTCTGTTAATAAGGAATTAAAGGCTACTGTTACAAACTATAGAAATACAAGTCTTGTATCAGTAGGCGGTGTTAAAGGAACAGTTGTAGCACCTGAGCAGCCAACAAAGTCAACAGAGGCTACAACAAAGGAAACAGAAGCAACAACAAAGGACAATGAGACAACAAAGGCTGAGGAAACAACTAAAGAGACAGCAGCTACAGGTGCAACTCATACATATATTGCAGATAATGAAACAAATGATTCTTATTTTTCAATTAGTGAATCATTAAAGAGTATTAAAGCAACATATAATGGAAAAACATATAGTAAAGCAGTTAAACTTGATTCAAAAGGTTCAATTGCATTTAAAACAACTACAGATAATGCAACATTATCTATATTAGTTTCGGCTAAGAAGTCAGATTCTTCAGTAAAAGTAAATGATGATGTATTATTTAGTAATATTGGAACATCTGTTGAGTATAGAACAGTTGAATTAGGCAAAGCAGGAACATATGTAATTAAGCAGAAGAAGAACGAAAATTACATTTATATGGTAGTTGTAACTGAAAAAGGACAGGCTTCAACAGAATCTTCAACAAAGGCAACTGAGGCAACAACAAAAGCGACTGAGGCAACAACAAAGGCAACAGAAGCTACAACAAAGAATGAAGAAACAACAAAAGAAACAGAAGCTATAACAAAGAATGAAGAAACAACAAAGGAAACACAGACACCTTCAGTTCCTTCTGAGGCAGGTGAATATGATTCAAAGAGTCTTTCATATTCAGGTGCATATACAGATATAAGCACAAAGAAAGATTCTGAATTTAAGAATGCTAAATATGTTTCAACTTCAGAAGAAATCCGTGCAGCAATTGATAATGCAAAGGCAGGAGATGTAATCATTATTAAAGAAGGAACTTATAAGTTTGATTCAATCGAAAGCCTGATGGCAACGGATGACAAGGGAAAGACAGGCGCTCCTGCATTATACATCACTAATAATGGAGTAGCAGATAACTATATCATTCTTAAGGCAGAATACGGCAAGAGTGTTAAGTTTGATTTTTCATCACAGAAGTTAGCATCATTTAACAGAGGACTTATTCATTATGCTGATTACTGGTATTTTGAAGGAATAAACTTCTATCATGCAGGAGATAATGGTGTTCTTCTTTCTGGAAACAATAACATTTTTGAAAAATGTGTATTTGAGGCTAACAGAGATACAGGTCTTCAGATTGCAAGAAAAGATGCAAATGCACAGCCGACTAAAGATACATGGCCAAGCAACAACCTGATTATCAACTGTACATCATTTAATAATGTTGACCCAGTTGATGAGGGTGGAAATGGTGAAAATGCAGATGGATTCGCAGCTAAGCTTACATGTGGTGAAGGCAATGTATTTGATGGATGTATCTCATACTGTAATTCAGATGATGGATGGGATCTTTACGCTAAGCCAGCGACAGGTTCAATCGGAGTTGTCACAATCAGAAACTGTATAGCATATGGTAACGGAAAGCTTTCAGATGGTTCTGGAGAGGCTGCCGGAGATATGAATGGATTCAAGCTTGGTGGAAGCAATAAAGCTGTTCCTACACCTCATGTTGTATTAAACTGTCTTGCATTAAATAATGGTGCATGTGGTTTTACAGATAATGGTAACGGTGGTGCATTAACAATAATGAACTGCACAAGTGTTGCTAATGGTAAATATGCAAAGAAGAGCAACTTCACATTCTACAGATCATCAAGTGATTCTATGTATATGGGCCTTGTATCTGTAAATGATACGGATTCAGATAAGTTTGTTGGAAAGATGTTAAATTCAATCTATTTTAACTCTAAGAAGTATTATAGAATATCAGGCATGATACCAACAGTAATGGCAAGTGGAGACAAGAAGGGGGATGTTGTAAGCAATCCATCTGGTATATCAGGTATGTTTATTAACACTAATAATACTATTGATACTAATAAGAACATTGATTCTCAGATAAGAAATGCAGATGGAACCATTAATGTTAAGGGACTTTATGAGACAACTGGTGAATATGCAACTATGGGAGCACATTTTAGTGCTGCTAACCAGATTATAAAGGTTTTAGTAAACACTAATGTAAAGGAAGATGAAACAAAGACAGAGGAAACATCTTCTTCACAGGAAACAACAAAGGCAACACAGGCTCCAACAAAGGCAACAGAAGCAACAACAAAGGAGACACAGGCTCCAACAAAGGCAACAGAGGCAACAACACAGAATCCAACAACAGCTGCTCCTACAGAAGCAGCAGGAAAGAAGCTTGTTCTTAATGCCAATGATATGACAGCAGGAGATATCAATTCATCAATCTATGCGGATGGATTTAAGATTATAGCATCAGCAGACAGTATGGTTTCTGTTGATTCTAACAGCAAGTCATACAACGGAAAGAACTTTAAGCAGAGAATCAAGCTTGGTGGAACTGGAACAACAACAAAGAGAGCAATTGAATTCAAGACAGCAGGAGCATCAACAGTTACTGTATATGCTATGAGTTCATCTAGCAAAGAGGCTAGAAAGTTACAGATTCTTGATGATGATGGAAAAGTTGTAGCATCATCAGCAGAACTTGGTGGAAAGAATCTCGCATCAGCAACATTTAATATTAAAGAGGCAGGAGAATATTATTTAGCAGGAGTTTCAGGCGGTGTTAATGTATATTATATTGAGGTATCTAATGGTATAGCATTAACAGGCTCAACAGAGACACCAACAACAAAGCCAACAGTAGCACCTACAGAGACACCAACAACAAAGCCAACAGTAGCACCTACAGAAGCACCAACAACAGAGCTAACAGTAGCACCTACAGAAGCACCAACAACAAAGCCAACACAGGCAGCTGAAAGCACAACTGAGGTTAAGAGAGCAGAGATTGCAGCAGACGAGGAAAAGATTACTAACTCACAGGTTGAGACGGTAGCTTCAGATACAACAGCATCAGCTAAAACACCAGAAGTTGCAGCAGATGAGACAAAGACAGGTGATGCAAGCCATATGATGATGTATGTAATTATATTTATCAGTGCATTAGCAGTATTTACAGGGGTAGCAGTTGTATCAAAAAGACGCAGAGTAAAGTAATATTCGATTAATAATATACTTATAAGAATTTACTTCTCCTAATATTTCTAAAAGAGGCTTTCGGTATAATGCCGGGGGCTTCTTTTGATTTCAAATAAAAATATAAAGAAAAATGCTAAAAAACTTAAAAATCACTTGCATTATCCAATGGGCTGTGATATATTTTCTTAGACACAAAAACAAATGTCCGTCACAGAAAGACAGAACAGAGGGAAGTGTCTTTTAGATTTTACATATTGAAGGAGTTAAAAATGAGCGATAAGTTAAGAGTTGGTATCCTTGGCGGTACAGGTATGGTAGGACAGAGATTTATAACATTACTTGAGAATCATCCTTGGTTTGAGGTCGTTTTAGTAGCAGCTTCAGGACGTTCAGCAGGAAAGCTTTATGAAGAGGCTGTTGACGGACGCTGGAAGATGCAGACACCAATGCCAGAGTTCGTTAAGAAGATGACTGTATATGATATGGATAAGGATTTTGATGAAATTGTTTCTAAGGTAGATTTTGTATTCTGTGCAGTTAATATGCCTAAGGACCAGATTAAGGCTATAGAGGAAAGATATGCTAAGGCAGAAGTTCCAGTTGTTTCTAATAACAGTGCTAATCGTTGGACACCAGATGTTCCTATGGTTGTTCCAGAAATCAACCCAGAGCATCTTGAAGTTATTAAATATCAGAGAGAAAGACTTGGTACTAAGAGAGGATTTATCTGTGTTAAGCCTAACTGTTCAATCCAGAGCTACACACCTGCTCTTAATGCATTAAAGGAATTCGGACCAAAGCTTGTTGTTGCAACAACATATCAGGCAATCTCAGGTGCTGGTAAGACATTTGAACAGTGGCCAGAGATGGTTGAGAATATCATTCCATATATTGGCGGTGAAGAAGAAAAGTCTGAGAAAGAGCCTTTAAGATTATGGGGTAAGATTGAGGACGGAAAGATTGTTCCTGCAAGTGATCCGGTTATCACATGCCAGTGTATCAGAGTTCCGGTTCTTGATGGACATACAGCAGCAGTATTTGTTAACTTTGAGAAGAAGCCTACTAAGGAACAGATTATTGAAAAGTGGAGAAGCTTCAAGGGAGTTCCACAGGAACTTAATCTTCCAAGTGCTCCAAAGCAGTTCATCCAGTATCTTGAAGAAGATGACCGTCCACAGGTTAAGCTTGATGTAAATTATGAGAACGGAATGGGTGTTTCACTTGGCCGTTTAAGAGAAGACAGTGTGTTTGATTATAAGTTTGTTGGCCTTTCACACAACACATTAAGAGGTGCAGCAGGTGGAGCTGTTCTTATTGCAGAGCTTCTTAAGGCACAGGGTTATATCACTCCTAAGGATGCAGAATAATTAAATTCTAATACACATACCAGAAAAGAGATGTCAGAGATGGCATCTCTTTTTACTTGCTTAAAAACCTATTATGATATAAAATTATGAAACGACTTAAAGAGTAAAGAGGGGACATTTACATTGAAGGAAAATTATTTTTATGCAATGCTGTCGAGAATGAAATATATTAACAGATGGGGACTTATGCAGAATACGCGCCGTGAGAATCTGTGCGAGCATAGTCTTGAAGTGGCATTCATAGCACATGCACTGGGAATTATCAACAATGAGATATATGGTGGGAATATTAATGCTGAAAGGCTTGCAATTCTTGGAATGTATCATGATGTTACAGAGATAATTACGGGTGATCTTCCGACTCCTGTAAAGTATTACAATCCGGTTATAAGAAATGCTTATAAGGAAGTAGAGCATGTTGCAGAGGAGCAGATGCTCTCAGGTCTGTCATCTGATATAAGAGCACATTATAAGGGTGTGTTATCAGAGACAGAAGAGGAAGAAGAACTCTGGAAATATGTAAAGGCGGCTGATAAGATGTCAGCTTATATCAAATGTCTTGAGGAAAAGAAGTCTGGTAATATGGATTTTGCTGATGCGGAAAAGACAATATATCAGGCTATTGTTGATATGAATATTCCGGAAGCAGATTATTTTATAAAAGAATATATACCAGCTTATATGGGAACTCTTGATGCTTCAGGAGAATAATAATTGTGTAATAGACACAGAAATGAGGGATATAATGGGAAAATCCGTATATATCGCGGAAAAACCAAGCGTGGCGCAGGAGTTTGCCAAGGCACTGCATGTGAACTTCACAAGAAAGGACGGATATCTTGAGGGTGGAGACCATATTGTGACATGGTGTGTAGGGCATCTGGTAACTATGAGCTACCCGGATGCATATGATCCTAATCTGAAAAGATGGAGCTTTGACACATTGCCATTCATACCAAAGGAATTCAAGTATGAGGTTATACCTGCAGTTGCGAAACAGTTTAATATAGTTAAAGACATTCTTACAAGGGATGATGTTGAATATATATATGTGTGTACCGATTCAGGACGAGAGGGAGAATATATATATAGGCTTGTGAGGCAGGAGGCAGGCGTTAAGGGAAAGAAAGAGCGCCGTGTGTGGATTGATTCGCAGACCGAGGAAGAGATTCTTAAAGGAATTAATACGGCTAAAGATATATCTGAATATGATAATCTGAGTGATTCAGCGTATCTTCGTGCGAAGGAAGATTATCTTATGGGAATTAATTTCTCAAGAGTTCTTACATTGAAATATGGACGCAATATTGCTAATTACCTGCACCTTGACAGGGCAGTTGTATCTGTCGGAAGGGTTATGACATGTGTTCTTGGAATGGTAGTAAGAAGAGAACGGGAGATAAGAAGTTTTGTAAAGACTCCGTTCTACAGAGTTATTGGACAGGCACAGGCTGAAAATTCAACATTTGATGCAGAATGGCGTGTAAGTGATAAGAGTATGTATGCCGGTACGCCATATTTATATAAGGATAATGGTTTTAAGGATAGGGAAAAGGCTGAGGAACTGGTTAAGTTCTTATCTGATCCACTGCCGGCACAGGGAGTAGTTGATTCTATTGAGAGAAAGAAAGAAACCAAGAATCCACCGCTTCTGTACAATCTTGCCGAGATTCAGAACGAATGCAGCAAGCTGTTTAAGATAAGCCCTGATGAGACCCTTAATATTATTCAGGAGCTGTATGAAAAGAAACTGGTTACTTATCCAAGAACTGATGCGAGAGTGTTATCAACAGCGGTAAGTAAGGAAATACATAAGAATATAGGCGGACTTAGGAATTTTCCTCCTGTGAAGGAGATAGCAGAGCATATATTACAGAATAATATGCAGAAGGGAATTGAAAAGACACGATACTGCAATGATAAAGCAATAACAGACCATTATGCGATTATTCCGACAGGACAGGGGTTTAATAATTTAAAGAACTTGTCAGTTACAGCTGCGAGAACCTATGAGATAATTGTAAGAAGATTTTTAAGTATATTCTATCCACCGGCTATTTATCAGAAGGTAAGTATTACCAGTGATGTAAAGAATGAAAAGCTGTATGCTTCATTTAAAGTGCTTGTAGATGAAGGGTATCTTAGCGTAGCTAAGAACTCATTTGCAAAGGCGAGAAATGATGCAAAAGTAAAGGATGATGATAGCGTCGATAATAAGGAAGATAATAAATGTGATGCAGCTTTATTTGAGGTATTGAAAAAATACAGAAAAGGTTCTACAATCACATTTAATGGGTTTAATATCAAAGAAGGTGAAACATCACCTCCTAAGAGATATAATTCAGGTTCTATTATTCTTGCAATGGAGAATGCAGGACAGCTTATTGAAGATGAGGAGCTGCGTGCCCAGATTAAGGGTAGTGGAATAGGAACAAGTGCTACAAGAGCAGAGATTCTTAAAAAACTTAATACTATTAAGTATATTTCTATTAATTCTAAGACACAGATTATTACGCCTACATTTTTAGGCGAGATAATATATGATGTTGTAGACAATTCTATCAGGCATCTGCTTAATCCGGAGCTTACGGCAAGCTGGGAAAAAGGACTTACAGGTGTAGCAGAGGGGAATATTACAGCAGATGAGTATATGGAAAAGCTTGATGGTTTTGTTTCAAGAAGAACAAGGGCTGTTATGGCATTAAGGAATCAGGCGGGGCTTGTAGGACTTTTTAACGAGACTGCTAAAAATTATAAGTAAATAGGTGAAAGGAATTAAACATATGTGCGGAATTGCAGGATATGTAGGAGACAGAGAAAGCGCAGATGTACTTGTAGATGCATTATCTAAGCTTGAATACAGAGGATATGACTCAGCAGGTATTGCGGTATTTGATCATGGTAATATTAAGGTTAAGAAGTGCAAGGGAAGACTTGCCAACCTTGTTGAGAAGATGGATGAAGAAGGAAAACCACAAGGACATGTTGGAATTGGTCATACAAGATGGGCTACGCATGGAGAACCATCAGACATTAATTCACATCCACATGGCAATAAGAGAGTTACTATTGTACATAACGGTATTATTGAGAACTACAAGAAGCTTAAGGATTTTCTTATTGGAGAGGGATATAGCTTTGCAAGTGAAACAGATACTGAGGTTGCAGCAAAGCTGCTTGATTACTACTATGATGGCGATCCAATGAAGACTATTGCAAAGGTGTTATCAGAGATTAAGGGTTCATACGCACTTGGAATTATGTTCAGAGATTTCCCTGATGAGATATTTGCAGTAAGAAAGGACAGTCCTCTTATTGTTGGTGTTGGAGAACATGAGAATTTTATAGCATCTGATGTACCGGCTATTATTCATTATACAAGAGATTATTATCTTCTTGACCAGAATGAGATTGCAGTTATTAAGAAGGATTCAGTTAAGATATATGATGTTCATGGCAATGAGATACATAAGGAATTAAATACTGCTGACTGGGATGTTGATGCTGCAGAAAAGGGCGGTTATGCACACTTTATGCTTAAGGAAATTCATGAGCAGCCAGATTCTGTAAAAAGAACAATCATGCCAAGAATCATGGACGATATGCCTGATTTCAGTGCAGAAGGATTCAATCCTGACAAGTTAAAGAGTTATAAGAACATATATATTGTTGCCTGTGGTACAGCAATGCATGCCGGAATGGTAGGAAAATATATAATAGAAAAGATGGCCAGAGTATCTGTAACTGTTGATATTGCATCAGAATTCAGGTACAGAGATCCTCTTATCAGTGAAGATGATCTTATGATTGTTATATCACAGTCAGGTGAGACTGCGGATACTAAGGCTGCGCTTGAACTTGCAAAGCAGGCAGGTGCTGATACTATGGCAATTGTTAATGTCAAGGGATCATCAATTGCAAGAGAAGCAGATATGGTTGTATATACACATGCAGGTCCTGAGATTTCAGTTGCTTCAACCAAGGCATATATGGTTCAGATATCAATTATGTATTTAATTGCATTTGAATTAGCATATGCTAATGGTAAGATGGATGAGGCAGAATGCAGCAGATATACTAAGATGCTTGAAGAAATACCTGAGGTTATTGAAGAAGCCATTGCACTTGAGAGTAAGTGTCAGTTTGCAGCATCCAAGCTTATTAATGCAGACAGTCTTCTTTATATAGGACGAGGTCTTGATTATGCACTCAGCATGGAAGGTTCTCTTAAATTAAAGGAGATATCTTATATTCATTCTGAATCATATGCAGCAGGAGAACTTAAGCATGGAACTATTTCACTTATTACAGAACGGATGCCTGTAATTGCAATTGCAACACAGAAGAATCTTGAGGAAAAGACTATAAGTAATATCAAGGAAGTTAAGTCAAGAGGCGCATTTGTAGTGCTTATTGCAGAACCAGAGCTTGATATTGAGGATGGAGTGGCAGATATTGTTATTAAGCTTCCACAGGCAGACCAGCTTCTTATGCCTATGGTTGCAGCAGTTCCATTACAGCTTATTGCCTACTATACAGCAGTTCTTAAGGGTAACGATGTAGATAAGCCAAGAAACCTTGCAAAATCTGTTACTGTTGAATAATTGATATAAAGAGGATATTTGATATGAATAATGATGCATTAAAGATAAGTAATCTGTATGACCTTAATGAGACTATTGCAGCAAAGGTATTTGAAGGCTGTACATATCCATGGGAAGTACTTGCAAAGATTGGTGATTTTATTGTAGAACTTGGCAATGCACTGCCAGAAGATGAATATGAGAAGCGTGGGGAGAATATATGGGTTCACAGAACTGCAAATGTATTTCCATCAGCTTATATTGCAGGACCTGCAATTATCGGTAAAGATGCCGAGGTAAGACACTGTGCATTTATCCGTGGAAAAGCTATTGTAGGTGAGGGCGCTGTTGTCGGTAATTCAACTGAGCTTAAGAATGTTATCCTTTTTAATAAGGTACAGGTTCCACATTATAATTATGTTGGAGATTCAATTCTTGGTTTCAAGGCTCATATGGGTGCAGGCTCAATAACATCTAATGTTAAGTCTGACAAGAAGCTTATTACTATTAAAGGACCTGACTGCAATATTGATACAGGTATCAAAAAGATTGGTGCTTTTCTTGGAGATAATGTTGAGGTTGGCTGTGGCAGCGTACTTAATCCTGGAACAATTGTTGGAAGAGAGAGTAATATTTATCCGCTTTCAAGCGTAAGAGGCTTTATTCCGGCAGGTTCTATATATAAGAAGCAGGGCGAAGTAGTAACTAAGAGATAATTATGTGAATTTTTTGTTTTATTAATGTAAAAATGTTGTGTCTCACATTGACTAATGCAAAAGTTTGTGAGAAAATAGTCAAGGCTTGGACGACGGCTTCTGGCCGTCGTTTCATTTATAGTAAACACTATGAATTACGAAAGGAGTAATAAGATGATTTACACACAGGAAGTAGAGAATATGTGTCCAGTAGCACAGGGCGTTCATCATGGAGCAGCTCCAGTGCCAACAGAAGGTAAATGGGTACAGAATAAGAAGGTTGAAGATATTTCAGGTTTTACACATGGTGTAGGCTGGTGTGCTCCTCAGCAGGGTGCATGTAAGCTTACTCTTAATGTTAAGGAAGGTATCATTCAGGAAGCTTTAGTTGAGACTATCGGATGTTCAGGTATGACACATTCAGCAGCTATGGCAGCAGAGATTTTACCAGGACTTACAGTTATGGAAGCTCTTAACACTGACCTTGTCTGTGATGCAATTAACACAGCTATGAGAGAGTTATTCTTACAGATCGTTTACGGAAGAACTCAGAGCGCATTCTCTGAGGGTGGACTTGCAGTTGGTGCCGGTCTTGAAGATCTTGGTAAGGGACTTCGTTCTCAGGTTGGTACTATGTATGGTACATTAAAGAAAGGTCCTCGTTACCTTGAGATGGCTGAAGGTTATGTAACAGGTATCGCCCTTGATAAGGACAACCAGATTATCGGTTACAAGTTTGTCAGCCTTGGTAAGATGACAGACTTCATTAAGAAGGGTGATGACCCTACAACAGCATATGAGAAGGCTTGCGGACAGTACGGAAGAGTTGCAGATGCTGTTAAGATTATTGACCCAAGAACAGATGAAGAAGTTAAGTAAGGAGGACAATTAGAATGGCTTTATTTGAATCATATGAGAGAAGAATAGATAAGATTACTTCAGTTCTTAACAGCTATGGTATAGCTAGTATTGAAGAAGCTGAAAAGATTACTAAGGATGCCGGATTAGATGTATATGCTATGGTTAAGGGTATCCAGCCAATTTGTTTTGAAAATGCATGTTGGGCTTACACAGTAGGTGCAGCAATCGCTATCAAGAAGGGTGCAAGAAAGGCTTCAGAAGCTGCTGCAGCTATCGGTGAAGGTCTTCAGGCATTCTGTATTCCGGGTTCAGTTGCTGACCAGAGAAAGGTTGGTCTTGGACATGGTAACTTAGGTAAGATGTTACTTGAAGAAGAGACAGAATGTTTCGCATTCCTTGCAGGTCATGAATCATTCGCTGCTGCTGAGGGTGCTATCGGTATTGCAGAGAAGGCTAACAAGGTTAGACAGAAACCTCTTAGAGTTATCCTTAATGGTCTTGGTAAGGACGCTGCTAAGATTATCTCAAGAATTAACGGATTCACATTCGTTGAGACAGAGATGGATTATTCAACAGGCGAAGTAAAGGAAATCTCTAGAACAGCATACTCAGATGGTCTTCGTTCTAAGGTTAACTGCTACGGCGCTAACGATGTAACAGAAGGTGTTGCAATCATGTGGAAGGAAAATGTTGATATCTCTATCACAGGTAACTCAACAAACCCTACAAGATTCCAGCATCCAGTTGCAGGTACATATAAGAAGGAAAGACTTGAAGCTGGAAAGAAGTACTTCTCAGTAGCTTCAGGTGGTGGTACAGGACGTACACTTCACCCAGATAATATGGCAGCAGGTCCTGCTTCTTATGGTATGACAGATACTATGGGACGTATGCACTCAGATGCTCAGTTCGCAGGTTCTTCATCAGTTCCAGCTCACGTTGAAATGATGGGATTAATCGGAATGGGTAATAACCCTATGGTAGGTGCTACTGTAGCTGTAGCTGTTTCCATCGAGGAAGCAGCCGAGGCAGGCAAGTTCTAAATAGACCTTACAATTTGAAAAGACATTAAACCCAGGAAGTACCGTAATCACAGCGATTGCGGTACTTTTTTGGTGCCTTGAAACGAGAAAATGAAATGTGGTGTGAGAAGTGCTGAAAAGTAGTGAAAATTGGAAAGTAGGAAACCGGTAGGTAACAAGTAGGAAACATGGAGAAGGTAACACTTTTTGAGGCATCTGTAGAAAGCAGAAATACCGCAACCACGTGGGTTACGGTATCTTTTCCAGCTCGGCTCTGAGCCATTCCAAGTCACGGTCTGTATAAGCAGCTTCGGTTATGTCGGTGATTCTGTGACCGACAAGTTTCTTTATGGTGTATTCGTCAACCTCAGCCTTCTTTGCCATTGTGATGAATGTCATTCGGGGATCATGCGGTCTATGATCGTCACGAAGTTTTAGAGCAGCAATAACCTTATCGAAACGGCCGGCATATTTGTCATAAGTGATCGTCATGCCGCCTTTGAGAGAATCCGGATCGTTAAAGAGGCGGGTGCTGCCAAGTTCAACGGCGTAGTCGTAGTTCTTCTTTACCAGTTCGAACACTTTAGGGTGTATTGGTACCATGCGGTGCCGTCCAGCCTGGGTTTTCATTCCGCCGACAATGTAGCGTTCGTCCAGGTGTACGTCCTCTAATTCCAGTATGGCGAGTTCTTGTGGGCGCCATCCCATGTAGCACTGTATGAGAATCCAGTCTACAAAGCGGATCTTGCCGAGGTTGTCCCAAAGGGTCTGCATTTCGGATTCCTGGAAGATGATGTGGCCACGTTTCGCCTCTTCCTTTTCTTTGATAATGTCGTCCGACAGTTCAAATGTCCGGGCGTAGTTCTTATCTACAAGCTCATATTCGAGAGCATAGTCCAGCATGAGATTGAACATAGACTTGATCCTGGATTTGGTACCAGCAGATGCAAGCACCTTTTCGCCTTTGTTGGCTCCACGTGAAGGGATAATATAGCCGTCCTCCATAATTCCTTTGATATGGCGGGCGCGCAGGTCCTTGACGCGCATACCGGCAATGGCGTGGCAGTAGCTCCATGCCGATTTGATGGTACGGCAGGAAGATTCACTTTCCAGGGTAGCAAAGTATGCTGCAGTCCATTTTTCGTAAAGCTCAGCGAGAGTCATTGAGGCGTTCTGTATATCGTAAGGATTGGCTCCATACTCAGCGAGTGCCTGCAGAGCTTCCTTTTTGGTCTTGAACGTCCCCAGGGGTACACGGTTCTGCACTGTCTTTCCGGTTTGTTCGTCCGTAGTCCAGCCGAGAGTGACACGGGCCAGGTACGGCTTACGTCTGTTTCCGGAAAGTTTGGTTACGCTGCCGTAACCGTTAGGTAGTTTCATCCGGTAACCTTACTGATTCCACAGCCGCAGGCAGGCCGGAGAAATCCGTTTTGATCGGTTCCAGTTTGAGAAGAGAGGACAGAGAGATTTTCTTCTGTTCCGGAACCTTCTCATTAAGAACCGATGTAGGGAGTACATAAAAGTCCCAGTAGTCCAGGTCCAGGATTGAAACATCACGTGTACGAGCGGTAAAGACGCAGAACACATACAAATCATTGTTACGCATAGCCTTAGAGGCGTAGGTAGCTCCATCCCAGGCAAGTTTCTTTGCAATGTCAAAGATGATCTGAGAGTATGTATCTTCCGGAGACCAGGCCTGCAGGTAAGCAGACGATTTAACCTCAATCCGGAGTCCGGAAGGAGAAGTGAGGTCAAAAGGGAGCCAGTCTGTGCGAACTGCATCTTTTGTACCAAGAGCAGAGTGCACGAGAAATTCTGCAAGCACTCCACGCTGAGTATTGTTAAGAAGGTCAGAGCATGACCAACGCCAAAAGTCCTGCAGGATGATAGAAGTATCAGAACCATGCAGGGTAAATGGTTCATTTCCGTTTAGTTGTTCCATGATTTCCTCCGTATCTTTCCAGGAGCGTCCACAGGACACGCTTATCATCGCTGGAAGCGATTGAATACAAGGACACGAGCATTTTATCGTCCGGGACATTGTGAAGTCCGAGAAGGTAGTCTACGGAAACGTCGAGTGCATCCGCAAGGAGAATGGCATTATCGACAGTAGGTGTTCGCAGTCCGTTAAGGTAGCGTGAAATTGTAGCTGCAGTCACACCGGAAAGAGTAGCCAAGTCGTTACCGTTCAAGTGGCGTTCCTGCATACATTGAGACAGACGCTCTGAGAATCTGTTAATATCCATAGGCGTAACCGGACAGACCGGCACCACGTATGGAGTAGTCTAATAGTTTCCTGCACTCCAAATCCGAAAGCGGACCATAGGAGCGGATCAGTCCGAACAGCTGCAGATCAGTAAGCATAAGTTTACGCTGCAGGAGACGGATTTTCGCAACAGTACCGTAGGAAGTATTCCTGGTACCATGATTACAGCTGTCACAAAAAGAGGAGAGATACAGAAGTAATGCAGCGGCATCGTTCCCGGACCTCTCCTCATTGCGTGCCAGCTCAAAGTATTTGTTATTCATAGGCACATCTCCTCAATACCGGCCGTAAAGTCGGTACCATTCTAAACTGATAATCTTTTTTCCTTATCGAGATATTTCTGAGATTCTGTGTAGGCTTTCAAGAAGCCTTTGAGTTCCCCGATAAATTCAAATTTTTTGTTCTCCGGCAACGCCCGGTACAAATCAAGAAGTTCGTCCTCTTCTGCAGTAGTGAGCTTGCGGGCAGGAGCCTCTTCGCCAGTGAGCAGATAATGAACGGACACGCCCAGGAAGTCAGCAATAGGTTTGATATACTTTGCTGGCGGGTCGCTATTGCGAGTTTTCCAGGTAGACATAGTGGACGTGCGTATGCCGAGACGATCGCACAGGTCAGTGGCTTTTTTGTCCCGCTTTTCAAGGGTTTCTGTGATTCTTTCAATGATTTCCATAGGCAACCTCCGATATGAAAATAATACGCAAATAAGAGTAAAAACATTTACAAACTCGCATATACGTGTTATAATAAATACATGAAATACAAAACAATTCAAAGTTGCGAGCTGAGATATTGTGCGTGTATTTCGTGCGTCTGTTTGCGAGTTTGTAAAGAGGTTTACTTACATTATAGCACGCAAATCAGAAAAGATAAATAGTTTTTACACAAATGCGAGAAAGGAGTGAAACGCAAGCATGAAGCAGGAAACATCACAGTGGGGCAAAGCTGTTAAGAAGGCAGTGATCGACCACAACATGACATTGAAGCAGCTGGCCGAAAAAATCGGTTACAGCAATGCAACTGTTTCCCAGGTCGTCAATGGCAGATATTCCAATTCAAGCTACAAGATGATTGCTGAGAAGATCAACAAAGTGCTTGGAACGGAGGGACTGCCGGAGAGGACCGAGACACCTTCCGATGAATGGTGCCAGTCAGTGAAGATCGAACTGGTGAAACAGAGCATGACCGTCAATGAGCTGGCGAAGCAGCTGGATGTCTCCAGGGATCGGCTGTCACTGGTAATTAACGGCAAGATGATGAACGAAGCAATCGTTGGCGGGGTGAACCGCCTGCTCAGAATCAACACGGCCGCTGTTCCAGCTGATAAGTAAATTATAGCGGAAGGGTAGGTAACAAGAAATGGGAAGAGGCCCTATGAATGAGAACCAAAATGTATATTTCCAGGCGAGAAAAAAGGCCGCAGCATACAACGAGAGGCTATGGAGCCGTGAAGGAGCAGCAGAACTGTTAGGAATATCGGTATCGACGCTGGCTGATTATGAGCTTGGCAATACGAAAGTGGTTCCAGTGGATAAGGTAGTTCTTATGGCGGACCTCTATAAAACGCCGGAACTGATTACTGGGTACTGTATGCGAGAATGCCCGGTACACGGATTCCTACCGCTGGCAACCGAAGAAAAAAGTTTAGAAGGAATTGCATTAAGGCTTTTGCAGAGCTTCAACGAGGATTCATTGAAGGATATGCGGGACAATCTGATCGAGATAACAGCAGATGGGAAAATCACAGAGGATGAATTACCATCCTTGAAGAAAATCATCGACCAGCTCGAAAAGATGGCAGAGGTAATAAGCGAAATGAAAATTGCCGGAGAGAAGTACATGAACGGTAAGTAAGCCGGAGCAATGCCGGAAAGGAGTTTCAGAATTGAAGAAATCGAGTAAGCGAAGAGTATTGTTTGCGGTGCAAACAGCGACAATGATCGGAGCTGCCTGGTTCGCTGTCAATGGCATTACAGATACGCTCGGACAGGAGAAAGAAAAAAGCCGGCCGGTCTACATAGCCACAGAAGGGGTGGCAGAGGCAACGTACTCACCGGAAGCAGGAGCGACAGAAACACAGCCAACAGAAACAGCGAAGGCAACAGAAGAACCGCTGATTGCAAGCATGGATTGGGACAAGGACGATTCCTATATGTTATGCAAGATAGCGATGGCCGAAGCTGAGAGCGAAGGCGTAGAAGGAAAGGCACTGGTAATGCTGGTAGTCCTCAACAGAGTTTGGAGCGAAGAGTTCCCGGACACAATCGAGGAAGTGATTTTTCAGAAGAACCAGTTCAGTCCAGTAGCAAACGGAAGATACGATGAAGTAGAGCCGGATAAGGAATGTTACGAAGCATTGGAAATGATCCAGGTTGAGCATTGGAACGAAAGCCAGGATGCTTTGTATTTTGAAAGTAAGAGTGACAGTAAATGGCACAGCGAGAATTTGGAATTTCTTTTCAAGTACGGCAGACATTACTTCTACAAGTGAAAGGGGCATACGACATGAAGAGAATCAAGAGAAAAGTGAGACGGTTCGTAAGGCTGTATTGGTTTTGGGTAAGCCTGGGACTGGTCCTTACGAAGGTGTCCGTAGAAGCGGCATACGCAGAGAGAGGATACAAGGCATACGGAGGTGAGTGGCTGATGCTTCCGATAATGCTGATCGTCGGATATTTCGTGAATGAGGCGAGAATGTATCTGCCGGATCTCATTGAAGAATGGAGAGAGGAGAAAGCCTATGAACGAAGAATTGAAAGAAATCGTAGAAGGGTACAGGACAGAAGGAATACACATATCCGATGAAGAGGTAAACGAAATCCTTTGGCTGTGCAACAGAAAAATGGAGATCAGCAAGATCGAGAACGGAGAAGAGTACCTGCCGTTGCTTTTCAAGGACGAGGTAAAAAACTATCTGTTCAGACGAGGAGTAAATGCAGTGACACTTTTAAGAAGTTTGGAGGCGAAAGGAATATGTGTTCAGTATGCGGAATGAATCCGTGCCATCCAAGTTGTCCGAACGCACCGGAACCGGTACCTGTTTATGAGTGCTGCAGGTGTGGGTACGGAATCTTAGAAGGTGACAAGTTTTGGGATTCTCCGGAAGGCTATATGTGCGAGGATTGCGTAGATGAAATGGACGCAAAAGAGATATTAGAAATGTGCGGCGAAAGTCTCACAGAAGCGAAAAAGGAGGAAATGTAAATGGCAGAGCAGAATGCAGTAGCAACGCAGCAGCAGAACACGCAGTTAAGCGTGACTGTACAGATTAAGAACATGATTTCCCAGGATGCGGTCAAGAAAAAATTTGCTGAGGTACTGGGGCAGAAAGCACCGCAGTTTTTGGCATCTATCACGAATGTAGTGGCAGGATCGGCACAGTTAAAAAAATGCCCGGCAAACTCAATTATGAGTTCGGCATTTGTGGCAGCAACGTATGACTTGCCTATTGACAGCAACCTTGGGTTTGCGGCGATTGTTCCATACAATAACAGCAAGTACAATCCGCAGACGAGACAATGGGAGAAACATCCGGAAGCACAGTTTCAGATGATGTATAAAGGCTTCATCCAGCTGGCAATTCGCTCCGGATATTATGAGAAGATGAACTGCTCAGTAGTCTACAAGGACGAGCTGGTGTCTTACAATCCGATTACCGGAGAGGTTGAGTTTGTGACAGATTTCTCTCAGTGCAAGAACAGAGCAGAAGGCAATGCAGAGAATATCGTCGGTTACTATGCCTGGTTTAAGCTGCTGACCGGATTCAGAAAAGAGCTGTTTATGACGGTAGCCGAGGTTGACAACCACGCAAGAAAGTATTCCCAGGCGTACCGCTATGACATCGACCAAGGAAAGAAGGCCAGCAAATGGACGACGGATTTCGAGGCAATGGCATTAAAGACGGTTATTAAGCTGCTCCTCAGCAAGTGGGGTATTTTATCGGTGGATATGCAGAGAGCAATCCAGGACGATCAGAAGGTGTACGACGAGGAAGGCGAAGGAACGTATGGAGACAACCAGCCGGACATCATCGAGGCAGAAGATCCGTTCAAGATTGAGCAGCACGACGAGGAAGAACAGCAGATTGGCGGTTTGGACTTAGAAGAGGTTGAATAGGAGGAAGAGAAATGCAACTGACATCAGAGAATTATTATAGCCAGGAGGCTAACAAGGAGTACATGAGTGTATCGGGATATAAGGACTTTGCAGGAACATATGGGAAGATGCCTTGCGAGTTCTATGGTATGGAAAAGCTCAACGGACGCTGGGAGGACGAGAAAAGCACCGCATTGTTGGTAGGAAGTTATGTTGACAGCTACTTTGAGGGAAGCCTGGAACAGTTCAAGAAAGAGAACCCGGAAATCTTCACACAGAAGGGCGAGTTAAAGGCAAACTTCAAGCAGGCAGAGGAAATCATCGCACGTATCGAGAGAGACGAATATTTCATGAAGTTTATGAGCGGGCAGAAGCAGGTTATTATGACCGGCGAGCTGTTCGGAGCAAAGTGGAAGATTAAGATGGATTCCTACATTCCGGACGTGGCAATCGTTGACTTGAAGGTTATGGCATCCATTACGGACTTAAAGTGGGTGAAGGATATTGGCTATCTCGATTTCGTAAGATATTGGGGTTACGACATCCAGGGAGCAATCTACCAGGAGATCGTAAGACAGAATACCGGAAAGAAGCTGCCGTTCTATATTGCAGGAGCAACAAAGCAGGCAGAGCCGGACATCCGTATCATCCATGTTACAGACAACTACCTGCAGGAGGCACTTCACATGGTAGAGGCAAATATGCCGAGAATCCTCAGAGTGAAGAGCGGAGAGGCAGAACCGGACAGATGCGAATTGTGCGATTGCTGCAGACATAACAGAGTGCTGACACGTCCGATTTCGATTATGGATTTGACAGCGGGAATTTAATACGACAGGCGGTGGTTTAGTGGCAGACAACAGAAAGTATTATTACTTGAAGCTGAAAGAAGATTTTTTCGACAGCGACGAGCTGAAAATATTAGAGAGTCAGAAGGATGGTTATTTGTATAGCAACATTCTCTTGAAACTCTATCTGAAAAGCCTGAGCAACGCAGGAAGATTGATGTTCCGGAACGTGATACCGTATACGCCGGAGGTTTTGGCAACGCTCACAGGACACCAGGTAGGAACAGTCGAAAAGGCATTAGATGTATTCAAGAGGCTGGGATTGATAGAGGTGCTGGATAACGGAGCAATCTACATGATGGATATTCAGAACTTTATAGGCCAGTCGTCAAGCGAAGCTGACAGGCAGAGAGAATATTACAATCGCATGAAAGCCGAGAAGGATGCACTGGCCGATCCTGGAACACCAAAGGCATTGCCGGAAGCGCCGGTTGAAACACCGGCACCTGCAGAACTGAAGTCCAATAAGGCAATCAAAGGTTACACATCAGACTTTGAGGAATTTTGGCTGATTTATCCGAGAAAGGCAGACAAGGCACAGGCATACAAGAAGTACAAGGCAAGACTGGAAGATGGCTTTTCACATGAGCAGTTATGCGAAGCCGCAAGGAATTATGCGGCACAGTGCAAACAAGACAGAACGGAAGATAAGTACATAAAGCACGGCAAGACATTCTTAGGAGAGTCAACGCCGTTCCTGGACTATCTGCCGAAAGAAAAGCCGGTACAGAACGAAGCCGAGTACGACGACAACGAGAATCCGTTCGGAAGGAGTGAGTGACGATGGATTTGCAGAGTATTTTACCGGCAGAGGCGTTTAAGACAGAGAAGAATAGCGGCGATTACATCGGCGAGGATGGACTTATCTACTGCGGAGTCTGCAGAACAAAGAAGCAGACCAGGTTGCCAGCGTCGGATATTACGCAAGGGAAGGAGCTGATCGTTCCCTGCATCTGTAAGTGTAAGGTGGAAGAGAACAGACGAAAGGAAGAGGCCGAAAAGAAGAGACAGGAAATGCAGCGTTTGGAGAGACTGAAAGCCAGCAGCCTTATGGATGCAAAGCTGAAATCGGCAAGGCTGGACGGGTACCAGGTTGATGCGGATAATCAGAAAATCTACAACCTGGCCGGAAAGTATGTGAACAGGTTCGATGAAATGTACGAGAAAAGGCAGGGATTGCTTTTTTGGGGCACAGTCGGAACAGGGAAAAGCTACACTGCAGCCTGCATTGCAAACGAGCTGTTGGATAAGATGATTCCGGTGGTTATGACATCATTTGTAAAGATTCTGCAGAACATCCAGGGCAATCAAAACGAAGAAGAGAGAATTATGGCAGGACTGAATGCGGCAAAGCTGCTAATTATCGACGACTTAGGAGCAGAACGAAGCACAGACTACGCATTGGAGAAAGTGTATAACATCATCGACAGCCGGTATTTATCCGGCAAGCCACTGATCCTCACTACTAATATGACGTTGAAAGAAATGCAGGAGTCTGAGGACATCCGGTATAGACGTATCTACGACAGGATATTTGAGATGTGCTTTCCGGTAAGGTTTGCAGGCAGAAGTTGGAGAGAAAAGGCGGCGTCGAAGAGGTTCGATGCCATGAAGAATTTAATGGAGGAATGACAGCATGGGATTGATTAAGGTGGCAGAAATCAGCATTGACAAGCTGGAAGATCGCAAGACGGTTACGGCAATCCTGCACGAGAACGGTTATACCGTCGGGCCAGGAAAGAGAAAAAAGACAGAGACCGGAAAGCAGTTAGATTACTACTTGAAGGTGTATGTGGAGGAAGGCACAGATAAGGCAGAACTCTACAAAGCAACAAGCGGAAAAACGAAGGTGACAGCCAAGAAGGTGACGGATAAGATGTCGGCCGAGATTGGCGACAAGGCATAGGAGGCAGAAAGTGGATGAAGATATGAAGCAGATTCGTTTCACAATACCAGGACAGCCATTCGGGAAACAGAGACCGAAGTTTTCAAGAGCTGGGGCGTATGTTAAGACGTACACCCCGAAAGAGACCACCAGTTATGAAAACCTGGTGAAGCTGTTTTACAACGAAGCAGCCGAAGGAAAGATGTTTCCGGAAGGGGCAATGCTGGATGTAAGGATAATTGCATATTACGAAATTCCGAAGTCCACCAGCAAGAAGAAGCGCAGGGAAATGTTGGAACACAGGATCAGACCAACCAAGAAGCCGGACTGGGATAATATCGGTAAGATTGTTTGCGACAGTCTAAACCTGGTAGCGTACCACGATGATTCGGCAGTCGTGGATGCACAGGTAAGGAAGTTTTACTCAGAAACGCCGAGGGTTGATGTGATGATAAAGGTCGTAGGACCGGATCAAATTTAGGAGGTAGACAATGGCAGGAAGAAAGAAAACTGAAACAGTGGAAGCAGAAGTTGTTGAGACAGCGGTAGTACCGGCAGGGGAAATGTGGAAGTACACTTTCTCCCACAGAACTGATTAACCCGACAGAGGATGGTTTTCTCAGACGCATTCAGTGGAACAAGGAAGAGTTGGAGGCTGCAGTAAGAGCCAAGATCGCCGGTTACGAGAATGTGGTTTACACTGAGGAAAACATTAAGGCAGCGAAGAATGACAGGGCAGAGCTGAACAAGCTTATTAAGGCTATTGAGGAGAGAAGAAAGCAGGTAAAGAACATCATCAATAAACCTTATGCAGTGTTCGAGGAAGAGTTAAAGGAAATCACGGCACTTATCAATGAACCGGTCGCACTGATCGACAAGCAGGTAAAGGCGTTCGAAGAGAAACAGAAGGAAGAAAAGAAAGCGGCTATCAAGGCTACCTACGATGAAAATATCGGAGATTTGGCCGAGGTATTGCCGTTTGAAAAGATTTTCGATAGTCGTTACCTTAATCAGACATATAAGCTGGCAACCGCACAGAAGGAAATCGTGGACAAGATCGACACGGTTAAGACGGATTTGGAGACTATCGACAGCCTGGATAGTAAGTATAAGCTGAATGCGAAGGATGTGTATATCAAGACCCTGGATCTCAGCAAAGCGCTGGCAGAGAACAAGAGGCTGGCAGACCTGGAAGAAAAACTGGAAGCAGACAAGCGCCGTAAGGCCGAGGAGGAGGCTGAGAGAAAACGCCAGGAAGAAATCCGTAAGCAGAAGGAAGCTGAGGAGCAGGCAAAGCGTGAGGCAGAAGAAGCGGAGCGTAAAGCGGCAGAAGCTAAGAAAGCACAGGAATCCGCTGCAGAAGTCGAGCAGACAGCACCTCAGTCTGAAACGGGTAAGGTAATCGAGTCCATTGAGAGATCGGCGTTCGCCCAGGCAGTAGCCGGAGATGTTCAGAGCGAGCCGGGAGAGCAGGCGGTTGATCCGTTCGCACCGAAGGCAGAGACTAAGCAGGAAAAGAAGTATAGAGTCAGATTCTATGCAGACGGAACCAAGGAACAGCTGGTTAAGCTGGTAGAGTTTCTGAATGAGAACAATATCAAATACGGCAAGATTGCAAAGGAGAGTAAGTGATGAACGAGTACGACAAGAGATTGGATTTTGACAGCGACACCTTCGAGGGTATGAAACACGATATGAATTTTGTTCTGCAGAGATTGCTCGGCAACATGATTGAGAAGCAGTCCACCGAAGGAAGCATGACGATTAAGATCGATGTAACCATGGTAAAGGAATTTATCCCTAATTACGATCCGAACGTAAAGGGAGAGTCAAGAGAAATCAGCAAGCCTCAGTTCAAGCATAAGGTAACGTCGGCGGTCAAGATAAGCGACGAGAAGAGCGGAAACCTCAACAACGAGATGGAGATGGTTATGGATGAAGAGACCGGCTGCTATGTGTTACAGCCGATTGCGAACACCCAGCAGAGAACTATCTTTGATTCGGACTTTATGGCCGGGCAGAAAAACCAGGAAGGCGAAGGGAACGACGACATCATCGACGGTACATATATCGATGCGGATGCAAGACCGGCACTGCCTGGTCCTTCTGATGATGAAGAACCTGCAGAGGAGCAGACAGAAGAGACCCAGCCTGCAGAAAAAGAGGGAACAGACGAACCGACAGAAGAACAGTCCGGAGGACCGGCGGAGGAAGAACCGGAAGATATTACGGACGACATCCTGGGAGATACAGACACAGAAGGTTATGATTACGAAGATCCGGAGGAATAGGCATGGGACTGATTAAACCAAGAATGAGCAGCTATGTAGAGAGAGGCAATAAGTTAATTGCGGAAGGCAAGACAAAAGAGGCAATGAACCTGGTAAGCCACGGTCTGCAGTATTACTCAGAGAGGGTTATCAATAGCATATCTCCATACGCCAAGTTAGATGCAGGACTGATTGTTTTAGTCCTGCGCCACCTGGCAAACGAGATTGAGAAGAATAACCCAGGAGCAAAGGAACTGGCAGATGGCATGGAGAAGTGTGTAGGTAAACCTTCCTTGCAGGAAATTGAGAAAATCAAGAAATCGAATAGGAGGTAATATGTATGCTATCTGAAAAAAGAATACGTGCAATCGTCAAAGACGAACTTAAAGAACAGATAAGGAAACAAACGATCAGGATGCGAGTATTGGCTTCCTGCAACAGAGTGGCAGAAAGGTTCGGGAATCCAACCGGTGACAGCTACTACAGTAAATCGGAAGAAATAAAAGAGGCTATAGACAAAGAGTTAAAGTATGTAGGCAAGGTGTATGGGATAGAGATACGGTCATACATTAGCACAAGGTACACGGATATATTAGGAGCTGAATGTAAACACGACGAGTATCATTTTGAAGTCAAGGAAAAAGATACGGATAAGTGGATAGACATTGATGAATGGTAAGGAGGCAATATGAATACACCGGAGAGTGATATGGAACAGGCAAAATTTGCGAGAGAGTGGGTACGAGCGCACGCTGCAAAGAAGATGGCAAAGTATGAGAAAAAGCTGAGAAGAGCCGCAAAGGATTTCTTCGGACATCCGGTATCAATCGCATACGTTAAGCCGGGCGTGATGTTTGAAATCAAAGGTACCGTAGAAAAGACGCGGACTGCAGCGGACAAAGAGAAAGGATAAGCGATATGGCAAGAGGCTTCATATACGTGTATGAGCGTATATATAAAGGCGAGAACGAGATGCAGGCTGAGTTCCGGAAGATACCGGTAAATGGAAAGCGAACCTCGGTAGCGGATCAGAAAAGAATACGGAAGGTAATCTCAGACAATGCCTACCGAATCGCCCAGGAGTGCAAAGTGCTTGTCGGCTACCCAAGAATGAGAATCGAAGGAACGAAAGTCAACCTGGGAGCTGCGAGCATCATGCTTCCGGACTGCAGGCTGATCGACATTGAGGAATTGAAGAAAATTGAGCGGGGGGGGTGAAATGATGAAAGAGGTTTATATAAAACTGGTAGACGGAACCGAGAAAACCTTAATGGCAGATTTAGAAATCACAAATGATGCAGTAAAGATTATTACGGCAGATGGGTCGGGCGCAACAATATATAAAAAATTCATAAGTGATCTCAGAGCGACAACAAGATACGACGACCCGATTCCGCGCTGTGGAGATATACTACCGAGTCACATAACACCGTGGGATGCACCGGCTCCAAGGTACAAAGAAGGATGAGAGAAGGGAGAGATTTATAAGGACAGATGAAGAGTTACAGAAGGGAGGTGAGAAAATCCTATGAGGTCCTACAATCCGTTTGGTACTTGCAGGAATTGCGGATGTCAGATTATGTGGGTAAGAACAGTAGCCGGAAAGAATATGCCGGTTGATCCCACGATGATAAGCTACCGCAGGCCAGGAGCAGGAGTTAAAGCGAAGGAAAAGATAGTAACGCCGGAAGGCGAGGTCGTATGTGCCGATAAGGTATCATCCGAAAGCGCAGAAGGCTTTGGCTACATATCGCACTTTGCCACCTGCAAGGCAAGAAACCGTTGAGAAAAAGAAAAGCCGCCCCTTTGACAGGAACGACTCGTGACTGAGAATATTATACTCGCAAATGCGAGAAAAGTCAAGGAGGCGACATTATGGCAACGGAGAATAAGGAGAAGGCAAAGGGCGAAGCAATCTTCCCACTAACGCAGGAACAGATCAACCAAATAGCTGCTATCGGTGCCAAGGAAGGTGTAAGGGCATACAAGGAAGAGCAGAAGAAGGAAGAGCGTAGGAGAAAGAAGGAAGATAGCAAAGTCAGAAAGACAAAGAAACTGCTCAGCTCATACAGAAGAATCAAGGCGACATTATCGGATGGAGAGCAGTTCACTCCGGAGGAGCAGGCAGAACTGAGATGGAAGTTCATTGAGGACCTTATGGGAAACACAAGAGAGATAGCAGGAAAGTCAGAGAGGACAATCAAAGATACGGAGCGCAAGCGTGAAGAGGATTTATACTGTGTGTTCCGGATAGAAAAAGCGACCGAAATGTACCGTGAGGAGTGCGAAAAGAGTGGAAGCGAAGAGGCGAAGCGTCGTTATAGGGAGTTAAGCATGATGTACCTGGACGAAAAACCTTACACGGTGCAGGAGATTTCGGAAGTAGAAAACATAAGTGATAAGACCGTCTACAAGGACATAGGAATAGCTTGTGGCATTGTGGCTATTTACTTACTGGGTGCGGATTTCTAAACGCTCCCTGTGGCTGTAAAACAACCTGGTAGAAAATGAGTAGGTTGCATAAAGAATTACCAAGTGGTAATATGCTAATTAGCCGATAACCCAAATGTCACCCCTAAAAATAGCCAGTTGTATTTCTTCCCAACGGCAGGCACGGCAGGGCGAAATCCCTGCCAGTTAGCCGAAGAGAAAATATGAACAATCGGTTAAATAAGGCTATTTCAGTGTACTTAGGCAGGTCCGTATAGTATAATTAAACTATAAACAGCTAGCATAAAAGGAGTGATTGAGATGGCAATTTGGATTAGCAGGTATAGCAATAAGGAGTTACAGAACGGTAAGTATTACCCGGTAGGAATAAGCATCGGAACACCGAAGTTTCCGCTGGGGTACACGCTGAGAAAGCAGTGCTACTCGTTGGCACCGAAAGGCTATATGCTGAATATGGAGCTTGACAGATTCAAGCCTGCATATTACGAGAAGTTGGAAGGTATCGGCACAGACAGAATCATCGATATGGTCGAGAAGATGAATGAGGAGGCAAGGGCAGAAGGGAAAGAACTTGTGCTTCTCTGCTACGAAGATGTGAGAGTTCCAGGAGAATGGTGTCACAGAACCGTATTCGCTGAATGGTGGGCGGAACAGACCGGAGAACTGATTGAGGAGTTATACGATCCGTCAGAGCCGAAGGTCAAGAAGCCTGCAGCTAAGAAAGAAAGCAAGGAACCTGTCAAGAAGGTAGTCGAAACCAGGAAGGAAGAACCTGGTTACGAGCAGCTGAGTTTGTTTGGTTTGGCAGGGATTTAATCATAACATCCGGAACTGGTGTAAGTAGCACGTGGCTATTCCATAGTTAAGGTCCTGTTCGTCGCAGGGTTCCGGTCCAAAAACAACGGCATCGCATCCGAAAGGGTACGGTGCCTTATTTGTTATCACAGAACGTACCTCAGTGTCCTTCGGGTCTGAGGTCTTTTTTGTGCAATATGCTGAGGCAGGTATCAAAAATCCCCGGGTCAGTACCAGGGAACCGCCTCGGCTTTTTGTATATATTGAACAATTTTTAGGGAAGGAGACAAGGATATGGCATTTTTTATGGATCCGGGAGCAATGTTCCTGGGGTGCTTAGGTCCGTCGGAGCAGAAGTTTCTTGTTACTCTGATAGAGACTGCAGCAAAGTCCGGATATACAAGGTTCGTTGAGCCGTGTGCCGGTACCTTTGCAATGGCGAACCTGGCAGTACAGAATGGGTTTAAGCCGGAGCAGATCGAGACCAGCGACGTCAATATGATGTCAACAGTCCTCGGATATGCGATTACCGGCCAGTCATTAGAGCCACTGGAAATCCATGCACAAGGCTTTAGTGACGAAGAGCTTCTTGACCCGGCAACAGCATTGTATGCGCAGTTGTACCTCAGAACCTCGAAAAATGCGGGCAATGATTATTTCTATCAGATACTCACAGACCTACGCCTCAGACGAGAGGAACACATCGAGAGTATCAATCGGCAGATAGAGGTAATCAAGAACCTGCTCGGTGGCATGAGCTACAGACCATTGGATATGTGGGAGCATCTGAAAGAGGTGCTGGACGATCCGCACGCTTTGGTTATTGCAAACCCACCGACCTACTTCTCCGGATATGAGAAGTTCTACGACACACAGGGCAAGATGACCTGGAAGGAACCGCCGTATGAACTGTTTGACCCGGAGACAGGACACCAGCAGTTCTACGACCTCTGCATGGATGCGAAGGCGTTGGTTATCTGCTACCAGGAGAAGAGAGTAGGCGAAGCCGTAGGATATACGATATACGCCCGCTCCGGCACAAGAGCAGATTTGAATGCTTACATCACTACGAACCGGGAGGAAGAGGCAACCGCCCTGGCAAACGGCAAGAAGATAAAGCGCCCGGCAGAGAGTAAGTTACAGCCGTTAGACTGCAGTATGCTTCCGAGAGATTATGTGATCCGGGAAGATAGTAAGGTACAGGTTATCCCGATTAAGTCAGCAGAGGCTCAGTATTACAGAGAGTTATGGACTCACAATTTTGTTGGTTCATCGGCGACGTTCAACAGGGCATTGCTGATTGATGGCTATGTGGCTGGGGTATTCGGCATCTCGAAGATGGCGGCAGACAGCGTATTCGTTTGGTACGTGATGAAGGTGCCACACAAGACATACCGCCTCGGCAGGCTGTGTTATATGCTGGCGCAGAATAGAGATTTTGTAGATACACTCCTGGACAATATCGAACAGGAGAAGGTCACAAAGATGCGCACCGCAATGCTTACCAGGTACCCGGAGAACAAAGAGGTACGAGGCATCATGAAACTGGTAAACAGGGTTGAGGACAAGAAGAACGGCTACAAGCTCACGTATGAGGCTGAACTAGTAGAGGGAAGAACCGAACAGCAGACGCTTCAAGAATGGCGAAGGAGGGAAAACGAATGGCAGAAGAACAGAGCAAAGGCATCCAGCAAATCGAAGGATGCGAAGTAATCTATGATATGGGTTCCGGTTTGGTGATCGCCAAGGTTCCACTGGATAAGGTTAAGGAGCAGGACATCAACGCCAGGATAATGAAAAACGAGATGCAGGATCAGTTGACCGCTAATATCAAGAAGCGAGGACAGCTGGAAAGCCTGCCTCTTTTTGTTTTGGTGGATGGCAAGTTGGAAATCATCAGCGGCCACCACAGAGTAAAGAGCGCACGTGCTGCAGAGATGAAGGAAATCATCGCTATTGTCGATGTGTCCGGTCTCTCACGAAGCAAGATTGCGGCAAAGCAGCTGGCACACAATGCAATTTCCGGTTTCGACGACGACAGTACGTTGAGAGAAATCGTGAAGATGATAGACGATGTGGACGATATGATTGAGTCATTCGTCGGCAAGGAGATCATGGAAGAACCGCTGGAACAGTACGACAAGATGCTGAGTCCTGCGGTTCAGTTTGATTTTAAGAATGTGACGTTTACATTCCTTCCGCACCAGGTAAAGGATATGGACGCACTGGTTAAAGACCTGGAATCAAAGGCTCCGGACATTGTGGGCGTGGCATCCTACGAGCAGTGCAAGGGATTTGTGGAGACACTTAGCAAGTATCAGAAGTTTACGGACATCCGAAACGTCGGTGCGGCTATCCACTCCATGATCGAGAACGCCGCTCAGAAGATGGACGACTGCGGTTTCACAGAGGAAGGAGAATGGACCTACCTCGCTAAACTGTTTGGCAGTAATGCGGTACCGGGTGAGTCCGCTTCCGTTATTCAGCAGGCAATCAAGAAAGCTGAGAAGGAAGGGACAATCACGAGTAAGAACAGGTGGCAACTGATCGAGTACCTATGTGCTGACTACCTCAGTGGCAGGTAGTTAATGTATGGCAGCTAAGCCAAAATACAATGCCCCTTACCACGATAACTGGGCGTGGTCTTTGGCTGCAATGGGTGCCACCAATGAAGAGATCGCCCTTGCCATGGGAGTCTCCGAACGAACCATTATGCGATGGGCCAAGGAACACGAATCATTCGGCAAGGCGCTTGGAGAAGGTAAAGGCGTATCAGATGCGAAGGTAATAAGGAGTCTCTACGAGAGAGCTACCGGCTATGAGTACGAGGAAGAGAAGAAAATCATTGAGTATGACAAGGACGGCAATGTGAAACCGGTCAAGATTGAAAAGACCAAGAAGCACGTACCGCCGGATGTCACGGCTCAGATATTTTGGTTGAAGAACCGGCAGAGAGACCGCTGGCAGGATAGACCACAGGACTATGTGGATCAGACCAGCGACAATGATGCGGAGGTTCAGATTTACCTTCCGGATAATGGGAGGGACGATTGATGAAAGAGAAAATCGTATTAGCTCCGCAGAAAGGACCGCAGGAAATGTTTTTAGCGACATCTGCGGATATTTGCATTTATGGAGGCGCTGCAGGCGGAGGAAAAACCTTTGGACTGCTGTTAGAGCCGCTTCGGTACATGAACAATCCGGACTACAACGCAACTATCTTCCGACGTGACTACACGCAGGTAACATCTCCAGGAGGCTTATGGGATAGTTCACGAAAGATCTACCGCTACGTGAAAGGTTCCCAGCCGTTAAAGACACCAAAACTACACTGGACTTTCAAAAGAGGCGCATCGGTCAATTTCGCCCACCTCGGACGTGATGAAGATTGCGACGACTGGCAGGGTTCACAGCTCACGATGATAGGATTTGACGAGCTGACGCACTTTAGCGAGTACCAGTTCTTTTATATGCTGTCTCGAAACCGTACAGATTCCGGTGTAAAGCCGTATGTACGAGCCACCTGCAACCCGGACGCAGACTCTTGGGTTGCTGAGTTCATTTCCTGGTGGATAAACCAAGAGACCGGCTACCCAATACCGGAACGGTCGGGAGTGATCCGCTGGATGGTGCGACTGAATGAGGTCGTTACCTGGTTTGACAGCAGGGAAGAGGCAGTACAGGGTGCTATTGAGAACGGTGTCAAGCCGGAACAGGCTGAGACGATGCCTAAGAGCGTGACGTTCATTGCGAGTACGCTGCATGATAACAAAATTCTGATGAAGAATGACCCAGGATATTTAGCCAACCTGCAGGCAATGGCTCTTGTGCAGAGAGAGCGACTACTGCATGGCAACTGGAAGATTAAAGCCGCCGCAGGATTGATGTTCAAGCGAGTAAAGGTAAATATGCTGGAAGAGATACCGCCCGATGTTATTAAGTGGGCGAGAGGCTGGGACCTTGCGGCAACATCCGAGGATGAAAAAGGAGACCCGGCGTACACAGCAGGCGTGCTGATCGGAAAGAGAAGAAACGGACGGTACATTGTGGCCGACGTTATCAATCGCCGGTTGAGTTCGTCCGATGTGCGAGAAATCATAAAGCAGACTTGCATAGCCGACAGGGCGAAATACGGAAGGGTAGCAACAAGACTTCCGCAGGACCCAGGCCAGGCAGGTAAAGACCAGGCACAGAGTTTTATGAAGCTCTTGGCTGGTTTTACTGTTAAGTGCATTCAAGAGTCCGGAGACAAGGTAACGAGAGCAGAACCGTTCTCAGCACAATGGTTAGGACTTGAAGGCATGGATAAAGGCAATGTCGACGTGCTGATTGCACCGTGGAATGAAGAGTATTTCAACGAGTGTGAGAACTTCCCACAGTCCAAATTCAAGGATATGGTGGATGCAAGTTCGTCAGCATTTACGGAGTTAGAGAGTGGTGCTACATACTCAGCGCCGCCTAAGGATAGCCAGTTAGGCAAGAGCAGTTATTGGAATAAGTGAGGTGAGAACAGATGGCTAACAAAGAAATCGGTCGCATAGGTCAGCGACGCTACGGAGGAACAATCTACGAAGAGTTCCTTCACGAACTGAGAGGCACACGAGGAATAGAGGTCTACCGTGAAATGTCTGAGAATGACGATGTGGTAGGTGCGATCCTCTTCGCTATCGAGATGCTGGTAAGACAGTGCGACTGGAATGTAGAGCCGGGAGGCGACACCGCAAAGGACAAAGAGGCTGCAGAGTTCGTAGAAAGCTGTATGCACGATATGCAGGACACCTGGACGGACACAATTTCGGAAATCTTATCTTTCCTCACTTACGGTTGGAGTTTCCACGAGATCGTGTATAAGCGCCGTATGGGAAATACGAAGAACCCAACTACGAAGAGTAAGTACACGGATGGTTTGATTGGATGGAAGAAGTTGCCTATCAGAGCGCAGGAAACGCTCTACAGATGGGAATACGACAATGAGGACAATCTGCTGGGAATGACTCAGATGCCGCCACCGGACTTCGGAACGTACACGATACCAATGAGTAAGGCATTGCTGTTCCGTACAAAGAGCAGGAAGAATAATCCGGAAGGGCGAAGTATTCTGAGAAATGCCTACCGATCCTGGTACTTCAAGAGACGAATCCAGGAGATTGAAGGTATCGGCATTGAGAGAGACCTTGCAGGACTCCCAGTAATGCACGGACCGGAAGGGTTAGACCTTTGGAACGATGATATTGAGGACAACAAGCAGACACGAATTGCGTTGGAAAATATGGTAAAGAGTATTCGCCGAGACGAGATGGAAGGCGTGGTACTTCCGGCAGGATATGAGTTGGAGCTGTTAAGTTCCGGCGGCACCCGACAGTTTGACACGAATGCGATCATCAACCGCTACGATACCCGAATTGCAATGACGGTACTGGCGGATTTTATTTTCTTAGGGCATTCAGAGACCGGTTCCTGGGCGTTGAGTTCCGATAAGACGGAGTTGTTCGCTATGGCAATCGGTGCATTCCTAGACATGATCTGCGAGACATTCAACAGCCAGGGCATCCCGCCGTTGATCGATATTAACGGTGAACATTTTGCAGGCATCACGGAGTACCCAAAGATGTCCCACGGCGACATTGCAGATGTGGACGTAACGAAGGTTGCGGCATTCATCAAGGATATGACTGGCATCGGAATCTTAGTACCGGACGACGGACTGGAAGATTACATTCGCCAGGTCGGACACCTGCCGGAGAGGACAACGGACGACAGAACAGTAGACCAGCGGCGTAAGCAACAGGCGGAGCAGAACCAGCCACCGGAGCCTGAGACAGCCGCAGGAAGCGATGGAAACGACGAAGGCGAAGAAATCCCCGACAATGTGGCGGAAGCCGCTAAAAGGCGATTAGGAAGGAGCGGTGCAAATGGCAATAAGGTTCATACGACCAAAGCGAATACGCAAGGCAAAGACACCGGGCAGTCAAGAAGTCCTACGCAGACTTGAAGAGTACCTGCAGAGCGAATGTGACGAACCGGTTGAAATCCTATGCGGGTTTTGGCAGGATCAGCAAGACGCCATCACGTACCAGGAACTCCGAAAAGCAGTAGCGGACGGAAGCCTTAGTAAAGAGACGTTAGAGGCTTGGCAACAGGATTACTCAGTGCTTGTTGCCGAGAGATTACAGTCAATGTGGACGCAGGCAATAGCAGCGGGACCAACCGGGCAACCAATCCTGGACGGTCTCGCTTTTGAGTTTGACACTCAGACACCTGGCGTTCTCGACTGGATCAGTGAAAGAGGAGCTGAGTTTGTCACCCGATGCACAGAAGAACAGAAGGACGCAATAGCGGCACTCCTGGAAAAGAAAATGAGAGAGAGCCATACAGTAGATGAACTGGCAAGGCTCATTCGTCCATGCATCGGTCTGACAGAGGGTGACGCAAGAGCAAACGCCAGGTATTATGACAATATCGTGGCTACGATGCGAAAAGAACATCCGAGAATGAAGATTGAGAGCATCCGCCGGAAGGCATTGGACGCTTCTCAGAAATATGCAGAGAAACAGCACCGGGCCAGGGCATTCACAGTCGCTCAGACCGAGAGTGCTTTTGCTTATAACCGTGGAGCCGATGAAGGCATACGCCAGGCACAGGGCGAAGGGTATCTTGGAACGATGGTAAAGAGATGGAGTACATCCGGAGACGATTCGGTGTGCGACATCTGCAATGCGCTGGAAGGTACCGAGGTAGATATGGACTCCGACTTTGATTTCAAAGGAAAGGTTCTGTTTGCAGGACAACATATGTTACCACCTGCACACCCGAGATGTGCCTGCGCTATCGAGTATATCGAAGTGGCTGCACCGAGAGGAAGGAAGTGAGAAAGTGAAGAAGTTCTCTGATTTCATCAAGAAGTCTGCAGAACCGCAGAAGAAAGGGCCTGCCAGCAATGTGATTAAAGGCAGGTTTAAGATTGCCAAGTCCGACGACGACAAGCACCTGGCATTTGGCTGGGCGAATGTGGCTATCCGTGCTGATGGAGAAGAGATTGAGGACTGGCAGGAGGACATCATCGAGCCGGAAGAACTGGAAAACGCAGCATACCAGTATGTGTTACTCTATCGTGAAGGCGGAGAAATGCACGAAAGAGGCGGAGCTGCAGTCCTGGTTGAATCTGTGGTATTCACGGAAGAAAAAATGCAGGCAATGGGAATCCCGGCAGGCACTCTTCCGATTGGTTGGTGGATCGGCTTCAAAGTAACCGACGAGGATGTATGGGAAAAGGTTAAGGACGGCACATATCCGATGTTCTCAATCGAAGGAGAAGCCGAGAGAGTCGAAGTAGAAGATGAAAACACCTTGTAAAAATGGGGCGTATTGAGTTTTTCAGCAGTCTTAACCTTATAATTCCACATATGAGAGTGTAATAAGGGCATAGGTAGTTCACATTATGGAGACAAATCTAAGCAAAAAGAACAAATTGATAAAACAGATCAGCAAGGCATCCGATATGGTGCCTTTTTCTGATTTCCTGCTCGAATTTATGGACCGCTACGGTTTGAATAACCTGCGAGAGTCCACAGTAGAGCAGTTAGAAGAGTTTATCAGCAACAGAAACATCATTCCGTTATTAGGAGAGGCACCGCAAAGGTGTCTTTTTTAATATAAATCTTGCGGAAAGGAGGAAGCAAAGTGGCAACAAAGTTAAAAAATCTCAGAATCAGCAAGGTTGATTTTGTAGATGAAGGTGCAAATCCGGATGCTCACATTAAGCTAACAAAGAGTAAAGGCGAAAAGGGGCAGTCCACAGGAGAGAATGGCGATAAGAATGGTTTTGTCAGCCGATTGTTCGGTTTCATCGGCAAAAAGGCCGGCATGAACCAGGAAGAGATCGACAGTGCAGTAGAGGAAGTTCTGAAAGGCAACTCTGTTAGTTTCAACGAGCGTTTCAATGAAATCAAGAACAGAAAGATTGCTGATGAAATTTGGGATATATGCTACGCACTGCAGGCAAGCCTCTGTTCGATTCTGAATGACGAGGAGCTGGATAGCACCGGCGCAGCAACAGCGATGAATGAGAGCCTTGACGAGTTCACTGCAGTAGTGAAGGAAGCGATTAGCAACTGGTCCGGCGGAAAGGTAATCAACATCGTAAAGAGTGACGAGGTGACGGAGAGTGACCTGGCAATGATGAAGTCTGCGGCTGCAAGGCTGAATGACAACATCGAGAAGGCACAGACCGCCGCTGGAAAGCCTGCCGGAGAAGGAGATGATCCGGAGGTAGACACAGAGGACAAAAAGGACCAGGGCAAAAAGAAACAGTCGAAAGGAGACAACGAAGATATGAAGATCGACAAGAGCAAAATGACCCAGGCTGAGCTTCTCATTCTCGAAGATATTGAGAAGAGATACGGCGTGGCAGACGACCCGGCTCAGACAGAGCAGACTCCGGAGGGAAAACCTGCGGTAACAAAGTCTGTTGAGAAGCCTGAGCAGAACCAGGAAACACCTGCAGATGGCGAGGACATCTACAAGGGACTCAATCCTGCTGTTAAGGCAGAAATCGAAGCGCTCAGAAAGTTCCGTGAGGATGCTGAGAACAGAGAACTTGAAGCCGTAGCAGGCAAGTATGAAATCATCGGCAAGAAGAAAGAGGAGCTTGTACCTATGCTCAAATCTCTCAGAGCTACCGGTGGAACTGCATACAACGATATGATCGCCGTTCTTGATGCCACCGTGGAAGCGGTCAACAAGTCCGGCGTTTTTTCCGAGGTAGGCAAGTCCGGCCATGGCTCTGTGCACGTAAGTGATGCAGAGGGCAAGATCGAAGGTATCGCCAAGAGCTATATGCAGAAAGAACCTTCCATGAGCTATACGGATGCGCTGGCTAAGGCTTGGGAAGATAACCCGGACCTTATGGACGCATACGACGCTGAGGAAGGATTTTAAGGAAGGAGGAAAAGACCATGGCAAAGAGAAACTTCAACGGCTCACAGATTAACCAGTCTGTGACAATCGCAGAGCAGGCCGGTGCTGCTATCGACGATGTGAGAAACCTCATTCTCAAATATGACGAGAATGGAGATGTAGTCGTAGCAACCGACGGCACAGCACCTATCGTAGGCATTGCAATTATTGAGGCAGGCTATAACGACATCTCCGGAGCAGAGTCCGGAAAAGTTGCAAAGGGAGATCAGGTAGATGTTCAGATTAAGGACATCGGCTACATTCTTGCTGGCGGAGCCATCAAGAAGGGCGAAGAGGTAACTGCAACCGCAGGAAAAGCAACAAAGGCAGCTGACGGAGATTATGTGATCGGCGTGGCGCTCAGCAATGCAGCGGAGAATGACTATGTTAGAGTTCAGATTTCCAAGTATCAGAAGAACGCCGCAAAATAAGAAGGAGGAAATAGGTAAATGAAAAGAACAGCTAAGAGCATCCAGGCAGACATTGCCAAGGGTGCATTCAGACCGCACACAGCGCTTTCCACTATGGCGCTGGCTTACTATCAGAAGGATACAACATCTTTTGCAAAAAATATGTTTCCGGTTTGCCCGGTAGGGTTATCCTCTGATAATTACTATGTATTCGATAAAGAAGATCTGTTACGTGACAACTGGAGCAGAAAACCGGCGTATGGCTCAGTAGACCCGGCTGTACTTTCTGAACATACAGAAAATTATGCCTGCCATGTAGATCAGATGATTATGGGCGTAGACAAGATTAGACAGACAGATCTCGACCGTAGACAGGGACCTCAAACAAAAGACCCTCGCCAGCAGAGAACAAAGACTATTGCAACGCAGGCCAACATCCACCAGGATTCTGAATTTTCTAAGTCATTCATGCGTAAAGGCGTATGGAAGAACGAGGCGTCCGGTACGGATTCGACAGCTGTTTCAACTGGACAGTTTATTAAATTCAGCAACGGAAACAGCGATCCGATTAAGTATTTCCAGGATAAAGTCACAGAGATTAACCAGGAGACAGGACGTACACCTAACAGACTTGGCCTTGGTGTAAATGTTTACAATGCATTGACAGTGCATCCGGCAATCCTCGACAGAGTGAAATACAGCGGTTCGACACCTAACCCTGCAAAAGTTACTCTTAATGTGTTAGCACAGCTCTTTGAAATCGATAGAGTTGTTATTGACAGAACGGTTCAGAACAAAGCCGGCTTAGGACAGAAAGCAGATATGGGATTTATTAACGATCCGAATGCATTCCTGTTAGCATATGCAACAGACACGCCTTCCATCGACGAGCCTTCTGCAGGCTATATCTTCACTTGGGACATGCTTGAAAATGGAATGCTGCTTCCGATTCTTAATTATCCTGGTGCGCCTGGTACACATTCCGAGCTTGTTGAAGGCCTTATGGCTTACGACATGAAGAAAACCGCAGACGACCTTGCATTTTTTGGTTATGACGCAGTGTAAGGAGGTTTCGCCATGGGATTGATTGCAAAAAGACCTTGCAGTTATGGCGGCAAAAAGTTCTTTATCGGGGATGAAATCCCTGCAGACCTCGTGGCAGATGTCGCAAGGGAAGAGAAACTTGGCGTAATCTCAATCACGAATGCAAGTGCAGGGGTATCGGTTCAGTCCGGTACCCTTTTTTCGCAGGAGCAGGTAGACGAGATGATCGCTGAGGCAGTCGCCAATGCAAGCACAGGATATACACAGGAGCAGGTAGACGAGATGATCCAGTCTGCTGTTGCTGAGATTAAGCCTTTTGAAAGCGACGACTACGGCTTTACCATTACGGTCAAAGGCGAAGGAGACAATGTAACAGCTGTTTCCTGCAGCACAGAGGACGTCCAGGCGGTAGTAGATGTGTTACAGATGAACGCAGACGACGGAGCAAAGGCAGTAGCCAATGTCAAGTCTGACAGCGTTCTGATTTTGCTTCACGCATTAGACACACGTGCTACGGTCAAGAAAGCGGCTCAGAAACAGCACGACACTTTATTCTCCGCTGACGGCAATTCAAACGAATCCGTAGGCGGTAACGCATCCACAGACGGTACTACGGAGGGAGCTGATACCTAATGTCGAAAGGTGCATACACATACGAACCGGGAAACATCACAGAATACGGCAAAGACCGAATGAGATTTGAACTGGGAGACACGATGGTGGAAGGACTTGCTGATACAACGGCATTGACGGACGAGGAGATACAAGCGGCGATAGACGCATACCCGAATAAGTGGAAGCGTGCGAAGCTAATGCTCCTGGAAAGTTTGTGCCGTCGTTTTGCGTATGAGGTCAACACAAAGACCGGTCCTCTCAGCCTGGATATGAACGGCAGGGCGAAACTTTGGAAAGAAGATTACGACAAGCTGAAAAAAGAAGTCCAGGCAGAATCGGTGTCGGTACCACGCTTCGGGAACGGAGTGGACGGACCACCATATTTTCATACCGGTATGCACGAGAATAAGAGGGTGTGGAACGGATGATAAATGCGAGATTTATGTATTTAAGGCCGGGAAACCTATTCAAGGATTTTGTTGTCGAGTCAAATACGCAGGTTGTAACAGCGAGCGGAAGGGTAGCAAACGCCCCGAAGGGAGACGGCTCAAAGATCATCAGAGGGTGTCTTGCTGAATCCACGAAGGAGCAGAAGGAATCTCATTCAACGAGAGACCGTGTTTGTACCCATACGATTGTGCAGGCAGGTAGTCCGGAAGCAAAGAAGTCCGATAAACTCATACTCGGAAATCGCACGTTTTACATCATCGACCTGGACGAGGTGGGTAGCTTAGGTATATCCACAATCTATTACGCCGAGGAAAGGAAGGATGTCAAGTGAAGCTGTGGAACGATGGAAAAGCAGGGAGTGCAGGAAGTGCCATAAGGGCAACAGTCAAAGGACAGGTAGCCAAAATCAACCGACAAGTCGTAGCCAGGGGCGTTAGGGCAGTGAATGCTATGAGGAACGCAGAGCTGGAAGTGTTAAAAGGTCAGAGAAGCGGGCGAACATATCGCAAACCGCACAGCAAAGCGACCTACACAGCTTCGGCACCAGGAGAACCACCGGCAAGACGTACAGGAAATCTCCGTATGCACTGGAATGGCCAGGTAAAGAGCGAAGGCAGTACCGCTGGTGGCGGAGTCCAAATCATTGCAGAGCTGGAAAGCCAAGAGAAGTATGCTGGCTACCTTGAAAACGGAACGAAGAAAATGGCAGCAAGACCATTCGTAGACAAGATCAAGGAGAAGGCAACCCCGGAAATTGAGAAAATTTACAAGGAGCCGTATGGCTAAGGAGGCATGATATATGGCACTGGTAGTAGAGCAGCCGATAGCAACCTTCGATTTGAGCGAGATTGCCAGGGGCGATTTAGTCTATGGCAAGCATCGCACATGGCCGGAAGGTAAAGCCGGATTTGTAACATCAGCCACCGAGAAAGAGCTGATCGTCCAGTATCATCCGGGTATCGGCAATGTAACTAATCACTTTCGGATTCCCATTGATGAAGCAGTGGACGGTCAGTGGGAAATCCGATATTCACACGATATGTCGGAGGTCAAGACCTACGGCATCGAAGAGCAGGACACTGAGGAAGGAGCGACAGAGTGAAGCTGGAAGAACTGATTCAGAAAAGGTTCGTCAGTACGGCAGCACTTGCAGAGAGGCTTACGACCTACAACGGTGTGCCTGCTGTTTTTAGTCCGGAAGCACCGGGCGACGAACAGGATGGGTGGGGCGGTGAAACGCAGTACCCTATGGTAACTTACAACTATGACCTGCAGGCAAACGAAGAACGAAACAGTGCCGGTAGTCTTTCGGTATCGATATTCTGTCAGAATACGGCAGATGTATTCCCGGAGGACATAGCGCCTATCGTGAAGGAATGTCTGCGTGATGTGATCCTTCTTCCGGAAGGCGGTACGCCGTACTGCTTTACCTGGGCGAGAACAGATGCGTTTACCATGGGCGAGGATGCAGGAAAAGCCGGTGTTGTAATCGGCTGTGAAGTCAGATTTGACATCCTGGAATATCCGTCTATGGAGACGTCCGATCCGGACCCGGTAATGGCGGTTGATAAGTATATCAAGGAGTTGTACCCAGAATGCCTAGTAATGGGATATGACCGGATGGAGGAAATAACCGAAGCCTCAGCGGATCAGCCGGTGGTTTACTGCAGACTGATTTCATCTGAGAAGCAGGAAGAAACGAATACAGTAGCTTGGATGGACGGTAGAATTGCCGTCCATGTTTTATGTCCGGAAAGCACAGTGAGATTAAAGATGGCCGCAGATATTGTCAACCACCTGTCACTCGACGGAGAGGTAATTATGCTGGACTATTCGCCTATGTTCATCAAGAGACTGCAGGTGAATTACAAATCTGACTACTTGAAGGAAGGCCAGGCATTCATCACAGGTCACTATGGATTGCTTAGGTACAAGGCTAAGCCTCACGTGCTTATGGCAGCTCATGGAAATTACAGTTAAGGAGGTAAAGCATGGCTAAGGAAACAGCAACTCCGGCACCTGCTGAAACAAAGGCAGAAAAGAAGCCGGAGAAAAAGGCCCCTGCAGAGTCCGTTTACACAGTAAGCGAGCTTGCAGGCAACGCAAGAAGCGTATTCGGCACAATGCAGGAATGCGTTGTAGCCGCTCTGAAAACTGACGGCAAAGCCGAGTACACAGTATCAGAGGCAAAGGAAATTGTAAGAAAGTTCTTACAGAAGGAGGTTAAGTAGAAATGGCAGGAACATTCATTTTAGGCGAAACTAAGGTGCGTCCTGGTACCTATTTCAACATTCAGAAGAAAGGCGGAAACGCCGCTGCTGGTGTTATGAATGGTGTTACCGCAGTTATCTTCCGTGCAGATTTCGGTCCTCTCAACGAGGCAATCGAGTTATCTGCGGAGGACGGCTACGAAGGAACATTCGGTACCGCACTTACTACGGATGCAATGAAGGAGGCAATCGCCGGTGGCGCAAAGACGATCATCGCCTGCAGAGTTGGTAACGGCGGTACTCAGGGCAGTATCAAGTTGCAGGACAGCGACAGCACGGATGCAGTAAGCATCACGGCCAAATATCCCGGAGCAAAGGACTTTGTAGTAACAGTCCGTGAGAAGCTCTCAGACAGCACTCTCAAAGAGTGCATTTTTTATGCCGGTACAACAGAGTTTGAGAAGGTGGAGTTTGCCGCCGGAACAGACGAAGCTAATGCCCTTGTGGATGCGCTGGCATCTTCCAAGAATTTCAAGGCAGAGGTTATCAAGTCCGGCACCGTAACATTACAGAACGTGTCTCAGTCCCAGTTCACAAAGGGAACTGACCCGCAGGTAACGAATGGAGACTACTCCAACGCATTCAAGCAGGTAGAGGCGTATGAGTTCAACACCATCTGCGTTGATACCGAAGATACGGCGGTACATCTGCTCCTGCAGAGCTTCATCAATCGTATTTTTGATGCGGCATCCCTTACACAGGCGGTCGTTGCTGAGAAGCACACGGTAGACCTGGAAACAAGGGAAGCACACGCTGCTTCATTCAATGACGAGAAGATGCACTACGTTCTCAATGCCCATGTGAATGAGCAGGGTACGGAGATCGACGGTTATCAGACAGCAGCACGTCTTGCCGGTATGATCGGCGCAGTAGCGGCAAACTCTTCACTCACTCATACAGTAGTCAGCGGCTTCTCCGAGATCAAGGAAAAGCTGACAAACACTGAAATGATTGCTGCAGAGAAGAAAGGCTGCCTGGTACTCAGCTATAACAAGGCTAAGCAGGTGTGGATTGATAATGCAATCAATACCCTCATTACGCCGAAGGACAACCAGGACGACGGCTGGAAAAAGATTCGCCGTGTTAAGACTCGTTTCGAGCTTATCAGACGTATCAATACCACCTCTGACAACCTGGTAGGCAAGGTAGACAACGACACCAACGGTCGAGCAACTGTAATTTCTCAGTTGCAGGCAGTCGGTGATGCAATGAGAGAGGAAGGAAAGCTGGTAGCCTGCACAGTAAGCGAGAGTTCTGCTTACACAGCAGACGGAGACTCCGCATGGTTCGACATCGATGTTATCGATAAGGATTCTATGGAGCATATCTACCTCAGCTTTATTTTCCGTTTCAGCACCAATGAGTAGAAGGAGGTAAAAAGCGATGATTAGAAACGAGAGAGCCGCCGGTGATTCAAGACACGCACGTACCGGTAAGGACGGAGCGTTCTACAGCGAGGACGGCGTTTTACTTGCGACCGTTGATACGTTCACTTCCAACGTGAACTACAACAATGCTAAGTACAGTGTGCTTGGAGATGCGCAGGAACATGAGACAGCCAATACATTTGCTGTCAACCTCACGATGTCTCAGATCGTAGTAGAGGACGACCAGTTCTTTGTAGAGGTCATGGAGGCATTAGAGACTCAGAACCCGCCGCACTGGAACTTCCAGGGTTCACTTCTCGGACGTAATGGTTCTGAGGAGCGTGTGGTTTACAAGGAGTGTATCCCTTCCGGACAGATCGACATTCAGAATGTCACTGTCGGCGATGTTATCAAGAGAAACTGGAACTTCTTTGTCAACAGACCGCCTAAGTTACAGTCATTACTCGGCGTAGACAGATAAGAGGTGCCACATAAGAAACCAGTAGGGGAGCCGGAGCGGTTCCCCTTTATTTAATCAAAAAGAATTGGAGGACATTCAAATGGCTAAAGAATTTGTAAAAGGCGTAACAGTAGGCGAGGCAACAGCTGAGGAGAATACTCAGCCTGCAGTAAGCACAGTGGAGACAAACGAAGAGGAAACAAAGCAGGTAATCAGAGCGAATGAGGAGGACTTCATCGCAGGTCTGATTGCGGCTGCAGATTTCGCTTCCGATGAAGAGGAAACACAGAGGATTGAGATTGTCAGAAACAGCAAGCTCGCTTTTGCATTCTCTATCAGACCTCTCGGCTCAGAGGAGTACGACAAGTGCCGTAAGAAATTTACAAAGTATGTTCGTAATAAGCAGCTTGGTATCAAGATGCCGGAGGACACAGACCGCATCAAGTACCAGTCAGCAATCATCCATAAGGCGACTATCGCAGAGGATAGAGAGAAGTTATGGGACAACAAGAAGGTATGGCAGGCGCTTGAAAGCAAAGGATTTCAGATTATGTCCGGCCTGGATGTAATCGAGTACACACTTAAAGCTGGCGAGAAAGACCGCATTATTGATGCGATCGACACCCTCAGCGGCTACGAGAGCAACATTGAGGAAGTAGCAAAAAACTAATTGAAGCGGGGGGCAAGATGTGCTTGCTACATCACATATTCCAAAAGACAGGAATAACCCCCGATGAATTTTACGAGAAACCGAAAGGCGTGCAGGCATTCATGCTTGCGTCTATGCGGATAACCCTAGAATCACAGAAAGGAGGTAATGACGGTGGCGGAAACACTTAGAATCGAAATTCCTATTGAGACGGTTGATAATACAGATCCGGGAGTCTCCAATGCTACGAAGAAATTCGAGAAGATGGAACGAGCGGCCAATAGTGCGAATAGTTCAGCCAAGAAAGCGAGCGACACAGTTTCCAAGTTTGACAAGCAAGCTCAGAAAACCGAGAAGAGCCTAGCAAGCTGGGCGAAAGAAAAGTACGAAGTCCTGCTTGAAGCAAAGGAACGGATCAGTCCGGTACTCTCTACGCTGGGTAATGGGCTAAGGAGTTTTGCAGGGAAAACGTGGAGCGTTACAATGCGAGCGATTGACCTCATAACCTCCCCGGTTCGAGGGATCATAAACCTGTTGAAGAATCCGATCTTCCAAGTCGGAGCGGTCCTTGGAGTCAGTATCGGTCTGAAAGACACGATAGAGACATACAAGGACTTCGAGGCCGCAATGTCACAGGTCCAGGCTATAAGCGGAGCCACCAGCACAGAGCTTGTCAAACTGACGAATAAGGCAAAGGAAATGGGTGCAACCACGAAATTCACAGCCGAAGAGTCAGCGCAGGCGTTTAACTACATGGCAATGGCTGGATGGAAAACCGACGATATGCTGAACGGTATCGAAGGCATTCTCAGCTTGGCGGCAGCTTCCGGAGAAGATTTGGCAACGACATCCGATATTGTTACGGATGCACTTACGGCGTTCAACATGAAAGCCGGTGATGCCGGACATTTCTCAGATGTTTTGGCGGCGGCTGCATCAAATGCGAACACGACAGTCTCCGGAATGGGCGAGACTTTCAAATATGCAGGCTCTATGGCAGGATCGCTCAGTTACTCCATAGAAGATGTTGCCCTTATGACAGGCTTAATGGCGAATACTGGAATTAAGGGGACAATGGCCGGTACGGCACTCAACTCAATATTCACGAGATTATCGACGAACACCAATGGAGCGGCTGATGCTATGAAAGACTTAGGCATCAGTTTTTTTGATTCCAATGGACAGGCCAGAGATTTATCTGATGTGATGGGTGAGTTAAGGACGGCTACGGCAGGTATGACGGCTGAGCAGAAGTCAAACCTGGCAAATACAATCGCAGGAACACAGGCACAGAAAGGTTTGCTTGCTATCTTGAACGCCTCGGAAGAGGACTACAATAAGTTGGCAGATGCCATCAACAATGCAGACGGAGCAGCAGCGAATATGTCTGAAACGATGATGGATAACCTGCAGGGTTCTATCACATTGCTGCAGAGTGCAGTAGACGGAGTGAAAATCTCATTTGGTGAGAGGTTATCTCTATACGTGAGAAGCCTGGCAGATTGGCTTACCGATCAGATGCCAGCGGTTGAATCCGGTCTTGATGAAATGATGGACTGGGTAGATACAAAAGTGGACCGCATGAAGAAGAAATTCCATGACTTAACAGAGTCAGAAGAATGGAAAAACGCAGATTTCCTCGGCAAGGTGAAACTGAGCTGGGATGAATTTATTGCTGATCCGTTCAAGGAGTGGTGGGACACCAAAGGAAAAGCAAAATTTGCTGACTTCGCCGGAGACATCGGAAAAGGTATTGGTAGCGGAATTAAAATCGGCGTTATGACGATGCTCGGTATTGACATCTCGGAAACATTCGACGAGGGAACCAGTATAGGAGCGTCGTTCGCCAAAGGCTTCTCAGAAGGATTTGATTTCGATGCCGTATCTGCGAAGTTGATGGACGGACTCGGTAATTTAGTATCAAATGCGGGCAAACTGCTTCCGGGCGGTAAGTCCGCAGATTTGTCGTCTGTATTCTCGGCGGTATTGCTCGGCAAGATTGCCAGTCCGTTTATCAGCCTTGGCAAGGGAGCAATCAACCTGGGTAAAGCAGGAAAGACAGTATTAGGTTCGGGAACAGGAGAGATGGGACTTGGAGCAGCAATGCTCGGTTCATCTGCAATGGGTACCGGACTTCTCGGAAAGTCGGCAATGCTGGCAATCAACCTCGGGGCAGGAAACCTGGCCGGGGGCGCATCACTAAGCGCAGGAGCTTTATCTGCAGTCGGAATGGGCGCAGGAGCAGGAGCGATTGCCGGTGGTGCAACACTCGTAAGTAGTGCAATGGATTTGTATAAATCTATCAAGTCTGACAATAAGGACGAGAAAGCCGCTTACGGTGGGTCAGCCGCTTGGAAAGCAGGCGGTGTAGCAGCTGGTGCGGCGGCGGGTGCAGCGCTTGGTTCTGTAATTCCTGGTCTTGGTACAGCGGTCGGCGCTTTAATCGGTGCCGGTGTCGGAGGTATCGCAGGATGGATCAAGGGTAATAAGGTCAAAGAAGAGTACCAGGATAATGTCGAAGAAATGCAGAAGGAAGCCGAGAAAGCTCAGAAGATTTTCCAGGCAACCGGTTTGTCAATCGAAGATGTACGATTTCAGAATAAGGCTCTGCAGGATGCTATGAATGATAGCGAGGTTTCTGCAGAGCAGTTTTCAGCTATGTTCCAGGAAGAGTGCGAAAACGTGGCAAAGAATGCTTTTGGAAAGATTAAGTTATCCCTGGAAGAGGTCAAGAGTATTGCGAGTGATATTACATTCGGCGATATGACGGACGGACTGAACACCTTCACAACCGCAACCAATGACACACAGCAGGCACTTAGCGACCTGCAATCATCAGTATCGACCTTGAAAAAGGAAAACTGGAAAGTCAGCTTAGGGATGAAACTGGATGAACTGCAGAAGGACGATTACAAGAGTGCAATCGAAAACTTCATCAGCGATAGCCAGTCCTATATTGACAACAACCATTATGAGGCGACAGTCGCTTTGAAACTGCTCACTGGAACCGACGCAGATACCAGCGGTATCGACAGCTACTATGGCAGCATGAAGAAACAGCTGGACGATTTGGGAAAAGAACTCAGCGGAAAAGTGGATATTGCCTTAGAGGATAGTGTTATCAGTCTTGACGAGTCTGCAGAAATTCAGAGCTTGCAGGATCAGATTTCTGCTATCACAGGAAAGATTTCGCAGGCCAGGACGGATGCGGAATTTGACACATTGAAGATTAAGTATTCCGGCGCAGAGCTGGATATGGATAGTTTCAATGCTTTGCAGGAAGAGCTGCAGACGCAGGTAAGTAATGCGTCGGATCAGTACGAGCAGGCACTTACGCTCACGCTCACAAATCTGAACCTGCAGCTGGCAGACGGAGCTATCACGCAGGAAGAGTACGATGCGGCCGTGAAAGAGGCGACCGATGGCTACTACGCCCAGCTGAATGAGATTAACGCAAGAGTATCTTCGTTCAACTTGGAAACGATTGCCGAGGCGTGGGACTCCTCACTTCAAGGCTATATGCCGGAGATTGAGGGAAGCACGAAGGAGAAGCTGGAAACAGCTTTGAACAATGCGCTGCTGGCACACCCGGACGTACAGACTTGGACTGCAGCTGATGTGGCAAGCTGGATGGGATTAGACAAGCTCAATCTCGATACGGCAGGTCAGACGGACATTGCGACTCAGATTTTACAGACGGCACTTGCGGTACCGGATGGCACCAAAGAGAAGATTATGCAGGATTTCAAAGATTCTGTACCGACTGCAGAGGAAATCAAGGAAGCAATCGATTGGGATTCAATGACCAATGAGGACTGGACGGAACTCATGGAGTCCATCACAGGTCCGACAGAAGGCGAGTCAATCGGCTTGAATACAGAAGATCTGAAAAAGAAGATGTCGGACTACTACGGCGAGTATTTCGAGAGCGTCAAGACGTCCTATTCGGAAGCACTTCACAATGCCCTGGAGAACAGCGGCAGTGAAGAAACACTCAGCACATTTATGCAACAGTATATGCAAGATCAGATGGCCGATTTTGATTTTTCGACGGTCATGGAGAATTACGGTCCTATCTCGAACGAGTATTTCGCTACGTTGCAGTCAGAGTGGCAGACAGCCGGCACAAACCTCGGAACATCTCTTAACACGGGAGCGTCAACGAGTCTTACCAATGGCTCAGCAGGACTGAGGACCAGTCTGCAGACCTCTCTCAATACAGCAACGGCAAGTCCGTTCAGCATCAGTCCAACGGTAAACGTAACACCGAAGTACAACCTGCTGACGCTGCCGACAATTCCAACAACGACATCCACACCGGCGAAACACGCTGCGGGCGGTCGAGTTGGTGGCGGTCCTCAGCTGTCATGGTTGGCAGAGGAAGGTTGGGACGAGTTTGTTATCCCGACAAATCCAAGCCGAAGGACAAGAGCGCTTGAATTGTACGAGCAGGCAGGCGAGGCACTCGGCGTTTCTAAGCACGCAGACGGCGGCCGTATAGAAGGCTCAAATTTGAGTGATATGGTATCAGACCATAATTTATTCACTGAGGCGACAAGAAACGCATCCTATGGCTATAACGAAACCACAGAAGGTAATTATGAGGACAACTCAGCAGAAACATTTGCTCCGGTAAGTTCAGAGGTTCCGGCCTCTACACCACAGACTGGTCCGATCAGTGTAAATGTTGCAGTTAGTCCGAATTTCCAAATTGAGGCGAAGGAAGGTCAGAGTGAGGAAGATATTGTTGCCGTAATCAGAAGGCACTTAGGCGAAATTGCAGACGAACTCGGCGGAAACATCGCCGACAAGTTAAGCGAAGTATTCGCCAATATGCCGGTAACAAGCACGAAAGGAGCGTAGGCAATGGATATTAAACTAATTCCGGTGGAAAAGGGTTCAAAGTTTACGTTCCCGGCTCTACCCGAAAAGGTGCAGGGCAAATATGCAGCCAAGTACCAAAGTTTTGACATCATCTCCCTGGGTACCGTAAAGGTACCTAAGGGGACGGATGTTTCAGAGTTTTCGTGGGACGGTGTATTTTTTGGAGCATCAAAGAAGAATGAGGCAATCGTCAAGACGAATGCCTGGAAAAGTCCAAATGAGTGTGTAAAAATTCTGAATGACTATATGTTGAATGAGACAGTGCTTACATTGATCGTAACGGAAACGTGGATAAACGTGGATGTTACGATTTCTTCATTTCAGCCGAGACCGGTTGGAGCGTATGGCAATGTCGAGTATTCCATTACGTTTGTTCAGAAGAAACCGCTGAAAATCTACAGTACAAATGAACTGAAAATTGCGGCGTTTGTAAGGAAAACGAAGCCGAGAGCCAGTTCATCATCGAGCGGAGGCAACTATACAGTAGTCTCCGGAGATACGCTGTGGGGTATCGCTTCAAAGAAACTGGGAAGCGGTACCAAGTGGACGACAATTTACGATGCAAACAAGGATACGATAGAGTCCACAGCAAAGAAACACGGAAAGAGCAGTTCAGATCACGGTCACTGGATATGGCCAGGAGAAGTTCTGACAATCCCAGGATAGGAGGCACGCTATGATTGATTTGGCGAAAATCCAGTACCGGGTCGTGGTTATGGACGAAAGTAAGAACCAGTACAACATCAAGGAGTACATCGAAAACCTCGGATGGGAAGAGAACGACGGCGAGTTATCCGTCAGAACCTCATTTGTGGCGAAGAATGATAAGACATCCAAGGGTTACCTGTCGAAGATAATCAAGCCGGGGTGCCTGGTCGGAGTATTCGCAACAGACGGTGCTTCCCAGGACGAGGAAGTAGCACGAGGGTACGTGGAAACGTGGAATCCGGTTGAAAAGAGCGGAGGACATACGCTGAAATGTACCTGCTACGACGAGCTTTACAAGCTACAGAAGAGCCAGGACAACAGATATTTCCCTTCCGGAACCGGCACAAAGTCGGCGATAGAAGGGATTTTTGATGATTGGGAGATACCGCAGGGATCATATCAAGGCCCGAATGCTTCACACGGCAAAACGGTGGAGAACAATAAGTATCTGTCAGACATCATCATCAATTTGCTGGACGATGCAGCAAAAAAAGGCGAAGAGCAGTGCTTTGTGCAGGCCAGGAAAGGTAAGACATCCGTTATTCCGAGAGGAAGCAATAAGACGGTGTATGTATTCCGGACAGATAACACGCAGATGTTCAGTCAGAGCATAAGCACAGCAGATATGATTACTAGGGTCAAGGTTGTAGGGAAGGCAGACGATGATGGAAGAACCAGTGTTGAAGCCACGGTAAACGGCGAGACAAAGTATGGTATCCGTCAGAGAATTTATACGAGAGGTAAAGATGAAAGCCTTGCGGACGCCAAATCTGCAGCACAGGAAATCTTGGACGACGAAGGAAAAATCAAAAAGGAGATTAAAGTACAGTCTCCGGACGTTCCGTTTGTCCGAAAAGGCGACCTGGTGTATGTAATGAGTGAGCTGGCCCAGTCGTATTACTACGTGAAAGGCATCCAGCACACGGCAGACACCTGCAGCATGACAATGGATTTGGAACTTGCAGAGCCAAAGAAAGAAAAGGCAAGCTCCGAGAAAAAGAAAGATTACAATGTGGGCGACATCGTGAATTTCCATGGTGGAACCCATTATGTGAGCAGCTACCCAGGCTCAAAAGGCTATAACGCCAGGGCAGGAAAAGCAAAGATTACGATTAAGAACGGTTCCGGGAAAGCACACCCTTGGCATCTGATCCATACGGACAGTGGAAGCAACGTGTATGGGTGGGTTGACGACGGGACTTTTGATTAAAGGCAGGTGATACAGATGGATCAATTTGACGGACACCCAGGGACAGCGAAACTGGCGCAGGTGTTAGATAAGAGAACCTCGCAGAAAACAGAGTCTCCGCTGACTTTAGATTTTGGAGAAATCCAGGCAAACGGAAGTTTGAAAACGAACACATTCCCGGTGCCGATCCCGAAGGGAGACTACACGATCTGCAGGCTGGCTGCAGGATTGACACTTTCAACCTCGGAACAGAGCTGGCTTGGCAAATCGCCGTCGGGCGTTCCTCTTCATAGCCACAGTGTAACGATACCCGCAGTGAAAGCGGGAGATCGAGTGCTGGTTGCCTGGATTCAGAGCGAAGCAGTCGTAATTGATGTGATCGAGAAATCATAAAGGAGGCGAGGCAAATGTCACAGCCACTATTTCCAGTTGTTGAGGTACCGGATTTTATCTCGGAGGACAGCCAGTACGACACTCAGTACAAAAGGAGTATGAAGTGGAACACGGAACTGGGAGACTTCGTGAGAGATGGGGCACACCGGATTAAGGAATGCGACGGCAAAGAAGCCTTCGCCATTTGGTGTTTTAAGATTGCACAGACAGAGCGGTACCGCTGTTTGGCGTACCCCGATTCAATCGGTACCGAAATGGAGCGTGCCATGGATAACGACGATGAAAAAACTGTTGAGTCCATGGTGGAAAGAACAATCACAGATGCAATTATGGTAAATCCCCGAGCAGAAAATGTCCGGGATTTTCAATTTACCTGGGAAGGCGATCAGATGCACGTAACCTTCAAGGTAAAGGGCAGCAACTGGGATGAAGAAATAGAGATTAGCTTGTAAAGGAGGTGGAGAGTATGCAGCCGAAATTTAACAGACCGGAGTTCCTGGAAGGAAACTCGGCAGAGGAAATTCACGAGCGAATGATGAATAACCTGCCGGACGACATCGACGATATGCCGGGTGGGTTTCCGTATGATATGACGATGCCTGCAGCATTGGAAAAAGACGAAATTATCAATTTCCATATCGTAAGGGCATTGATGATTGCGTTCCCGGAATACGCCTGGGATGAGTGGTTAGACCTTCACGGTCGCCAGGTACATCTCACAAGACACGAAGCGGAACCAGCTTTTGGCTATGTGAAAATCACAGCTGCAGAAGGAACCGAGATTTTATCCGGAACGGTATTCTGTACGGCGGCAACCGAAACCGGCCCGTCGATTGAGTATGCCACCACAAAGGATGCGGTTGTTGGAGGCGAAGGATCAGTGCTTATACCGGTATCAGCGGTTGAAGCAGGCACAGGTTCTAATGTAGCGGCGAATACGGTCGTGCTGATGATGGTACCCGATAAGAATGTGACCGAGATTAACAATCCGGAGCCTATTCGTGGCGGTACTGAAAGAGAGACAGACGATGATTTTTACGACAGGATCGCTGCAGAGTACGACAACAGCATGACATACCTGGGGAACGATACGGACTATAAGAGATGGGCAAAGCAGGCAGGAGCAGGAGATGCGATAGTTATTCCTGTTTGGAATGGTCCTGGCACGGTGAAACTGGTGCTGGTAGACGGAAACGGAAAACCAGCCAATGCGAAGCTAGTGCAGGACGTGTATAACTACATCGTTTCTCCGAATGATAGGTCAGCAAGATTGCTTCCTACCGGAACAGCAGAACTGACTTGTGCGGCAGCCACAACGGTTGCCGTAAATTATGTTATTACAGGACTCAGCTACGATGAAACAACTGGCATTGAGCAAATCAAGGCAGACTTTACAGAAGCTGTGAGAGCGGTCTATGCACAGGCGAAAACCGAAGGAGTTCTGAGGTACAACGACGTAAGACCGTTGATTTCTGCAATCGCAGGAGTCGAGGACTTTGAAACATTCACAATGAATGGGAAAATGCAGAACATCACTCTGAAAAGCGAGGAGTACCCGGACACCGGTACCCTTAATTTTAGTTAGGGGGTGTGAATGTGGAAAAGTTTGATTTAGAGAATTTCCCGGTCAGCGAGAGTGCAAAAAACATGATTGCCTCAGTTTCAGATGGCTTTTACGACAATTCCTATGTCGGAAAGTGGCTGTATGAGGTCATGGGCCAGGAATACGACACGGCAAGAGAAATAGCTGAGGATATTCTAAACCAGCTGTTTCCGGAAACTGCCACATGGGGACTGATGTACCACGAGATTAAGTGGGGACTGCCGGTGCGAGAAAATCTTCCATACGAGGAGAGGCGACAGCTGATTTACCGGAAGAGAGACTATCGGGCGCCGATGACACCGTATCGGATGGAAGGGTACTTAAAAACCGCTACCGGATTTGATGTACGAATTGCAGACATCAACGATCCGGGAGATTATGGTTTTGTGGCGCCACACCCGAATGTGTTCAAAGCATACTTTATGGGCGAAGGGACACTTGCATCAAAGCGAGCGAGAGCTATGCTGAATGAGCTGAAACAGTCACACACGATGTTTACGATGAATGACCGAACCGAGATTGTATCAGACAATCGGAATTTAGAGGAGATGAATCTGAAAAAGATAATCTTCCATATCGCAGAGTCATTTTGGTATAGCGATCTGCTGGATGGAAGAAAACCGCTGGACGGTTCCAGCCTTCTCTATCCGTATATGAGATACAATCTGATGCTTGGTTTTAAGTATATGCTCGGTGGATTTACAACCCCGACAGACGCAGACCTGCAGAAGGTAAAATTCAGAGCAGAACAGAAAACAGAAAATGATGTCAAGGCAGGAGCAATCCGGATCGCCTCGGACATCATTTTTTGGAATACGCACCTACTGGATGGTTCGTGGGATTTGGACGGCTCACATAGGCTTGATGTTACACGAGGCTATCAACTGGGCGTTGCAATCGTTGCAATGGTTGCCTTCGCCCATAACGAGGTCACAGACGTATTGAAAGTACGAAGTGCTTATGACCTGCGAACGGGTTCAGAGGTTCGGGCGGCAATACGCTCGGAGTTCGAGGCCGACTTTTGGAATACCGTCTATTTGGACGGAAAACTGTTACTCGACGGAAATACGACGTTGGAGTACAGAGGTGGTAATAAACGATTTGAAGCATCAGTTACACATCACATGGGAATCAAAAGAGAAGATTCGGATGTATCGGTGCAGGTCATTACCAAAACAAGGAATTACTGGTTTTTCGATGGCGGCAATATGCTGAACGGTAAGAAAAATCTTAATTCAATTTATAGAAAGGAGTATATCCAATGAGTACAGAAAAGAGCAAAAACGTGGTGATCACGAAGAAAGCCAGGGAGAACCTGGTTAAGGCACGTGCCGGAGCCATTACGCTTCCAAAGATTATCGGTATGGCGTTTGGCGAGGGCGGTGTAAACAGTTCCGGTACGGTCATTGCACCGGCGGAATCCCAGTCTAGGCTCAATAAGGAATTGTTCCGCAAAGCCATTGATGGTTACACATTCCCAAACGACACAACCTGCAGATACGAATGTACCCTTGCAGAGAGTGAACTTGCTGGAAAAGAGATCAGCGAAATCGGATTGTATGACACCAACGGCGACATTGTGTGCATCAAGACCTTTACCAGGAAGGGCAAGGATGATGATGTAGAGCAGACATACGTGCTTGACGACATCTTCTAGGCCAGGAAGGAGGCAAAACGTGAAGAATTACACACCGACAACGAGAAATTTTTCTCAGTCCGTGCCGAATGTTGAGGTTACGGACACAAACCATGCAGACAACATCAACGCAGCACCTAAACAGCTGATCGAGAATGACAATTATCTGAAAGACAGAATGGATGATGAAGGTTTTTCTCTCGTGGATGGTGTTCTGTGTCAGACATTTGAAGAATAAGGAGGCATACAAGAATGAGTAAAGTAACAAAACCGGTAGTGCTGGACGAAACAGCAAAGCAGGTTGTAGCTCAGATGCAGTTACAGAATGAGATTTTAACATCACTTGCCAGCGGCATCAATTATAAGCCGACATCCATTAAGGATGTACTTAATGTTGTGCGCGCAGGCCAGGCAAGTAAAGTGTTCCAAGTTGGCGATCAGATTATCGTTCCTTGGACGGACATCGCAACGAGGCAGAAATACGATGTACCGCTTGATATTGTAGCTTTTGGAACATCAGCATTGCAGGATGGTGAGGAACTTCCGAGCATGACCGTACAGTGGCACTATGCTACACCGTTCGGGGTGCAGTTCAATCAGTACCAGGCGTTTTTCTATGCGACAGAAGGACTTGCTGCAGGAACGTACTATATTGAGATTGGCACTACATGGGGTGACAAAGGATATTGCGTAGCCGGAAAAAAATACCAGTTTACGCTCACAAAGCCTGTGCCAGCAGGCGGACAGCTTGCCGGATTCAGAGGCGCACCGGATCAGGCACCTTCTACTTGGAAAGTATATTCATACAACAGTAAGACGGCGGTGGACGCTATTGAGACGGTTCCGGTAACAGAAGGAAGTTCTGGAACAAGCCTCGGAGTCTTAAAGTTCGGAGGAGATGGAAAACTCAACTGCTTGCAGAGAACAGCATACGGCTACAACAGATGGTCCCAGTCAGCAATGAGGCAGTGGCTTAACTCTGATAAGGGAGTAGGCGAGTGGTGGACTCCACAGAATGATTACGACAGATGCCCGGATCAGCTTGCAACAAAGGCCGGCTTCTTAACAGGTTTTGACGCAGATTTCCTGGAAATCCTCAGACCGACAAAGGTTGTAACAGCGCTCAATACCGTTACGGACTCCACAAGCAGCAACTCAGTTGAACCGCTCGAAACAACGTATGACAAGATTTATCTGCCTGCGTTGGAACAGATGTCGATTGAACCGGAACTTGCAGGAGAGGGTTCTACTTGGGATTATTGGAAGAGAGCTTCTAATATGACAACCAAGATGAAAAAATGGCAGACATACCCTCAGATTCGTACATTTGCGATTGAGAATCACACTTCACCGCAGAGCGTCCGCTTGCGCTCGGCTTATCGTGGCAATTCGTGCAATACGTGGTACGTGGGCTCTAGCGGCTACGTCTACAACGGCGGCACCGCCGTCTACGCCCATCGCTGCGCCCCGGCTTGTGATTTCTGCTAATCAGCAATCAATAAATCCCGGCACCCACGGATGCCGGGTATAATTTCAGAGAAAGGAGGAACATAGCGTGTCAGTACCAGTTGGAGAAAGAAGAGAAAGCAGACTGGAAGTATTCGTGCAGGCGTTGGACTTAGTAACTTACACTCTCAGAATCACGAAGAACGAGAAAATTTTTCTTCCGGAGTACCAAAGACAAGTTACAGACGACATTATCGAGACTGCAAAGAGTATCTACATCGATGCTTGGGATGCCAACAATGTAAGGGTAACGACTAAAGATGATTGGAGAGTCCGCAGGGAGCTACAACTTCGTGCGGCCAGGGAATGCAACAGGCTCCTGGCTCTGATCGGAATTGCGAAATCCTCGTTTCATCTCAAAAATAAGCGAATCAAATTTTGGACCGGTAAGGTTTTGAAAGTCCGAGGTATGATCCGTAGTTGGAATGAAAGTGATAGTAAACGCTACTCCAAAATTTCGGAGTAGTTTTTATTATACGGATGTAGGCTAAACGCAGAACGTCCGCTTGCGCTCGGCTAATCGTGGCAATTCGTACAATACGTGGTACGTGAACTCTAGCGGCAACGTCAACAACAACAACGCCATCAACGCCAATCGCTGCGCCCCGGATTGTGTGGTATTAAGGACATAAAGGCTATTCCGTAAGAATGGCGCTCCAACCAATCAAACACAAGGAGCCTGCATCCGGCCGTAAGGCGAACAACACTGTAGCGATGCGGTCAGCCGGAGAACGACTGTTACCCGCTGTCAACGCTATGGACCTATCTATAAGTTTTATGGATATGGAAGAAGTAATCGGCTTTGAAGCCTTATATGATTCGATGCACAAGTGCAAGAAAGGAGTTATTTGGAAAGAGTCCGTTGCACATTATGTATTGAACAGCCTGGAGGAAACATACAAGCTCAATGAGCAGTTGGAAAATGAAACCTACAAGGCAAGGCAGATAGCGAAATTCACGATAACCAGGCCGAAGAAAAGAGAAATCATCAGTGTATGTTTCAGAGACCGTGTTTATCAGAGAAGTTTGAACGACAACGCACTGTACCCAATAATGACAAATTCGTTCATTCGTGATAATTGGGCCTGCCAGCGAGGCAAGGGTACCGATGATGCGAGAGATAGGATGAAACTATTTCTGCAGAGAATGTACCGGAAATATGGTACAGAATTTTATGGTCTGCAGATAGATGTGCATGGGTATTATCCGAATATGCGGCACGACTTAACCAACGCAATGTTGGAGAGAAAGTTGGAACCGGAAATAGCAAAACGAGCCATTGACGTACTCGACGGACAGTACGCCGGGGATGTGGGTTATAACCCTGGAAGTCAAATGGTTCAGATTGTCGGCATATCAGCATTGGACGACCACGACCACAAAATCAAGGAATATTTAGATGTGGACGAGTTCGGAAGATATATGGACGACTCACTTGCGTTTCATCCTTCCAGGGAATACCTGGAATACTGCAGAAAAGTGATCGGCGAGATACTGACCGAGAAGGGGTTAGAGTTCAATCCAAAGAAAACAAAGGTATTTAGCATTGCAGACGGTTTCACATTTTTAGGTTTCAAGTACCGGCTAACAGATACCGGGAAGGTTATTATGATAATCGATCCGAAGAATGTCAAAGAAAGACGTCGGATATTACGAAGGCTGGTGAGAAAAGCCAAACAAGGTGAACTCACGAAGGCTAAGGTAGACGAGTGTTATTACGCTTGGAGAAACCACGCCAGCAAGGGCAACAGTTTTAAACTCCTGCAGCGCATGGATAAATATTATAAATCATTATGGAGGTAGCCAAATGGAAGTAAAAAAGAATGGCGGCGATGTCGCCAAAATGAGAGCTGACGAGAACATGAAGGCAGAGCTGGCCGATCAGAATGCCAAGATTGATTACCTGGCAATGATGGCAGACATTGAGTTTCCGGAAGCAGGAGACTCGGCAACCAGCACCGAAGAAAGTGAGGAAGAGTAATATGGCAAAGGCTAAAGAAGTAACAGAGGCAGTAGACACATCTGCAGAGGAGACGATCCAGGAAGAAGTGCAGCACAGTGATTGGTTCGACAGAATCAAAGATTACTACGACACGAAGCGTTGGAACCTGGCTATGGTTAAGAATGCCGTCAAGAAAGGCAAGATTACCGAGGAAGAGTACGAGGAAGTCACAGGTCGTAAGTACAAGGCATGATCCGCTACGCAGAATTTTACAACTATGACCGCCTGGAAAGGGCGGCATCAGAGTTAGGCTTACTCACTACCGAAGCAGACGAGGAAAGTCTGCTGAACCTGCATAACAATTTGGTATGGCATCTGTACCGGTTCGACGAGGACCCACGCGCGGATGCCATTCTTTATGCAGTAATAGAGGCCATTTTGGGTGAAAAGGCGGCAGATATTACAGACATTCCGTATGAACTACGGTGTGTTTGGGAAGGAGGTAAGAGAGCCAATGTCTTTGAATGAAATTCTTGCAAGCGGTGGAGTTCTACTGCTGTTCTTGACACTGGTGCAGATTACGCCCATCAAGGTAAATCCGTGGTCTGCAGTTGGAAAGATTATCGTAAACGGCATGAGAGCCATCGGAAAGTCGATGAATAAGGACGTTATTGATAAGCTGGAATCAGTGCAGAAAGAGTTAAAAGACCTGGGAGAAAAGCATAACAAGCTCGAAAGGCGCATGGATAAAGATGATGCGGACGGATGCCGTACAAGAATCCTGCGATTTGCCGACGAGTTGAGAAGGGATGTCAAACATTCCGAAGAGTTTTTCAATCAGATTTTAGATGATATTTCGGACTATGAGCGTTATTGCGCAGAGCATCCGGAATACAAGAACAGCAAAGCAGTAAATGCCATTGCCGAGATAGACAAAGTTTATCAGAAGTGCATGGAAAAAAATTCATTTTTATAACAGGAGGTAAAGGAATATGAAGAAAATTGATTGGGTTAGAAAACTCACAAGCAGAAAGTTATGGACTGCGGTAGCGTCATTCGTATCTATGATGATCCTGGCTACTGGCGGCACAGACAACACGGCAACACAGGTTACAGCGCTCATTATGGCGGGAGCGTCAGTAGTGGCGTACATCATCGGTGAAGGCTTGACTGACTCAGCCAACATCGGCTCCAACAGTGAGGATGAGGAGTAATCTGAGAACATATCGTAAGCACAGGGCGGTCGAAAGACTGCCCTATTTTTGTTAGGAGGAAGAACCATGAGTTTAGTAGTTGGAAGCGCAAGAATTGACGAGAGCGGTCACATTTCCGGAGGAAAACCGGGAGATCAGACTGGAAACGAGGTATCAACCCAGGCGTATTACGTCCATTCAAAAGGCTGGTACTGTCTGAGACCGAAGAGCATCACGGTAGCAAACGCCATTGCAGAAGCTATGCTGCAGGGATGCAGAAACAACAATATCGGATATTGCCAGGGGCATAGAAGCAATGTGATCGAACAGCTGAGAAAAGTCGGAAAGCTCTCTAAAATTTCTGTAAAGACAGAGGCAGACTGCAGTTCACTTATAAGAGCGTGCTGTATCCAAGCAGGCTTTGATCCAGGAAACTTCAACACATCATCCGAAGTTTCAACCCTCAGAGCGACAGGGCAGTTCATGGATAAGATTGCAGTAACTTCTAAGACGGAGCTGTTCAACGGCGATGTACTTGTAACAAAGACTAAGGGACACACGGTAGTAGTCGTTTCCGGAAATCCGAGACGAAGCACCAGCTACTACCCTAAGTATAGCGGGTCATCGGGTTCTATCATTACAGCACTTGCTGCCGTAGGGGAGAAAGATACTTCCAAAGCACACCGTGCGAAGATTGCGGCGGCGAACGGTATTACGAACTACGCATATACGGCGGCTCAGAATCTCAAAATGGTTAACCTGCTCAAAAACGGTAAGTTAATCAAAGCGTAGGTTCTGAAAGAGATATAGCACAATGGGGGTAGCTGAAAAGCTGCCCCTTATTTTGATTTAAGGAGGAGTTTCTATGGAAAAACTATTTGGTATTGATATTTCACATTGGCAGGGAGATTTTAACATCGAGCAGGCCAGGAACGAAAGAGGAGTAAAATTTGTGATCGTCAAAGCTGCAGGGGCAGATGCCGGAAAGTATAAGGACAGCAAATTTGAAAATTACTATGCACAGTGCAAGGCTATCGGAATGCCGGTCGGAGCGTACTATTACGGCAATGCAAAGTCAGTTGCGGAAGCAGAGGCAGAGGCAGAACATTTCCTGTCAGCAATCGCAGGAAAACAGTTCGAGTTCCCGATATACTATGATGTCGAGGGTAATATGCTGAATAACAGCAGAGAAACGCTCACAGATATTGTGATTGCTTTCTGCGACAAATGCGAAAAGGCCGGCTATTTTGTAGGTGTCTACACATCAGATTCGCATTTTTCGTCTCACGTAGACGATTCGAGACTGCAGAGGTTTACTCATTGGGTAGCGAAGTATTCGAGCAATGAGCCTTCAACGGCTCACGATATATGGCAGTATGGAGGTAGTCAGAACTTTATTACGGATAAGACAATCTGCGGAACAACAGTGGACCAGGATTTCTGCTATCGTGATTTTGAGGCAGAAATTAAAAATGCTGGACTTAATGGATTTTCTGCGGACAGCGGAAATGCAGATCCGGAGGAACCGGCACCTGCAGAACCGGAAGGAAGTACGCTTGACCTAGTGTATAGAACCATGAAGGACGAGTTTGGAAGCGGACAGGAGAGAAAGGACGCACTTGGCAGTAGATGGCAGGAAGTCCAGGATGTTATCAATCACATTCACAATGCATCTACGCAGGAGCTTGTGGACGAAGTATGGGCCGATAAGTACGGCGGCGGTGAAGTAAGAAGAACAGTTCTCGGTGACAGATGGCAAGAAGTCCAGGATGTTATAAATGCTGGAAACAAAAAGTATTACACAATCGAGAGCGGTGATACACTTTCCGGAATTGCCAAGAAATTCGGAACGTCAGTTGAGGCACTGGCGAACCTCAATGGCATCGAGAATCCGAACCTCATCATTGCAGGAGATACGATCAGAGTAAAATAACAGGAGGAATGGTGACGTGAAAAATTACATCGGCGTGAAAATTGTAAAAGCTGAACCAAGGGAGAAAAACGGTGTACCTGGATACGCTGTTAAATATCCGGACGGCTATGTAAGTTGGAGTCCGAAGGAAACCTTTGAAAAGGCGTACCGGGAGTTAGACTGCAAGGACTTCATCAATTCAGAAGGTTAAGCGTAAGGGCCTATGATCCGTAAGGGTTGTAGGCTCTTTTTTTATTGCAGAAAAGCGGAACAAGACTGCAGGTAAAATCAATATACAAAATAACCAAAATAAGACCGGGAAAATTAACGAAATGTGCCTGAGACACGATAGGAGATTTTAGTACCTATCCTATGCCTAAGAGCAACAATCCGGTATTGAGGCGTGTACGAAGTCTAAGACATATATGCTTTAGGAGATGGATTTATCCACATTATCCACACGCATTTGTGGATAAAATACGCTTTTGAGAGTACGCAAATGAGCATATATTATTTTATTATCTAATATCTATTATCTATTCTCTAATATCTCGTAAAGAATCCTTGTAGAAATCATATAAGAAATCTTGTAAGAAATCTTACAATACACCAAGCAACCGTGCGGGTTTATGGACCTTGCATATAAAAGTGCTGCACAATGCACCGACCAAGTATGCGAACAAAAAGAAATGCAGGATGGCTCGTGAGTGCGAAAATAATTCTGCAAAAACTCGAAATATAGAAGTAAATCTATTGACAAATACGCAAATGCGAAGTATAATATAACCATAATCAAACAAAACATTTGATTAAATCCGAAGGAAGGAGGAGGAATTACCAGTTGGGTAAGAAAGGTAAGAAGCAAAAGACTTTCCAAAAGGAAAAGGAACTGCTTGAAATCGAGAACCTTAAATTACAGAAGAGAGAAAAGCTCGCCAGCATCATCTCCACCATAGTAATCATGATCGTATCAGTGATTACGGCAATTCTGAAATGGTTAGGTTTAATCGATTAACAGTTCCTCGGTGATTGAGAGGGCAGTAACATCGCCCCTCAATTACTGAGTCTATCATAAAGGAGGCTGATTTGGCAATGAAAAAATTGAGGCAGCTTTTACAGTCGGTGCTGTTTATTAACTTTATGGTCGGCATTTACGACGGTATGAAAGCGAAGAATTTGGTAGCGATTTTAATAAATGGAGTAGTGGTACTGGCACTGATCGCCGGAGAAAAGGAAGAGAGGTAAACGATATGAAGTGGGACGTGAAACACGATAGAGCAAAGAAGGTATTAAATCATTTCCTGGATAATGCAGGGTACTGGACGGAAGTTGAGAATCTGACAGACGGACTGACAGAGGAAGAAATCCAGGAGGTCAACGCAGAGGTGGCAACGATGATTCAGAGCATCACAAAGAGATACAAGCTGGACGTTATGCTTCCTGCAGAACTGGTCGTAGAGGAAAAGCCACAGGAAGAAGTGAAGGCAGAAGAGCAGGCGGTTGAAGCACCTGCAGAGGAAGAACCGGTTGCGAAGCCGAAGAGACGTGGCAGAAAGAAGAAAGAGGAGGTTGCATAGCATGGCATACGAGAGAAAGACAATCGACACATGGGAGCTGCAGCTGAATTATGGGTACGGCTGGGAGTACACATTAACAGAGTTCACAAGAAAAGAGGCAAGAGCGAGATTGAAAGAGTACAGAGAGAATCAACCTCAGTACCCGGCAAGACTTGTTAAGAAGAGAGTGAGAAAGGAGGAGGTTGCATGAGTTCAACAGCAAAGCTGACAGCAGAGCAGATTGAGAACCTGGCAAAGGAAATCAGAGAGTTTCTGTTGGAGCATGGGTTATGGCAGGACGTAGACATCTATTTCAACGGAAAGCGGTTCACACAGCATGATCCGGTAACTGGAAAGTATTACTACAACGACAGAGAGCATCTGATCGAGGAAGAGGACCAGGACCCAAGAACGTATTTCGAGTACGTGAATCCGGACCATATCCTCAGCATGAGCTTTGAAGGTCCGGTATGTGAGATGCTGTATTACGGCATCCTTCCTTCGGTAAGAAGAGAGTTTGACAAGATTTTCGAGAGATACGGTTTGTATTACGAGTTCGGGCATCACTGGAATTTCAGCTGCTATTACATTTGAGAAAGGAGCAGGCACGATGAATATTGGCGTGGAAGTATTAAAGGAAAGCGTAATCAGAGTGCAGTCACAGTTAAACGACTGGATGGACTGCGTGTTTATTGTAAGCAAAGATGATGAAGAGAAGGCGAGAGAGGTATTAGAGAAAGCCTGGGACAGTTTTTGGGAAGATGGAGACGGTTGGTGCTACGGTAATTACCTGGAAGATAAGCTGGTAAATGCCGGTATTGCATTCGATGCGTACTACGCAGATGCGGAGGAATAAGGGCATGGAAGAATACAAGGACATATCGAGAGGCTTGAAAATGCTTCTCGATAAGGCAGAAGAAATGGGGTGGAACTGGGAAGCCTACATTGAGTCGGACAGCAGAAGAACCTATGTTGAAATCGCGCAGTCGTCACCTGCAGGCGAAGATTTCTCTATGACGATTGATTTCGACGAAGAGAACCAGGCAGATAGTTTCAAAGACAACTTGGAATCCTGCTACGAAGATTTCGACATCGACGAGCATATCGAAATGTGGATAGAAGCCAAGAGAAGCGGAACGAGTGGAGTTCCTTCCACAAGGGAGCTTGTAAAGGATGCAGAAGCCATTGACGGTATGATATTGGAACTGTCGCAGGCCTTGCAGAAAGTAAACATCCCGGTACTGGTTGGTAGCTACACGCCGCCGGATGAAAATGGAGAAGGTGAGAAGATCGTCCGTGAGTTCTACGGACAGGGACATATCTTCAAAGACGAAGATGCGTTTTACCACAGACCGGATGATCCGTGTTACATCCCGGAATTATCCGATACGGTGTACACGAGAAACAGCATCCTGCAGGAGTGCAACCAGCAGGACGATTTGGCAGAGGAAGTTTTTGAGGCATTGGACTGGCAGCACGTAAGTAGCCTGTTGGAAGATTGGCAGAGAAATGGGGAGTTAGATACATGCAAAGAATGCGGGAAGATGTTTAACTGCTACGGAGTAACAAAGTGTCCGTACTGCGGGGCAGATTATAAGGGAGGTGATGATTGATGGCTTACACATGGGCCGGAATGAGAAAATTGACATGGAAGGAAGTCAAGGAGCTTCACAAGAAGGGCAAGCTGGCCGGATATTACAAATTGTACGAGGATGGAACGGAGGCGGTGATCGACAGTAATTACGATTTTATCGACGACGTCCTAGAACACCAGGAAAGAGGCGGTGAGTTCGGAGAAGAGATTGACACGGTAGACTTGGAAATGGCAGACGGCAAGAAAATAACAGCACCGGCGGTCGTGGACGTATCGGCACTCGGATGTATGGACGAGCTGGAATATGAGCTGTGGCACGTGATCGAGGACTATATGTTATCATTCGGAATCCGAACGATTGACGACGAGCCGGATTGGGCGACAGTAAAGGCGGTGCAGGATTGTATCTTAAATCAGTTTATAGGCGCAGGAGTCAATTTTAAGTTATTTGATGATGAAACACAGGCTGAGATAAATAAAAGGTTCAGAGAGAAGGAGAATGAGGCAAATGGCAAATAAGAAAAACGAGAAGCTGGAAGCTGTGAAGGTAACATTGGAAATTGTGCTTACCCAGGAAGATATTGACGACATTATGTGTGGAGCATTGGAAGGAGGCATAAATTACTGGTGCGACGAGGCAAAAGTGATGGGCGACTACCTCGGAGAGTACGGAAGCGAACAGATTGCAAGAGGCGGTAAGCTGAGACTGCATCTGCCGGAGCCGTTCGACAAAGACAATACAGAGTATTACGAACTGGATTTAGAGAAATTCAAAAAGGGAGTTGAGCTGTGGACGATAACACCGGTCGGCTGCAACTGCCTGGAACAGATCGACGGAAAGATCCGGTTCGATACCTGCAATGCGGACGCAATCGTATGCGATGCGATTATCCAGTATGCGTTATTTGGTGATGTGATTTTCGGTTAGGAGGCGAGATTATGGCAGCACTTGCGGTATTGGCATTCCTGGTATTTGTAGGACTGGGAAGCAGAAAGTAGGTTGGAGCAATGAGCAAAGGAATTGTTACAGATTATCCGGAGATTTGCTTTATCTGCGGCAGACCATCAGAGGCCGAGCATCATTTGGTGTTCGGCACTGCTGGCAGAGAACTGAGCGAAAAGGATGGATTGAAAGTGCCGGTGTGCAATGATTGTCACAACATGGGAGACATCCTCTGCAGAATACACGGAAACCCGATGGCAGAGAGGATGTCAAAGATAATCGGACAGCTGGCCTGGGAAAAAGAATACGCCCTGCAGAAGGCAGATGAATTTGCAAGGATTATTGATGAAGGCAGGGAGGAAGGCGAAGTAAAACAGATTATCCATAAGGGAGGCAGAGAAACCTTCCGGAAAAGATATGGCTGTTCGTATTTGTAGAAAGGAGCGAATCAGATGTTAGGCGGAGGACCATACGAGGCGACCACTTGCCCGGAATGTGGAAATACGATGTGGAACGGTAGATGCGAAAATCCGGATTGCAAGTATCACTGGCACCCGGAAGAAGAGGAGGATGCAGAATGAATACAGAATTAGCAAGAGCAGTGTTCGACTGTGGAATAGATGATTTGAGACTGTTAGATGATGCGGAATGCGATATGTATGCAGTGATAGGTAGAATGCGAGAAGAAAGCATAGAACTGACGATGAACAACATCATCCGGCAGGTATTTGAAGAAGGCAGATATATTCTTACCAAGGCGAGAGAGGAAAAGATAGCCAGCTTGCCAGCAGAGCCGCTGACTGAGGCAGACTTTGAGTTAAGAGGAAAACTGGAAAGGCTGAACCCGGAACAGGATTTCAGTTTTTGGATAAATCTGCAGGACACCAATTTTAGAGGCAAGCCTGAATTGCAGGAGTTATACGAATCAATGTTCGCAGAAGAGCTGGAGCAGTGCGAAAATCTGACCGGTTATCCGATTGAATGGTAGGTGATGATATGACATATAGAGAAAATGCAGCGGTACTTGAAGAGTACCTGCATAATATCCGGAACATCGAAGAGGTACCACCTGGTCCTATGGAACTGGAAGCATTGGATGCGGCAATAGAGGTTATGAAAGCCGCAGTAGAGAATGTGGAGTACGGAGCATTTGCCTGGGACAAGCAGAGAGGTATGTTTGTTCAGATCGGCAGGCCGGTACCAGTAAAACAGTTGTGTTTGAATCGATACCAGGAAAGAGTAAAAAACGGAGAGATTCCAAGCTGGATTGATCCGGAGAAGTTTAAGATTTTGAAAAGAACGGTCGTTGAGATAGCAGGCGACTGGAAGGAGGCAAAGCGTGAAAAAGATAATTAGATTATTTGTATTAGCTGGATGCTGGGAATGCCCGGATGATATTGGAGTAACTGTGGTTGCGATTTCCAGTGACGAGAAGCAGCTGATTGATAGACTGGATCAGATAGCAGATACCAAGGCAAAGGAGTATGTGAGCATTGAAGGTAGCATTCTGATGGAAGAGCATACAGACACTAGGTACGAAATCAGCGGGGACATCAGCGGCAATGCAAGGTTCTACATCACAGAAGAACCGGCGGTAATCAATGAGCCACTTATGGGGGAAATCGGCAGGGCGATGAGCGAGAGCGACAGAACTGAGGATGTGAAGAATTACCTGCAGGGGTTATACGAGAGTGATAACCTGGATAAAGAAGAATACGAGAAGCTGATTGACAGCGAGGAGTTCCTGCAGAAGGCAGTCGAACTGTTTGATAAAATGGAAGATTGCAATACGCCATTCAATACGACCATGGAATTGGCGGTAAGCGCAGCAAGAAACAGAAAGAAGGAGGCCAAGAAGAGAGAATGAGCGGGAAAGAAATCAAGGGAACAACGGCAGCGGAAACGATCCGTTGCATCCTGGAAGAGGAGAAAATGACACAGCAGGATTTAGCAGACCGGATGGGAACAGCAAGGCAGAACGTAAGCCAGCTGCTCAACCGCAATGCAAAGAGTATGAGATACGACAGCTTTGCCAAGACAGTATCGGCTCTCGGATACGAGATTATTCTGAAAAAACTTTAATAAAACACGCAAAATAGAAGTAAATCTATTGACAAATACGCAGTTGCGAAGTATAATATATACATAATCAAACAATACTTAAAGCAATGGAGGTAGTCGGTATGAAAGTTTTCAGAATGGCAGATGTTGAGAAGATAGAGAAGATGTTGACAGAAGGAAAGACAGTGGTTGTTGAATGGCACACGCCATACGAAAAGGGCAACAAGATCGAGACTGTAAAATATGTGAGATGGGACGGATTGGTATTTACTACCGGAGATTGCGTTTTTACAGGAATTGATAAGCTGGTAGACATCAGAGAGGCTGCATAGAAATTTTTTTACCCAAATAACTCGCAAATGAGTGTTTCACGTGAAACAAAACACGCAGATGAAAGGAGCGTATTTGTATGAAGGAAGTATTAAAGAAGTTGAGAAACTTAGAGGCAGAAATGGAGGAGGCAGAGAAACAGTCGGAATACTGGATGCAGGAAGAACACCTGGATATGGAAAAATCAGACAGCTACGAAGCTGAGGCAGACAGACTGTATGAGGAAGTGTATAAGCTGAGCAACCAGGTGGCAGATTTCATCGTAAGCCTCACTTCCGGTCAGATTGACAAGGTAATGGCAATGACGATGATGCGTCAGAGAAGAGAAGATGTCGAAAGAATCTTGGAAGCAGCATAGGAGGTGAGCGGATGTACGACTACGACGGAGACATGGGTTATTTTCAGAGACAGCTGGAAAAAGCCGGAATCAGCCAGGAAGAGGTTGATATGAATAACTACGCAGGACTGACAGCAAGAGAGTTGCAGAGCATTGTTGACGGTGCAATTAAGACAAAGCGGATCAGAGAAGCAAAGAAGGAGGCGTAAGGCTATGGCATTATTAGAGGTTAAGACAGAATGGGCGGTGTATAAGGATTGCTTCCTGCAGGTAGCAAGATACCAGGCAGATAACAGCAGGGCAATCGAGATTTGGAACAACGAGGACGGACCTATTGCAAGAATCACGGTATGCATCGCAGGAAGCGGACTTGCAGAGGACGAGACAGTGATCGACACGAATAATTGCCCTTGGGCGATGGAGTTTATCGAGCAACACGGTTTCGGGCAGGCCACCGGCAGAATGGTAAGAAGCGGTTACTGCACATATCCGGTAGTAAAGCTGGACATTGAGAAAATCGGTGAGTATTTGGAGGTGGCGTAATGGAAAGAGTGTATTTCAGCATCAATGAGGCCGGAGCAAAGACGGCAAACGATATGATGTCATTCAGCGAGTATAAGACCGGGAGCAAGACTGCTGGTTACAAGGCACAGGTCGATAAGGCATACGAGCTGGCAGAGAAGGTAATCGAGGCAAGGCCAACCGAAGAGGAAAGAGTGTCGAAGCTCTGCGAGAGATATTCGAGACGACTGGCTCAGAACATCAACAAGGATATTCAGATCGGCATGATGTGTCCGTCGGTAATGATTTCCGGAGCAGGAAACTTCCCGGTCAAAAAGAAGGAAAAGCAGGTAGCGGCATGGGATAAGAACCATGAGGACTATAAAGAGGTTGAGGCAATCCTTGGAAAGATTGAGGCAATTTTTTATGGCAAGGACGTTATCAAGTCTGATGATGAGAACGCAATCGAGAAGCTGCAGGATAAGGTTGACGGATTGAGAGAGGACCAGGAGAGAATGAAGCAGGCCAACAAAGCAATCCGTATGAAGGACAAAGAAAAAGGCGATGCAACGCTGCATGACATGGGATATACAGACGAACAGATCGCCCAGCTGAGAGAACCGGACTTCTGCGGAAGAATCGGTTTTCCGGACTATATGCTGACGAACAACAACGCTAATATCCGAAGATTGGAAGGAAGAATCAAGAGCCTGCGGAGAACGAAGTCCCAGGGAACACAGGAGAGCAAGAATAAGTTTTTCAAGGTCAAGGAGAATGTGGAGGCTATGAGAATCCAGCTGTTCTTTGAAGGAAAGCCGGAACCGGAGGTAAGAGATATTCTGAAAAGCAATGGGTTCAGATGGGCACCGTCGGTAGGTGCATGGCAGAGACAGCTCAACAATAATGGAAAATATGCGGTAGAGAGAGTTATCAGAGAGCTGGAAGAAATGGAGGCGGCAGAGTGAACATGAAGTTAGAACCGAGAAAGGCTACAGATCGAGGTGGCTGGTTGTGTATGCCACTGGTAATAAACGGACCGGAGGGAAAACCTGGTTGGAAAAAGGTACGTTGCCCGGAATGCGGGACACTCTGCTGGCAGAGACCGGAGGATGCAGGGGTCGTTAAGGCATCACACCTTGACGGTGCGGCATGTACCAAGTGCGCATTAAGAAAGGCAGGTGATGTAGTGTGACATTACGAGAGGCAAGCAAAGGAGTAGTTAAATCCGGAGGAGGAACCTACAACATTGGTTTTAACGATGGAGACGAGACACAGTTTGATGTTCAGAATCTCGAAGAACTGCGGGAGTGCTGGTCGGAGTTCTGCAAGGAAGAAAAGGTTGATCCTGGATGCGTAGACTACGTGGAAAGGGTGAGTTAGTGGAAGTTCTAACAAGAGCCATAGCAAATGAATACAGAGACAGGGCGTTGCTTCTGCCGTCAAACGGACTGCAGGACATTGGAGAAAGAAGAAAGTTGCGGGAAGAACTGCAGACCAGGTGTAATCTGACAGAGCTGCAGGCGGTGAATATCATAAATGGTTTTCACATTCCGGACTATGTGAGAATTGCAGAAGTAAGAGCAGCAAAGGAGGCGCAAGAACATGAGAATTGAGAAAGAAGGATTTGTGTTACACCTGGAAGGAACATGGTGCGAGATTTCCAATAAATACGGAGTCCAGGAACACGGAGACGTGGCAGTAAATGAAGAGGATATTCCGGAAGGATATGCAGAGAAGAAACTGAATCAGTTCGTCGATGCACACAGAATTAAAGGCTTTATGGTTTCTACACCGGTTGGCTATATTAAGAGAGTGGCGTTTGATCCGGAGACAAAGGAATACATCCAGTTACAGGCTACGATACCGGCAGGCAATGATGCGTATGTGGTACAGAAATTTGACAATGAACTGGTATTCATGGGCGAGATATGGAGTGGGTGCAAGCACAAGGACGAAGTCTTGGATTGGATGCACTCCAACTACGAGGTTGAAAGTTGTTTGACGGCAGAAGTGTATAGAAACCCGTTAGGCGATTGCACCAATGACGGAATATCTTCATACCAAAGAGAGTTATACGTCCTGGCAGCACAGAAGGGACCTTTTGAGCCGGAGGACATCAGACAGTGCGTGTACATAGAGAGGCGAGAGGTCATGGGCAAAGAGTACGTTGACTGCAAGCCTGCATACTGCAGGAAGCGCTGGTATATGGCGGGCGGCAATATTCTTTACACATCGGACAGCAGATTCAAACAGATTACCGGGATCAGCTACCCGATAGCGATTCACGACAGATACGAAGGGAGGTAGGAGATATGGTAATTGTCGGGTATTATGCACATGGCAATAAGCATTATGTGGCTTTCAAGGATGAAGCAGATACGAAGGGCAGATTTATGATTACGGACGGATTCCACGACAGACCGGTTACGGAAAGAAACCAGGGAAAGTATGAAGGGTACGTGAAAATCGACAAAGCAGAGTGTAATATCAAGAAGATTATCGGCCGCATTCGTGGTACAAGACCGTGGCATCCGCTTCTGAGATTACTGCAGAAGGAAGCGGGGTAATTTTTTACCCTGGAAACTCGCAAATGTGAGTGTTAGAAAAAAGAAATTCGCAATAGTAGAACGCATGAGAATTAAATGGAGGTAGAGAAGATGAATGAAATCAGATTAAAGGCTTACGGATTTAGCATGGAGGCAGTAGGCAGTAAAAAGTTTATCGCACAGGAACGAGAGGCATTCTTGGATTTTACAGAAGAAAAGGTATCAAAAGCAGCAATGAAGTTATCCGGGAATGACGCTCGGGCAGAGGTTCATTCACAGGAAGTAAGAAACAGGGAAAACGCCGAATATGGCGAAGATTTGGTAACAATGACACATAAGACAACGCAGCCTATTTCGTTAGAATGGATACAGGAGGTTGTAAGACTTGGGCGTGCCAGGGATTATTTTTCAGAGGGCGACACGATCGATATTGAATTTGACGGAGAAGTTATCCAGCATGACATCATCGGAATTGACGCAGAGAAACTTGTAGACAAGAGCCTTGAACACAGTATCACAATTCAGATGCACGACCTTGTGATGGAGGAAAGACCGTTCGATACAACAGGCGATTATGGCAGTAATGTGTGGGAGACATCAGAATTGAGAAAGTACCTGCAGAGTGAAGAATTTCGTGAGAGATACAAAAAGCTCATTCCTTACCTAACAAAGGTAGTGAAAGAGAATAACAGCGGAGATGATACAGAAGATCTGTTTTTCTTACTGTCGGCGGACGAAGTAGACCCAAAGAAAACGCCGTATAAGTATTACGAAGATGTTACTAACAGGCAGAAGAAAAATGCAGACGGAGAAACAGATTATCACCGCTTGCGCTCGGCTCATCGTGGCAATTCGTGCAGTGCGTGGTGCGTGAGCTCTAGCGGCAACGTCAGCTACTACAACGCCATCAGCGCCAGTCGCTGCGCCCCGGCTTGTACCATTGCATAATCATATAATCCCGGCACCCGCGGATGCCGGGAAGAAAAAGGAGAGAAAAGAACATGGCAGAAATACAGAATATCAGCATTGAACTTGTAAAGGTCCACCCAAACAATGTGAGAAAAACGTATAACGATATTGAGGAACTTGCGGAGAGCATCAAAGCGAAGGGAATACTTCAAAATTTAACTGTTGTGCCCGACCCACAGGAACCTGGAAAGTATTTGACCGTAATAGGAAACAGAAGATTGACAGCAGCACGCATGGCGGGACTTGAAACTGTTCCCTGCATTGTTTCGGATATGGACGAAAAAGAGCAGACATCTGTAATGCTTTTGGAGAATATACAGAGAAGCGATCTGACCGTATATGAACAGGCACAGGGATTTCAGATGATGCTTGACCTGGGAGAAACAGAGGACACAATCGCTGAAAAGACCGGCTTTAGCAAGAAAACAGTCAGACATCGTTTGAATATCGCAAAGTTGGATTCCAAGACGCTGATGGAGAAAGAGAGACAGGACGGCTACCAGCTGTCGCTTACGGATTTGTACGAACTGGAAAAGATTAAGGACATAAAGACCAGGGATAAGATTTTGAAGGATTCCACAGATTCGAGAGATTTGGCAAGAAGAGCAATCAATGCTCAGAAGGAGCAGAAACGCCAGGAGAACATGAAGCTGTACGTGGCAATGATGAAGAAACTGGGATTGAAAAAAGCTCCGAAGGAAGCGGACAGCGAGTTTTATACGGATAAGTGGGAACGTATGAAGGACTACAGCCTTGATAAGGAGCCGCCTAAGACGATGAAGTTCGAGGATAATGGCGAGCCGATGTTTTACCTGGAAAGATACGGAACATTGTACGTGATCCGTAAGAAAAAGAAGGAAAAGAAGGTGCTTACGCCGGAGGAGGAAGCCAAAAAGCAGAATATGCGTAACAAGAAGCAGATCAAGGCAATTCTGAAAGAGGCTGCCAACACGAGAAAAGCGTTCATCGAAGGTATTTTATCCGGCAGAATTAAGAAGGTTACGAACGAAGAAAAGGTTGTTGCAGAACTTTTCGAGCAGATGATGAGCTGGGAGACGTTCACAGGTCATAACACATTGAAGGAGTTTTTCCTGGGAGACAAGTGCTACAACGCTCAGAAAGAAGATATAGAAGCTGCAGAGAAGAAGATGGAAGGACTCAGCGTACTCCATAAACTGCTTTGTATGGTATCGGCAATGGTTGCTGATGCAGATTTGGTTGAGTGGAATTACACATACAACACGGTCAGAGGCAAGAGGGTAAAGGCATTCTACGGAATACTAGAACAGTACGGCTTCCAGTTCCCTAACGATGAAGAGAAAAGCGTGGTCGAAGGAACCAGCGACTTGTATGTAAAGAAGGAGTGTTAGCGATGCAGGAATGCGAGGGATTTATAAAAGACGCCGATTGCACCAAAGACACGCCGCTTATGTATGGGGAACTAGATATACCGATATATGGTACCGGCAAAAGGATAATTCCGAGAGTTGAAGGCAGGAGAGACTCTTCCCACTTCGAGAAGATTTTCCTGCCGGAACTGTTACCGCTTGAGGAGTACGACCTGGTTGCAATACTTCTTTCCGGAGGAAAAGATAGCATAGCCTGCTATTACAAACTGCTGGAACTCGGGGTACCAAAAGAGCGGATGGAGTTTTGGCACCATGATATTGACGGTGGAAACCCGGAGAGAAAAATGGACTGGAAATGCACACAGAATTATGTGAAATCATTTGCAGAAGCAGAAGGAGTAAAACTGAGACTTTCGTGGAGGGTTAATGGATTTTTCGGGGAACTGTATAGAATCGGCGCAAGCGAACCGGTTGAATGGCTTGATCCGGATACCGGAGAAGTAAGGCAATGCCGATTGTCGAGAAATTATCTACAATGCCAGGAAATCAAAGAAAAAGCCACGGAAGATATGGAAGCAGAACTGAAAAAGCTGGGTTATAGAATGAAATTCCCTGCTAAAACAGGAGATTTGAGCAGGAGATGGTGCAGCGCATATTTGAAAATTATGGTTGCAGACACGGTGATGTCAAACCTTAGCCGACTGCAGGAGTTAGAACAGCTTGGAGGGAAGAGACATAAATTTCCGGCAAAAGGCGGTACCCACCAGGGACGTTGGTGCAGCGGAAATCTAAAGGCGGCAGTCCAGGACAGTGTAACATCGAACCTGGAACAGACAAAGGAAAATGTAAAGATTTTAGTTGTCTCCGGAGAACGACGAGGCGAGTCAAAAGGACGCTCAAAGTATAACGAAATAGAAATACACAGGACAAACGCACCGGCAAAAGCACATAGAATAGTGCATCAATGGCGGCCGGTGATCGACTATTCAGAAAGAGACATATGGGAAGTTCTAAAGAGACACAACGTCAATCCGCATCCTTGCTACAGAGCGGGATGGAATAGATGCAGCTGTGCGATGTGCATATTCTCTACTCCGAAACTGTTTGCGGGAATAAAGGAGATATATCCGGAAGAATTTGAGGCATTAAAGAGAGATGAAGAGATACTTGGCTTCACGCTGGATAACAAATGCGACTTAGAAACATTCGTCGGGGATGCGGAGTCATGTGTATATCACGGAGATTTCGAGGCATTGAGGAGTTTGATTACCGGGGAATTTACAATCGATGATGTGTATGTGAAGGGGCAATGGATGTACCCGGCGGGAGCATTTCATGGAGCGGAAGGAGGACCGTGTTAGGATGGAAAAGAATAAAAGACCGGAGATCACGGCGATGCTGTCGCTCTCAATCCAGCAGCACATCTGCCCGAACAATGATCCGAGAATTTACTGGGCCAGGGAAGTGACTTTCGACTACGCCACCATGAATGCAGTGCGGGTGGATTTTATGAAATTCAAGCCGGTAAACAATACAGTGTCCGGCATAGAGAAGGGAGACTTCTACTGTTATGAGGTTAAGTCCTCGGTAGAGGATTTTTACTCGAAGAACGGTCACAACTTCCTGGGAGACTACAATTACTATGTGATGCCGGAGGAAGTGTACGAGCAGATCAAGAAAGAAATTCCATACCAGGTAGGCGTGTATGTTCCGGATGAAATGAACTACCGGGGCGAATGGTACGATCTCAAAGCAATTAAGAAGGCAAAGAGGAAGGACAGAAGCAGGCCGGTATCAGAAATGCTGCTGATGATGTTCCGGTCTGCAGCAAGAGATAGAAAGAAGGAATAAACATGGGAGACATTAGAAATAAAAACGAGCTGAGAAGAAGAATCGATTTGTTTCTGCACGACTTCACATCGGAAGAATATAAAATCAACGAGGAATTTTGCAAAGAGACAATGAGAATGATGGCAGAGTTCATCAGTCATGTAGATAATCGACTGGATTCGGCCAATACGAAGATAGCCGCAGGCAGGAAGAGGGAGAATGAACTGGCAGAATACATTATCAAGGAAAGCCACTTTTGCCCTATTCCGGTGGAAATGCAATGCAAGTACGGGTTCAGAGAAGATGGGTGCAAAAAGTGCCTGCTGAAACATACTGACTTGCTGAGTAAACCGAGGGAGGACTAAACGATGGTGCTAAACAGCAAGTGCAACACCTGTAAAGAGCCGACGAAATTCGTTGTCGGATTCTACGATGGGCCGAGAAGCAAAGGATGTGTGTATGACTGTAAGAATAAAGAGTGCGGAGTGTATCAGATTCGGCGGTTTTCAGAATCTAAGGAAGCCCAGGACAGAATCAAGATACAGAATTTGAACAGTCAGAATGGAATGTACGCAGGATATATAGCTGCACTTAGAAGAGATGCCAAAATATCAATGATGAAGATGTCGAGGATAGCAGGGTGTAGTCCTGCAGACTACAGTTCATACGAACACGAGAGAAAAGAGTTCAATCCGGATGTTTACCGGAGGTGTATGGACTATCTAAAGAGGAAGGAGAGCGAATGAGATACAACCCAGTATATAAGTGCAGAATGTGCGGAGAAAAGTACACTGATAAGAGTACAAGCGGCGATGGAAAATGTATCATACCGGTTCTCGCAGGAATTGAGATAACAGGAAGCAGCGATGTAAAGTACGGACATATAGTTTCAATATACTCGCATCACAAGCACAAAGACGGTTCGTATGGGATCGCGGATCTGCAGGGGTTTAAGGAGGAAGATAAATGCTGATATTGCCGATCAAGAAGAAGTGGTTTGATATGATTGCCTCCGGAGAAAAGAAAGAGGAGTATAGAGAAATCAAACCATATTACGACAGCCGGTTTATGAATGCGTTCGGTTTTCTCCTGGTAGGCGGACAGATGGTATATGGAGAGGCAGCACCGGAAGAAATCCGGAGGCAGTGGCCGGTACCGATAGTATTTAGGAATGGTTATTCCAAAGAATCTCCGGAAATCATCTGCAAATGCACATTGCATTTCGGAAAAGGCAAGCCGGAATGGGGAGCTGAGCCAGGAAAGTTATACTACGTGTTAAAAATACAGGAAATTGAGAAAGGAGCAGGACAATGAATAAAGTAATTTTGATGGGTCGCCTCACACGTGATCCGGAAGTCAGATATACCCAGGGAGAGCAGGCTATGGCAGTAGCGAGATACACCCTGGCAGTTGACAGAAGAGGGAAAAACCAGGAAAACTCAGCAGACTTCATCCAGTGCGTTGCGTTCGGCAAGGCGGGAGAGTTTGCTGAGAGATACCTGCATAAAGGAACAAAGATTGTGCTGACCGGCAGAATACAGACTGGAAGCTACACGAATAAAGAAGGCCAGCGTGTATATACGACAGACATTGTGGCAGAGGACCAGGAATTTGCCGAGAGCAAAAACACCGAGAGTAGCGGTACATATAGCAACCAGTCGGCACAGGAGACACAGCATAGTGACAACGGATTTATGAGCGTAGACGAAAACAGTGAGTTACCGTTCGTATAGAGGAGCAGAAAGGAAGGGCATTATGAGCGATATTAAAGAGAGATTTGTAACAATTTACAAGGAGAAGATTCATAGAAAAGGTTCAGAGAGATTGCTTGAATGGTTGGAAAAATATGATTTTTTCACAGCACCGGCATCGACAAGATTCCACTCGGCGTTTGAAGGAGGACTCTGCAGACATAGCGTGCTTGTGTACGAAAGACTGAGGGTGCTGTTTGTAAATGAGTTTTGTAAAGAAAAGGAACTGACAAGCGAACAGGAAGAGACGATTGCAGTTGTTGGATTGCTGCATGATTTGTGTAAGGTGCAGTTTTACAATGTGGAAATGAGAAATAAAAAGATTGACGGACAGTGGCAGTCGGTTCCGACGTATGTGGTGAATGATAAGATGCCATACGGACACGGAGAAAAGAGCGTGTATCTGATTAAGAGCTTTATGGGGTTGACGACCGACGAAGCAATGGCTATCAGATGGCACATGGGATTCTCGGACGTGGAGTTCAAAGGCGGCGGATATAACGTGAGCAATGCTTTTAACATGTACCCGCTTGCAGTGTTGGCACACGTGGCAGACCTGCAGGCAACATTCCTGGATGAAGTGGAGGAGTAAGAATGAGAAAGTACACATTGAATCGTAAGACGTACAAGGATGTAAAGAAGATGGACCATCAGCAGATGGACCAGTTCTGTCAGAATTTATACAAGACGGGCCACGCAGACGGAATGAAGGATGCAGAAGGGTTGACAGAGAGTGAGGTTCGAGATGTGATCCTGGGCGTAAAAGGGATTGGACCAAAGAAAGCAGAGGACATCGTGAAAGCTCTGACGGAAGCACAGAAAGAAAGGAGTTAATTGACAAATGGATAAGAGTAAGGTATATTTGGAAGTGCCAGAGTTTACTGGTGAAAATGTTCCAGTGGCAGTTGCGGCAAGGGTAATGAAGAAAGACCAGCAGTTTATACGCCAGGGTATCATCCTTGGATTTTTGAAATTCGGAGTTGCATTCAAGAAAGAAGGAAGCAGCCAGTATGACTACTATATTTCCCCGATGAAATTTTGGGAAGAGACGGGGTTTGTATATGCCGGAGAAGAGTGCTAAAATTGCCGTGAGAAGCGCTCGCAAGTGCGAAAAATTGCTGGATAGGAAACACGCAGGCAACAAAAACGCCGATGCGTGCGATAAATAGGCGATTCACTGTTTCCATCGAGGAAGCTGCTAAGAACGGTAAGTTCTAAGTTTTACGATTTTGATATGTGTACAATTTTAATGTGTACACATTGAAAAAAGGCATTTGTACACATTTTGTACACATTAGGATTTAATGTGTACAATGAGATGTGTGTACAGATGCCTTTTTTATTTATGCCTTCTTAGGTTTATTATTCTTCCTAAATTCAGAAGGAGATACTCCATTGACCAGTTTAAATGTATCACCGAAATAATTGGAATTGCAGAAGCCGCATTCGCTGGCAATATCTGAAAGGCTTAAGTCTGTTTCGATAAGATACCATTCAGCATGATTGACGCGGATATTACGTAGGTATTCGGCGAATCCGATGTTGTTAAAAGCCTTGAATTTGCTGGAAAAATACGATGGATTAAGATTTAAATGGCTGGCAACATCTTTGAGTGTAATATCGTTCTTAAAATTTTCTGCAATATATTTGGCAGCAATGATCATGTTCTGATTAATTTTATTATCTGAATTGGTAATGAATTCTTTTATATCTTTAGTATTTCTGTCAAGACGGATGAGATTGATAATGAGATATTGGAAAAGCTGTCTTATACAGCAGTCTGAATAGCCATCAACAATATCATATTCCTTCTGGATTTCTCTGAACAGGAAATCAATTTTTTCGCGTTTTTCTTTTTCTATATATAAAATATGTCCCCAAAGATTGTGCTCAGCCCAGTTTTTACCGAGAGTCTGGCTGATGGTTTCTATATAGTCTTTAGAAAATTCTATATATGTTCTTTCAGGAACAAGCTCACCAATATATGATGTTCTGTGTACTGAGTTGGCAGGTATAAATATAATGTTTCCTTCGGAAAGAGTGAAAAGCCTGTTATCTATTGAAATAGTACAATTGCCATGCATCATGTAAAACAGTTCATAGTATGTGTGGCTGTGTGCAGAATGCATGGCATAGTGCAGCTTATGAAATGAATGGTCAATTCTGAATCTTGATATATTGTTAATGCCTGAATCCATATATTTAATATCCTTTATAATTACATTTATGCAATATTACTAAAAACCGACTTGATTTTTATTATCTTATTAACAAAATGTAGTATAATACTAAAAAACATGTAGTCAATAAGTAAAATGCAAAAATATAAGTTGCTAATAAAAAGCGTGTGAATTATATTATGTTTCAGTGATGCGCGGGAATGCGTCAATAAAAATTGGGAGGTTTTTATATATCATGAGACGAACAAGAAAATTGAAGAAAGCGGTTGGTGTGGTTACACAGAATTTCGGAGTTAGTAAGATTGTACATGCAGAAGAACAGGAACAAGCTAAGTCAAAGGTACTTGATACAATATGGAATAGTGTAGAGATAGGAGAGCATACTGGAAAAGGCTCGTATACATATGATTCTTCGGCTAAGACAGTTGTAGTAACAGGAGCGGGAACAAAGTTTGATAAGGATAAAGGAAACGATAATTTATCATATTCTTATTTTAATGCAAAAGGTGATGTCACTATTACTGCCAAAATGAAGGTCTCAGGAAGTGGAAATGCTCAGGCTGGTGTTCTTGTAAGAAATGACGCAAGTGAACCTGGCAGTCAGTCAGAGGCAATATATGCTGATTTTGGTAAAAACCAGATCAGATATGGTAGGCATGGCGGAAAGAATGGAGCAAATCCTTTAGGAAGTGCTAAAGCTGGTGATGAAGTGTATGTTAAAATTCAGATAGTTGGACAGGTTGTTAGTTATTATGTTTCAGCTACATCAGAATTTCCAGAAAAACCAACAAAATCAGAGACTCTTAGTGGTATAGATACAAAGACAGTAGGTTTTTTTGCAACAGAAGGAGCAACAGCAACATTTTCAGATGTAAAGATTACTTCTGAGTATAATCAGGATGATAATAAGGTTAAAAAGGTTGTGTTCGATTCTAATGTTGGAGAATTAAAGGCAACTAATACAACAAGCGCATCGTATTCTGGTAAATATATTGAAGGTAACAAATACGAAGAAGTTGCTGACGGTAATATATTAAAGATTACTCAGACACGCTCTAAAGATGATAAGGGTAATATAAGAGAAGACAAGCACATTGATTATCTATTATTCCCTGAGATTTCAGAAAATCTGACAATTACAGCTGATATAACAGTTAATTCTGTTGACAGTGGAACGGATAAGCAGGGAATCGCAATTGGTCAGTTCAGCACTAAAGAAAAACAAAAAACATCACTTGATGTAATACATTTCCAGAAAAATAAGGTATATCAGCATACATATGGTAACAGGGGTACAGGAAATTGTGGTGATCCGAAGACTAGTACATTAGCTGATGCTATTGGAGGAACATATACAGTTTCATATTCTAAGAAAGCAGATAATAAAGCTGAGGTTAAAATTGTTTCGGCATCAGGAGATGTATTGGTTGACACAGAAGCTAATGGGGCAACAATTGATCTTGCACAGGATGTTATTGATTCGGCTCTTCAGTCTGGAAAGTCTGTAAACTATGGATTTGCTTTTTCTGGAATATCAGTTGATTTAGCTAATGTTAAGCTTATTAATGAAGCTGGTGAAATAGTATATGATATGAATGATTATTATATTGCTGTCGGAGTAGCACCTGTTATTAACAATGCAACAGCAAAGGTTGCTGATGACAGAAACAGCATTTCTGTAAACTGGGATATTGCAACAGAAGGCACGGGAAATATTAAGTATCAGGTATATGTATCTAAGGATGGAGCTGATTATGTAAAAGCTGGAGATTCTAAGGTTAATTCATATACATATAGTGTAAAAGAGGATGGTTCATATAAGTTTAAAGTTGTTCCTGTGGGTGGAGATACAAAGGGAACAGCAATTGAAACTAATGCAGTCAGCTTAAAAACACCATTAGCTAAGACAATATTGTCAGCTAAAGGAACTGATAAGAGTATTGAACTTTCATGGACAGCAGTTGAAGGTGCAACAGAATATGATATTTACAAAGCATTTGGTTCAGATGGAAAAGCAGAGATTGTAAAAACAGTAGGAGATTTATCGTATACAGATTCTGATATAAAGGCTGAGGAACCGTATTATTATTATATTGTTGCAAAGAATGCTGATAATACAAGCAATCCATCAGAAACGCTACAGGTTCTTGCATCTAATGGACATACTGGTGAGTATGTATATGAAAATGAGGCTGCAAAGTTAGAAGTTGTTGCTAAGGATAATGATACTGTATTTGCGGATAAGGCATCTGTTGCAATGAAATCAGACAGAGCTGGAACTGTAAAAATGGTTGTTAACGGAAATGAGACAATAGCCAAGAAAGTAAATGCTGATGAAGCATTTATTCTTGAAGCATCATCATTAGTTAAAGGTAGAAATGATGTTGAGGTTCTTTTCAAAGATGAAACTGGAAAGACAACAAGGAAAATATTTAACTTTGTAAGTAATCCTGATTATAACATTGTGGTTGATTCAGCATTTACAGGTAAAGATGGGGATGTTGTAGAAGGATATGCAACATATAAGACTGTGCAGGCAGCAATTAATTCGGTATCTGAAGATAATGCAGAATCAAAGGTTATATTTATTAAGAATGGTAAATATAACGAGAGAGTAACAGTTATGGTACCTAATGTAAGCCTTCTTGGAGAAGATGCCCAGAAGACACATATTTATTATTCGGCAGCGGTTGCAGAAAAAACAGCAACAGGTATGTGGGATAGAAATGCTATGTATGTTGATTCTAAGGCAGATGGATTTACAGCGGAGAATCTTACAATAGAGAATTCATATAAGTATACTAATGGAAATGACCAGCAGGCAGATGCACTTTGTATAGTTGCTGATAATACAGCTTGTGTTAATGTAAGACTTGTTGGATATCAGGATACTCTTCTTACAGATTCAAGAGTAAAAGGTGCTGATGGCAACTATGAAGTTACAAGACAGTACTTCTCTAAGTGTTATATTACAGGTAATGTAGATTTCATTTATGGAGCTGGTACATCATATTTTGATGATTGCGATATTGTTGCAAGATATACAGAATATAAGGCTGATGGATGCTTTACAGCAGGCAGAACATATGCATCTACAGATTATGGATATGTATTTAATAATTGCAGATTCATTGCAGAGGACAAGGTTGCCGATGATTCATACAGAATGGCTCGTCCATGGGGAAAAGATGATTCAACAACATTTATTAATTGTTATCTTGGAAGAGCAATTATTGATTCAGGATATGGTGATATGAGTGGTAATTCATATAAGAATGCAAGATTTGCAGAATATGGTTCATACGGTCCAGGATATGTATTAGATAATGACAGACCACTTTTGTCATCTACACAGGCTTCAGTATATGCAATGAATAATGTATTGGGCGATTATGATGCTAGTGCCGTTGTTAACGCATTGTATAAGACAGATACTCCTTCTACACCAGATGAATCGAAACCAGTAGATCCAACACCGGATAGTCCAAAGCCATCTGCTCCGACATTGGATACTGATGTTTCTATTGATACAGGAAAAGATGTACCTTCTGTTGAAGTGAAAGAGTCTGTAAGTGATTTAATTGATAATATTTTATCTGATAATCAGAAGAAAGATGCAGAAGGAAAGGATGTTAAAATAGTTCTTTAAGTAAATAAGGATATAGGCGTAAATGAAGATGATAAGAAAGCTGCTGAAAAGAAACTTGCAGAACTGTCTTCTAGTAAGAAAGCAGGAATGTATCTGGATATAGACCTTAATGTTATGATTGGAAATGGAAATATTTCTGTTACAGAAACAAAGAAACCAATTGCGATTGAAGTGTCAGTTCCGGATGAATTAATTAATACAGATGCAAACAAGACAAGAAAATACAGTGTATTAAGAGTTCATAATGGTAATGTTGATGTACTTGATGCAACATATGATGAAAATACAAAGAAAATATTATTTAAATCAGATGTTTTCTCTACTTATGTATTAGTATATGAAGATACTGTTAAGAATCCAGTACCAGAGAATCCGACACCAGAGAATCCATCACCGGAAAATCCAACAACAGAGGTACCATCTATAGATGAGCCGGCAACAGAGACACCTGCTGGAACAGAAATTAAAGATGGCGATAAGTCAGTACAGACAGGAGACAAATCTCCAATTGCAGCGCTTGTTTCTCTTCTTGGATTATCAGGATTAGGAATTTTTGCTTCTACTAAGAAAAAAAGAGTTTAATTTAAAGCAATAAAAAACATATTAACCCAGAGCAGTCATTAAGTTAGTCAATGTCATGCTCTGGGTTTTTCTTGACATTTATAAGAGAAACAGATAATCTTTTGAAAGTACTTAAATGAGGTGCGAAAGAAAGGAAGATTATGAGTTTTTTAGTTGAGAAAATGGTTAATGACAGTGGGGTAACATATAGTCTTAAAGGAGCAGGCTACGCTGTACTTATAATTTTATGTGTTGCACTACTGATAATTGGCTGCGTTGCGAGAGACTGCAATAAGAAAAATAATGCGAAACATATTGCATTTTCAGCAATGGCAATTGCACTGGCTGTGGTAACTTCTATGATTAGGGTTATTAAACTTCCAATGGGTGGTTCTGTAACATTATTTAGTATGCTTTTTATTGTACTCGTAGGGTATTGGTATGGAATTAAGGCAGGATTAACAGCAGCTGTTGCATATGGGGTTTTACAGTTGATGCTTGATCCATATATTTTGAATATTCCACAGGTTATGCTTGATTATATATTAGGGTTTGGTGCACTTGGATTATCAGGAATATTCACTGGTTCAAAGCATGGGCTTGTTAAGGGATATATAGCTGGAGTTATAGGAAGATTTATATGCTCATTTCTGTCTGGATGGATATTCTTTGCCGTATACACTCCAGATTTTTTTAACAGTGCCGTGCTTTATTCAATAGTATATAATGCCTCTTATATTGGACTTGAAGCAGTGATAACACTTATGGTTATATCATTGCCAGCCGTTAATAAGGCACTTGTTTATGTTAAAAATAATTTTGTATAGAAAATAAAAAAGCTCATGGAGATTAATAAAATAATTCCCATGAGCTTTTTAGTCGGCGTGACAGGATTTGAACCTGCGGCCTCGTAGTCCCGAACCACGCGCTCTACCAAACTGAGCCACACGCCGATGCTTAAATGTGACTTATATATTATAGCGTATCTGCAGGGAAGTGCAAGCAAAAAAGTAAAATATATTTATACATTTAAAATGATTTGATATTTTGATTTAATAGATAATGCAAAAAGTTCAATACAGTAAGCTGCGCAGGCTGAAGCAGAAAAAAGATTATTGATAGATAATATCATTTACTGTGCAAGATTATAGTTGAAATTACAACTAAATTAGAATATCGTTTTAAACATATGGTTAGCAACTTCTAACAATATGCTTATTTTTGCTAAGGAGGATCGTATGTTTGATTCAATGGAAATAATAAGACTTCGAGTATTGCTTGCTTTCTATCAGATGGATGAAGAAAGCCGTAGTGTAATGAATATATCAAGAATGCTTGGGCAAGAACACTATGTTATCAGTCGGGTTATAAGCGGACTTGAAAAAGAAGGTCTTATAGAGAGGGAGACACCACGTAAACCGGTATTGACAGCTAAGGGAAAAGAAAAAGCAGAGAAGTATTCAAAAAGAATGGAGCTTACACTTAATCATCTTCTGTATGAAGGAGTAAGCATGGAAAATGCCCGTAATGATGCATACAACTGGGCATTGAATAACACTGATGAAACAATGGCTGTAATTGCAAATGCAGAGGAAAAATACAGGGTTAAATATGAACTTAGAGACAAGAAGAACTTCAGTGGCAAAGATCTTTGTAAGAAAATGAATGATGGTACATACAGATTTCCATTTATAATATATAAAGAGCAGATAGAAAAAAACCAGAATACCAATATATCAATGGCTAATGCAGGATTCGAGCATCCTTGTGAACTTGTAGTGAGAGATGGAGTCGGCATGATTCATATGAGAGCATTGACTATGAGTGCCAATTCAAGAAAAAGTGGAATGCTTATGCAGGGAAAAGTGCAGACAGTAAAATATAATTATAATAATGTATTTATAGATGCTGAAAAGAATGGTGATGCAATATGCTTTCCAGCAGAATGTCTTAACTTTCTTAACATAGGAAGCGGAGTTGACCAGATACTTCATGGAAGTGTCTGCCTGAAAATGAAATGCTCAGTTGGAGTTATTCACATGCCAGAATCAGTTGCAATATTCACAATACTGATATAGATTAATATCGTTTATTTATGCCCAAATGTAGAAGTAACGAGGCAGATTGGACTTCGAAGTAGCGGATAGGCACAAGGAAGTCCAAAAGGAGCAAGAAAACATGCCAGATTGGACGCTAAAGCAACAGTAAAGCACTAGCATACCAATATCAATTTCTAAATGAATACAAATAAAATAATTGACATACACAAACAAAAGTGATATTAATACATTAAAAGAATTGCACACGCAAATCTTTTATCTTAAGCAATGTATATGAATATACAATCTTTCAGCATATATTCAACGTGCATTGCCTATCAGGGCTGAATATTCATTCAGATTAATCCACAAGATACAATTAAATAAAGCAGGCTTGTATTAGATATCCGTAAATGCTAATATACTATACATAGAGACATAATAAATAGTATATGTGCATGGATATCAGCCTGCGAGCAAGAAAGAGGAGGATATCTATGACAGAGAAAAGAGACAATGTAGCAGTTAAATACAAGGATAATGTATTCTGCATGCTTTACAGGGAAAAGGAAAACTTGCTTGACCTGTATAATGCACTTAGAGGTTCCAATTACACCAATGTAGATGATCTGCAGGTTACAACATTAAACGGCGGTTCATATATGAAGTACAAGAATGATGCATCATTCGTATTGAATATGAGCCTGTATATGTTCGAACAGCAATCAAGAAAGAATGAAAATATGCCGTTGCGCTTCCTGCACTATCTGTCAGATGTGTATAGAGAAATGTTCAGTAATGATGTGCTTCACAGAAGAAGCATGATAAAGATTCCGGTTCCACATTTTGTTACATTTTACAATGGTTTGGAAAAATGGATTGAAGAAGAGGAAGAAATCAAACTCTCAGATATGTATGAGATACCGGTTGACAATCCGCAGCTGGAATTAAAAGTGCGAGTCATTAATATTAACAAAGATGTAGATATCCTTAGTAAATGTGAAACTCTTCGTGGTTATATGACATTTGTGAATAAAGCACGATGCAAAACTCAAGTCGAAAGGAAAGATGTTAAGCAGGCAGTGTTAGAGGCAATAGACGAATGTATGGAAGAGAATATACTTGTCGATTTCTTTGAGAAGCACAGGGAGGAGGTCGTAGAAGTGAGTATATATGATTATGATGAAGAGAAGGTAAGAAAGACGCTGGCGGAAGAAGCCCGCGAGGAGGGAATTGCAGAGGGAATCGAGAAAGGTGAAACATTAACCAAAATTATTCAGATTATCAAGAAGGTAAAAAAATCCCAATCACTCCCGACAATAGCATCTGAGCTGGAGGAAGAAGAAGCAGACATCAAGCCACTCTATGATGCGGTAGTAGCATCAGCACCGGATTACGACATAGAAGAAATCAAAGCAAAATTAAATATGTAAGATATAGAGCAATGCAGGCAGATAGATTCTTGCATTGCTCTTTTTTTATACAATAAAAATCGTGCAAATCTGCACCGATAGTGTTAAACCCAGTAAAATAGCATATTTGAGTTAGCTATTGCTAATTAAATGAGCGGGATAACAAAAAGTTCGTGCAGCAATGCACGAAAAAACAGCTTGAAGAGTAATTAATCAGATGATAAACTCACAATCGATACAAAGGTTAGTACTAACTAATAAATGTTAGCACTATATCAAATAAACAACATGCAAAAAGATGAAAAAGTTGTCAAAGTTCTGTGGGTAGAAACAGGTTTGATTAATTAAAGAAAGGTTTAAGAATCAATATGATGATTAATAAAAGGCTCATAGGTATTGTGAGCGAGAGTAAGAAGTATATAGCTGGAAATATTGTGGCACAGTGGTGCTCGCTGGCAGCTAATATTGTGATGATGTACGGCATAACAGCACTGTTTGCCGATGTGTATAATAAAACTTACAGCGCAGATACACTTATAAGAACTGCAATATTGGTTGTGGTTGCAGCAATTGTGCGAGGCATATGCACAATAGTGTCATCAAGAATGAGCTTTCTGGCATCTAAGACAGTCAAGAAAACTTTAAGAGAGAAGATATATGAAAAACTCTTGTCACTTGGAAGCGCTTACAGAGAAAATGTACAGACATCAGAAGTTGTACAGGTGGCGGTTGAAGGCTGCGACCAGCTTGAGACATACTTTGGTGCATATCTGCCACAGTTTTTCTATGCAATGCTTGCACCGCTGACACTTTTTGTTGTGCTTTTATTCGTAAATGTGCCATCAGCAATCGTGCTTCTTGTATGTGTACCGCTTATTCCTGTGTCAATTGCTGTTGTGCAGACATGGGCCAAGAAGCTTCTTTCCAAGTACTGGGGACAGTACACAGCACTTGGAGATACATTTTTAGAGAATCTCGAAGGACTTACAACCTTAAAGATATATAAGGTGGATGAGTACAAGAACAAGCAGATGAATGAAGAGTCAGAGAAGTTCCGTAAGATTACAATGAAGGTGCTTACAATGCAGCTTAATTCCATAAGTATTATGGATTTAATCGCATATGGCGGAGCAGCACTTGGTGTAATTATGGCGGCAACACAGCTTAGGGGAGGTCATGTAAGCGTTGCAGGCGCACTTCTTATAATTCTGCTGTCTGCGGATTTTTTTATTCCGATGAGACAGCTTGGTTCATTCTTTCATATTGCAATGAACGGAATGGCTGCAAGTGACAAGATATTCAGACTGCTTGACATAGAAGAGAACGACTCACAGGCAGGCAGGGCATTTCCTGCAGATGCTTCAATCGTATGCAAGGATTTAAGCTTTGCATATAAGGATAATCCGGAAAGAAAGGTTGTTAAATGTGCAGATATAACATTTGCAAAAGGAACACTTACAGCACTTGTTGGTGAAAGCGGCTGCGGAAAGTCAACAATATCAGCAATTCTTATGGGAAGAAATAAGGGTTACGAAGGAAATGTATTTGTCGGTGATACTGAGCTTTCGGATATAGACGAGAAAGAGATATTTAAGAATATTACATATATAAGCCATCAGAGCTTCCTTTTTAAAGGAACTGTAAGAGATAACCTTAAAATGGCAGGCGATGATATAACTGACAGCCATATGTGGGACGCTCTTTCTAAGGTTAATTTAAGTGATTTCCTAAAGGCTGAGGATGGACTTGATACTAAGCTTAATGAGGGTGCATCTAACTTCTCAGGTGGTCAGAGACAGCGACTTGCACTGGCGAGAGCGCTTCTGCATAACAGCCCTTACTATATATTTGATGAGGCGACATCTAATATTGATGTTGAGAGTGAAGATGTAATTATGAAACAGATAGAGAATCTGGCTGGTAGAAAAACAGTTATCCTCATATCTCACAGACTTGCAAATGTTGTAAATGCAGACAATATCTATGTAATGAACAGTGGTGTTGTTGCTGAGTCAGGAACTCATGAACAGCTTGTTAAGGCAGGCGGCGAATATGCCAAGCTCTGGAGCGCACAGATGAGTCTTGAAAGCTATGGATTAGGAGGTGTGCAGTAATGGATAAGAAGAAAAGAAGCGGATTCGCAGTAATGTGCGGACTTATCAGAATGGTAAAGCCGCTTGCCGGATTCATGACAATTGCTGTAATTATGGGAATAATCGGACACCTCATGGCAATATTCATAACAGTTTTCGGTGCTATGGCTGTGTTAAATGTACTTGGAATTAAGATACATTTTTCATTAGGAGTAATCTTTGCAAGTGTCCTTATATTTGCACTTGTAAGAGGCGTGCTTAGATATGCCGAGCAGGCATGTAACCATTTTATAGCATTTAAGCTGCTTGCGCTTATAAGAGATAAGGTATTCGCAGCATTAAGAAAGCTTTGCCCGGCAAAGTTAGAGGGCAGGGACAAGGGCGACCTTATATCAGTTATTACCTCAGATATTGAGCTTCTTGAAGTATTTTATGCACACACAATATCTCCGGTTATCATCGCATTTTTCGTAAGCCTTATTATGTGTGTGTTTCTTGCACATATCAATCCGGTGCTTGCGGTTGTTGCACTTGTGGCTTATGTGGCAGTAGGCGTGTGTGTGCCTGTATACATATCTAAGGCAAGTAAAGACACAGGGCTTAAATTCAGAACTAAATCAGGAGAATTAAGCAGCTTTGTATTAGACAGCTTAAGAGGACTTCCAGAGATTTTACAGTATAACTGCGGCATGGAAAGACTTGATGAGATGAATAAAAGAACTGACGGCTTATCAGAAGATGAAAGCAGGTTAAAGTTACTTACAGGAATTAACATGGCGGTTACTAATACTGTTATTCTTGTGGCAGACCTTGTCATGATAATTGTTTCATGCTCATTATATTCAGAAGGTGCAATCAGCTTTGCAGGAGTATTAGTATCTGTAGTTGCAATGATGAGTTCTTTCGGACCTGTTGTTGCGCTTGCTAATCTTGGAAGTACATTGCAGAACACATTTGCAGCAGGAAACAGAGTACTGGATATTCTTGATGAACAGCCGGTTACTAAGGATGTTACAGGCTGTGAGGAAGTTGAATTTAATGGCGCTGCTGCTGAAAATGTTACATTCTCATATGGAGAGGAAACTATACTTTCTGATGTATCGATTCCTGTTCCAAAGGGAAGCATTATCGGAATTTCAGGAAGAAGCGGAAGTGGTAAATCAACACTTCTTAAGCTTTTTATGAGATTCTGGAGTACGGATAAGGGGCTGGTAACGATTTCGGACAAATCAGTCGAGAAGATTAATACTGATAATCTGCGTTCTATGGAAAGCTTTGTAACACAGGATACACATCTGTTCAATGACACAATTAAGAATAATGTAAGAATTGCAAAGCTTGACGCGACAGACAAGGAGATAATTGAGGCGTGCAAAAAGGCTTCAGTGCACGATTTCATATCAAAGCTTCCTGATGGATACGACACTAATGTCGGTGAGCTTGGAGACATGTTATCAGGTGGAGAGAAGCAGAGAATCGGGCTTGCCAGAGCATTTTTACATGATGCGCCATTCGTGCTTCTTGATGAACCGACAAGTAATCTGGACAGTTTAAATGAGGCTATTATCCTTAAGTCTTTAAAGGAAGAAGGCAGTGGAAGAACTGTTGCGCTTGTATCACACAGACAGTCTACAATGCGTATTGCGGATAATGTGTACTGCGTTGAGAACGGCAGGGTAAGCTGATATGGATAACAAGATTGAATCAAAGAAAGAGAAGAAAAGATTGGAGAATACTTAATGAATATAAAGAAAGCATTTTTCATTGTACTGGGGTGCCTAAGTCTTGGACTTGGAGCGGTTGGGGCGGTACTGCCAATACTTCCGACAGTTCCATTCCTTATGCTTGCGGCATTCTGCTTTGCAAAAAGCTCAGAGAAGCTGCACAACTGGTTCGTAGCAACTAAGCTTTATAAGAAGAATCTTGAAAGCTTTGTACAGGGCAAAGGGATGACTATGAAAACCAAGATTAGAATAATGGTTACGGTTACAATTCTTATGAGCATCGGATTTATTATGATGCATGCTGTGCCGGTTGGAAGAATTATTCTTGGCTTTGTATGGCTTTTCCATGTGCTGTATTTTATATTTGGAATCAAGACACTTAAAGTCGAGACAGAATAGACTTGCAAAATGTATCTTAAAAGGGCAAAATATACTCATATTATTTCATTGATTAAAAGGTAAGAAAGAAGGATAGATATGGGACACGAACTTACTAAGAATGATATCAAAAAGATGGAAGAAGAGATTGAGTACAGGATACATGAGGTAAGAAAGGCTGCACTTGATGATGTAAAGGAGACAAGGGCTCAGGGAGATTTAAGTGAGAATTTCGAGTATCATGCAGCGAAAAGGTTTAAGAATAAGAACGAGAGCAGAATAAGATACCTGCAGAGAACTATTAAGAATGCGACTGTTATTGATGATTCATCAGCAGATGATGAGGTTGGTGTTAATAATACGGTTGAGGTATTGTATGAGGATGATGAAAGCACTGAGACTATTAAGATTGTTACTACAATCAGGGCTGATTCGTTAAGCGGAATGATCAGTATAGAGTCGCCTCTCGGCAAGGCTCTTCTTGGACATAAGAAGGGTGACAGGGTTCTTGTACAGGTTAATCCACAGGTTGAATATTATGTTGTTATCAAGGATATATCTAATACTGATGATTCTGATGATAATATAACAAGTTATTAATAAAATATAAAATATATATTATTGAATTGACATAATAGCGACATACTTATATAATCTTAGTATACATTTGTTTGCGTAAGATTATTATAAGGGGTGCCGCTTTTGCAGTTTAATGAAGCACAGATACAGGCTATACAACATAATAAAGGACCGTGTATGGTAATTGCCGGACCGGGGTCGGGAAAGACAACTGTTCTTACTCACAGGGTAAGATATCTTATTGACAGGTGTGGGGTCAATCCATCTGATATTCTTGTTATTACATTTACTAAGGCTGCTGCCGAACAGATGAAGCTTAAGTTTAAGGGGTTGTCAGAGGGCAGAAACTCTGCAGTAACATTTGGTACATTTCATGCAGTATTTTTTACAATACTTAAGGCTGCATATAATTATTCTGCACGCTGCATTATTAAGCCACAGGTACAGCATGAATTCGTGAAAGACCAGATGTGCAGACTTGAACTGGAGTATGATGATGAGAAGGAAGCTGTAGCAAGTGTTTTATCTGAGATAAGCCGTGTTAAGGGTGAAGCTGTTAATATAGATGAATATGAGAGCATGTCTGTTCCACAACAGAGTTTCAGAATAATATACATGGCTTATGATGATATGCTTGTAAAAAAGCATCTGATTGATTTTGATGACATGATAGGACTATGTCGTGACCTACTGATGCAGAGGGAAGATTACAGGAAGGCGTGGCAGAATAAGTATAAGTACATTCTGGTTGACGAGTTTCAGGATATCAATAAGGCTCAGTTTGATGTTGTGAGGATTCTTGCTGACGGATACAGGAATCTTTTCGTGGTGGGGGATGATGACCAGAGTATATATGGATTCAGAGGTTCTGCTCCACAGATAATGTTAGATTTCAATAAGTATTATAGTGATGCAGTAAGAATTGACATGTGTATTAATTACAGGTCAACGGGCAATATTGTGCTTGCTTCAAGGGCTGTAGCAGAGGAAAATGAGCAACGTTATTATAAAGATATAACGACCTACAATTCACAAGGAGATTCTGTGTCTATATATGAATTTAACAGCCTGAATGATGAGAAAGCATTTGTTACATCTGAGATAAGAAGACTTATTGACAGCGGAATAGCTGCTGATGACATTGCTGTGTTATCAAGAACTAATGTGATTGGGAATATGTATATGTCAAGGCTTGAAAGTGACGGGATTCCATGCTGTGATTATTCGGCAGTACAGGATGTATATGAGCACTGGATAAGTAAGGATATTCTGACATATATAAGGATTGCACTTGGAAGCAGGGAAAGAATGGACTTTCTGCGGATTATTAATAAACCAATCCGATATATAACCCGTTCATATATTACACAGCCGGCAGATATTAATGCATTGAAGAGAAGCTGTGAAAGAAATGAACAGATGAGTGAACAGGTGGAAAAGCTGGCATCTGATATTAACATGATAAGAAATATGTCTCCATTTGCGGCAGTTAATTATATAAGAAAGGGTATTGGTTACGATGAATATATAAGAAATTATATATATGAACATAAGGCTGATAAGGAAGAATTATATAATGTGCTTGATGAACTGGCACACAGGGCGTCGCGGTATATGAGCCTCTCACAATGGCTTGATGGTATTACAGAATACCTTAAGCAGTGTGATACTCAGCGTAGGAACAACACGGTGGAAGGTGTGCATATGCTTACAATGCATGGCTCTAAAGGGCTTGAATATAAGATCGTGATGGTGATGGATGTATGTGAGGGGATAATACCGTATAATAAGGCAGTTCTTGATGAGCAGATAGAAGAGGAAAGAAGACTTTTTTATGTTGCAATGACAAGGGCAAAAGAAAAGTTGTATCTTCTGTACCCCAAGCAGAGGTACAATAAAGATACAACCCGTTCACGCTTTTTAGAAGAGATTCTTACTGCTCGTTATCCTCTTCTTCGTACAGATCTTCATACTCCATAGCATCTAATTCTTCATCGAATGCTTCAGATACAAGCTCGTATTCATCATCAGATTCAATATTCTCAAGTACAGGTTCGTTGTCACCTTCAACCTTGTATCTGTAGAGATATACCTCATCGTTGTCTGCAGCTTCTCCCTCAAGTGGAAGAAGAGCAATATAGTCGTTATCTCCAGCAGGGAATATGCGTATTATTGCACATTCACATTCTGTGTTATCGTCAAGCATCAGAGTTACTGTGTTATATTCCTGATTATTATTCTCCATAATGTCTCCGTTCTGCCAGTAATGGCTTTAGTATTTTCTCTACTCTAACAAAAATTGTGTATAAAAGCAATGAAAATAAAGAAAAAAGACTTGCTATTTTATTATGTAAGGTGTATATTATGCATAAGTTAATAATTTAAGTCAAAGGGGACGATTTTAGCAGCAACGCTAGGATTGTCTCCTTTTTTGGTTAAATTAATAGCATTAAACAATGAATATTATAATCTGGAGGTTAACACCATGGATAAAATCGATAAGAAGATAATTACATTATTACAGCAGAATGCAAGGATGCCTTTAAAGGCTCTTGCTGAAAATGTTTTCCTTTCATCACCTGCGGTTTCAGCAAGAATTGAAAGACTTGAGAAGGAAGAAATTATTGAAGGTTATGAAGTTAAGATTAATCAGTTAAAGCTGGGATATCATATTACTGCGTTTATTAATCTTGAAGTTGCTCCTGTACAGAAACCGGATTTCTATCCATTTATCAAATCATGCCCTAATGTTGTTGAATGCAACTGTGTAACAGGTAATTATTCAATGCTATTAAAGGTTATGTTCCCAAGTACCATGGAACTTGATACATTTATCGGCCAGCTTCAGAAGTTCGGAAGAACAAGTACACAGATTGTGTTCTCAACACCTGTTGCTCCAAGAGGTATTGATGTTAATCAGGAGATGCCTACAGATAATTAAATTCATCAAAAGTTCATAATTATTTAACCTATTAACACTGTCAGACACTTGCTGTTCTGGCAGTGTTTTTGTTATAATTATTTGAGTTTAAATTTCGTGTTACGAGGAGGTATTATGAGTAAGACTTCAGATATATTAGATAATGTAAGTAAGGTGATTGTGGGAAAGAGAAATGTTTCGGAACTGGTTCTGACAAGTATTATTGCCGGTGGACATGTTCTTCTTGAAGATGTTCCGGGAACAGGAAAGACTATGATGGCGAAATCATTTGCCAAAAGTATAGATGGTGAATTTTCAAGAATTCAGTTTACACCAGATCTTTTGCCGTCTGATATAACAGGCGTACATGTGTATAACCAGAAAGAGGGGGAGTTCGTATTCAGAAGAGGTCCTGTATTTGCTAATGTTATTCTTGCTGATGAGATTAACAGAGCAACACCGAGAACTCAGTCGGCACTTCTTGAGTGTATGGAAGAACATCAGGTTACTGTTGATGGAGAATATTCTAAACTGGCAGAACCTTTTATAGTAATTGCAACGCAGAATCCAATTGAAACAGCAGGAACATATCAGCTTCCAGAGGCACAGCTTGACAGATTCCTTATGAAGATTAATATGGGCTACCCGGAAAAAGATGATGAGGTACTCATTCTTAACAGATTCCTTACATCTAATCCGGAAATAACTCTTGAAAAAGTGGCAACATGTGAGGATATTATAGCAATGAAGGAAGATGCTAAGAATGTATACATTCATCCGGTGCTTATTGAGTATATTGTTGAACTTGCAAGAATGACAAGAAATGAAGAAAATGTATTAACAGGTGTCAGTCCAAGAGGAACACTTGGCATGCTGAATGCTGCAAGAGCATATGCGTATGTCGCAGGCAGAGATTATGTTGTGCCAGAGGATATTAAGATTTTGGCACCATATGTATGGGCACACAGACTTGTTTTACAGGCTGGTTTTATGAACAGAGATAATAAAGAACAGATCATAGGCAATGTTGTCTCGAAAACAGCAGTTCCTACTGAAGATTGGAATAGATAATGAATGTTTTGTTAATGCTTTTAGGTGTACTGATTGTGTACCTTGCTGTAAAGCTTGTGTACAGATATAACTGGAATAAAAATCTTACAGTGAGTCTTGAATTTGATAAAAAGCATGTGGTTAAGGATGATATTGTTAATATTACGGAAGTTGTTACTAATGCCAAGAGACTGCCACTTCCTTGCATTAATCTTAAATTTCAGGCTGCAAGAGAATTGCTTTTTACAGGTGCAGATACTAATTCAAGCGTATCGGATAAGACTTACCGTAATGATGTGTTTTCTCTTCTTTCTAATCAGAGAATTACAAGAAAGGTTCCTGTCAGGTGCACAAGAAGGGGCGTTTACCGCATTTCAGGTCTTGAGATTGTATTCTCTGGCTTGTTTATGAATGAAATTAATGTTCTAAAGGCTGGTAATAACTGTGAAATAACAGTATATCCAAAACCGGCAGACCCGACAGTGTTAAAATCAGTGAACAGCAGGATTACAGGAGAAGCAGAACGGAAAAAATATATGCTGGAAGATCCATTTGTATTCAGGGGGATAAGAGATTATACCAGTAATGACAGCCTTAAGAATGTCAACTGGAAAGCAACGGCAAGAACCGGCAATCTTATGGTTAATGAATATGATGAGTCTGTCAGCAGAAATGTATGCATTCTGCTAAATCTCGAAGAAGACGGAGTATTGAGGTATGATGCAGTTGACGAACAGGCTATAAGTATTGCAGCAGGAATATCACAGATGCTAATTGCATGTGGAATAAATGTTTCAATGCTCAGCAATGGATGTGATGTTGATACAAAGAGTCCGGTTGTAATAAATAATGGTTCTGGAACAGGACATCTCAATAATATTAATACTGAACTTGCAAGAATTGATACAGGAATTGCTATGGAAGAATACTCTGCTATGCTTGAAAAAATTCTTGAGCCGGATAATATGAGAATAGAAAGTGAATATGTATATGTTTTAATCTCTGCAAGCAGAAGAAAGAAATTGCAGAGTGTTATTAATAAAATCAGCAGGATTCAGGCAGATATGGTATGGATTGTACCACATTTTCCAGGAGATGATTATGGACTGGAATTATGTGATTTTGAGCCGGTTGGATGGGAAGTTAAGTAAGGAGAAGCAATATGAGTGAGTCTGTTGCGCGTTCAGGAAATAAAACATTATATGCGGCGCGGTCAGTTGTGGAATTACTTAGTCAGTGTGTTGTTTTTATGGCATTTGCTGCAATGATAATTCTAGGGGTTGTTAAAAAGTCTGATGAATATATTTTATATGCCACACTGGTTACTATTCCTGTAGTTATTACATTTTTTGTAAGAAGATATATAAAGTCGTTGTTTCTTTTTGCAACGATTCATATAGTACTTATTGCAGCAGCAATTATGCTTGGAAGAACAGATGCTGAAAGTACGGCATATTTTGTAAGTGCGTTTGTTGTATGTGTACGATCTGTAAGTGTAAGGATTGCTAATGTAAGAAAAACTGAATATATGAAGGAGTCGCGGTTCAGCACTAAAACAGAAGATGTTAATGATGATGAAAAGAAAGCGGTAATGCAGACTACAGAGAGAATGTCAGTGGTGTATTGCATTGTTATGATTGTTGGAAGTACACTTGGCGGACAGAATGGCAGTACAAAACTTGTAAGTTTTGAATCATTGATGTTTGCCCTTTTTATAATTCTTTGCCTTATAGGGAATCAGCTTAAAGGAGTTAATGATTTATTTATAAGTAATACAGGTAAATCTGAATTTCCAGCAAGAAGAATAACTGGTATTAATATGGTGACTGCGGCTGTTATAGCTGTACTAATGATAATGGGAATGCTTCTGTTCTACAGAGGAGATGGTGGTAATATATTTGCACTGATGGGAAGTATCTTAGGTGTAGTATTCAGACCGCTTCTTAAATTGCTGCTTATGCTTATGAAGGAAAATGACGAAGCTCTGCCTCAGCAGCCAACTCAACCAATCAATAAGGATGATTCTTTGTATGACGAAACAGAGATAAAAGATTATGCGGATAATCCTGTTATGCAGGCAGTTTTCGTTGCTTTCACAGTTGTTATTATTACAGGGTTATTGATTGCTGTTATATATGTTGTTGTAAGATATGCGAGAAAGTTCAAGGAATCAAGGGATGATAATGGAGATGAGGTTGAATTCATAGGAACAGGCAGGCATGAAAGAAAAATCAGAAGGTCTACGCATGCTGTGGAGAAAAACAATCTTGCAGTTAATATGCAATATAGAAAAGCATTTAAAAAGGCAGCGATGCCGGATAAGAGAAAAAGAAAAGAAAAGATGGCTGCAAACAGTTTGGTTTATATGCAGCCTGAGGATATCACAAGAAATAATATTACTTCAAATGCTGTGACTGCTGAAAGAATTACAAGAAGTTATGAAAAAGCCAGATATTCTGATAAGAATATTTCCAAAGAAGAACTTGAATTTATGCTTGACTTTGTAAAAAATGACAAGTATAATAAGCATACATAATAAGTAAATGCTGTGAAGAGGACTATTAGATAGGAACCAGAGTCAGAGAACTGCCGGATGGTGCGAGGCAGTCGAAGGAACTTATTGAACTCGCCTTGGAGCTGCTACCTGAAATCATCATGAGAAGTAGGAGTAGCCGGAAGCCAACCGTTATAGTGGACAGAATATAATATAACACATTTGTTATACGTATTCAGTGAGTGCATAGCATAGCTATGAAGAAGAGTGGTAACGCGTGAGATTATGTCTTTCGTCTCTTTGGGTAGAATTACCCATGGACGAAAGATTTTTTTATGCTTATCTTTGAGAAAGCTTTTACTTATTAACCATATATATTTTTTCAGGAGGTTTTAGGAATGTTTGATTACAGACAGTATGAAAGAGGCTATTTTATGCCACCGGTTAAGTGCAATGACTGGGTTAACAAGGAGTATGTTGATAAGGCACCAATCTGGTGTTCGGTTGATTTAAGAGATGGTAACCAGGCTCTTGTTGAACCTATGAGCCTTGATGAAAAGCTGGAATTCTTCCAGATGTTAGTTGAAGTCGGATTTAAGGAAATTGAGATAGGTTTCCCTGCAGCTTCTGAGACAGAATATGAATTCTGCCGTACACTTATTGAGAAGAATATGATTCCTGATGATGTTACAATACAGGTACTTACACAGGCAAGACCACATATTATTAAGAAGACATTTGAAGCTGTAAAGGGTGCTCCAAGAGCAATCGTTCATGTATATAATTCTACTTCGTTAGCTCAGAGAGAGCAGGTGTTTAAGAAGTCTAAAGAAGAGGTTAAACAGATTGCTATTGAAGGTGCTAAGTTATTAAAGGAGCTTGCAGAAGCTGATGGTGGAAACTTCCTTTTTGAATACAGTCCGGAGAGCTTTACAGGAACTGAGCCGGAGTATGCGCTTGAAGTGTGCAACGCTGTTGTTGATATCTGGCAGCCAACACCTGATAAGAAATGTATCATCAATCTTCCGGCTACAGTTGAGATGTCACTTCCGCATGTATTTGCAAGTCAGATTGAATATATGTCTAAGTACATGCACAACAGAGAAAATGTTATTATTTCTCTTCATCCACATAATGACCGTTCGACAGGTGTTGCTGATGCAGAGTTAGGACTTCTTGCAGGAGCAGACAGAATTGAGGGAACACTTTTTGGTAATGGTGAGAGAACAGGTAATGTAGATATTATTACACTTGCTATGAATATGTATATGCAGGGTGTTAATCCTGAGCTTGATCTTTCTGATATGCCACATCTTGCAGAAGTGTTTGAAAGACTCACACAGATGAAGATTGATGACCGTCATCCATGGTGTGGTAAGCTTGTTTTTGCAGCTTTCTCAGGTTCACATCAGGATGCTATATCTAAGGGAATGCATTACAGAATTGAAAAAGATCCTAATAAATGGACAGTTCCATATCTTCCAATTAATCCAGAAGATGTCGGACGAACATATGATTCAGATGTTATCAGAATTAACAGCCAGTCAGGCAAGGGCGGTGTAGCATATGTCCTTGAGCATAATTATGGAATGATAGTTCCTAAGGCTATGAGAGAAGATTTAGGATATGCAGTTAAGGATGTTTCTGATGTACATCATAAGGAACTCTCACCAGATGAAGTTCTTGAAATTTTCGAGAAGAGATATAAAAAGTACACACCGGTATTTAAGATTACGGAAGTACATTTTAAGCAGATTAACGGTATCCAGACTGTTGTGACTATTGATGAAAACGGAAAGAAGAGCAATGTTGAGAACGGTGGTAATGGCCGTCTTGATGCAGTAAGCAATGCTCTTTCAGAACATTTTGGAAAGCCTTGTGATATTTTCTGTTATGAAGAACATTCATTAAAGAAGGGATCTGATTCAAGTGCTATTGCGTATGTTGGTATTACAGGAGAAGATGGTAAGAATTACTTTGGTATTGGTATTGATCACGATATTATCAGAGCTTCTATTGATGCATTAGAGTCAGCAATGAACAGAAGTATTGAGGCATAATTTATTGTTTAATTAAATGATTTGTAATATAACTCATGTCCTGGACATATACTAGAATGATAGTGGCCCGGGGCATGAGTTATTTTATTTATGTAAAGTTAACCCCACAAAAAGGGGGATGCAGTACTTTGGTACTAATGATATTATACGCTCGGAGGGGAAAGAAATATAGTTAAGGGGAAACTATTGGTTCAGAAATTTTGGAGGGATAGTAATGCTTTTTAGAAAACGATTAAATGGTTTGAGTGCAAAGGTTAAGAAGGCAGCAGTTGGTGTTCTTACAGTTGCAGTGGTTGCAGGTTCTGTGATTACAGGTACATCCATAAGAGCTGGTGCATATTCGAAAACACAGGATATTCTTAATGAATTGCTTGGAACAGCAAAGCCATATGGTGTAGTTGCAGAAGAGTTTAAGAATGCTAATCACAATCAGACATGTTTCGCTACTAACAAGCTTGTAATAACAGATCAGTGGATGAGTGCATGGCTTGACATGAGTGTTGGAACAACATATATCAGGAGCTTCGATAATTCAGGTTCATCAGAAGTTAATGTGGATAGGAATGCATTTAATAATCTTGTACTTGGAACTGATTATGATTATGAACCTAGAGAGAATAAATATTATATTAAGGATGCTGACGGAAAAAGAACAGGTGCTGTTATTAATGTAACTAACTGTAAGGATACAATCAATGTTTATTATGCAGAGGACTATATGGATGTAACTGCAGCACTTGATAATGTATATGATAATTTCAAGGTATATGCAGATACGCCGGATTCTGAGGCTGATATAGTTATTAGTGCATATGATGAGAGAAAGATTGATCTTTCTTCATTTAAGAATAAGCAGATTGTAGTGGTAAATATGTATGCTAATAATTATATTGACTGGCAGGGAAAAGAGGTTTCATCTTATTATGGAGAAGGACAGCTCAATATAACAAATAAAGCACAAGGACAGTTTGTTATTATCAATCTGCTTGGCGGTGATGGTGATGCAGATATTAAAAGATTCAGTATTAATGGTAAGAATACAGGTGGATTAACGGATATTGATATATCAGATACTGTTATATTTAATGCTGTTAATGTAACGGGGCATATTAATATAGGTGAGGTATGTGGTATAGTTGTTGCACCAAAAGCAGATGTTACTTTAACATCTACATGTAACGGAAGAGTAATTTCTAATTCATTTGTTAATGTTAATGGACAAATGCATTTTATATCGGACAATCAGCAGCAGGAGACAACACAGAAGGAAACAACTTCTGCAGCAGAGTCTTCATCAGAGACAACACAGGCTGATGAGACAACAGCTGCACAGGAGACAACAAAGGCTGATGAGACAACAGCTGCACAGGAAACAACACAGGCTGATGAGACAACAGCTGCACAGGAAACAACAAAGTCAGATAAGACAACAACTGCACAGGAGACAACAAAGTCAAATAAGACAACAGCTGCACAGGAAACAACAAAGTCGAATGAGACAACAACTGCACAGGAAACAACAAAGTCGAATAAGACAACGATTGATGCAGGTAAGGAAACTAAGCCAACAAAGCCAAATGAAACAACAGCTGTTAATGAGACAACAAAGTCAAATGAAACAACAAAGTTAAATGAAACAACAGTTGATTTTAATAAACAGACAAAAGAACATACAACTTCATCAGCACAGGTTATAAAGAAGACAGGTGAAGTTGCAGGAGATGAGGAATTGGTTACAGAAAAAGAGAATGAGACTGTTGATGGCTCAAGAGTCAGAAAAACAGGTGAAGTTGCGGCTGATGAAGAGGTCATAAAGACTGGTGATAATAATCATGTATGGGTATATATCGTGATTCTTGTGGCAGCAGCTGTTATCTCTGGAACTGTTATTGTGATAAGCAAAAAGAACGATAAAAGATAATAAATGTTAATGATATCAGAGGGGCACAGCAGTAATGTTGTGCCTTTTTTGTTGAAGTGGTATTGAAGCACGCTGTTTTTTTATGTTATAATGCAATATGTATGAGTCGAAATAGGCTCTGAACACAAAATACAGTGAAGAACAAGGAGATGGAAGTTTTATGAAACGTTTGATACTTGCATCGGGTTCACCAAGACGAAGAGAATTAATGAGTCAGGTAGGACTTGATTTTACTGTTGTTACAAGTGATGCAGATGAGAATATTAAAGAGATGGAGCCTGAAGATTATGTAAGAGAGTTATCTGCTATTAAGGCACAGTCTGTATTAGAGCAATATGCTGATAAAGAGGATTCTGTAATCGTCATAGGTGCAGATACTATTGTTTACCATAAGGGAGAGATTCTTACCAAGCCGGAGGATGAAGAGGATGCATTCAGAATACTTAAGTCTTTAGAGGGTGAGATTCATCAGGTGTATACAGGAGTAACTATATGCAGTGCGCACAAGAATGTAAGCTTTTACGAAAAAACTGATGTATGGGTATATGATATGACGGATGATGAAATCGGGGATTACATAAATACAGGAGAGCCTATGGACAAGGCTGGTGCATATGGTATTCAGGGAAAATTTGCAGCATACATTAAGGGTATTGAAGGTGACTATAATAATGTTGTCGGTCTGCCTGTAGCAAGACTTGTACATGAGCTTAAAGTATTTTAAGGAGAAAATATATGGTTAAATTCGTAGCAAGTGACCTTGATGGGACATTGCTTCTAAATGGAGCGCAGAGTGTTGATGAATCTGCGGTACAGTATATTAATAAGCTTGTTGATAATGGAGTTATATTTGCACCGGCTAGTGGCAGGCAGATAACGAGTCTTAAGAGACTTTTTGGAGTTGTCAGTGATAGGCTTGCATATATTGCGGAGAATGGTGCTCTTGTAGAATACAGGGGAAAAACTATTGGTAAGACTCCAATGGAGCGGAAACTTGCATTAGAGATAATTGAGGATGTAATTGAACAGCCAAATTGTGAGGTGCTTGTATCAGGAGAACATACGGCATATATTAAACCTAAGTCAGAAGAATATTATTACAGAATGACCAAGGTGGTCAATTACCATACTACATTAGTCGATAAGTTTACAGACATTGACGAGGATATATTAAAGATAGCTGTATGTGATATGACAGGAATTAAGAACTCTAAAGAGCATTTTATTAACAAATGGAGTGATAAGGCTTCAGTACTTGTATCGGGAGAACTTTACTTAGACCTTATGGACACTAATGTTAATAAAGGAAGAGGAATTGAGCAGGTTCAGCAGTATTTTGGACTAAAACCTGAAGAATGTATGGCATTTGGTGATAACTATAATGATATTGCAATGCTTGACAATGTGTATTACTCATATGTTATGGAGAAAGCTGTAGATGATGTTAAGAAACATGGGCGTTTCATAACAGGATGGGTAGAAGGAACATTAAGAGAACAATTTAAGGAGATAAGATAAGGAGACTTAAGTTATGGATAAGCATATTGATGAATGCGCAAAGGTATTTTTAAGAGACCAGAAACAGCTTTTTGATGAGCCTGTTGCATATGATTTAGACGAAGCAAAGGAATTCTTAGAGGATTGCATGGCAGTATACTGCAAGGATATTAAAGAGTTAAGAGAAGTTATGGATGATGAAGGAATGGATGTATCTGAATTAAGTAATGATGAGCTTCTTGAGCAGTTAGAAGTATTCAAACTTGATAATGGCGGATATTTCTTTGTGGAAGGATAATACATATGCGTATTACGGTTGTATGTGTAGGTAAGATTAAAGAAAAATTTTATACCCAGGCGGTAGATGAGTATTCCAAGAGACTTTCAAGATATTGTAAGCTCGATATTGTAGAGCTGCCTGATGAGAAAACACCGGATAATGCAAGTGATGTTGTCAACGAGCAGATTAAGAACAAGGAAGGGGAGAGAATCCTTTCTGCCATTAAAGATGATGCTTATGTATGCGCACTTGCAATAGAAGGAAAAATGCTTGATTCTGTTGAACTATCAGAAAAGATTGACAGACTTGGAATAGACGGAACAAGCAACATAACATTTGTAATAGGAGGCTCTTTGGGACTGGCAGATGCAGTCCTAAAAAGGGCAGATTATAAGCTGAGTTTTTCAAAAATGACATTTCCACATCAGCTTATGAGAGTTATTCTTTTGGAACAGATATACAGGGCTTACAGGATTATGAAGAATGAGCCATATCACAAGTAGTTAAAGAGGATGGATTATGAAAAGAAGAAAGAAAACAATTGTAATTATAGCAGTATTTCTTGTAGTTGCGCTTCTTATAACAGGATATATCAGGTTTTTTAATGGAAAACCAGTATATTTTACTATGGGAATGAAGGATGACGAGCTTATAAAAACTACAGGTCAGAAAGTGACATATACATGTGAAGCAGAAATACTTATGTCAGATGTAAAAAAAGAATATGAGGAAATGTTTGGCAGCAGTATCTGGAAAGAAAATGTTGGTGATGCAGATTTCGAAAGTTATATAAAAGATCAGATAAAGAGTAAGCTTATGCGTGTCAAGGCAATGAATGCAAAGGCAAAAGAAAAGGGAGTAGTCCTTGGAAGAGATGAGAAGGATTCAGTTAGCAAGGCTGTTGATGCATATTATAATGGTCTTTCTGAAACGCAGATTAGTAATACTGGGATTACTAAGAAAAAACTTAGTGATATGTTCACAGAATTTGCAATTGCAAAAAAATTATATTCAGATATAACTTCTGAAATGGATATAGAAGTAAGTGCTGATGAAGCAAGAGTTATTGATATCCAATATATTGTTTCAGATTCTGAGGAAGAGATTAATAAAGCATATAATCTTGTTAATTCAGGAAGTTCATTTTTTGCAGTTGCAAAAGAATGTAATGCAGATGGCGAATATGAGTATGAGTTAAAGCGTGGTGAAATGGACAGCACATTTGAAAAAGCAGCTTTTGATTTAGCAACAGGTGAAATGAGTAAGGTTGTTAAAGCAGAGGGCAGATATTATATTATCAGATGTACATCAGATAATGATAAAGCTAAGACAGAGGTTAATAAGACGGCTATTCTTGAAAAAAGAAAGTTAGAGAAGTTTAATGCTGATTTCGAAAAATATGAAGCTGGTCTTTATATGGAATTTAATAACAATGCGTGGAAAAAATTAAGTATCAGAGATGGTTACACATTAGATAGCTGCTTTGAAGATATTTTTAACACATATTTTGGAAAGTAAGAGGAGCGTAATTAATAATGGCAGCTAATAAATATGATGCTAACAGTATATCAATACTGGAAGGTCTTGAAGCGGTAAGAATGAGACCGGGTATGTATATTGGAAGTGTTGGAACTAAGGGACTTAATCATCTTATATATGAGATTGCGGATAATTCAGTGGATGAACATCTTGCGGGTTTTTGTACACAGATAAATGTAACTCTTAATGATGATGGAACAGCAACTATCAAGGATAATGGACGAGGTATTCCTATCGGAATCCATCCTAAAGCCGGAATACCTGCGGTTGAGGTTGTATTTACAGTACTTCATGCAGGCGGCAAGTTCGGAGATGGCGGATATAAGATATCAGGAGGACTTCACGGCGTTGGTGCATCTGTAGTTAATGCACTTTCTGTATGGCTTGAGGTTGAGATAAGAGTTGATGGTGGTGTGTACAAGCAAAGATACGAGCGTGGAAAGGCAACAGCGCCGCTTGAAAAGATTGGTACATGCAGAAAAAATGATACTGGTACAACTGTTACATTTCTTCCTGATGGAGAAATATTTGAAAAGACAAGATTCAAAGCAGACTCGATAAAGAGCAGGCTTCATGAGACTGCATATCTTAATCCGGGGCTTACAATTGAGTTTGAAGATAAGAGAAAGGGCAGCGAGGATAAGGAAACTTTCCATGAGCCTGACGGACTTAAGGCATATATCAAAGAACTTAACAATGGCAAAGAGACAGTATGCGATATCGTCTACTTTAAGAAGAAGCAGGAAGATATTGAGGTTGAAGTAGCATTTCAGTTTGTTAATGAATTTGAGGAAAATATTCTTGGCTTCTGTAATAACATATACACTCAGGAGGGTGGAACGCATATTACAGGTTTTAAGACTAAGTTTACAATGATTATTAACCAGTATGCGAGAGAGCTTGGCATCTTAAAGGATAAGGATGCGAACTTTACTGGTCTTGATGTAAGAAATGGTATGACTGCAGTTGTTGCAGTTAAGCATCCTGCGCCAAGATTTGAGGGACAGACCAAGACAAAGCTTGATAATCCGGATGCCGGTACAGTTGTTGCAAATGTAACAGGTGACGAGGTACAGCTTTATTTCGACAGACATTTGGACGATCTTAACGCTGTAATTGCATGCGCTGAAAAATCTGCGAAGATAAGAAAAGCAGAAGAAAAGGCCAAGACAAATATGCTTACAAAGCAGAAGTTCTCTATAGACAGCAACGGAAAGCTTGCTAATTGTGAGAGTAAGAATCCGGAGGAATGTGAGGTATTCATTGTAGAGGGAGATTCAGCCGGAGGTTCAGCAAAGACTGCAAGAAACAGAAGAACGCAGGCAATTCTTCCAATCAGAGGTAAGATTCTTAATGTTGAGAAGGCAAGTATTGATAAGGTACTTGCCAATGCCGAGATTAAGACAATGATTAATTCATTCAACTGTGGATTCTTAGAGGGCTACGGCAATGACTTTGATATCAGCAGATTAAGATATAATAAGATTATTATCATGACTGATGCCGATGTGGATGGAGCACATATTGATACACTGCTTCTTACATTTTTCTACAGATTCATGCCTGAGCTTATTAATCAGGGACATGTATATATTGCTACACCTCCTCTTTACAAGGTTGTTCCTAAGAAGGGCGAGGGTGAATATCTATATGATGACAAGGCACTTGAGGATTACAGAAAGAAGCATACGTCAGGAACATTTACACTTCAGAGATACAAAGGACTTGGAGAGATGGATCCTGACCAGCTATGGGAGACAACTCTTAATCCTGAAACAAGAATTTTAAAGCAGGTTGAGATTGAGGACGCAAGGCTTGCAACTGAGGTTACAGCAATGCTTATGGGTACAGATGTACCACCTAGAAGAGAATTTATATATACGCATGCTAATGAAGCTGAGATTGATGCGTAAAAGCTAAAGGAGTAGAAAATGGCTGAGAAGATTATAAGGACTGAGTATTCTGAGGTTATGCAGAAGTCCTATATAGATTATTCCATGAGCGTTATTACAGCAAGAGCACTTCCTGATGTAAGGGACGGTTTAAAGCCGGTACAGAGAAGGGTGCTGTATGCCATGGACCAGTTGGGGCTTAATTACGACAAGCCTCACAGAAAGTCTGCACGTATCGTTGGTGATACAATGGGTAAATACCATCCACATGGTGACAGTTCAATATATGAGACACTCGTTGTACTTTCACAGGATTTTAAGAAGGGTATGGCGCTTGTTGACGGACACGGAAACTTTGGCTCTATCGAAGGTGACGGAGCTGCCGCCATGCGATATACAGAAGCTAAGTTAAAGAAGTTCACACAGGATGTATATCTTGCTGACCTTGATAAAAATGTTGTGGATTTCGTGCCTAACTTTGATGAGACAGAAAAAGAGCCTGAGGTTCTTCCTGTAAGAGTACCTAATCTGCTTGTAAATGGTGCAGATGGTATTGCGGTTGGTATGACAACTAATATCCCTCCACACAATCTTTCAGAGGTTGTTGATGCAGTATGTGCATATATGGATAATGAGGATATCACAACAGACGAGCTTATGCAGCTCTGCCCTGGACCGGATTTTCCTACAGGCGGAATTGTGATTAATAAAAGCGAGCTTGGTGCAATATATGAGACTGGAACAGGTAAGATTAAGTTAAGAGGCAAGGTCGTATTCGAGCCTGCCAAGAACCGTTCTGAGAAGGACAAGCTTGTTATTACAGAGATTCCATATACAATGATTGGTGCTAACATAGGTAAATTTATATCTGATGTTGTAAGCCTTATAGAAACTAAGAAAACTACCGATATTGTTGACATTTCCAATGAATCTTCTAAGGAAGGAATAAGAATTGTCCTTGAACTTAAGAAGAACGCTGATGTCAAGAATCTTGAAAATCTTCTTTACAAGAAGACCAAGTTGGAAGATACATTTGGCGTAAATATGCTGGCTATCGTTGATGGAAGACCTGAGACCTTAGGTATTAAGGATATAATAAAACACCACATTAATTTCCAGTATGAGCTTGCTACAAGAAAGTACACAACACTTCTTGAAAAGGAGAAGGCTAACAGGGAGATTAAGGAAGGTCTTATAAGAGCATGTGATATTATTGACCTTATTATCGAGATATTACGAGGCAGTGCTAATCTTAAGATGGCTAAGGACTGCCTTGTTAATGGTAATGTTGAGGGAATCAAGTTTAAGTCAGAGCAGTCAAAAAAGCAGGCTGCAGGTCTTGATTTCACAGAAAGACAGGCTGGCGCAATATTGGAAATGCGTCTGTACAAGCTCATTGGCCTTGAAATTCTTAATCTTCAGAAAGAATATGATGAATGTGTCAAGAAGATTGAGAAGTATGAAAAGATACTTGGCAGCAGAAAAGAGATGGCTAAGGTTATCAAGGCTGACCTTCTTAATATTAAAAAGGAATATGGTGTTGCAAGAAGAACTGTAATCGAAGATGGCGAAGCTGCTGTATTTGAGGAAAAGAAGATTCCTGAGATGGAAGTTATGTTCATCATGGACAGATTCGGATATGCAAGAACTATTGATATGGCTGCATTTGAGAGAAATAGAGAGGCTGTATTTAATGAGAATAAATATGTCATTCCGGTAATGAACACAGATAAAATCTGCATATTTACTGATACGGGAGAGCTGCACCAGTTAAAGATAAAGGATCTTCCGTTCACTAAGTTCAGAGATAAAGGCACTCCGATTGATAATCTGTGTAACTATGACAGTTCTAAGGAGATAATTGTGTACATTACTCCATTTGAACGACTTAAGAATCAGAAAATGCTTTTTGTTACAAGACAGGGAATGATGAAGCTTGTAGACAGCGAAGAATTCCAGGTTGCAAAGCGTACAGTTGCATGTACAAAATTAGCAGATGACGATAAACTTATCGGAATGTATTCAACAGACGCAAGAGTAGAGATTTATTCAAAGTTCTCACTTGATGGAGAAATCAAGGAAGAAGAGTTTGTTGAGAGTAACCAGAATGTAATTGTGCAGACAGAAAGTGGCGTATTCTTAAAGTTCCCATTAACAGACATTCCAATGAAGAAGAAGAGTGCTGTTGGCGTAAGAGGAATCAAGCTTTCAAAAGATGATTATATAGAAGATGTATTCCTGCTTACAGAAGGTGACGAGTTAACAATGGAATATAAGGGCAAGAGTATCAGCTTTGCCAAGATGAAGACGGCACACAGGGATACTAAGGGGACTAAGATAAGAGTATAGTTGTTTAACGGTTGGAGAGTCGAAGAAGTGCTTCACACCATCACAACTAAGGTAAGCGGTCCTAGTGGCTGTAAATGCAGCCATATACAGAGTTTATAACGGTGCTGGAAATCAAACGCGCTTCGCTTGAACGAGATTTCCTGCACCGAACTTTTGTATATGGCGGCATAACACCCACACGGATAGCTTACAATTTAGTTGTGATGGTGTGAAGCACTTCTTCGACATGACCACCCTTAAAAAAGTATATTTTTCTAAAATATAAATGGATAGTTAGTTAAATTGTTTTTGGGTTGGCGAGACTACATTTGAAAGAATAATTTGACCAGCGAGGTCACTTTGTTAGTTAGAATATGGTATGGGATTATCCATACCATTTTTTTATACTGGAGACATATGGCATGAATCAAAATCGGTAATTCGTGGTGGTAGTGTCTGTGAGTTAAGCGTTAGCGACAACGGCATGTAAGCTTACCGTGTGGGTGTTAATGCCGCTATATACAAAAGTTCGGTGCAGGAAATCTCGTTCAAGCGAAGCGCGTTTGATTTCCTGCACCGTTATAAACTCTGTATATGGCGGCATTTACAGCCACTAGGTCAGCTTACCTAAAGTTGGCACTAATGCTTGACTCACAGACTGTACAACCCCGAAATACTCTTAATTCTCCTTCATATATTCATCATAAATAGCAATAACCTTATTCATAACCTCTGGACCAGGAGCTCCAAGAGTAAGTCTCTTATCTACACAAGTCTGAAGGCTGATAGCCTCGTAGATATCTTCATCAAATACAGGGCTTACAGCCTTGTATTCGTCAAGTGAAAGGTCATCAAGTGCGATATTCTTCTCAATGCACATAAGAACAAGCTGACCGACAATACCGTGGGCTTCTCTGAAAGGAACCCCCTTCTTAACAAGATAGTCAGCAGCATCAGTAGCATTAGTGAAGCCGTTCTTTGCTGAAGCTTCCATTCTCTTGTTGTTGAATTTCATAGTATCAATCATGCCCTTGAAAAGGCTGATGCAGCCTTTGGCTGTGTCAAATGCATCAAATGATAATTCCTTATCCTCCTGCATATCCTTATTGTAAGCAAGAGGAATACCCTTCATTGTTGTAAGGAGACTTATAAGAGCACCATATACTCTGCCTGTCTTACCTCTTACAAGCTCTGCAATATCAGGGTTCTTCTTCTGAGGCATAATAGAGCTTCCTGTACTGAAAGCGTCATCAAGTTCTATGAATCTGTATTCATTAGAATTCCAGATGCATATTTCCTCAGAGAAACGGCTTAAATGCATCATAATAGTTGATAATGCAGATAAGAATTCAATAAGATAATCTCTGTCAGAAACAGAATCCATACTGTTGAGTGTTGGGCCGTAGAAACCAAGAAGAGAAGCAGTAAGTTCTCTGTCTAATGGATAAGTTGTTCCTGCAAGTGCGCCTGCACCAAGAGGGCAGTAATTCATTCTTTCATATATATCGTGAAGTCTGCTTCTGTCGCGCTTGAACATTTCGAAATATGCACCGAAATGATGAGCAACAGTAACAGGCTGTGCCTTCTGAAGATGAGTAAATCCAGGCATGAATGTATGAGTGTTTTCTTTCATGATTCTTAAGATAACAGCCATAAGCTCTTTAAGCTCAGCATCAGTATTAAGAACTTCCTGTCTTGTGAAAAGTCTCATATCAAGAGCAACCTGGTCATTTCTGCTTCGTCCTGTGTGAAGTCTCTTTCCGGCATCACCGATTCTCTCAATAAGAGTAGCCTCCATAAATGTATGGATATCCTCGTATTCATCAGTGATTTCAAGCTTTCCTGATTCAATATCAGCAAGAATTCCCTTAAGACCTTCTACAATCTGCTCACTTTCGCTTTCAGGAATAATTCCCTGTTTGCCAAGCATAGTAGCATGCGCAATGCTTCCTTCAATATCCTGCTTATAGAACTTCTGGTCAAATGAAATTGATGCGTTGAAGTTGTTGACAAGCTCATTAGTTTCTTTGGTGAATCGTCCACCCCATAATTTCATTTATAAATCCTCCTTGGTTTCATTGTCTTTTAAATTATAATCTGATGTATCATCTTCGAAATCCGGAGATTCGAGATTATCAAAATCATTCATTTCATCAAGAATAGTTTCTTGTATATTCTTATTAAGGAAATTGTAGTCCTCATTATCAGAATGAGATTCTGCAACAGATTCTATAACAGGAAGTTCAAGATACTTTCTGATGAAAACAGGCCAGTTATAAGTATGTATTCTGCCGTTCCTTATAAGACGGGCAGACACATATATGCCAATCAATATAATAATGCTAAATGCAGTTAAAACGCAACCCAATATTAAATTGTGTGGAACATACCTTAATTCAAGTGAGTGTGTTCCGGCTGGAACATCAACACATAACAAAGCGTTCTTCCATACAAATGTATCTACACGTTTGCCATCAACATATACAGACCATCCGGCATCGTACGGAATAGAAAACAGAACAGTCTTGTCAGAAGATAAGCTGATTGATCCTTTAAAATGAGTATCTGTATATGAATCAACCTGATAACTTTCTGCATTGAGAATATTGTAAGCCTTGATTAACTTATCAGAATCAAGCATATAAGCAGTAAGATTCATACCTGTTTCGGCGGTAACTTCCACTGTGTCAGATTTTGTGATATAACCTACATCAATAATTCTGTTATTACTCTTTAAGTTACTGTAAGAATAAGATTTGTCTGAATTATTAAGCGTTACGGTTATGTAATCAACGGACTGGTTGGCAGCTATAAGATACAAATGTCCATCTTTTTGTGGCTTTATAGTACAGTCTGATTCGTTAGGAAATTCATCAACTACAGTGAATACATCACTTATCCCTGTCATATTCTGAATCATAAGATTCTGGTTTTCAATACCGTTATTGGCAGTCATGAAATTCATTTTGGAAGCAGACTGTTCATTAATAGCAAATCCTATCGGAAGAGTATAATTATTTTTATATATGAACTCACCGTCACTTCCTGTATAGTAGCTTCTTAAATTACTTTCTGCAAGAAGCTTGTTGCTTATGGTATATTTAACAGAGAATATCATATCAGTTACTTCTGTGAGACCATTGCATCCATATGCATTGGTTGAATTCTCTAAACCAAGATAATTGAATAGTTTTGACATACCTGCATTACATGTAGAAGAAAATGTGGATACAGTTTTGTAATTATGCCATGCACCATCATTTTTGGTTCTTGCACCAAAAAGCTTGTCCATACGGTAAAATGAATCGTCGTTATCAGCAACTGTTTTAGTAACAGTCTTTACTGCATCATAATCAAGAAGATATGATGTACGGCTCGTTGTACCGATACCTGTCGAATCCATATTAAGAGTACATTCTATGATTGATACAGAAAATGTAAGCAGAAGTACAAGCGGTATTTTAAGCTTTGCATTATTGTTAATAAACATAAGAAGAGCATATAACAATATGAATATTCCACTTACATATGCAATCTTGAATGAATAAGTACTTCCATCCGCCATAAATAACTGTTCAAAAAGAACAAGCAGACCGATTGAAATCCATAATGAAGTACCAATCTGTTTATTAGATAACTCTTTTATATTATATACAGCCTCAAAACACATAGTAAGAACAAAAAATATGTAGATAAAAGACTGTCTGCATGGAAGACTGTTTGGGAAATGCAGTCCGTGCCATATATAATTAGGTATATTGAGGTTAAATGCTGTTAAGAAAATCAGAAGAATTATACATTTTCCAATTTTTTCACGGGCATTGATTTTTTTGCACATAACATAGAGCGGAATAAGCAAAAATACAGCAACACCACAATATATGTTAGGAAAATGTTCAAGTCCGAGATGGACAGGAACATTAATAAGCTGCCTTGTAAGCATTGAAAGTATACTGAAATATGATTTTAACTGTGCAGGAAATGAAGTGTCACTTGATGCAGATAAAGAAAATGTATAAAATTCCGGAAGTAAAAGGCAGGCACCAAGTCCACCTGCGAGGAGTGAATATATACAGAAATTAATGAATTTCTTTACATATTGTAATATGCTTACCGGACCATTATATGAAATCATAAGTACGATAAAGTAAATAACAACAGAAATACATACCATGATTGAAATATAATAGTTGGTAAATATACATAATCCTAGTGTTATACAGTAGAAGATACATTTATTTTCATTAACAAGTCTTTCAAGACCAAGCATTATTAGTGGTAATAATATTACGCAGTCAAGCCACATGATGTTCCAGCTGTATGCTGCAATGAATCCGGACATTCCATAGAACATGCCAAACAGGGCAGCCACACAGTTTTTAGTATCGAAATGTCTGGTTATGTAATATGTTATTGCAAGACTGCTGCCGGCAATTTTTAATATGATAAGGGAATTCATAATTTCAATCATATATTTCTGCGGAAATAATACAATAAACCAGTTCGCAGGACTGGCAAGATAATACGCATATAATGATGTAAAGTTGGTTCCCATACCAATATCCCATGAATAGGTAAGACTTTCACCATTCCTTATCTTGTGCCACAATTCCGAAAAGAAAGGGGCATACTGGTGATACATGTCTGATCTTAGATAGCAGTCGTTTCCCCATGGAAATATTTCCCGGGTATAATAGAGTGCTGCCATCATAATTAAAGGAAGCACAAATGCTATTACATAAGTCAGATTAGAATTAAGAATTGATTTCTTTGAAGATGTCATGGCTTTCCTCCCTTAGCCGATAATAGTAACATTTTACCAAAGAACAAAAAATGTGTAAACATTTAAACTAAAATTAGGCTTGTATTCGTTGTAACAATTCTGTAAAATATAAAGGTACGCAAAGGGAATTTCCTTGACCTGTAAGTTAAGGAGATTGTACATGAATTATAAAAGAATATTTGTTAAACATAAAGAAACTGTTAAATACTGTATGTGCGCAGTTGTATTGCTGGTTACAGGAACTGTATATTTTTCTGCCGGACAGAAGAAGCGTGAGTATGGGAATGCAGTTATAATAACACAGGCAGACACAGAGAATGAAGAATGCTCGGATGAAGTGCAGGCAGAGAATGATATATATGTATATGTATGTGGAGATGTGCTTGAACCAGGAGTTATAAAATGTGCTGCAGGAACAAGAATGTATGAGGCAGTACAGATGGCAGGTGGTATGGCTGAATGCGCTGACACAGCAGCTCTTAATATGGCTGGTATTCTTTCTGATGGTGACAGGGTATATATACCCTGTGAAAGTGAACATATATCAGAAACTGATGGTACAGTGTCAACCTCAGGACTGGTTAATATTAACAGGGCAACGGAGAATGAGCTTATGACTCTTCCGGGAATTGGAAGTTCAAGAGCGGCAGACATAATTAATTACAGGAATACTAATGGCAGATTTGACAGGATTGAGGATATAATGAAGGTATCCGGGATAAAAGAGTCCGCATTTAATAAAATTAAGAATTATATAAGTGTATAAAAAGAAAAAGGAGAAGGATATGGCAGGCAGAGTATTGGTTGTTGATGATGAGAAAATGATAGTTAAGGGACTTAAATTCAGTCTTATGCAGGATTACAGTGAGGTTGACTGTGCATATGACGGGGAAGAGGCTCTTGAATATGTCAGAAACAACAAATATGACATTATCCTTCTCGATATTATGCTTCCTAAACTGGATGGATTATCAGTATGCCAGCAGATAAGGGAATTTTCTAATGTTCCTATCATTATGCTGACAGCAAAAGGTGATGACATGGATAAAATTCTGGGACTTGATTATGGAGCGGATGATTATATAACAAAGCCTTTTAATATTCTTGAAGTGAAAGCAAGAATGAAAGCTATTTTAAGGCGTAATTCATCAATAACCCAAAAGGAACAGAAAAGTAATGTGATAAAAGCAGGAGATATGAAAATTGACTGTGACAGCAGAAGTCTATATATTGCAGATAAGGAAATCAATCTTACTGCAAAAGAATTTGACTTGCTGGAGATACTTGCTGTTAATCCGGGAAAAGTGTATAGCCGTGACAACCTGTTAAAGGCTGTATGGGGACAGGATTATACAGGAGATGCAAGAACCGTGGATGTCCACATGAGAAGACTTAGGGAAAAGATTGAGAATAATCCAAGTGAACCTAAGTATGTTCATACAAAGTGGGGAGTAGGATATTACTTTAATGTTTAATAAAAATAAAAATAAAAAGGAAATTAATCGTAGAAAAATCGTATGGATAAGAATTTTTGATAATTTTCTGAAATTTATAAGAAGATATACAGTAATACAGTTTGTTGTAAGTGCAGTTATAATAACTGCAGCTGTTATAGGTACATTTGAAGGCTTTGAGTATATATATAAAGAGTCTGTAATAACACGACAGAAGGCGGTTGTACAGAATGAAGCAATTCTTATTGCGGCTGAGTATGCAGGCTATGCAGGACTTCATGATGCTGAATTGTCTGGCATGGGAAGCAGGCTTAACAGTTATTCAGCAATGAACCAGATAAGAATAAGAATCGTTGATTTGAATTATAATGTTTATGCAGATACTTATTCAACAGATTATGGGAAGACCATAATTAATTCAAAGGTTTTTGATACTGTTGTCAGTCATAAAACCAGCACAGTGTATGATTATAAGTCTGGAGATATACAGGCTGTAACACCTGTATATAATGATGAAGGTGATTTTATTGCAGTACTTGTTGCAGACCTTGATTATACGGAAATTGATTCATTGTTTATGAATGTGAATAGTCAGAATAATAATATTAAGGTTATAATTATTACAATATGTCTTATAGCATTAATTGTTTTGTTACATTTTCTTAACAGACCGGTAAGAAGAATAATAGATATAATGGCTAATGTTAATGCAGGCCATAATGATGAGCGTATTCCTCTGAAGGGATATACTGAAATCCGTGAGATAGCAGAGGATTTTAATGGAATTATGGACAAGGCTAATGAGACAGACCAGTCAAGAGCAGAATTTGTTTCAAATGTGTCACATGAACTTAAGACACCTATTACTTCGATAAAGGTCCTTGCGGAGTCTCTTAACACACAAGAGAATGTTCCGATTGAAGTATATCAGGAATTTATGCAGGATATTGTCACTGAAATTGACAGAGAGAGTAAGATTATTGAAGATCTGCTTACTCTGGTAAGGATGGATAAGACAACAGCAACACTTAATATTACCTCAGTTAATATGAATGAATTACTTGAGATGACACTTAAAAGACTTAAGCCTATAGCCCAGAAGAAGAATATTGAACTGCTGTTTGAGAGCTTCAGACCAGTTGTTGCACAGATAGATGAAGTTAAAATGACTCAGGTTATATCTAATCTTGTAGAGAATGCTATAAAATATAATGTAGATGATGGCTGGGTACATGTATCTTTAAATGCAGATTATCAGTATTTCTATATAAGAGTTGAAGATTCAGGAATAGGAATACCAGAGGAAAGCCAGAATAAGATATTTGAGAGATTCTACAGGGTTGATAAGGCAAGGTCAAGAGAAACAGGTGGAACAGGACTGGGACTTGCTATTGTGAGAAATATAATACTTTTACACCATGGAACAATAAAAGTTCATAGTGAGGAAAATATAGGAACTACATTTACAATGAGAGTACCTCTTAATTATGTAGAAGTACAATAATGCTGTCAGGAAAGGAGAACTGTAAATATGCCTAAGAAAATATCATCAGCAATATTATGCGTGATTGCTATTATGGTTCCAATGTTTATGGTGTCTGCCTGTACCCAGAAGCAGCATGGGACAGCATATAAAGTTTATTATGCGAATAATCAGGGAACATCTCTGCTTGAAAATGTTATATTTATAGATGAAAATGACCAGTATGTTATAGCACAGCGTCTGCTGGATAGCATGAATTCTGAAAGTAGTAAGGAATGTAGTGTTATTAAGCCTGTTAATGTCAATTCTCCGACAGTTGAATTTGACAGTATATATGTTAATGTGTATTTTGACAGCAGTTATTATGATATGAAGCCTTCAACAGAGGTTCTGTACAGGGCTGCTGTTGTAAAAGAATTATGTCAGATAGAAGGCGTTACTTATGTAAGATTTTATGTTGATGGTAAGGATGCTGTATATGAGGACGGAAGCAATATAGGTAATATGAGCGCAGAAGATTTTATCGATTCCTCAGAAGGTGCTGTGGCTGATGTGAAGTGGGTTACAATTAATCTGTATTATGCAAATAAAACAGGTGATGCTCTTATAAAGACTAAGAAAAAAATATGTTACAACAAAAATGTTTCTCTGGAAAAGGTAGTTGTGGAACAGATTATCAGCGGACCGGAGGAGAGAGGATATTATCAGTCGGTACCATCAAGTACCAAGTTGTTAAGTATATCAGTTATAGACAGGATATGTTATGTGAATTTTAGTTCTGAATTTGCATCTGATATGGTTAATGCTAAGAGTAATGTTACTTTATATTCTTTAGTTGATTCACTTGTCGGGCTTGATGGAATTGATGGTGTAAAGATTCTTGTAAATGGTAATTCTAATCTTATGTATCGTGATGTTATAAGTCTTGATGGTATTTTTTACATGAATAATGAAATTGTTGAAAAATAATTATATCTACGGTTATTTCCAGAAAGGAAATACTTGAAAAGACCTTTTTTGTTGCAGCAGTTATCGGACTGGCTGCTGCGTATTTGTCAATATATTCATCTGGATATATTGTATTGTCAGCAGGCGTTATAATTATTGCTTGCTATTTTATATTCTATAAATACAGTAAAACACCATTGTTTTACATTCTGTTTGTTTTGATTTTTCCAATTATGGTAATAAGAACTGAATATTACAGCAGGGGAATGCGTTATCAGGGAAAGCTGACGCAGGACTGTTACGCATATATAAAAGGCGAAGCAGTGTCTGTAATAAAAGGTGGTAACAGTTATGCAACAAGGCTTAATAATGCATTGCTCATTCCTGACTGGGAAAATAATGATGAAAAGGTTAATGAACCGGTAAAATCTGGAATTATTATATATTCGGAAGATTCATTCTGTCATGCTGGTGATTATATCTGGGTGAGAGTAAAACTAAAGGATTTTGAAGAACCAACAAATGAAGGCCAGTTTAATGCAAGAGCTTATTATACATCAGATGGTATTAATTATCAGGGAATTTTTAATAAAACTGTTAATATAACACCATGCGAAGGAACTTTAAAAGCAAGTCTGTTAAATATAGCTGATTCAATAAAAAATGTATATGTTAATACATTTACACAAAAGAATGCAGGTACCATGAGGGCGATTGTGCTTGGGGACAGGAGTGTTCTGGATGATGAGATTAAGGAGTTATACAAGAAAAACGGAATATCACATATTCTTGCAATCAGTGCACTTCATATAACGATGGTTGGTATGCTGGTATACAGGATGCTGAAAAAAATTATAAGCGTAATACAGGCGGCAGTGTTAAGCAGCGTTATAATGCTTTTCTATCTGTATATTACAGGAAACAGCGTGTCTGCCGGGCGTGCTGTCATTATGATTCTTGTTTTTATGCTTGCAGATGTGCTTGGCAGAACAAGTGATGGTGCTAATACGCTTGGATTGGCGGTTGTAATACTAATTATCAAAAATCCTTATTGTATAAGTAATGCAGGTTTTTTAATGTCATTTCTTGCTATGGCAGGAATTATATTTGTAAAGCCGATTTTTTCTAATGAAGAAACAATTATGCTTTTTTTCAGAAAAAAGAAAATGGTATCCATTACAGAAATGTTTATATACCACAATATCATAGATATGCTGATTACAGGCTTGTGTGTTCAGATTGCAACGCTTCCTGTTGTTTTAAGCATGTCAGGACAGATTGCCATTATAAGTCTTTTGCTTAATATAGTAGTTATACCGTTGATGTCAGTTATTATGGTAAGTGGGATATTAACAGGAATTATGGGACTTATATCAATGAAAGCTGCGATATGGACTGCAGGTGCCGGAGAGTACATTCTTGACTTATATAGCTGGTTGTGTGAAAAGGCATCAGGTTCATCAGGTGCAGTTATAGTAACAGGTCATCCTCCGGAAAAAGCGGTTGTTTTGTATTATGTGTTTCTTATTGTATGGTGTGTGATTTATTATATGAAAGTATTTTCCGGTATTTCAGGAAAATATAGAAATGTACTGCCTGTAATATTGTATTTGATTATTACTATACAGTTAAGATATGATACAGGCTGTTCCATGAAGATAAGTATGCTTGATGTGGGACAGGGAGATTCAATAGTTTTGCAGACAAGTGATGGCTTCAATGCTTTATTTGATGGAGGGAGTACAAGCAAGAAGAATATTGGACGGTACAGGATATATACTTATCTGAAATATGCCGGGGTACGGAGTCTTGATTATGTATTTGTGAGTCATCCCGATAAGGATCACATAAGTGGAATATACGAACTTATTGATATGTGTGATAATACATTTGAAATAAAAAACATTGTTCTGCCGCATATTAACGATACGGATGAGACATTATTGGAAATCAGGAAAATGGCTGACAGAGTAGGAATAAATGTTTTATACGCGTGCAGGGGAGATGCTTTATCAGCAGGTAACCTTAGTATAAGCTGTGTACATCCATGTAAGAACTACAATTATGAATCAGCTAATGACTATTCAGCAGTCTATCTTATATCATTTGGAAAATTTTCCATGCTTATGACAGGAGATGCAGAGAGTAAAGCAGAGAAATGTCTGATACAGGATGCCAGAAAGTCAGACAGTGTGGTGGATTTGCAGAAGCTGTCTGGCATAAATGTATTAAAAGCTGGGCATCATGGCAGCAGAGGTGCAAGTTCAGAGAATTTTTTAAGGTTTGTTAAGCCTGAAACTGCACTGATATCCTGTGGAGTGGATAATTCATATGGACATCCGCATAAAGAGACTTTGCAGAGATTAAAAGAGGCAGGTACGAAGGTGTACAGGACTGATGACGGAGGAGAGATTATGGTGCGGGTATGGGAAGATTCATATGCGATTGAAGTGTTTGGTGAGCAAAAAGAATAGAATATGCATAGCATGCTATGATAAAATATTTTCAACTTGAACCACTTGTACATATCTGATACTATTGTTTAAGATTAGAAACGGAGGCAGCAGGTTTGAAGGTCATAAGTGATGATATTAAAAAGGGCGAATTTAAGAGTGTATATCTTCTGTATGGAGAGGAAGAGTATCTTAAGAAGCAGTACAGAGACAGATTAAAGAATGCTATAGCTGGTGATGATACTATGAATTATTCATATTATGATTCGGATAATGCCAGCGTTAAGGATATAATTGATGTGTGTGAAACGCTGCCTTTTTTTGCCCAGAAGAGACTTGTTATAATGGAAAATACCGGTTTTTTGAAAAGTTCTAATGACGAGCTTGCAGATTATATTAAACATATTCCTGATTATCTTGTTATTGTTATGGTAGAAAAAGATGTGGACAAGCGTAATAAGGTATATAAGGCAGTTGATTCTGTGGGATATGTATGCGAGATGAAGCCACAGACAACTGCTACTCTTGAAAAATGGATAGCAGGGCTTCTTGCTAAGGATAATCTTAAAATAAGCAGGGAAGCCTGTGATTTGATACTTGATAAGACAGGTGCAGGCATGGATTATATAAGGCAGGAAATAGAGAAGCTTGTATGTTATTGTCAGGGAAGGAATGTTGTGACAGCAGAAGATGTAGAGAAAGTATGTGCAACACAGACAACAAGCCATATATTTGATATGATAAGTGCAATTGCGAATAAGAAACAACAGCAGGCACTTGATTTATATTATGATTTGTTGGAATTAAAAGAACCTCCTATGAGAATACTTTATCTTATAGTAAGACAGTTTAACGGAATATTACAGGTGAAGGATCTTATGTCAAGGGGTATTTCAGGTAAAGAGATTGCATCAAAGATAGGAGCAGCACCATTTGTTGTCGGTAAATATCAGGCACAGGCAAAATATTTTGAGATGAATACACTGTTGGATGCATTGAATGAATGTGCGAAAACAGAAGAAGCAGTTAAGCAGGGAAGGCTTAATGACAGGCTGGGAGTAGAACTTATTATAATTAAATACAGCAAATAAAAAAGAACCCGGTGCGAGTGGGTGTCAGCACCGGGTTCTTTAAATTATTAAAATTCTTATTAAGCCATTGCGTTAACAGCTTTAGTAATGTGAGATACTTTTCTTGCAGCAGCGTTCTTGTGGAAGATTCCCTTAGAAGCAGCCTTCTCGATCTCAGCTATAGCAACAGGGAGAGCTTCGTTAGCAGCAGCCTTGTCACCAGCAGCAACAGCAGCCTCTACCTTCTTGATATAAGTCTTAACTCTAGACTTAACCGCCTTATTTCTCTCAGCTCTTACCTGACTTGTAATTACTCTCTTCTTAGCAGATTTAATGTTAGCCAATCCGTACACCTCCAAATCATAATTCAATAATAATATCTGTTTCGCATTAAAGCCGGACACGGACGATCTAATGTAAACATACTCACACATTTTATAGTACAAACATCTATATGTCAAGAACCAAATGAAGATTTTGGTATAAAAATTTCATTTTTCTACACAATATGTTGGGGAGGTGATGTGAAAAATGGATAATATAGTTGTAAGAACTGACCTTGCAGTAGAGGCAAATGAAGAAGCAATGAATGGAACAGGAAAGCTGCGAGGAATAAGATTAAGAGAAAGCAATAAATCAAGAATGGGAGTGAAGGTCACAGAATTGCAGGTGACAAATCATTTGGGCGAAGCCGCGATAGGAAGACCCAAAGGAACTTATCTTACAATAGAGGCTGATGATATTACAGGCGGAGACGAAGAATATGCAAAAGAGGTTATATCGACACTGACAGGCTATATATTTAAGCTTTTAAAGCGCATGAATAAAAATGTAAAGCCGGAAAAAATTCTTGTTATCGGACTTGGCAACAGAAATATAACATCGGATTCATTAGGTCCTGAGGTTGTAGATAACATTTGTATTAAGATAAGTGAGGGCGATGAGACGGGAGTGTGCACACTTAGTCCGGGAGTTATGGCACAGACAGGTATTGAAACTGCAGGAATTATTAAAGGCGTTGTAAGTCAGATAAAGCCGGATGTATGCATTGCGATAGATGCTCTTGCTGCAAGAAGTGTGAACAGATTAAATAGTACCATACAGCTTTCTGACCAGGGAATTAATCCTGGCTCAGGTGTTGGAAATCACAGAATAGGAATAACAAAAGACAATATAGGTGTTCCTGTGCTTGCAATTGGCGTGCCTACTGTTATAGACGCAGAAGGCATTATTCAGGGGGCAGGAAAAATGTATGTAACCCCGAAGGACATTGATTCAGACATTAGAAACATAAGTATCATAATATCCAAAGCAATTAACCGTGTTGGTGTTCATATTCATGGCTGATGTGAATACAATATAATGGTAATGAAAAGCAAGGAGGATATATGGGTGATAGAAAGTACAGGCCTGTGTATATGTTTATATTCATGGGCTTAATGCTTATGGTAATAATGATGAATTATAGTTTTAATTTAATATATTATATTCAGAACAGAATTTATGAAAATGCAGTTAAGACATTGTTTCCTGTAGAGACATATTTTGAAGATAATTATGATGAAAATGCCCGTTCTGTGTGGGTCGATTCGGAAAATATGTTTAGTATGGCTGAGGAGGATAAAAAACCTGCTACACAGACGGAAGAGGGGGTTGTGGAGGCAGGTGCTGCAGTTTGTCCTTGGCCTTTACAGGAAAATGCAGCTGGAAATGTTTATAATATTGCAGATTTAAAAAATTATGATTTTCTTATGAAGTTCTATACAGTTACCTCTATCACAAGCCTGACAACACAGATAATGCGTCCGGAGGAATTTCTGGCAAAAGACCTGTCATTAGAGAAAAATGCGGATTCTCCACAGATTCTTATATTTCATACACATTCACAGGAGGGATTTATGGATACGGTTGAGGGAGATACGTCTACAACAATAGTTGGTGTTGGAGATTATCTAACAGATATACTCACTAATACATATGGTTACAATGTTTATCATGATACAAGTGTGTATGATTATGTTGATGGGAAGCTTGACAGAAGCAAGGCTTATACATATGCAGAAGAAAATGTGGCAAAAATACTGAAAGAAAATCCGTCAATTGAGGTTGTAATAGACCTTCACAGGGATGGTGTTCCGGATACTACAAGACTTGTAACCGAAGAAAATGGAGTAATAATGTCAAAGGTAATGTTTTTTAATGGAATAAGCTACAGCAAGGCAAAAGGGGATATAGGCTATCTTTACAATGCAAACAGAGATGATAATCTGGCAATGAGTCTTCAGATGTATCTTTTAGGAGAAGCGTATTATCCGGGGCTGTTACGGAATATTTATATTAATGCATATCGTTACTGTCTGCATATGAAGGGCAGGTCGATGCTTATAGAAGCAGGAGCACAGACTAATACAAGTACAGAGGTTAAAAATGCGATGATACCGGTGGCAGATATGCTGGATAGATTACTTAGTGGTGAAAAGGCATATACGGAGTAACGCGGACGGCAGAGCAGGCGCCCCACAACAAAAAACAAGACAGCGAAGCGCATCTTGTTTTTAACTGACTTATTTCCTATAATGGGTGGTGGAAATGACAGGCGGGATATGTGGTGCAGGTGTGAGGCGAATGTGGAGCTGGCGGATACTGAGAGGATTATGCCTTACAGTGTAGCAATTCCCGCACACGAGGTGCGGGAAAGGTGCATCCGAGCCATGGATGGCGAGTATGCACCGGTTGCGTCCGTCTGACATAAATACACGCATAATCCCACAGTATCCAGACAGCGAAACCATGAGCCTCACGCCTGCACCACATATCCTGCCGTCCCATCACCACCACACCCAAAGGAGGTAAAATATGAGTAACAACATTTTAGCAGATTTACAGCCACAGGCTGTCTTTAAATATTTTGAACAGATATGTGCAATTCCACATGGCTCAGGCAATGTGAAGCAGATAAGTGATTATCTGTGTGAATTTGCACGCGAGAGAAACCTGTGGTTTAATCAGGACGAAAGTTACAATGTGATAATAAAAAAGCCGGCAAGTAACTGTGAGAGCAAGGCTGCACCTGTTATTTTGCAGGGACATATTGATATGGTTGCCGTCAAAACGAATGATAAGGTTAAAGATATGGAAAAAGAAGGTCTTGACCTGTATATAGATGATGGATATGTCAAGGCTGACAGGACAACATTAGGTGCTGATGATGGAATTGCAGTTGCTTATGCGCTTGCTATATTAGACAGCAAGGATGTGTGTCATCCGCCGATTGAGGCTGTGTTTACAGTAGACGAGGAAATTGGAATGCTTGGCGCAGAGGCAATTAATACTGACTGTCTTGAAGGTAAAATTATGCTTAATATAGATTCTGAGGAGGAGGGAATATTCCTTTCAGGATGTGCAGGAGGAGCAACTTTAAAGGCTTCTTATCCATTGAAAAAATCTGATATTACAGGAACACAGATGTCTATTAAAATTAATGGCCTTACAAGCGGACATTCTGGAACAGATATAATATGCCAGAGAGCTAATGCAAATATTCTGATGGGACGTCTTCTTTTTGCTGTTAAAGAATGTGTGAATATTGTAAGCATATCGGGTGGTGAAAAAGATAATTCTATAGCTCCATTTGCAAATGCGGTTATAATGACACAGGAAGCAGATAAGGTTGCAGAGCTTCTTAATAATACTGCAAATGTTTTGAAAGATGAGTATTCGGTTACTGACCCACAGCTTACCATCAAGGTGAATTGTGAATGTGAAGGCAGTGCTTTGGCATGTGATGATGTGACAACACAGATGCTTATAAATGTGCTTAATTTTATACCTGATGGCGTTGTTAAGATGAGTAATCATATTAAGGGTCTGGTGCAGACTTCACTTAATCTGGGAGTTACAGAGCTGGCTGAGAAAACATTTGCAGCAACCTACTTAATAAGGAGCAGTTCGCAGAGTGAAAAAGAATATCTTACTGATAAGGTTGGAAAAATGACTGAATATCTTGGTGGAACTTATGAACTTAAAGGTGTTTATCCGGCATGGGAATTTAAGAAGAATTCAGCAATCAGGGATATGTTGTGTGAATCTTATAAGAGGCTTTTTGATAAAGAGGCATCTGTGGAAACAATGCATGCAGGTGTTGAATGCGGTATCATGGCTGCCAAGATTGATGGTCTGGACTGTGTATCTTTTGGTCCTGATATAATTGATATTCATACTGTAAAAGAAAAACTGGATATTGCTTCGACACAAAGAATATGGGAGCTTATTCTGAATGTATTAAAGCAGCTTTCATAGTAAATAATTTAATAAAACTATATCTTGTATATGTCGTATCTGGCTGAATTTTTTTTGACGACGGGAAATCAACCGAATACGACATTTTATATACCGTTTACAACATAAATCATACCGTTCACGACATGATTGTTACAATACTATATATATTGTTGACAAATATCTGGGCTAAGTATAACATTTTACTCGTACAAAACATTTATTAATTTCCATGCGCAAGGGGATAGGAATTTTGAAAGGGAACAGTATATGGAGTATAAGGATTTTGTAGAGTATATTAAGGAGAATGCGGCGTATATCGCAGGAGAAGGTGGAAAGATTACTATTAATCATGTGATTAAGAATAATGGCAGGGAGATGGACGGACTTGTTATTATGGAAAAGGACAGGGATATAGCGCCAACCATTTATCTTGATAGTTTTTATGAAATGTATATTCAGGGAGAGAATATTAAAAAAATTATTAGACAGATTGAGACTATATACAGAGAAAACAGGGATAACATCACATTTGATGTTAATATTCTTAAGAATTTTGACACAATAAAGGATAAGATAGTTTATAAGATTGTTAATTATAAAAGTAATGAGAAACTTCTTGAACAGGTACCACACAAGCGAATACTTGATCTGGCGGTTGTATTTTACTGCCTGCTGGATAATTGTGGTGGAAAGAGTGCAACAGCACTAATATATAATAATAATCTTAAAAACTGGAATGTAACGATTGATGATGTGTATAAAGCAGCATTAAAGAATACCCCGGATTTGCTACATTCCAGAATAAGTTCAATGTCAGCTCTTTTTGACAAATGTGGTGTCAGTGTAGATGGTAAGGAAGTTGATTTAAAGGATTATGTGCCATCGGATATGTATGTGCTTACTAATGAAACAAAGATAAATGGTGCTGCCTGTATTCTTTATGATAATGTTTTATATGATTTTGCACAAAAGCTTGGTAAAGATTTGTATATTCTTCCATCATCTATTCATGAAGTCATTCTTCTTCCAAAGCTGCCTATATTTGAAAAAAATGAACTTGTTAATATGGTAAGAGAAGTTAATACAGAAGGCGTGGCAGCAGATGAAATACTTTCTGATAATGTGTATGAATATAACAGAAATGAAAGACTGATAACTATGTAACATATTCATTAAAATGTACATGATGGGATTTGAACCCACGATCTTCCGCTCCGGAGGCGAACGCTTTATCCAGCTAAGCTACATGTACACAACATATAATAATTTATATGCTTATATACTATACATTATTAAATTAAAACCCGCAACAATTGAATTAATTTTTTTCTTTTGTTAGAATTAATACATCTGTATTTTGATTTGAACTTATCAACAATGATGATAAGAATTGGAGGAAACATGTCAGAGCGTATTAATAAATATCTCAGTGCCCATGGAATCTGTTCAAGACGTGAAGCTGACAGAATGATACAGGAAGGACGTATCACAATTGATGGCAGGATTGCAGCTATGGGTGAGATGGTAGACGACAATACAATTATATGTGTTGATGGCAGGAAAGTTGACAACAGCACACCACCACAGGTAGTCATAGCTTTTAATAAGCCTGTTGGAATTGTGTGTACAACAACTGATAAACAGGGAAAGAATAACATAGTGGATTTTATTGGATATAAAGAACGCATATACCCTGTGGGCAGATTAGATAAAGAGTCTGATGGTCTTATACTGCTTACTAATGATGGTGATATGATGGACAGGCTGCTTCGTTCCGTTAATGGTCATGAGAAGGAATATATCGTTTCAGTTAATAAACCAATTAATAAAGAATTTATAAAGAGAATGTCAGGGGGAATATATCTTAAGGAACTCGACAGAACTACAAGAAAATGTGTTGTGGAAAAGATATCAGACAGGACATTCAGAATTATTCTTACACAGGGGCTTAACAGACAGATAAGAAGAATGTGTGCGGAATGTGGATATAGTGTAACTAAACTGACAAGAATAAGGATTATGAATGTGGAATTAGGGGATTTAAAGACTGGTGAGTACAGGGAACTGGACGGTAAAGAGCTTAATACACTTTATGAGAAGATATATAAGTAAGCAGTAAAAGCTTATATAAGCAGATTTTAATAGTCGATATATAAGCGGCATATAAGGAGCGGATTATGGATTTATTACAGGAATATTCAGAACTTAAGAAGACGATAGATTATCATATGGACAGATATTACAATCAGGACGAGCCGGAGATAAGCGATTATGAGTATGATAAGCTTATGATAAGGCTTAAAGAGATTGAGAAAGAACATCCGGAATGGGTGACATATGATTCACCTTCACAGAAGATTGGTGGAACTGTCAAAAGAGAAGCCGGAGTTAAGGTCACACATAATGTACCTATGCTGTCTATTGAAGATGTGTTTTCAGAAGATGCGGTGTGTGCATGGGTTGATAAGGTTCATGCCATGCATCCTGACTGCACATTTTCAGTAGAGACTAAGATTGACGGTTTAAGCATGAGTTTAAGATATATAAAAGAAGCAGATGGGAAGCTGCATTTGCATTTGGCAGAGACAAGAGGAGATGGTCTTATTGGTGAGGATGTGACAGCTAATGCAAGGGTAGTGGGGGATGTGTTACAGGTTATTGACCTTCCTTATGATTCACTAGAACTTCGTGGCGAAGTGTATATGAGCCATGAAGATTTTGAAAAATATAATGAAGAACAGGAAAGACATGAGAAAAAAACAGCTGCTAATCCCAGAAATCTTGCGGCTGGAACATTAAGACAGCTTGATACTTCAATTACGAAGAAGCGAGGTCTTAAGATGTTTATCTTTAATGTACAGGACGGACCTGATGAGATTATGGAAAGCCACGGCAGGGGAATGGATATATTAAAGGCAGCAGGTGTACCGGTTGTATATCATAAGATATGTAAGACTAAGGAAGAGGTTGTCAGAGCAATTGATGAGATAGGAAGAATGAGAGAAGAACTTCCGTATGACATTGACGGTGCTGTTGTAAAGATTGACCATATTGCCTTCAGACAGGAGTTTCCAGCAGGAAGCAAGTATTCAAGTGGTCATATTGCATACAAATATCCACCGGAAGAAAAGGTTATTGTTATGGATGATATTCTTGTAGATGTGGGAAGAACAGGAAAACTTACATTTACAGGGATATTCCATGATCCGGAAACCGGAAAGCCTGCCAGACTGTGTGGTACAAGTGTATCAAGAGCGACTCTTCATAACCAGGATTATATTACACAGATGAATGTAGGTATTGGTGGGGAATATAAGCTGTTTAAGAGTGGAGAGATTATTCCTAAGCTTAATGGATGTGTAAAGGCACCTGAGCATGTGTTTGAAGCACCAAAGGTATGTCCTGTATGTGGAGAGCCTCTTATAAGAGAAGAGGATACAGCAGATATAAGATGCGTCAATCCTTCATGTGCAGCACAGTTGTCAAGAACAGTAGCATATTTTACATCTCTTGACTGCATGAATATCATGGGGCTTGGTGAAACTCTAGTGGATGCTCTCATAAAAGATGGTTATATACACAATTATGCTGATATATATGCATTGAAAGAACACCGTGATGAACTTATTGAGAAGGGAATCATAGGAAAAGAGAAGAATACTGATAAGCTGCTTGCAGCTATTGAGAAATCTAAAGAGAACACACCAGACAGACTGCTTACTGCACTTGGAATAAGAAATGTCGGCAAGAATACAGCCAAGCAGATTATGAATTATTATGATAATCTTATGGAACTTGCTGATGCAGGTGAGGAAGAACTGCAGAATATTCCGGATATAGGCGCAACTACAGCTAAATGTATACATGACTTTTTCCATGATGAGGCTAATATTGAATTGCTGGAAAGGCTAAAACAGTCAGGTCTTAATATGCAGATGCCAGAGAAGAAAGAAATGTCAGATAAGCTTGAAGGAAAGACGATTGTTGTAACAGGAAGCTTTGATAATTACAGCCGTAAGGATATGGAAGAACTGATTGTTTCTAATGGAGGCAAAGCAACAGGAAGTGTCAGCAAAAAAACTGATTATCTTGTTGCAGGTGAGGCAGCAGGCTCTAAGCTTGATAAGGCTAATTCACTGGGGGTTAAGGTGCTTACGATTGATGAATTTATGGAAATGATAAAGTAAAGAAATAACAGGTTGAACAATTCGCTGATGCGATTGAAACATCATATAAAGAATCTCTTTCAGAATCAAGTTCATCTTCTTGCAGATACAGAGAAATACATCAAACAGATGAAGTGTACAGAGTAATGGAGAAGTGGAAAGAATTATATGGAGGATGATTTTTTAGTATAAACAAATAAACAATAAACTCTTTGTCTTTAAAACATAAAATCCATGTACTTGCCAAATATAAGTACATGGATTTTTATATTTTAATATTAAGCGTATTTATCTATAAAATCACATTTAAATGCAATAATTATCATAACTCTCGTTAAGGTCATAAGGAGTTATCTGGTATACATAATAATTCAGCCAATTCGTATAGAGGTTGTTGGCGTGGCTTCTCCATGAAAGCAATGGTTTTCTGTTGCAGTCATCATCAGGATAATAATTTACCGGAAGGTCAGGCTCAATTCCTTTGTCAATATCACGCTTATATTCCTGATCAAGAGTTAATCTGTCATATTCAGGGTGTCCCATAACAAATATTTCTTTTCCTCCATCACCAAGAACAATATATATTCCTGCCTCATCTGAATCTGCAAGTACTTTAAGTCTTGGATTATCCAGAATCTGCTGTCTGTTTGCCTGTGTATATCTTGAATGTGGTGCCATGAATACATCATCAAAGCCTCTTACTAAAGGCTCTTTTCTATTCATAACCCTGTGCTTGTACACACCTGACAGCTTCTTCGGAAGTAATTCCTTCTTAATACCATAATGGTAATACAATCCTGCCTGTGCGCCCCAGCATATATGAATTGTTGATGTAACATGCTTCTTAGACCACTCCATTACTGTTGTAAGTTCATCCCAGTAATTAACCTCTTCAAAGTCAAGTTTCTCGACAGGTGCTCCCGTAATAATCATTCCATCATAATTATTATTCTTAATTTCTTCAAAAGTCTGATAAAACTTCTTAATATGTGAAGCTGATGTATTCTTTGAAACATGTGATGACATCTGCAAAAATGTAACATCTATCTGTAAAGGTGTATTAGACAGCCCTCTTAAAAGCTGTAATTCTGTATCCTGCTTTATAGGCATAAGATTAAGAACTATTATCTCCAAAGGTCTTATATTCTGTGAAATAGCTCTGTTTTCGTCCATGACAAATATATTTTCTTCTTCCAATTCTGCTTTAGCTGGCAAATCACTCTGTATCTTAATTGGCATTATTATTCCTTCTTTCTGTTATCGTTGTTGTCTGATTATATCATATCACTTTCAATAACTGTACTAATGGAAGTGAATTTTCTTTACATTTTTTGAACTTTAGTATCAAACATTTTAAAATTATGCTATTTAATTTAAATATTGGAAGAATAAATTAAGTAAAAGTAGATATATTATAGAAAAAGAAATTGACTTGATGTACAAGAAGGAGGGGAAGAATATGGCTGTATTAGCGAAACCGATTAATAGAATATCTGTTATAAAAAGACAAGAATCCCAAGAATTTGTACGTGAATTTAATCAGAATAAAGTAACAAATGATTTTTTAGAGTCTTGCAAGAAAGCTGGTAAATTATTTGGCAAAAGAAAATAAAAAGAGCATGATATATCTGCATGAATAATGAGGGGTATTATAGATTTTGCATATTCTTTATTAGATGAAGTAATAGGGTTTAAGGCTTTATTCTTACATTCTCTTCCAGAAGCAGAAGGCTTTTATGGAGCAAATGTGTTTAACCCAGTAGAGATTGATATGCAGCCTTTGCATTGCTGTGATTCAGAATATAAGCCGATGTATTTGGCGTTAAAAGAGGTGCATATGAATTATGATAAATAAGGTATATTAATTTATTTGGTATGCCTTATGCACATCCCACCCTTTAAAAATCCCCAATCCCATGTTATAATCATTAATCATCAGAAAACGGAGATAAGAACATGAGCGTAGTAACAGAAAAGTCAAAGTGCAGAATTCTTAAATTAGCATCAATGCTTGCGGTAACGATGGGGATTATAATGGCATTTTATGCGTTTTATATTATGTCGGAGCTATATTCATTTTCAACAACAGAGCAGGGCAAGGCATTATATATGATTGTCAAGCTGTTGAACATCGCATTTTTAGCAGTTATTGTTGAGGGAGTTTACTTTGCAATTGCTGGATTTTATGGAATGACCAATATAGGTGCTGTTGATGCAGTTAATAAAATCAAAGTTTATGGAATTGTTATGACTATAGCAGGAGTTGTTGATTTAATAATAGTATTTGTGGTATCTAAGTATTCAATAACTGGTAACATGCTGATTCTTATATGCCTTCCGGTTGTAATAGGAATTATGTATTTAGGTGGCGCATTTTATAATGAGAAGCTTATAAAGAATAATAATGGTGTGGAAGGTGATGGCAATGATTGATCCGAATGGAATAATGCCACTTAATTTCTTCAAATACAAGGGTGTGTATACAGGACAGCACAATGAAATGAGATATATGCTTAAGCAGACAGGAGAAAAGCCTGATTTAAAGCTTTCTGCGTGCGTGTGGCGCGGACCATATGCTTCATGTGCTGTTAAGGAAGAAGATAAGACAACAGAGATATTTGAACTGACAGAAGATGGTCGTCTTGCTGCCGTGGAATGGATAAGGCAGCAGTACGAATCCAGACTTGACTATTGGGAAGCGGCACCGTCTATAAAGGACGCTGTTCCGATTGTTCATGAATAAAGAGAATAATATATACAATGCAGCATATGGCGGCACCGGTAAGCAGGAGAACATATTCTTCTGCTTCTTTTATTATCAGGTCAAACATAATCCGGCATATAATTCTTGATGAAAATATAGATATGACCGCAATACATAATGGTACAATTATGCTGCCAAATGGGTCGGGTTGGATGTTCAGTTTCCTGTATATATTAAAAATGTAAAGCAGACTCATGCATATGTTGCTAATAAGAACACCATACAGATAACCGGTTATGCCAAGACGCGGAATGAGCAGGAACACGCAGGTAAGCCGGATAATTATTCCGGTTATATTAATTATAAATGTAAGTGTGGTATGTCCCATGCCATTAGTCACGCTAGTAAGGCTGATTTTTAAGTAGAGAAAAGGACACAGCCATGAAAGAATGCAGGTGTATATGTATACAGATTCTTCGTGGAACATCATTGCGCCAAGCCGCGCACCATAGTTAATGAATAAAAATATGCTTATAATGCCGAGACTTAAACACATGGAAACTGTTCTTTTTACTGTCACAGCAAGATGGTCAGACAGGACATTCGAACTTTCATCAGATACCTTTGGAAGAAGCATAAGTGCAAATGAATTAGCTGCCGTACATGGGAAAAGCACCAGAGGAAGAGCCATTCCTGTAAGTATACCAAACTGGCTTATCGCGTTATCTTTGGTCAGTCCATGCATGCACAGGATTGCAGGAATAAGAATTGCTTCCGCACCCTCAAGCAGATGCAGAACAGTCTGATTGGCGTTAATTGGAAATGCATATTTAACAATATATCTGTATTCACGGAGTGAACAGGACAGCTTCTGCGTCATGCTTTTATTATGAATGGAACGGAAAAATAGCGGAATAGCACAGTATGTGGCAGCTGCAAATTCACCGAATATATTACCGGTAACTGCGTCAGCAATTGATATTGTTGATACATTTTTTATGCGCACATAAAGTATGATAGTGCCAATACGCACAAGCTGTTCGACAAGCTGCGAGGAGGCAGGTAGAAAAGATTCCTTCTGACTGTAATAGTAATTAGACAAGCAGTTATGTATGCACATGAATGGCAGAGAGATTGCAGTTATACGGATTATTCCCTCACAGCGGCTTTCCATAAATATATGGTTTGCAATGAAATCGCTGAATATAAGAAATAAAAGCATAACGGCAATTGAAAGAGAAATAGTAATCTTTAATACGCAGAAAAGCCATTTTAGAGATGGAGATGATGCTGAATATTTTGAAACAGCTACAGAAAATCCACTGCAGCATACTGCAAATGCAAGCGCAATAAGAGGCATGCACATCTGGAAAAGTCCGACTCCTGCAGCACCTGTATAATTAGTGAGAAGTATCCGAAAATAAAACCCGAGCAATTTTGATAGAATGCCGGCAAATGTAAGGATTATGGCGGATTTGAATATGCCACCTTTTAAGGATAATTTATTATTCATAGCAGATACCGCAGATAGACTTATTAACAATATATGCCCTGCCTGAATACAATATTATAAGGAATTACAGGGCGGAAATATAATGATATATATGGACAATGCGGCGACAACTGCTATCAGAAAAGAAGTGGCTGAAGCAATGCTTCCATATCTTTTGGGAGATTATGGAAACCCGTCAGGTGTGTATAGGTTGTCTGAAAAAGCTAAAAATGTTGTAGAGGAATCAAGAGGTATTATTGCAGATATAATAAATGCTGACAGAAATGAAATATTTTTCACCTCTGGTGGAACGGAAGGGGATAACTGGGCAGTTAAAGCAGAGAGTCTGAAAAGAAAACAGGGACATATAATAGTAAGTTCAATAGAACACCATGCGGTGACGGAATCGGCACTGTGGCTTAAGAATTATGGAATAGATGTCACATTTGCACCAGTTGATGAGCAGGGAATTGTTAAGCTGGAACAGTTAGAAAAAATGATTAGAAATGATACATTTTTAGTGTCAGTTATGCTTGCTAATAATGAAATTGGAACTATCCAGCCGATAGAAAATGTATGTGAAATTGCGCATGAGTATGGTGCAAAGGTTCATTCTGATGCAGTGGCGGCATTTGGACATATTGATGTTGATGTGAAAAAGCTGGGCGTGGATTTCTTAAATGTAAGCGGACATAAGATATGCGGACCAAAGGGCGTAGGATTTCTGTATGTCAGGGGCGGAAAGCCAGAACGGTTCATGCATGGAGGCGGACAGGAGAACGGACTTAGGGCAGGCACTGAAAATGTAGCCGGGATTGCAGGACTTGCGACGGCGGCAAGAATTGCTTATGAAACACTTTCTGACAGGGCAAGGCAGGAAAAGAAAATCAGCGACTATATGATTAAGAGAATACTAAGAGAAATTCCTTATTCAAGACTTAATGGAAGCAGGGAAAGCCGTGTTACGGGCAATATGAATTTCAGTTTTCAGTATGTTAATGGCGGAATGCTGGTTGTAATGCTTAACAAACAGGGAATATGCGCATCTGCAGGTTCAGCGTGTACATCTAATTCAGGAAAGCCTTCACATGTCCTTCTTGCACTTGGACTTGATGAAAAAATAGCAGAAGGTTCACTAAGGCTGACAATTAACCATACAATTACACACAGGGAAGCTGATTATGTGGTTGAGTGTATTAAGAAAGATGTTGCCAGACTGCGGGAATTGGCTTAATATTAATATATCAGACAGTTACGGAGGTTAAAATAATATGTGGTACGAAGAAGCGGTGTTTTATCAGGTATTTCCACTTGGATTTTGTGATGGATTAAGAGACAACGACGGGGTGATGAACAGATGCATATCAGAATTTGCAGACTGGATACCGCATTTGCAGAAGTTAGGAACTGATGCGGTGTATTTTTCTCCAATTTTTGAGAGCGATTATCATGGCTATGATACAAGGGATTACCGTGTGATAGATAAAAGAATAGGAACTAATAAGAATTTTGCAGAGCTTGTGTCAAAGCTGCATGAGGCAGGAATAAAGGTAGTCATTGACGGTGTGTTTAATCATGTCGGAAGGGGCTTCTTTGCATTTAAGGATGTATGTGAGAAAAAATGGGATTCTGCCTATAAGGACTGGTTTAACATCAGCTTTGATGGCAATTCACCATATAATGACGGCTTCTGGTATGAGGGCTGGGAAGGATATTACAATCTTGTGAAGCTCAATCTGAATAATCCTGATGTGGTTAATTATCTTATTGAGTCGGTGCGTGGCTGGGTTGATGAATTTGATATTGATGGAATCAGACTTGATGTTGCGTACTGCCTTAACAGGGATTTCATGAAGCGTTTAAGATACGAAACAGACCAGATGAAGCAGGAGTTTTTCCTTGTAGGAGAAATGCTTCATGGTGATTACAACACAATTGTGGGTAATGAATGCCTGCACAGTGCAACTAATTATGAGTGTTATAAGGGGCTGTATTCGAGCTTTAATTCAATGAATATGTTCGAGATTGCACACAGCATAGAAAGGCAGTTTGGAAAAGAGCCATGGTGTCTGTATACAGGAAAACATCTGCTTACATTTGTTGATAACCATGATGTTTCAAGGATTGCCAGCACACTCACCAATAAAGCACATCTGCCGCTTATATATGCACTTATGTTTGGTATGCCGGGAATTCCATGTATATATTATGGAAGTGAATGGGGCTGCGAGGCAGTTAAGGGCAGCGGCAATGACAATATTCTGCGTCCGGCGTTTGATAAGCCGGAATACAACGAGCTGACTGATACAATAAGTTCATTAGGACAAATGTATCATAACAGCAGGGCATTAAGCTATGGTGATTACACAAAGAAAGTGCTTACAAACAGACAATATGTATTCAAAAGGGAAGCAGATGGAGAAAAAGTGCTTGTTGCAATTAATGCTGATGAGAATGAGTACACAGCGTACTTTGATACAGAATGTGCAGATGCACTTAATCTTATAACAGGTAAGAAGGAAGACTTATCTGGGAAAATAGTTCTTCCACCATACAGCTTCAGATTTTACAGATGTATGTAGAAGGTGCAGATAAGATACATGTATATAAAATAAGCCTGAGCTCATCATAATCTGATGAACTCAGGTTTTCTTTCATTAAATATTGTGTAGTAATTAAACCCTGCGTTCTTAAGCATATCTGCCACGACATCAAATCTGTAAGCAAAAAACTTAACTTCGTGTGCATCAGAACCTACAGTGATTATCTCTCCTCCGAGGTTGTGATAGATTTTAACAATATCAAGGCATGGATTAGGTTCAGGCATTCCGTATTTAAGACCGGCAGTGTTGATCTCAATTCCTTTTCCTTGCTCAATGATTGTTTTAAGAATTATGCAGATTAAATCGTTAAAATCGTGCCAGTTATATGTGTAAGAATTGGCAGGTATATATCTTGCAATATAATCAAGATGACCATACACATCAAAGTTGTGACAACAGTCAAGATTATCAAGAATACTTTCGTAATAAGTTAAAACAGTATCCTTTGTAGAACGTTTCTCCCAGAATTCAGGGTAGTAGGGATCTTCTCCATATACAAGATGTGACGAGCCTATTATAAAATCAAGCTGTTTTGCAGAATCGTATGAATTGACTCTGTCTGCGACACTTCTCATAAGTCCCTGTTCAACACCTATGTGAATATTGATTTTATCTTTGTATGATTCTTTCAGATTCTGGAAATACTTAATGTATTCCGGAAAATCAAGGTCAAACATGACTTTTCCATCTTCTAAAGGAGCATCAAAGTCATTATGGTCGGTAAAACAGATGTGTTTAAATCCCAGTGAAATAGCATTGTTAACAACATTTACAGGGTTCTCCTCTGAATCAGAAGAGAACATAGTATGTATATGTGAATCTGATAACAGCATAGTAATGTCCTCCATCAAATATTAGTCATATGCTTAAATGTCAATATACATTATACATAAACATAATTAATCCGCAATTGATATTTTTGATGTTTATGTAGAACATGTAAACTAATGTAAAATACAGGTAATTTTTCCTTGAAAATGATTATTAGTATTGATATTATTAAGAAGACAGCGTATAAATTCTGATTATGTGAATGCGCATAGATGTAGAAGTACCAACTACGCTGTCCGACCTTGACTTTTATGCGCAGATAGGAGCTTTCGTGAGTTTTGAATTGATACACATTGTGATTATTCTTCTCGGAGGAATAGCGCTTTTCCTTTTTGGAATGCAGCTTATGGGAGATGGATTAAAGAAAGTGGCTGGTGGCAAACTGGAAGTTATTCTGTACAGATTAAGTAATACACCTCTTAAGGGAGTACTGCTTGGTACAGGTGTTACGGCAATTATCCAGTCATCGTCGGCAACTTCTGTTATGGTTGTTGGTTTTGTTAATGCCGGTATGATTAAAATGAAACAGGCTATCGGTATTATTATGGGCGCAATTATAGGTACATCTGTTACTGGATGGGTATTATGTCTTTCTGATATCAGTGGTGGTGCCGGATGGGTAGACTTACTTTCAACAGAGGTTCTTGCTGCTGTTATTGGTGTTATCGGAATCATGTTCAGGATGGTCTGTAAGAACCCCACTAAGAAGCATATAGGTGATATTATGATAGGTTTCTGTATCCTTATGGTAGGAATGCAGAACATGAGTGCAGCAGTTGCACCATTAAGATCTGAGCCGGCATTTATTGATATGCTTACTAAGTTTTCTAATCCATTTATAGGAATACTTATAGGACTTTTGGTTACTGCCGTTTTGCAGAGTGCATCTGCTACAGTTGGTATTCTTCAGGCTTTATCAGTTACAGGAGCTATTTCATTTTCAGTAGCACTGCCTATTATAATGGGTATTGCTGTCGGAGCTGCCATGCCTGTTATCATTTCTTCATTTGGTGCGACTACAGATGGTAAGAGAACAGCATTTGTATATCTTCTTGTTGATGCATTGGGTGCTTTAATATGGGCAGTAGTTTTTTATAGTGTTAATCATTTTGTGCATTTTTCATTTATGGACAGAACGATGACAACTGTTTCTATAGCATTTGTGAACTCATTATTCAGAGTTGCAACAGTTGCTGTACTGTTTCCATTCATCAGATTCCTTGAAAAGATGGTATGTGCAATTTTCAAGGAGGTTGTTGATGAGGAAGATAAAGATATTGTTGAAATCAGTGTACTTGATGATAGATTTATTGCTCATCCTACAGTTGCTATTGAACAGGCTAAGACAGTTCTTTGTTCAATGGCACATATGGCACAGAAAAATCTTATTCGTTCCATGGAACTACTGGATACATTTTCGCAGGAAAAATATGACAAGATTCAGAGAAGAGAAGATAAGGTTGACAGATATGAAGATAAGCTTGGAACTTATCTTGTAAAGATCACACAGCAGGAGCTTACTTCTGGACAGAACAAGGAGGTCTCAAAGCTTCTCCATACAATTTCTGATTTTGAGAGAATAAGTGACCATGCTGTTAACATATCACAGGCAGCAGCAGAACTGTTTAATGGAAAGCTTAAGTTTTCTGATTGTGCTGTTGAAGATGTTGAATTGATGTCATTAATTATGAAAGAAATAGTTGGAAATGTAATAGATGCATTTGAACAGAACAAGGTTGAATATGCCTATAAGACAGAGCCGTTAGAAGAACTCGTTGACATATATTGTGATGAAATGAAGATGAATCATGTCAAGCGTGTCCAGAAAGGTGAATGTACACTTCATCAGGGCTTTATATTTAATGATCTGCTTACAGATTTTGAGAGAATTGCTGACCATTGTTCTAACGTGGCAGTTGCGATTATTGAGCTTGAGTTAAATGTGTTTGATACACATGAGTATCTTATTAATCTCAAGAAAGATAATGGAACTAATTTTGATAAATATTTTGAGGAATACAAAGAAATGTTTCCTTTAAGCCAGTATTAAGCAGAGATTAGTGTTAAGTAGACAATATTGGATACAGAATTTGTTAAGATTTCGTCAAAATGACTAATTGATAATGAGTTATTATTGAAAAAAGTGCAAAAATGTAAAAATTGGGAAGAAAGCCTTGATATTTTGCTTCTTCTTATGTAAAATACACGGTAGTTGAAATTTTAACAAACTATGTTATAAAAATTCATTTTAGGAGGAATTGTTTTTATGTCAGTAAAAGTTGCAATCAATGGTTTTGGTCGTATCGGTAGACTTGCATTCAGACAGATGTTTGGTGCAGAAGGATATGAGGTAGTTGCTATTAACGATTTAACAAGCCCTAAGATGCTTGCTCATCTTTTAAAGTATGACTCATCACAGGGAAGATATGTTAACTTCGGTGAGGAAGATCAGGTAACAGCTGATGATGAGGCTGGTACAATCACAGTTAAAGGCAAGACTATCAAGATTTACAAAGAGCCAGATGCTAATAACTGCCCATGGGGAGAGATTGGTGTTGATGTAGTTCTTGAGTGTTCAGGATTCTATACATCTAAGGCTAAGGCACAGGCTCATATTAATGCAGGTGCTAAGAAGGTAGTTATCTCAGCTCCAGCTGGAAACGACCTTAAGACTATCGTTTACAATGTAAACCATGAGACACTTACAGCAGATGATCAGATTATCTCAGCTGCTTCTTGTACAACAAACTGCTTAGCTCCTATGGCTAAGGCACTTAACGATTGTGCAACAATCGAGTCAGGTATTATGTGTACAATTCATGCTTACACAGGTGACCAGATGATTCTTGACGGACCACAGAGAAAGGGTGATTTAAGAAGATCTAGAGCAGGTGCTTGCAACATCGTTCCTAACTCAACAGGTGCTGCTAAGGCTATTGGTCTTGTTATCCCAGAACTTAACGGAAAGCTTATTGGAGCTGCTCAGAGAGTTCCAACACCTACAGGTTCTACAACAATTCTTAATGCTGTAGTTGCTAAGAAGGTTACAGTTGATGAAGTTAATGCTGCTATGAAGGCTGCTGCAACAGAGTCATTCGGTTACAATACAGAGCAGATTGTATCTAGCGATATCGTTGGTATGAGATTTGGTTCATTATTTGATGCTACTCAGACAATGGTTAATGAACTTCCAAACGGTGGCTGCCAGGTTCAGGTTGTTTCTTGGTATGATAATGAGAACTCATACACAAGCCAGATGGTTAGAACAATTAAGTACTTCGCTGAATTAAACTAATCATTTAGATTGTTTTTGCCGGAGAATGGTATGACTATTCTCCGGTTTTTTATAAAGCTGTATATGTAGCTATTTTATGTATTATATGGAGGATATTAATATGCTTAATAAAAAGTCTATTGATGATATCAATGTAAAGGGCAAAAGAGTATTATGCAGATGTGATTTTAATGTACCTTTAGATGGAAGCAGAATTACAGATGAAACAAGACTTGTAGCTGCTCTTCCAACAATCAAGAAGCTTATTGCTGATGGAGGAAAGGTTATTCTTTGTTCACATCTTGGAAAGCCAAAGGGACCAGATGCTGCATTTTCTCTTGCACCAGTTGCAAAGAGACTTTCAGAACTTCTTGGTCAGGAAGTTAAGTTTGCAGCAGATGATACTGTTGTAGGCGATAATGCAAGAGCAGCTGTTGCTGCAATGAATGATGGAGATGTTATTCTTCTTGAAAATACAAGATTCAGACCAGAAGAGACTAAGAACGGTGAAGCATTTTCTAAGGATTTAGCTTCTATTGCAGATGTATTTGTTAATGATGCATTTGGTACAGCTCACAGAGCGCATTGTTCTAATGTAGGTGTTACACAGTTTGTTGATACAGCTGTTGTTGGATATCTTATGCAGAAGGAAATTGATTTCCTTGGAAATGCAGTTAATAATCCTGTAAGACCTTTCGTTGCAATTCTTGGTGGTTCAAAGGTTTCTTCTAAGATTTCAGTTATCAATAATCTTCTTGATAAGGTTGACACACTTATTATCGGTGGTGGTATGTCTTATACATTCCAGAAGGCACATGGTGGTAATGTAGGTAAGTCATTAGTAGAGGATGATTATCTTGATTTTGCTAAGGAAATGATGAAGAAGGCTGAGGAAAAGGGCGTTAAAATGCTTATTCCTATCGATACAGTTGTAGCTAAGGAATTCAGCAATGATTCTCCTTCGCATGTCGTAGAAGCAGGACATCAGGCAGATGATGATATGGGTATGGATATTGGACCTAAGACATGTGAGCTTTACAAGGAAGCTTTAAAGGATGCCAAGACTGTAGTATGGAATGGACCAATGGGAGTGTTTGAATTCCCTAATTTTGCAGCAGGAACAATAGCTGTTGCAGAGGAACTTGCACAGCTTAAAGGTGCTACAACAATCATCGGTGGTGGTGATTCAGCAGCAGCTGTTAACAACTTAGGATTTGGAGATAAGATGACACACATCTCTACAGGTGGTGGAGCATCTCTTGAATTCCTTGAAGGTAAAGAACTTCCAGGTGTAGTTGCAGCTAATGATAAGTAATTAATATTACTGACATAGTTATATAATTATATTTTAATCCAGACCTTATTTTTGTTAAGTAGGGTCTGGATTTTTTGTTATTTATTTCACAAACTATGCTTGAAATATGTACCAAAGTATGCTATTATCTATTTTACTAGGATAGTTATATTAGAATAATTTAATAGGATTGTCCATATATATGTTATTATGGATAATTTCCTGTGGGGAGGCGTAGAATGAGAAGAAAAGTAATAGCAGGCAATTGGAAAATGAATATGACACCAAGCCAGGCAGTTAAGCTCGTTACTGAATTGAAACCGAATGTTAATAATCCGGATGTTGATGTTGTGTTCTGTGTGCCATCAATTGACATAGTACCTGTAGTGGAGGCAGTGAAAGGATCTAATATACATATTGGAGCAGAGAATGTATATTATCAGGAGAAAGGAGCATTTACCGGTGAATTATCGCCAGAGATGCTTGTTGATGCGGGGGTAAGCCATGTTATTATAGGACATTCAGAAAGAAGAATGTACTTTAACGAAAGCAATACAGTTCTTAATCTTAAGATGCATAAGGTACTTGAACATGGAATTATCCCAATTCTTTGTTGTGGAGAGACACTTGAACAGAGAGAAAAAGGGATTACACTTGATTTCATTAAAGAACAGATAGTAGAAGCATATGTTGGTGTTACTAAAGAGCAGGTGCTTCATACAATAGTTGCTTATGAGCCAATCTGGGCTATTGGAACAGGAAAGGTTGCAACTACAGCGCAGGCACAGGAAGTATGCGGATTTATAAGAACAGTATTTGAAGAGTTATATGATAAGGAAACAGCGGATCAGATAAGAATTCTTTATGGAGGAAGTGTTAATGCTTCTAATGCAGCAGAGCTTTTTGCTCAGCCTGATATTGATGGTGGACTGGTAGGAGGTGCAAGTCTCAAGCCGAATTTTGCGGATATAGTTAATTATAATAAGTAAATAAGCATGAAAAGACCTTGTTTTGATGATAATATTCAAGACAAGGTCTTTGATTTTTTTTACAAATGTGCTATCATGCTATAGGCAATTAATTAGAATACATTTAAAGGAGAATCACATTATGAGTAAAAAACCAGTAGTTTTAATGGTACTTGATGGTTATGGTTTAAATGATAGAACAGAGGGTAATGCTATTGCTATGGCTAACACTCCTGTTATGGATAAGCTGATGAAGGAATGCCCATTCCAGAAGGGATATGCTTCAGGACTTGCTGTAGGTCTTCCGGACGGACAGATGGGTAATTCAGAAGTTGGTCATATGAATATTGGTGCTGGTAGAATTATTTACCAGGATCTTACAAGAATTACTAAGGCTATTGAAGATGGTACATTCTTTAAGAATGAAGAATTACTTGAGGCAATGGAGAACTGCAAGAAGAATGATTCGGATCTTCACCTTTTCGGACTTTTATCAGATGGTGGTGTTCATAGTCATTTAAGCCATGTATATGGACTTTTAGAGATGGCAAAGCAGCAGGGAGTGTCTAAGGTATATGTTCATGCGTTCCTTGACGGAAGAGATACACCTCCAGCTTCAGCTAAGGGATTTGTTGAGACACTTGAGAATAAGATGGCAGAAATCGGAGTTGGTAAGGTTGCATCTTTATCAGGCCGTTATTATGCAATGGACAGAGATAATAACTGGGACAGAGTAGAAAAGGCTTATGATTCGCTTGTAACAGGTGATGGCATCAAGGCTGAGTCAGCTACCCAGGCACTTCAGGAGTCATATGATAATGGTAAGACAGACGAATTCGTCGAGCCAACAGTTATCTGTAAAGACGGTCAGCCACTTTCATTAGTTAAGGCTAATGATTCTGTTATATTCTTTAACTTCCGTCCAGACCGTGCAAGAGAGATGACAAGAGCGTTCTGCGATGATAAATTTACAGGATTTGAAAGAAAGACAGGATTTATTCCATTAACATTTGTTTGCTTTAAGGATTATGATGAATCAATCCCTAACAAGAAGGTTGCATTCAAGAAAGAGAATATTAAGAACACATTTGGTGAATTCCTTGCTAATCATGGAAAGAAGCAGTTAAGACTTGCTGAGACAGAGAAATATGCACATGTTACATTCTTCTTTAATGGCGGTGTTGAAGACCCTAATGTTGATGAGTTCAGATTACTTGTTAACTCACCTAAGGATGTTGCAACATATGACTTAAAGCCAGAGATGAGTGCTCCGGAGGTAGGTATGGACTTAGTTGAGGCTATCAAGTCTGACAAATATGATGTTATTATTATCAACTTCGCTAATCCTGATATGGTTGGGCATACAGGTGTTATCCCAGCAGCAATCAAGGCTGTAGAGAAGGTTGATGAGCTTGTTGGCAAGGCTGTAGATGCAGTAAAGGATGTTGACGGGGTTCTCTTCATCTGTGCAGACCACGGTAATGCTGAGAAGATGATTGATTACGAAACAGGAGCTCCACATACAGCACATACAACTAACCCTGTTCCATTTATTCTTGTTAATTATGATGAGAATTATACACTTCGTGAGGGTGGAAGATTATGTGATATCGCTCCTACACTTATAGAAATTATGGGACTTGAGAAACCAGTTGAGATGACAGGTGAGTCTCTTCTTGTGAAGAAGAACTAATTGAATGGTTGAAATTAATTTATTGATTTTTCTTGCACAAAATGTTTATTTGTGATAGAATGACCTATGTTGCCGTATTGGCATAATTATGTAATAAAAAGCGCATGATGCGCAGGAATGAGGATAGTATGAATAAGATAATTCCATTGTTTCATATGTCTGTCGGAGATGTATTAAGAATTGGTTTAATGGGAGTATTTGTGGTAATTTGTATAGCTTTAGCAATAATAATTCTTATGCAGGAAAGTAAGCAGAACGGATTGTCAGGAACAATTAGTGGTGCTGCTGATTCATACTGGGGTAAGAACAAGGGCCGTTCAATGGAGGGCAAGCTTGTTAAGATAACCAAGATTCTTGTAATTCTTTTTATTGTTATAGCAGTTATACTTAATTTTAATTTCTAAATTACGGACACTCTTAAGAAACGGATAATTTCTTAAGAGTGTTTTTTACTTTTACGAGCAATCTGGTGAAATTCGGATATTTTAATGGTAAGAAAGGGATATAAAGGATATGGAGAAGGATATATTTAAACAGCGAAGACAGATGCTTACTGATATGATTCTTAATAATGAACTGTATGTTCCAATGAAAGCTAAAGAAATCGCTATGCTTCTCGATATTCCTAAAGCTAAGCGTTCTGAGCTTATGGAAGTGCTTGACAGTCTTGTTGCAGATGGAACAATAGGTGTATCAAAGAAGGGTAAGTATATGAAGCCTGAAAATGTAGCACTTGTCGGAACATTTGAAAGCACAAGCAGGGGATTTGGCTTTGTAGTAATACCTGACAGGGAAGATGATATATTTGTCAAGGCTAATGACACGATGAATGCTTTCTATCATGATAAAGTCAAGGTTGTGATAACTACTGAGAAGAATGGCGGTAAGAGGGCTGAAGGTAAGATTGTTGCTATTGTTGAGCATGAGGTTAAGGAAGTTGTCGGAACATTCCAGAAGAACAGAACGTATGGTTTTGTTATTCCTGATAATGCAAAGATTAACTGTGATATATTTATACCGCAGGAATTCATGAATGGAGCGGTTGAAGGTTCTAAGGTAGTTGCTTCTATAAGTGATTACGGCAGCCAGAGTAAGAATCCACAGGGGAAGGTCACAGAAGTACTTGGACATATAGATGACCCGGGTGTGGACATAATGTCTATTATCAAGGCATATGATTTACCAGTGGAGTTTCCTGAATCAGTTAAGAAGGCAATTAATGATATTCCTGATGTTGTCAGTGAAAAGGATAAGGCTGGACGAGTTGATTTAAGAAATGTTCAGATGGTTACTATAGATGGTGAGGATGCGAAGGATTTAGATGATGCAGTATCTATCTTGAAAGAAGGACCTGTATATCATCTAGGTGTCCACATTGCGGATGTAAGTCATTATGTTACAGAGGGAAGTGCGCTGGATAAAGAGGCACTTAAACGAGGTACGAGTGTTTACCTTGTAGACCGTGTTATTCCAATGATACCGCATAAGTTATCTAATGGGATATGTTCACTTAATCAGGGAGAAGACAGACTGGCACTCAGCTGCCTTATGGATATTGATGAAAAGGGAAATATTGTTGGACATAGAATATGTGAAACTGTTATTAATGTAGACAGAAGAATGAGCTATACAAGCGTAAAAAAGATTCTTGTAGATAATGATACTAATGAAATTATGAAGTATAAAGAGCTTGTTCCAATGTTTCATATGATGGAAGAGGCTGCGGAGCTTCTTAGAAAGAAGAGATTTGCAAGAGGTTCGGTTGATTTTGATTTCCCTGAAAGTAAGATTATACTTGATGAGAATGGCCACCCGACTGATATTAAGCCGTATGACAGAAATGTAGCAACTAAGATTATTGAAGATTTTATGCTTGCTGCTAATGAAACTGTTGCAGAGGATTATTTCTGGCAGGATATGCCATTTCTATATAGAACTCATGAGAATCCTGATCCTGAAAAAATGCGTAAGTTAGCCACATTTATTAATAACTTTGGTTATACATTAAGAATTACTGATGATTTAAGACCTAAGGAGATTCAGAAGCTTCTTTCTGAGATAGAGGGTTCTGATGCTGAGAATCTTATAAGCAGACTGACACTCCGCTCTATGAAGAAAGCTAAGTATACTACTGAATGTGTAGGACATTTTGGACTCGCTGCCAAGTATTACTGTCATTTCACATCGCCTATCAGAAGATATCCTGATCTCCAGATTCACAGAATTATCAAGGAGAATCTTCACGGAGGTTTAAGTCCTAAGAGAGCTGCCCATTATGATGCAATATTACCGGATGTTGCTGTCCAGACAAGTGCGATGGAGCGGCGTGCGGCAGATGCTGAAAGAGATACAGACAAGCTTAAAATGGCTGAGTATATGGAACAGTTTGTTGGAGAAACATTTGATGGAGTTGTTTCGGGTGTTACCGCGTGGGGCGTATATGTTGAACTTCCAAACACTATCGAGGGCATGGTTTCTATCAATAATATGAAGGGATTCTATACATTTGACGAGGAACACTATGAGATGGTAGGAGAACTTGGGAACAGAAGTTATAAGCTCGGACAGAAGGTTAAGGTTGTGGTTATAGGCACCGATAAGATACTAAGAACAATTGATTTTGCATTTGCATAGAATAGAATGGAGACTGACATGGCATCAAAAACAAGCGCATCTGGAAACAGACTTATAGCGAACAATAAGAAAGCTTATTTTGATTATTTTATAGAAGAGAAATACGAGGCGGGCATGGTACTTCACGGCACTGAGGTTAAATCAATCAGAGCAGGTAAGTGCTCAATTAAGGAATCTTATATCAAGATTGAGAATGGCGAAGTGTATGTATTAGGTATGAATATTACACCATATGAGAAGGGAAACATATTCAATAAAGATCCTTTAAGACCTAAGAAGCTGCTTCTTCACAAGAATCAGATTAATAAGCTTACTGGTGAACTTACAATTAAAGGTTACACACTTGTTCCACTTCAGGTATATCTGAAAGAGGGAAAGGTGAAGATGGAAATTGGTCTTGGAAAAGGTAAGAAGAACTTTGACAAGAGAGATTCTATTGCAAAGAAAGACCAGATAAGAGATGCACAGAAGGAATTCAAGAACAAGAATCTCAGATTTTAGAAATATTTTATCAGTTTTGAATAACAAGTTCATTGACTTGGCATTATGCCAATGTTAATATAAATAAGCAGATAAAACTGCTTACACACGGGCTAGTAAAGGTTTCGACGGGGATCTTGAAGCTGGTGAAGCTATCCGCAGGAAAGCGTCAAAATCCAAACTTAAATATAAACGCTAACGATAATTTAGCATACGCTGCCTAATTGCAGCAGTCTGACTTAAAGCACCTACACTTTAAGACCCAGGCTTCGAACATGTAGGAAACGACAGTATCAAAGCTTTGAGATGCTGGTCGTATCATGAAGCTACTAAAGGTGCAAGGGTGTTGATTCTCGTGTACCGGAGGGAATGTTAAACAATCAACTATGATAGTAGAAGAACAGGGAATGGGTTTTCGGACAGGGGTTCGACTCCCCTCTGGTCCATAGGAAAAAGGGAGTGAGGAAGCGTGAGCTTCTTCGCTCCCTTTTTCCTATGGACCAGAGGGGAGTCTTATTAATGGATAAAACATGGCGTAGCCGGGTTTTTGGACAGGGGCGCACGAGGTCCGGTGGACCTCGGTTTTGCGCCGACCGGAGCGGAGCGAAGAATTCGACTCCCTTTTGTGGGGGAGGTGGATACACGGCAGATTGGACGTTGAAGCGGAGATATGGCACGAGGAAGTCCAAAAGGGATGAGCAAGAGCGGTGGATTGGATGTTGAAGCGGAGTTAAGGTATGCTGAAGTCCAAAAGGGATGAGCAAGAGCGGTGGATTGGACGTTGAAGGAGCGGGAAGGCATAAGGAAGTCCAAAAGGGATGAGCAAGCACGGTGGATTGGATATTGAAGCGGAGGAAAGGTATGCTGAAGTCCAAAAGGGATGAGAAAGCGTGGCAGATTGGACATTGAAGAGAATGTAAGGTACGAGAAAGTCCAAAACACCAGGTACACTTGCCACACAATACTCAATAGCGTAAAATAAGTACAATCACATAAGTAAGGAGGAGCCAGCTATGAACAGAGCTGTTGTTTATTATTCATTATCAGGAAATACAAAGGAAGCTGCAAAGGTTATTGCAAGAAAGTTGGGAGCAAAAATCTTTGAGATAGATTTAGTTAAGCCATTACCTAAGAATACAGTAAGACAGATGCTTGTCGGAGGAATGCAGTCAACATTTGGAAGGAGACCTAAGATAAAAGGTGTTCCAGATAACATAGATTATTATGACGAAATTATATTGGGGATGCCAGTATGGGCAGGTATGCCTGCGTCCCCGGTCAATACATTTATAAAAAATTACGGCGTGGCAGATAAAATAGACGCTGTGTTTACATTCAGCGGTGGTGGGGACAATGACAGATGTCTTGCACAGTTGTCAAAAAGTCTTAAAAATATAAAAAGTCAGGTTGCGTTAGCAGACCGCAGTAATAATGCTGCAAAGGATAATCAGGAGAAGCTTGAAAAGTTTGTTATGAGTATCAAGTAGAAATTATACAATAATATGGCAGGTTTATGATATTAGTCAGGGGTAGAATATGAGATTTAAAAATGTGTTTTGTACACAATTATATAAAGATACATTTTCTGAAGTTTTAAAAGAAGATGAGTTTACACACGGAGATGAGATTCTGGTTGATATGGAAGAACCAGATGGAGACAGGATATCTTATATTATAATGCACCATGGACATTCCATATCTGATTGCAAGGCATTTGTCACGACAACTGATGAAAATGTTCTAATTGCTGTGTTTGACTTGTGGGGAAAGTTTTATAAATGTTATATCATAAAGAATGATAGTATAAAAAATGTTGAAGTTGAAAATGTTCTTGGCGGTAAGGAAATAAAATTTGATGGTGAATCACAATATGGAAAAATATCTGTAAAAATGGCAGCGGTCAACAGACAGTTTGGCACAGATTTAAAGTTTCAACGGGAACATCTTCAGTTATTTGCTGCGAATCTGCAAAGAATTTCTGAAAATCCTAAGTGCTTTATACAAGATAAAGATCTGGTAAACAGCAACAATAATATTGATAGTGATGAAATAAGCATAGATTTAAGTCTGGTTGAATTGACAGATACTCAGAGAAGACAACTGATAGGTAACAGAAAATTTGAGGATTTCAATCTTGAAAGCCATAATATAAATATTATTTATGGAGTCTATGAAGCTAACAGAGATATTGTATTGACCCTTACAAGCTTTACATCTACAATATTGACCCAAGATGGCGGCGACTATAATTATTGTATTTTGTACAAAGAAAAAGAGTATGGCGTTACATATGGTTTTAACTGGGATGATAAAAAATTAAATGGAATACATAACAGAACACCATTTTGTCAGAATGTAGTTGAAAGCATGGTCAGATATTATGAAGATTCATTTCACGAAAGATCGGAGCTGGAAGAAAATGTTAGAAAAAGATTTGAGAAAGAATATAATATGGAGATACATGATTTCCTTAAATTTTATATAGAAAATGTTATTGATAACTCATAAGAACTACATTTATTTTGTTATTAAGCATAAAGGAAGTAAAAGAATTTGTGCTATAATAAGCATACTAAATATTTACATAGACTGGAGGATACAAGCATGGACGAAAATGTAAAGAAAAGAAATGAAGTACTGGCACAGACTGTGATTAAGGGTTTACAGTCAAGAAATATGTCAGGATATTATGCAGAGGATAAAGAAGTAGCTTTAAAGCAAGCTTTGGAGTTAATTGACGAGGAAAGCACAATTGCTATGGGCGGCTGCCACAGCGCACAGGAGATTGGACTTGTTGAGGCTTTGAAAGAGGGCAATTACAATTATATAGACCGTTCAAAGATGACTCCAAGAGAGGGACTTCTGGCTTCATATGACGCTGATGTGTTCTTATCAAGTGCAAATGCAATGACAAGTGATGGAATACTTGTCAATATTGATGGCAATTCTAACCGTGTTTCATGCATAGCGCAGGGACCAAAGAAGGTAATCTTCATAGTTGGAATGAACAAAGTCTGTTCAGACCTCGATTCGGCAATGAAGCGTGCAAGAAATATAGCTGCACCAACTAATGCACAGAATTTTGATGTCAAGACACCCTGCAAGACAACCGGAAAATGCTTTGACTGCAAATCACCAGACACATTATGCTGTCAGTTCCTGATTACAAGATATTCACGCCATGTCGGAAGAATACATGTAATACTTGTAAATGATACACTTGGCTATTAAAAGGAGACACTATGATTAACAGACTTCATATAGCAATGATTGAATTATATAAAGGAGACGCTAAGAGAATACAGCATTTTTGCAAGGTTCACAGCTATGCAAAGCTGATTGCACAGATGGAAAATGTTGATGACAAATGTCTTTTTATAATTGAAACAGCGGCACTCACACATGATATCGGGATTCATATATGTGAAGAAAAATATGGTGAGTGCGGAGGAAAACTGCAGGAAAAAGAAGGTCCTGCTATTGCCGCAGGACTTCTTGACAGGCTTGGCTTTGACAGTGAAGTATCAGAAAGAGTGCAGTATCTGATAGGACATCACCATACTTACAATAATATTGACGGCATTGATTATCAGATACTTGTTGAGGCGGATTTCTTAGTTAACATATGCGATGATAATCTTACAAAGGATGCAGCATTGAAAGCATATAATAACATTTTTAAGACGGAAAGCGGCAAAAAGATATGCCAGGAGATGTTTGGTTTGTAGATAATGAGATTTAATGTTACAATTAACAAAAATGTGCGTGGGAAGTGGAGTTTATGAGCGATAATAAAAATGTTAATAATAAGGAAAAAGGCTTTGTTGTCGGCGGATATACTTTTAAGACGAAGCAGGAAGCGCAGGAAGCAAAAGATGAGATGAATGCTATTAAGTATCTGTCTGGAAAGACGGACAGTAAAGATCCGAAACAGGTGTATGTGTTGTATAATAAGATAATTGACAGACAGTTATTTTATACATCCATTGGGCTTAATTATCTCAAGAATTTACAGCAGTTTCTGTATAATTCACCAGATATTCCAGATGATAAGATTAAGCCGATTCCGGTAAAGAGTGAAACACAGGCTGCAATTGACAGAAGACGTGAAAGAAATGAGCATAGAAGTGAGCTGCATACTCTCTCAATTCAGGTGGCAAAGTACAAGAACAATTTTATGAGAATTATGATTGTAAATGTGTTTCTTGTTATTGCGTTAATTGCAATGTTTTTTATTCTTAAGACAGGCTCTAATTCTAATGTCATTAATTATGAAGTGAATGTACAGAATAAGTATTCTTCATGGCAGACAGAGCTTGAATCTAAGGAAGCCAAGTTAAAGGAAAAAGAGAAAGAGCTTAATTCAAGGGAAGCGGAACTTGAATCAAAGCAGTCTTTAAAATCATCATCACAGCAGTCAACAAAGTAGTCATATTATAAATATATGAGCAGAGTACACATTTTAAACATATTTATCAGATAGTATATAGATAATTAATTCACCGTGAAAGTGAGGATTACATATGGATAAGATGAAGGTTTTAGTAGTAGATGATGAAAGCAGAATGAGAAAGCTTGTAAGTGATTTCCTTACAAGAAAAGGATATGCTGTTATTGAAGCGGCTGATGGTGTAGAAGCTGTAGATACATTTATGGAGAATAAAGATATTGCACTTATAATTCTTGATGTTATGATGCCAAGAATGGATGGCTGGGAAGTGTGCAGGCAGATAAGAAAGGATTCTAAAGTTCCTATTATAATGCTTACAGCAAAGGGCGAGGAGATGGATGAACTACAAGGCTTTGAATGTGGAGCTGACGAATATATTGCCAAGCCATTTTCACCCAAGATACTTACAGCCAGAGTTGATGCAATTATAAGACGTGTATATGGTGTTGACAGCAACGAGATAATTGAGATTGGTGGAATTACTATAGATAAAGCAGCACATATCGTTAAGATTGATGGTGAAGAGATAGAGTTAAGCTATAAGGAGTTTGAACTGCTTACTTATTTTGTTGAGAATAAAGGGCTTGCGTTGTCTAGAGAGAAGATTCTTAATAATGTATGGAATTATGATTACTATGGAGATGCAAGAACTATAGATACCCATGTTAAGAAATTAAGAAAGAAAATGGGTGAGAAGGGTGATTACATCAAGACAATCTGGGGTATGGGTTACAAGTTCATTGTTGACTGATTCTGCGTATAAGGAAGGCAATTAAAGATGAAGATACATTCAATTAAGTTTAAGATTACACTTCTTCTGGTAGTTACTGTTACATGTCTTGTGGCTATGCTTATTGGATTTAACAGCATTTTTTCTGAGAAAGTGTATATGAACCGTAAGCAGAAGAGCATGATTAATTCTTATGAGAATGTCAATGAAATCATGCAGAAATATACTGATTCACAGATAGATAAAGATACTATGTGTGCTGATATGGAGAACATATCTACAGCAAAGGGAATATCTGTGCTTGTAGTTGACAGCAGCTGGTGTACCATATATGTAAGTACTCAGGGAGATGATTCAATGATGGAACGTCTTCGCATGAGTATATTTAATGGGGATATTTTTAAGAATAATGGTTCACCTGATAAAGCACCGGAACCTAAGGAACAGGAAGATGATTCAGATAACCCGGCAGACAAGGATGATAAGAAAGATCATAGAAAGCGTCTGGAAGATATTATTGATATGTCAGGTACATCACTTGTTGAGAACAGGACAATTATAAGCTCCAATGATAATTACACATTACAGAAGGTGTATGATGAAAGGCTTGGAGATTACTATCTTGAGATATGGGGTACACTTGACAATGGATATTCAATTATATTAAGAACTCCTATCCAGGGAATAAAAGATAATGTAAATATATCGACAACTCTTATTAAGTATGTTGGAGGAGCAATTCTTGCTGTTGGTATAATTGCAGCATTTGTAGTATCAACATATATTACCAGACCGATTAAGCAGCTTTCTAATATTGCTGAGAAGATGTCAGAGATGGATTTTGATGCAAGATATGAGGGAAGTGATAAGGGAGAGATTGGTCTGCTTGGAAAGAGCATGAACAATATGTCTGAGAAGCTTGAACAGAATATTGCTGAGCTTAAGAAGGCTAACCTTGAACTTAAGAAAGATATTGATAAAAAAGAAAAGCTTGAGATAATGAGAACAGATTTTCTTTCAAATGTATCTCATGAGTTAAAGACTCCTATTGCACTTATACAAGGATATGCTGAGGGGCTTAAGGAAGGCATAACAGATGATCCTGAAAGCATGGAATTTTATTGTGATGTTATTATGGACGAGGCAAACAAGATGAATACAATGGTTAAGCGACTTCTTACACTTAATCAGATTGAATTCGGAAATGATGAGCCTGAGATGGAGAGATTTGATATTAATGAGCTTATTGCTTCTGTAGCAGATGCCAATGCAATAAGAGCGGGACAAAAGAATATGAGTATAGTATTTGATAACCGTAATGAGCATAATTATGTGTGGGCTGATGAATACAAGACAGAGGAAGTGCTTACTAATTATATATCTAATGCACTTAATCACTGTGATGGAAAGCGTGCAATTGAGGTGAGAACTGAAAAATCAGAGAATGGAGGAACTATTACCGTTACTGTATATAATAGTGGAAAGAATATTGCTGATGAAGATCTTGAAAGAATATGGGAGAAGTTCTACAAGACTGATAAAGCGAGAACAAGAGAATATGGAGGTAATGGAATAGGACTGTCTATTGTAAAGGCTATTATGGATTCAATGGGGCAGGAATATGGTGTCAGAAATGTATCTGATGGTGTAGAATTCTGGTTTAATCTTGATTGTAAATCATAATATGATATAATTGTTATTAGTGTTTAGAAAATGTATTTATTTATCATGAACTACAATAATAATTTTTTAAAGAGTTTGAGGAACAATATATGAAAAAATTTTTAACGGGTCTGCTTGTACTATTGTGTATGGCAGCACTTACAGGCTGTGGTAAGAATGATATATCACTGACTAATGAAGAGAATGACCTTGTAGCAGAATATATAGCAGGAACACTTCTTAAGTATTCATATGATAATGAATGGAAGTACCAGAAGCTTAATACTGCGCAGAAGACAGGTGTTACAACAACTGCAGGTACTAACAGCAGTACACAGACACCATCACAGAGTCAGTCTGTTAATTCACATAAACCTTCTGCTTCTAATGCAGCAGGAACAGCGTCAACAGATTTAATGGGGAATCTTCCGGCAGTTTTAGGACTTAATGGTGTAACAGTCAGATATAAGGATTATGTTACAGGAAGTGCTTATCCATTGGATGATTATGTATCTGTGCCTGCACAGCAAGGATATAAGGTGGTTGCAGTTGAACTTACACTTACTAATACAAGTGGACAGGCAGTAACACTCAATTCTTCAGGTAATGTAACATTTAAACTTGAAGTTGGAGGAACTGGTGTAGGTAATTATGCATCAATATTGAAGAATGATATAACAGCATTGAAAAATGTAAGTCTTGCAGCAGGTGCAAGTAAAGATGTTGTGGTACTTTTTCAGGTAAAAGAAAGCGATGCCAGTTTAGTAGCCGGGTCTTCTATGACGGCAACATCATCTGGAACATCGCTTGGTTCATTAACAATTAATTAGGAATTCATAACATTTTCAAGAGTATAGAGGGCAGCTTCTGATTCATTTAACTGATGAACATAAGCTGCTCTTTTTTCAGGCTTAAAACCTTCTCCATGTCCGTTGTATTCTGCATAATATACAGTTTCATGCGATTCGGGCTTGTTCCAGTCAGTAAATCCTTCATCAATTATCTGATCGGAATAGCTGCAGTTAAGAAGAACTGTTTTGGCATGTATTCTCCATGGCCTGCTTAAAGCAACACTTTTTGGAGGACAGTTACCTGTAAATGTACAGCTCTCAAATACATAACCAAAAGCCTGTCCTTCATATGTAGAAGGTGCTGTATAGAAAGCATTGATTTCCTGATTTCTGTTCAGTGCAAAAAGGGTGCAGTTTTTAAAGTAAGCAGTAGCACTTCCAAATATAAAATCAATTTCTCCTGCAATGTAGCAGTCTTCATATAACTGGTGGACAACACGGCGTATTCCGTCAATTGTAGGTCCGGTGAAACCACCAGGCTGCTTTTCTTTCATTGGAAGAGGACCGGTGAACAGAGTATCCTGATGACCGAGAATTTTGCAGTTTCTGAAAGTTATGTTATCCCCTTCGGCATATACTGCAATCGCCTGGCCAAATTCATCACCGAATCCGGCTGCATTTTCAAAAGTTAAATTGCTGGCAGTAAAATTGTCTGCGTAGACGAAAAATGTATAAGAACGGAAAGTTCCACGTTTAGAGCCATCAGGCATAATCATTCTTGCATAATAGCTTTCTGTTATTATAGTATCATCAGTGCTTTCACCAACAAATGATATATTATTCTTTCTGACTTCAACGCGTTCTTTATATATTCCTTTTTTGATATAGATAGTTTCAGGGGTTCCGGCTGGAATTGAATCAACAGCCTGCTGGATAGAATTAAAATCTCCGGAATTATCTTTAGCTACAGTAATCATGTGAGTACCTCCGATATTTTTTTGCTATTATAGCACACTGGACATTAATAAATAAAGCGAGTATAATTCGATTCGTTAAAAAATTTGTAGGAAATAGAGATTATGATAAGAATAGTAGAAGATATGAGAGATGTTAATATATATCTTTCATTAAGAAAACAGGTTGGCTGGATTAAGTTGGATGAAAATCAGGCTCAGAGAGCATTGGATAACAGCGTGAAAGTATTCACAGTATATGATGATGACAAGCCTATAGGAATGGGCAGAGTGGTTGGAGATATGTCTGTAATCAGCTATATCCAGGATTTAATAATAATACCGGAATATCAGAGTAAGCACATAGGAAGCATGCTTATAGAACATATAATAGATTATGTCAAAGGAATTACTCAGGATGGCACAAGAATGATGCTTTGTCTGATGTGTGCCAAGGGAAGAGAGATATTCTATGAAAAGCATGGATTTATCGCAAGGCCGACACCAGAGCTTGGACCGGGAATGATACAGTATATATTAAAATAGCATTGTAAAATGTAATGTTAACTGAATGTCAACTTGAATTAACAATAGGTTGACAATAGCTTTTTGAGTGTGTACAATAACAAATGTTGAATTACTACATTTGAAAAGAGGACTTTAATTATGAAAAGTAAAAAGGTTACTATTTATCAGCTGACATTTATGGCTATGATGGCAGCAGTTACATGTATTCTTGGACCACTTTCAGTTCCAATTGGTCAGATTCCAATATCCCTTACTAATCTTGTGATTTACTTCACAGTATTTGTTCTGGGTATATGGGCAGGAACAGGAAGCTATGGAATATATCTGCTGCTTGGTGCTGTTGGACTTCCTGTATTTTCAGGATTTGCTGGTGGATTAGGAAAGCTTCTTGGACCAACAGGAGGATATCTTATTGGTTTCATATTCATGGCACTTATTGGAGGAGCTGTGATTGAGCTTTCACGCAGAAATATTTTTCTTACAATGTTAGGCTGGGTAGTTGGAACTGCTGTTGCATATGCATTTGGTACGGTATGGTTTGTATACCTTATGAAATGTTCAGTCACATATGCACTTACAGTATGTGTATATCCATTTATTGGATTTGATATTGTTAAGATAGTTATTGCAACACTTCTTGGAAAGACAGTAAGATATGCAATAACTAAAGCTGGTCTTATACAGAAAGCAGTATAATAAGTTAAAGAAAAAGGTGTCTCCGGATTAACGGAGACACCTTTTTAAGTACAATGCAGAATTAATTATCTGAGAGTCTTAACATACTCAGCAATCTTCTTATCCTTGCAGTTAGCAAAGAAAAGCTCCTCGAACTTCTCACCTGCAACAGCACCCTTAACGAGATCCTGATCAAGCTCCTTAAGAACTTCTACGAGATCCTGCTTAAGAGTAACAGCTCTTACGCCATCAAGAATCTTCTTGTTTCTCTGTTCAGGAACAACTCTTTCTTTAGGATATCCGCCACCTGGTTCACCCTCGAAAAGCTTTTCAAAGATGTATGTGAGGTTGAGTTCTGCACCCCATCCGAAGCCCTTTGCAAATGGAAGAGCGATAGCGTTACCATCGTTAATCTGCATGAACATATAAGCGTCTGAAGGATCAACAACATGTCCACAGAGAACTCCAGGGAAAGAGTTAAGTGCTAACATAGCACCTTCACCAGTACCGCAGCCTGTTACCACAAAGTCAGCAGCACCGCTGTTTAAAAGAATAGCAGCAAGGATACCGTTCTGTACGTATGTAAGCTGTGCTTTATCATCAGCTGAGTACATACCATAATTATCAACTGTATGTCCCTTGCTTTCTGCAACCTTCTTAAGTGATGCATAAATCATCTCGTTCTTTGCAGCCTGGCTGTTTTCATTAATTAATGCGATTCTCATTATGAAATCTCCTCTTTTCTTATATTCTATATAAACTATAAGCTGTGGGTCTGCTTTTGTCAAATGTGTATACTGAAATAATACATTTACCAAATGCGTACTTATGTGTTATATTATACAGAACGAATTAAGTTGAAAGAGGTTAGATAATATGGCTGAAAATAAAGATTCCCAGGCAGCATTTATGGAGGCTGTTGGAAGCATTAAAGAATATGCCAAGGTTAATGGCAATATTGTTACAAGAGAGGATGTACACAGCTTTTTTAAAGATATGTCATTAGATGATGCCAAATTCCAGATGATTTCCGGATATCTGATGGCTAATGGAATTAAGATACAGGGTGAAGACAGCGTAGATAATGAATTCCTGAAGCTGATGGAAAATGCCTCAGATGATAGTCTTAATGAGTCAGGACAACATATTTCAAAGGAAGAACAGGAAGATAAGAAGGTTGCGGATGATATTGTAAGTCATCTTGATTATGAAGAGGATGAGAAGTATCTGAAAATATATCTTCAGGATATATCAGGAATACAGCCTATGACAGATGTTACAAGATCATATCTTCTTATGAACATAGTTGAAGATAATGATAAAGAATCACTAAAACTGCTTACAGAAAGTTATCTTGAAAAGATTGCGTCATGGATAGAACCATTCAGAGGAAAGGGAGTTCTTGCATGTGACCTTGTACAGGAGGCCAATCTGGCTATGACAGCATATATAGGACAGCAGGAATGGCTTAATAATTATGAGTGGAAGGATAAGATTAAAGAAGGTGGACAGGAAGACCTTCTTAATGTGCTTAAAGGAATTGACGAAGCAGTTAAGGAGCTTATTGAAGGCAGTCTTAATATGCTTATAGATGAACAGACGGATGTTAATATGGTTTCGGGAAAAATTCTCAATAAAGTCAATCTTGTAAATGACTGGGGAACAAGACTTAAAGAAGAATTAGGAAGAAAACCTACGGTGGAAGAAGTAGCAAAGAACATGGGAGTCGCAGAAAATGTGGTACTTGAGGCTATCAGGCTTTCAAGTGAAACAATTGAAGATATCAAGTACGAAAAGACGGTTCCTAAAGAATAACTGATTAATAAAATTAATATATACACGATTTCGAGAAAAATTTAACAATTTTTTATTGATTTTAATTAGGGCATGGTATAGAATTAAAAAGAATTTTGTAATAATTTACAAGAAATTATAAGAAAAGAGGTTTATGTAAGATGGCAAAAATCGATTTAAGCAAGTATGGCATCACAGGTGCTACAGAGATCGTCTACAATCCTTCTTATGAATTATTATTCGAGGAAGAGACTAAGTCTACTAACGAAGGTTATGAAGTTGGTAAGGAAAGCGAACTTGGAGCTGTTGATGTTATGACAGGTATCTATACAGGTCGTTCTCCTAAAGACAAGTACATTGTTGTTGATGAGAACTCTAAGGACACTGTATGGTGGACATCAGATGAGTATAAGAACGATAACCACCCAATGTCAGAAGATGTATGGGCTAAGGTTAAGGACATCGCTAAGGCAGAGCTTTCTAATAAGAAACTTTTCGTAGTTGATGCATTTTGTGGAGCTAACAAGGACACAAGAATGGCAGTTCGTTTCATCGTTGAAGTTGCTTGGCAGGCACATTTTGTAACTAATATGTTCATTAAGCCAACAGCAGAAGAACTTGAGAACTTCGAGCCAGATTTCGTTGTATATAATGCTTCTAAGGCTAAGGTTGAGAACTATGCTGAATTAGGCCTTAACTCAGAGACATGTGTTGCATTCAACATTACAAGCCATGAGCAGGTAATCATTAATACATGGTATGGTGGAGAGATGAAGAAGGGTATGTTCTCTATGATGAACTACTACCTTCCATTAAAGGGTATTGCTTCAATGCACTGCTCAGCTAACACAGATAAGAACGGAGAGAATACAGCAATCTTCTTTGGTCTTTCAGGAACAGGTAAGACAACACTTTCAACAGATCCTAAGAGACTCCTTATCGGTGATGATGAGCATGGTTGGGATGACAATGGCGTATTCAACTTCGAAGGTGGATGCTACGCTAAGGTTATCAACCTTGATAAGGACTCAGAGCCAGATATCTACAATGCAATTAAGAGAAACGCTCTTCTTGAGAACGTTACACTTGATGAGAATGGAAAGATTGATTTCGCAGATAAGAGCGTAACAGAGAATACTCGTGTATCTTACCCAATCAATCATATTGAGAATATAGTAAGACCAATTTCTTCAGCTCCAGCAGCTAAGAATGTAATCTTCCTTTCAGCAGATGCTTTCGGAGTACTTCCTCCAGTATCTATTCTTACACCAGAGCAGACACAGTACTACTTCCTTTCAGGATTTACTGCTAAGCTTGCTGGTACAGAGAGAGGAATCACAGAGCCTACACCTACATTCTCAGCTTGCTTCGGACAGGCATTCCTTGAGCTTCATCCTACAAAGTATGCAGCAGAGCTTGTTAAGAAGATGGAAAAGAGTGGAGCTAAGGCTTACTTAGTTAACACAGGATGGAATGGAACAGGTAAGAGAATCTCTATTAAGGATACTCGTGGTATCATTGATGCTATCCTTTCAGGTGCTATTAATACAGCTCCAACAAAGAAGATTCCTATGTTCAACTTTGAAGTTCCTACAGAGCTTCCAGGAGTAGATCCAGCAATCCTTGATCCAAGAGATACATATGCTGATGCTTCTGAGTGGGAGACTAAGGCTAAGGATCTTGCTGCAAGATTCAATAAGAACTTTGTTAAGTACACAGGTAACGAAGCTGGTAAGGCTTTAGTTGCTGCTGGTCCACAGCTTTAATTTTCAATCATTACAGAGTTTGAATTATGATTATATACCTGCGTCTGAATTGAATTCATTCGCAGGTATATTTGAATTTTTTTGACATATAATATTGTGTAATCAGTAAAGAAGATGTATAATCAATACATCGGTACAGATTACGTATCAATAGAATATTTCCTGGGACGTTCGCAAAACCACATTATTTTGATCCTACATTTCATCGACGGGATTCCTATATCTCCATTCCAATGTCAAGCCTCCTTAGTCAGTGGAAGGCAGCGGTCTGGATGCGGTTGCCCACCTAGCTTCGCTAGGAGTCGAAAGCGTGGGGAGCGGCGTTTTGGGATATTATTAACAGGCTGTCACATAAGTGACAGCCTGTTTTTTGCGCGAAAAGCGATGAGCATACCTAGTTCTAAAACTTCAATTCTCAGCATATACTATCAAGAGCTTGTCTGAACAAGGACACTTAATTTAGTATGGAGAATAGTATATGAAACAGAGAACAAAAATAATATTCTTAGCCTATTCTGCACTGGTGATTTTTATGTCATCAGCATGTATATATATGTCATGTATGATTAAATCAAGATATCAGGACACATCGTCAGAAATCAATCTTTATAAAAATGTATATGTAACTAATATAGAGGACAATACAATAACTGCCAATATGTATGGTAATATAAAGAAATTCAATACTGGAAAGATAGCAGAAGATGTAACCGGGTGTTTATGTGATATTATCGTTGAGAATGGAAAGATTGTTGGAGTTAATACCAAGACGGATGTTGTAAGTGGAAAGGTGCTGTCAGTTTCACAAGGCAGCGTTGAAATTGAAGGTTATGGCTCTGTTAAGCTGGATGAGGACTTTATTATGTATGAAAAAGAAAACTCATTGATAAGTAATTACAGCAGTATAATTGTCGGTTATGCATTACAGGATTTTATTGTGGCGGATGGAGAAGTCTGTGGTGCTATTAAAAATAAACCTTTGCAGGCTGACAATATAAGAGTGATTATCAAGACAAGCGGATTCAGAGATATATTTTTTAATGAAGCAGTTTTTTGTGCTGATTCAGGAATGATAGTTGAGACTGGTGAAGAATCTTATGAGACAGCACCCGGGGAGATGGTTGTGTTTAATCCGGATACAGAAGACTTTAATGAGGGCAGAATAAAACTAATTCCTAAATCAGGTGAGATACAGTTCCAATCAGTAAACAGAGGCGTAGGAACACCTTCATATGGTGGAACTATTGAAGTTTCACTGTATGATGAAGGAATTGTTGTTGTAAATGAAGTGGGGATAGAAGATTATCTTAAAAAAGTTGTCCCTAGCGAGATGCCGTCAGGGTTTAATCTTGAAGCACTGAAATGTCAGGCTGTATGTGCAAGAAGCTATGCTTATACGGAACTTTCTAATAACTATTATAGTGCTTATGGAGCACATATTGATGACTCAATACAGTTTCAGGTATATAATAACTCACAGCGGGCAGAATCAACAGATACTGCAGTAGATGAGACAGCGGGACAGGTGCTATCATATAACGGAGAAGTTGTTAAGACATATTACTATTCAACCTCATGTGGAAGCACAACAGACGTTACACTCTGGGGCAATACAACAGAAAACTATCCGTATTTTGTTGCGGAGTGTGTGGGCGGAGTGGACAGAGGACTTACACTGACAGTAGAATCGGAGTTTAATACATTTATAAAAGGTGAAAATGAGGCTGATTATGATTACGACTGCACCTTGTACAGATGGAGCATGGAGGAATCTGTTAAAGAGATAAGTGAAGGATTTGCACGTTCTACAGGGAAGAATGTAGGAAACATAAAAGATATTGAAGTACTTGAGCGTGTTAATGGAGGAGCGGCAGTAAAAGTTAAGGTTACAGGTGATAAAGGCGAGACAGTGATAGACAGTGAATCAGCGATTAGGGCAGCATTTGGCAATGCAAATGTGGATATGAACACTAAGTCAGGAACGACAAGATATGCTAATCTGCCAAGTACATTCTGTGTGTTTGAGAAGGTGACGGAGGGAAAGAAGCTTACAGGATTTAAGATAACAGGAGGTGGCTACGGACATGGAATCGGCATGAGTCAGAATGCTGCCAATAAAATGGCAGAATCCATGACTTACGCGCAGATTCTGGAATTCTTCTACAGAGGGACTACGCTTACTTTGATTTCTTCCCAAGATAATGTTTGAATATTTTTTCATCATTGATGAAGTAGTTAATCTCTGCACCTATGAATATTATAATCATACAGGCATACATCCATATAAGTGCTATGATAATAGTAGCAAGACTACCATACATGTATGAAAAGTTCGGTGAGTGGCCAACATAAAGAGAATATAGAGCTGTAAAAAGATACCATCCTAAAGCAGACAAGAAAGCTCCAGGAATCTCTTTATAGAACTTTTTTCCTCTTCTTGATACAAGTGAGAATGCTATAGTAAAGAAGAGTGTGAATATACTTGGAAAGAGAAAATGCTTACTGTTAAATATTCCTCTGAATATCACGACTACATTAGTAAGCTGTGGTATATATTTCATAGTGAAGTTCATAATATTGTTACCAAATACCATAAGTATAAGGCTGGCAATAATAAGAATCATAAATATAAGGGCATAGATACTTGCTCTTATTCTCTGGAAAAGCCAGTTCTTCTGGTTATCTTTTCTGTATATCTGTTTTAATCCACGGACAATAGCCATGAAACCTTTACCGGCAGCCCATATGATAGCAATTGCAGTAATGAGGGTTAATGCAGTTGTTGAATTGTCATATATATCAGTGAGCATTGCCCGGACAATAGGCTGCAGCTGAGTTGGAAGAACGCCATAAATAACCTTTAGAAGGTCTGCTTTGGAAACCGGCAGAAACTTTATAAGGCTTAAAAGACCAATAAAGAACGGGAAAAAGCTCAGCATAAGATAGTAACATGCTGAGGATGCGTAGTCGCCGATGCGGTCTTCAGATATTTTAGTGACAATTCTTTTAATTAATAATATTAAATTGAGCATTCTTATACCTTAATCCTTAATTGAATGTTTTCAAGATATTATATGTTATTTTATAGAATTTAGCAATTACTTGCAAACAGCAGTTATTTTATGTAAAATGTGATACGTGTAATTATGCACAGTAAATATAGCGAGGCAGATATGGGAATAAGTGTTAAGCTTCAGGTGTTTGAAGGACCTTTAGATCTTCTTTTACATTTGATAGATAAGAATAAAGTAAATATATATGATATTCCGATTGCAATGATTACAGAACAGTATATGGAATATGTTGAGCAGCTAAAGAAGGAAGATCTTAATGTGGTAAGTGAGTTTCTTGTAATGGCGGCAACTCTTCTTGATATTAAGTCAAGAATGTTACTTCCTAAGGAAGTGGATGAGGAAGGCAATGAGGAAGATCCAAGAGCAGAGCTTGTTGAAAAGCTGTTAGAGTACAAGCTGTATAAGGCTATGGCACAGGAATTAAAGGACAAGCATACAGATGCAGAGAGAACCTATTATAAGAAGCAGAATATTCCGGAGGCGGTTGCAGCATATACACCGCCGGTTGATCTTACAGAGGTTATTGGTGATACAACACTTATGCGTCTTAACAGAATATTTGCTGATGTTTGTAAACGTAAGGAAGATAAGATAGATCCTGTACGAAGCAAGTTTGGAAAGATTGAGAAAGAAGAAGTTACCATGAGTGAAAAGCTTGTGGATATTAAAGCATTTATGATGGAGCATGAAGCTTTTAGTTTTAGGGAGCTTTTGTGGAATAATCCGTCAAAGGTTGCTGTTATAGTAACATTTTTAGTTGTGTTAGAGCTTATTAAGACTGGATTTGTTGAGGTTAAGCAGGAATGCCCGGAGGATGATATATTCATAAGGGTGGTCAGGGATCCTGAGCTTATTGAAGATATAACAGAGGAGTAGAATGATGAGTTTAGAACAGATGGAAGGCATAATTGAGGCTGTGCTTTTTACTATGGGTGATTCTGTGGAAGCAGGTAAGCTTGCAGATGCTATAGAACAGGATGTGGATACAACTGTTAAGATAGTACACAATCTTATGGATAAATATGAATCAGAGAACAGGGGAATAAGAATCATTGAGCTTGAGAACAGCTTCCAGCTGTGTACCAAGCAGGAATATTATGATGCACTAATAAGAGTTTGCAGCCAGCCAAGAAGATACACACTGACAGATGCGGCATTAGAGACATTGTCGATAATAGCATATAAGCAGCCTGTAACTAAGATTGAGATAGAGAATATCAGAGGTGTTAATTCAGACAGAGCAGTAAGCAAGCTTGTTGAACTCGGTCTTGTGAAGGAAGTTGGAAGACTTGATGCACCGGGAAGACCAATGCTTTTTGGAACAACAGAGGATTTTTTAAGGTCATTTGGGGTACAGTCGATAGATGAGCTTCCAACAATCAGTGAAGATATGGTTGAACAATATAAGGAAGAGGCAGAGTTAGAGCTTGCAAGCGAAAGCTTTGATGCAGATAATCAGGAAGATTCTGATGGTCAGATAACATTAGGAATATAGAAAGGAAGTTGACATTATGGAAAGAAAGAATGCATGGAAGAAATATTCAGACGAAGATAAGAACAATGTATTCACATTTGCAGATGAATATAAGACTTTTATATCTGAGTGTAAGACAGAAAGAGAATGTGTAAAAAAGGCTGTAGAATTGGCAAAGAAATCCGGATACAGAGATTTACAGGATGTCATCGCAGCCAATGAGACACTTAAAGCAGGCGATAAGGTATATGCCGTTAATATGAAGAAGGCAATAGTGCTTTTTAATATTGGAAGTGAACCGATAAGTACCGGCATGAATATACTTGGGGCACATATTGATTCTCCAAGACTTGATATCAAGCAGAATCCTATGTATGAAGATTCAGACCTGGTTCTTCTTGATACACATTATTATGGCGGAATCAAGAAATACCAGTGGGTAGCAATTCCTCTTGCACTTCATGGTGTTGTTGCATTAAAGAATGGCGAATGTGTTGAAGTTGTAATCGGAGAAGACGCTGATGATGCGGTTGTCGGAGTATCAGACCTTCTTATACACCTGGCTGCTAAACAGATGGAAAAGAAAGGAAGCTCGGTGGTTGAGGGCGAGGACCTTGATATCCTTATAGGAAGCATGCCGGCAGCATCAGACAGTGATAATACAGATGAGAATAAGGAAGAAAAGGAAGCAGTTAAGAAGAATATTCTTGCAATTCTAAAAGAAAAATATGGGATTGAAGAGGAAGATTTCTTATCAGCAGAGCTTGAGGCTGTTCCGGCAGGACCTGCAAGAGATTATGGCCTGGATAGAAGCATGATTATGGGATATGGCCATGATGACAGAGTGTGTGCTTATCCGTCGCTTATTGCACTTCTTAATACACCACAGGTTACAAGAACTGGTGTGTGCATACTTGTGGATAAAGAGGAGATAGGAAGCGTCGGCGCAACAGGTATGCATTCAAGATTCTTTGAAAATATGGTCGCAGAGGTTATGGACAGATGTGGTGATTATTCAGAGCTTAAGTTAAGAAGAGCACTTGCTAATTCTTATATGTTATCATCAGATGTAAGTGCAGCATATGACCCTAATTATGCATCAGTGTTTGAAAAGAAGAATTCAGCATTCTTTGGAAAGGGTATGGTATTTAACAAGTACACAGGTTCAAGAGGTAAGAGCGGTTCTAATGATGCTTCTGCTGAATTCATTGGAAAGTTAAGAAAAGTTATGGATGATGCAGATGTGTACTTCCAGATGGCAGAGCTTGGAAAGGTAGATGCAGGCGGTGGCGGAACAATTGCATATATCTTGGCTAATCTTGATATGAACGTAATCGACAGTGGAATTGCTGTACAGAATATGCATGCACCATACGAGGTAATAAGTAAGGCTGACCTATATGAGACATTAAAGGGATATGAAGCATTTTTACAGATGTAAAATGTTTGTGTTAACGAAAGGACAATAATATGAAGTGGAATAAATATTCAATCCAGACAACTACAGATGCAGTTGATATGATAAGCAGCGCGCTTAATGATATAGGAATTGAAGGTATCGAAATCGAGGATAATGTACAGCTTACTAAGGAAGAGGCTAAGTCAATGTTTGTAGATTTCATTCCTGACCTTCCACCTGATGATGGCAGAGCTAAGGTTAATTTCTACATTGACAGTGAAGAAGATGATGGCTCAATGCTTGAAAAGGTTAAGGCAGAACTTGAAGATTTAAGAATGTTTATTGATATTGGTGAGGGTACAATCACAGAATCAGAGACAGAGGATAAGGACTGGATTAATAACTGGAAGCAGTACTGGCATACATTTACAATAGGAGACTTATTCATTAAGCCTACATGGGAGCCGGAGACAGAGGAGATGAAGGGGCATGCTGTACTTAGCATTGACCCGGGAACAGCTTTCGGAACAGGTTCGCATGAGACTACAAGAATGGTTATAAAGCAGCTTCAGAAGTATGTTAAAGATGGTGATGAGGTGTTAGATGTCGGCTGTGGAAGCGGTATACTTTCAGTAGTTGCATTAAAATATGGTGCAAAGCATGCATTTGGTACAGACCTCGACCCTAATGCAATTATTGCATCAGAGGAAAATGCAGAGCAGAACAATATAGATAAGAAGCAGCTTGAGGTTATTGAGGGTAATATCATTGATGATAAAGCTGTTAAAGATGCCTGTGGCTATGAGTGCTACGACATTGTGTGTGCCAATATCCTTGCAGACGTATTAGAGCCGCTTTCTACATGCATACATGAGCATATGAAGCACGGCGCTTACTTTATTACTTCCGGTATTATAGATACTAAGGAAAATGAGGTGGCAGAGGCATTTAAGAAGAATCCTGAGTTAGAGATAGTTGAGATTAACCATGATGGCGAGTGGGTTAATATCACAGCAAGAAGGAAGTAGTGTATGTATCATTTTTTTGCAGAGCATGAGAATATCCATGATTCATATATAGATATAGTTGGAAGTGATGTTAATCATATTAAGAATGTATTAAGATTCAAAGAAGGCGACAAGCTTCTTATAAGCAGCGGAGATAATGTTGATTATGAATGCAGCATTGCTTCTATGTCAGATGAATATATAAGGGCAGATATACTAAGCAAGGACGAGCAGGGAAAAGAACTGCCTTCAAGAATAATTCTGTTTCAGGGACTGCCTAAGGCTGACAAAATGGAGCTTATAATACAGAAGGCTGTAGAACTCGGAGCATACAGTGTTGTTCCTGTAGCAATGAAAAGAAGCGTTGTAAAACTAGATGCGAAGAAAGCTAAAGCTAAGGTTGAACGCTGGAATGGTATTGCATTAAGTGCAGCCAAGCAAAGCAAGAGAAGTATCCAGCCTGAAGTGACAGAAGTTATGACATTTAAGCAGGCACTTGAGTATGCAGGAAAGCTAGATAAGCTTTTACTGCCATATGAGTGCGCAGAAGGCATAGAAAAGACCAGAAAAGTGATTGAAGAAATCGGACATGGAGAATCTGTTGGTATATTCATAGGCCCTGAGGGCGGATTCGACAGGTCAGAGCTTGACGAAGCTGTAAATGCAGGCTGTGAGATAATCACACTAGGTAAGAGAATATTAAGAACTGAGACAGCGGGAATGATGCTGTTGTCAGTGCTTATGTATAATATGGAAGAATAAGCGGAAAAGAGGCAATATGGAAGCATATCTTGATAATTCTGCTACAACGAAATGTGCAGCAGAGGTAGTAGAAACAGCAGTAAAGGTTATGTCAGAAGATTATGGTAATCCATCATCAAAGCATATGAAGGGCGTTGATGCAGAGAAATATATCCGTGAAGCTAAAGAGCTAATAGCAAAGACTCTTAAGTGTCAGGATAAGGAGATACTCTTTACTTCTGGTGGAACAGAATCTAATAACATGGCAATAATCGGAACAGCAATGGCTAATAAAAGAAAAGGAATGCACTGCATAGTATCATCTGTAGAACATTCATCAGTTAAAGAGCCATTCAATTTCCTTGAAAAAGAAGGCTTCAGAATAACATATCTTCCAGTTGATAAAGATGGAATAGTTGATATAGAGGCTCTAAAGGATGCACTTGATGATGAGACAATACTTGTTTCAGTAATGTATGTTAATAATGAAATTGGTGCAGTTGAACCGATTGAAGAAATCGGACATATAATTAAAGATTATAATCCTGATATTGTATATCATGTTGATGCTATTCAGGCTTATGGCAAATATAAGATATATCCTAAGAAGCTTGGTATTGATCTGTTATCAGTCAGTGGACATAAGATTCACGGACCTAAGGGGAGCGGATTCTTATTCATTAATGATAAGACAAGAATCAAGCCTATTATATATGGTGGAGGACAGCAGAAGGGCATGCGTTCAGGAACTGAAAATGTTCCGGCTATAGCAGGACTTGCAACTGCCGTAAAGCTTATATATAATAATGACTTTGAAAGTAAGATAGCACATTTGTATGAGTTGAAGGATTACTTCATAGATGAGCTTGAAAAGCTTCCTGATGTGCAGGTAAACAGCAAGAAGGGTACGGATTCGGCACCACAGATTGTAAGTGCAAGCTTTAAAGGAGTAAGGGCAGAAGTGCTTCTTCATTCACTTGAAGATAAAGAAATCTATGTATCATCAGGTTCAGCATGCTCATCTAACAAGCCGGGACTAAGCAATACACTTGTTGCAATCGGACTTGATAAGGAGCTGCTTGATTCTACACTTCGGTTCAGCTTCTGCTATGAGACAACAAAGGAAGAACTTGAATACACAATAGAAACACTTAAACAGCTGCTTCCAATGCTTAGGAAGTACACAAGACGATAATTGTGTGAAAATAGATTTTCACACACAAGATTTGTGCTTTGCACAAATCTTGATATGCAAAGGAAAGGCGGAAAACGATGTATAAAGCATTTTTGATAAAGTATGGAGAAATAGGCGTTAAAGGAAAGAACAGATTCATCTTTGAGGATGCCCTTGTAAGACAGATTAAGTTCTCACTTAAAGATGTTGAGGGAGAATTTGATGTAAGAAGAGCAGATGGAAGAATCTATGTTAATGCACTTTCGGACTATGATTATGATGAGGTAATTGAGAGCCTTACAAGAGTATTTGGTATAGTTGGAATCTGTCCTGTAGTTCAGATTGAAGATAACGGTTTTGATGACCTTGCTAATCAGGTTATCAATTATCTTGATAAGGCATATAAGAATAAGAATCTTACATTCAAGGTTAATGCAAGAAGAACAAGAAAGAATTATCCAATGAACTCAATGGAGATTAATATGGAGCTTGGTGGAAGAATTCTTGATGCATTCCCAGAGATGAAGGTTGACGTGCATAAGCCTGAGGTTCTTTTACAGGTAGAAATCAGAGGAGATGTAATCAATATTTACTCTATCGAGGTTCCGGGTCCTGGCGGAATGCCAATTGGAACAGCAGGAAAGGCTATGCTTTTATTATCAGGCGGTATTGACAGCCCTGTTGCAGGATATATGGTTGCCAAAAGAGGTGTACAGATTGAAGCAACATACTTCCATGCTCCTCCATATACAAGTGAAAGAGCAAAGCAGAAGGTAATTGACCTTGCAAAGATTGTATCTAAGTATTCAGGCCCTATTACACTTAATGTTGTTAATTTCACAGATATCCAGATGGCTATATATGAGAAATGTCCACATGATGAGCTTACAATCATTATGAGAAGATATATGATGAAGATTGCTGAAGATTTAGGAAAATCAAGCGGATGTCAGGGACTTGTTACAGGAGAGAGTATCGGACAGGTTGCAAGCCAGACAATGGCAAGTCTTTACTGTACTAACGAAGTGTGTACAATGCCTGTATTCAGACCGGTTATCGGTTTTGACAAGCAGGAGATTATTGATATATCAGAAAAGATTGGCTCATATGAGACATCAATACAGCCATTTGAGGACTGCTGTACAATATTCGTTGCAAAGCACCCTGTAACCAAGCCTAATCTTAATGTTATCAAGCAGCATGAGACTAACCTTGACGGAGTTATTGAGGAGCTTTACAAGACAGCAATTGAGACAACAGAAAAAATCGTAATTGAATAAAATAAAACCGCTTTATCTGTAACAGATAAAGCGGTTTATATGTTCTTACACATCATTACTCAACGATGTATGGCTTTAATACGGCAAGGATTGTATCAATATCATTGTCTGCATGAATGTTCAGGTCAATTGGCTTAGAAAGATCAAGACTGAATATACCCATTATAGACTTGGCATCAATTACATATCTGCCAGAAACAAGATCAAAGTCAACATCGAATTTAGTGATATCGTTGACAAAAGATTTTACTTTGTCGATTGAATTTAATGAAATCTTTACAGTTTTCATTAGAATACCTCCTTAAATGTTTTTCTATAAACTATAATATCTATTTGTTAAACCTATGTCAATAAAGAAATGTAACAAAAATTAACAGGAAATGAGGATTAAATTGAAAAAAGTTGCTATACACAGTCTGGGCTGTAAGGTTAATTCCTATGAGGCAGAATCAATGGAGATAATGCTTAGGGATGAGGGGTATGAGATAGTGCCTTTCAGTGAAGATGTTCAGGCTGATATATATATAATTAATACATGTTCAGTAACTAATATTGCTGATAGAAAATCAAGACAGATGCTGCATAAGGCAAAGAAGATGAATCCGGAGGCAGTTGTTGTTGCTGCAGGCTGTTATGTGCAGGCAGACCCTGACGGAGTTAAAAAGGATGAATGTGTTGATATCATTCTTGGCAATAATATGAAGATAAGTATTGTTGAAGCATTAAATGATTATTTTGGCGGTTCGGATAAAACAAGCTATCTTGTTGATATTAATGACAAGTATCAGGAGTATGAATCGCTTAAGATTAACCAGACAGGGGAACACACAAGAGCGTATATCAAGATTCAGGACGGATGCAACCAGTTCTGTTCTTACTGCATAATACCATACGTAAGAGGCAGGGTAAGAAGCCGTAAGCCTCAAGATATAGTAAATGAAGTTAAGACTCTTGCAGCTACAGGCGTTAAGGAGGTTGTTCTTACAGGAATCCATATATCATCTTATGGAACAGACCTTGAGAATATAAGTCTTATAGAACTTATAGAGGCAATACATGAGGTCGAGGGAATTAAAAGAATACGTTTAGGTTCGCTTGAACCAAGAATAATTACAGAAGAATTTGCAAAAAGGATTGCCGGCTTAGAAAAGATATGTCCACATTTTCACTTATCATTACAGAGTGGATGCGACAAGACATTAAAGGCAATGAACAGAAAATATAATACAGAAGAGTATTATGAGGGCTGCGTAAAGTTAAGAGAAGTGTTTGATAATCCGGCAATAACTACTGATGTAATCGTGGGATTTCCGGGCGAGACAGAGGAAGATTTCCTTGAGACACGCAAGTTCCTTGAGAAAGTACATTTTTACGAAATGCATATATTCAAATATTCAAGAAGAAAGGGAACTGTTGCTGACAAGATGAAGGAGCAGGTAGCAGACAATGTTAAGTCAGAAAGAAGTGCAGTACTGCTTGCGTTAGAGAAGGCACAGTCACTTGAATACAGAAAGATGTATATCGGAAAAAGGCTCGAAGTTCTTATAGAAGAATTGACAGAAATAGATGGCAGGTCATATTATACAGGATATACAAAGAACTATATAAGAGTGGCAATAGCTGCTGATGAGTTTAAGAATAATCCTGTTAATGACATATATGAATGTATGGCTGATAAGCTTATCTGTGACGGGGTTACTATATTAGCGAGGTGTAATTAATGTCAAGAAAGAATACTAAAGGAACAATATTAGCTATAGATATGGGCAATACTAATATAGTTATTGGCTGTGTTGATGATGATAAAGTAATATTTGAGGAAAGGCTGAGTACAGACCTTTCAAAGACAGAGCTGGAGTATGCCATCAGCTTTAAGAATGTTCTTGAAATTTATAATATAAAATCAGAGGATATCAATGGTGCAATTATATCGTCAGTTGTTCCACAGCTTGTTAATGTTATTAAAGCTGCTGTTGAAAAGGTTGTAGATATAGAGCCTCTGGTTGTAGGACCCGGAGTAAAGACTGGACTTAACATTCTTATGGACCAGCCGAAGCAGGTGGGAAGTGACTTAATAGTTGATGCAGTTGCAGCGACACATGATTATGGTGCACCTGTTATTATAGTTGATATAGGCACAGCTACTACTATAAGCACAGTTGATGAGAATGGTAATTATATAGGTGGTGCAATTCTTCCGGGAGCAGGTGTTTCAATGAATTCACTTTCATCAAGAACTGCGCAGCTTCCAAGAATCAGCTTTGATGCACCAAAAGGACCGGTTGGTAAGAATACGGTTGACTGTATGAAGAGCGGTCTTATATACGGACATGCAGGAAGTATAGACGGAATTATAGACAGAATAATAGATTGCTGCAGATTTGGAAAGAACGGAAAGCCTGCTGCAAAGCTTGTGGCAACAGGGGGGCTTAGTAAGGTTATAATTCCATTCTGCAGAAACAGAATTGAGACAGACCCTGCACTTCTTATAAGAGGTTTGAAATACATTTATGATAAAAATGTCTAGAAAGTGGCTGAATAGGCGGAAGGAGATAATATGCTTAAGGGAAAGACAGTTGTTCTTGGAGTAACAGGCAGTATAGCAGCATATAAGATTGCTAATCTTGCAAGTATGCTTGTAAAGAAGCATGCCAATGTGCATGTTATAATGACTGAGAATGCATGCAATTTTATTAATCCGATAACATTTGAGACACTTACAGGAAACAAGTGCTTAGTTGATACATTTGACAGAAACTTCCAGTTTAATGTTGAGCATGTCAGCATTGCAAAGCTGGCTGATATATTCCTTGTAGCACCTGCTTCGGCAGATGTAATAGGAAAGATTGCAAATGGGATAGCAGACGATATGCTGACTACAACAATTATGGCATGCAAATGTCCAAAGCTTATATCACCTGCGATGAACACAAATATGTTCACTAATCCTATAGTACAGGATAATCTCAAGAAATTAGAGCATTATGGATATGAAATTATCCAGCCTGACAGCGGATATCTTGCGTGTGGAGATACAGGTGCGGGAAAGATGCCGTCGGAGCAGGTTCTTCTTAATTACATCTTAAGGACAATAGCTAAAGATAAGGATATGGCCGGAATTAAGCTTACAGTTACTGCAGGACCTACAAGAGAGAAGTTAGACCCTGTAAGATTCTTATCTAATAATTCCACTGGAAAAATGGGATATGCAATTGCTAAGATGGCAATGCTTCGTGGAGCGGATGTAACACTTATATCAGGAAAAGTAAGCCTTGAGCCGGTGCCATTTGTCAAGATGGTGGATATTGTTTCAGCAGAGGATATGTATAATGCAGTAATTAAGAGTGCTAAAGATGCAGATATCATAATAAAGGCAGCAGCAGTTGCAGATTACAGACCATCTGATGTGAGCGATGAAAAGATTAAGAAAAAAGATGGTGATATGTCAATTCCTCTTGAACGGACTAAAGACATAATAGGCACACTTGGAAGCAGTAAAAGAGATGGATTGTTCCTGTGCGGATTCTCAATGGAAACAGAGCATATGCTTGAAAATTCCAAGGTGAAGCTTACAAAGAAGAATCTTGATATGATAGTGGCTAATAATGTCAAAGTGGCAGGAGCCGGATTTGGAACAGATACCAATGTGGTTACTGTTATTACTAAAGATGCAGTCGAGGAGCTTCCTATGATGAGTAAGGAAGAGGTTGCTGACGCACTTCTTGACAGAATAATGAAAGCAAGACAATAATAAAAACAGGCTGCCGGTTAACTGGCAGCCTGTTTTGCTACATATCTTCGCCAAGTGCCTTGATTCTTCCGTAAGTACTTAAAAGATATAAGCCGGAAAGACCTACAAGTGCGTAGATTATACGGTCAACCATAACTGATCTGAAGATAAAATGCACAAGATTAAAGTTGAGGAAACCGATAAGTCCCCAGTTAAGAGTTCCTACAATGGCAATTGTAAGAGCAATGTAGTCTATAGGTTTAGAATTCATAAAATGCCTCCTTAAAATAGCGGATTTGGTTTTGAAATTAGTATGGAAAATGTAAGATAAATCATACTGGTAAAATATGGATTTTATTGAGAAAAAGTGTAAACTTGACGACTTTAAACCTTGTATCAGACTGTCTAAAATGCTACAATTACAGTGTTTGTGAATCAGCACAGATAAAGTGCGGAAATAATGAGGTTTATCATGGCGGGAAAGAAAGTAGTCAGATACAGAAGAAAGCCGAAAGCAGCAGCAATTATATTTGGAATAGTGCTGGTATATATTGTGTGCTTTATAGTTATATATGTTTCAAAAGCAAAGGTACAGACATATGAAGTTGAAGTGGGTTCACTAATGAATAATGCTTCATTTACAGCGGTTGCCTTAAGACAGGAAGAAGTCTATAATTCTTCATATTCCGGTGATATTAACTATTATCAGCGAGAGGGAACAAGGGTTATGACCGATGATACAGTGTATACGGTTGATGAGACAGGAAGAGTGTCAGAGATTCTTGCTCAGTATACTTCCGGAGATGGTAATAAGCTGTCTGATGAGAATCTGACAGTTATAAAGAATACACTTACTAATTATAAGACGGAATATGGTGATAATGATTTCAGTGCAGTATATGATCTTAAGTCTGATCTTAACGCAACAGTTCTTCAGTCTATTAATGAGAATATCATGGCTAATCTTGATTCGATTGTTTCAAGTACAGGAAGCCAGGATCTTTTCAAGACTGTGAAATCAGATAAACCGGGAATAGTTGTGTATTCAATTGATGGATACGAGGGAATAACAGAAGATACAATTGGAAATGTAGATTTTAAAAAAACTGCATATGATAAGCAGAATCTTAAAGCTGAAAAATTGATTGCAGCGTCGGACCCGGCGTATAAGCTTATTACGAGTGAGAACTGGACACTTATGTTTCCGGTTACACAGTCGGATATTGATAAGTATTCGTTATCCGGTAAAGATACAATATCAATCAAATTTACAAAAGACAATGTTATGGGAACATTTCCTTTTAAGATAGTTAATGATGGAAAGAATTCATATGGTGAGATTACTTTATCAAAGTACATGATTAGATATGCAACAGAAAGATTTCTTGACATTGAAATAATTGTGTCAGGAAAATCAGGAATAAAGGTTCCTGTGTCTGCAGTTACAGAGAATGAGTTTTATAAGATACCAAAGGAATATCTTATAACTAATGGAGAAAAGGGCAATTATGGATTTCTTGTAGAGGAAAGTGACTCAGAAGGAAAGCGTAATCAGGTATTTAAGTCAGTTGATATCTATAAATCAAATGATGAATCAATATATATTAAAAAGACAGAGCTTTCGGCGGGAACAGCCATTATTAAAATGGATTCCAATGACAGATTTGTAGTTGGCCCTGTAGAAAAACTTAAAGGTATTTATTGTGTTAATACAGGATATACGGTCTTTAAGCTTGTAGAAATAATTGATGGTAATAATGAATACTATATTGTTAAACAGTCACTTAGCCATGGTGTGTCAATATATGACAGAATAATTCTAGATGCAGACAAGTATTCAGAGAATGAGATGATATATTAAATGCTTATGTATATCAGATTAATTACATTCAGGAGGCATTATGTTAAAGGATAATCTTATTGAAGTAGAAGAGCATATTAAGAAAGCATGTGAGAAATCAGGAAGAAATCCAGAAGATGTGTGTCTTGTTGCAGTAAGCAAGACTAAGCCCAAGGAGATGCTTATGGAAGTATATGACTGTGGAATAAGACAGTTTGGAGAGAATTATGTTCAGGAAATGGTGGACAAGGTAGATGATCTTCCTAAAGATATAACATGGCATATGATAGGACATCTGCAGAGAAACAAGGTAAAATATGTTGTAGGACGAGCTGCATTGATTCATTCAGTTGATTCAGAAAGACTTGCTGTTGCAATAAGTGATGATGCAGTAAAGAAAGGCCTTGTACAGGATATTCTTATTGAAGTAAATGTTGCAGGAGAAGAGAACAAGTTCGGTGTAACATGTGATGAAGCGGAAGAATTTGTAAAGAAAATAGCAGTGCTTCCGGGAATCAGGATAAGAGGATTCATGACAAGTGCACCATTCGTTGAAAATCCAGAAGATAACAGAAAGTATTTTAGAGAATTAAAGCAATTACTGGTTGACATAAATAACAAAAACATAGATAATGTATACATGAATGTTTTGTCCATGGGCATGACTAACGACTATACAGTTGCGGTGGAAGAAGGAGCAACTCATGTCAGAGTGGGAACAGCAATATTTGGAGCCAGGGACTATTCACATTAATATGTTTTGGGGATACTAAAGAAAGTCAGATTATCAGATATAGGAGAGTGTTTATAATGGGAATGTTAGATGGTTTAACTAATATGTTTAAGATGCATGATGATGACGATTTTGATGATGATTACGAAGATTATGATGATGATTTTGATGAAGATTATGAAGATGATAAGCCTTCTGCAAGAAAGAGACTTTTTACTGGTTCATCCAAGAAAGATTCAGTAGCTGATGAAGAAGTTTCATATACAGCAGAGAAGCCAAGATTCGCTTCGAAGTCTAAGGTTGTTCCTATGAAGACACAGTCTGCAAGAGGACTTGAAGTTGTTGTAATAAGACCAGAATCTATGGAAGATGCTAAGGAGATAACTGATACACTTCTTACAGGTAAGGCAGTTGTGCTTAACCTTGAAGGAATCCATGTTGAGATAGCACAGAGAATAATAGATTATTCTGCTGGTTCTACATATGCAATAAGGGGTAACCTTCAGAAGATAACTAATTATATTTTCCTGGTGACTCCACCTAATGTAGATATTTCGGGTGATATTCCTGAGATAGTAACAGGAGGAATTGATCTTTCATCATTTAACAAGAATGAAAACAGATTTTAATTGATCTTCACAGCCACCCACATATAATGGGTGGCTGTTTAAGTATAAGGATAAGGGAGAATGTTATGAAGTGTATTAATGTAAAGTGCGAAGGTAAACCAGCATACGATATTGTGATTGAAAGTGGATTCGGGGGACTTTCAGAAGCCTTTAATAAGCTTGAAATAACAGGGAGAAAGTTATGTATTGTGACAGACAGCAATGTAGGTCCTTTATATGCAGAACAGGTAAAGAATGAGCTTGAAAAAACAGGCAATACAGTATATGTGTATACATTTGCAGCAGGAGAAGAGAATAAGACTCTTGACACAGTACAGGATGTATATGAATATCTTATAGAGAATCATTTTGACAGGAATGACTGCCTTGTAGCACTTGGCGGAGGAGTTGTTGGCGACCTTACCGGATTTTCTGCGGCAACATATCTTAGAGGAATTAAATTCATACAGGTTCCTACATCACTTCTTGCACAGGTTGATTCAAGTATTGGCGGCAAGACAGGCGTTGATTTCAGGGCATATAAGAATATGGTTGGAGCATTTCACCAGCCAAAGCTTGTATATATGAACATGTCAGTGCTTAAGTCACTCAGTAAGAGACTTTTTAATTCTGGATTTGGTGAGATTATTAAGCATGGTCTTATTAAAGACAAGGAATATTACAACTGGCTTAAGGACAATGCAGACAGAATTAAGGCACTAGATCCAGATGCACTTGAACATATGATATATGTGAGCTGTAATATCAAGAGAGAGGTTGTTGAGAATGACCCTAAGGAGAAAGGTGAAAGAGCACTGCTTAATTTCGGACATACATTAGGACATGCCATTGAGAAAGAGATGAACTTCTCACTTTATCATGGAGAGTGTGTTGTGCTTGGAATGATAGCAGCACTCAATATATGTGTCGAGCTTGGAACTATAACTGCAAATGAAAGAGATGATGCTCTTAAAACATTTGCATTATATGAATTCCCTGACCATGTCACAGGAATTAAGATTGATGATGTTGTTGCGGTATCCAAGAATGACAAGAAGATGGATGCCGGCAAGGTTAAGTTCATTCTTCTTAAGTCAGTCGGAGATGCTTATATTGACAGAGATATAACTGATGACCAGATGAGAAGAGCACTTGAAGGTGTTATAAGATAAATGTTTAATAACGGAGGCCGAAAGTGAATAATAAAAAGAAAATATTCAATTTGTTATTTTATATTATAGGAATTGTTGTTCTGACTGAATTAGACCAGATTACCAAAGCACTTGCAGAAGCGAAGCTTTTAGGAAAACCGGATTTTAAAATAATAGGAGATGCTTTCGTATTCTCTTATCTTAGAAATTCAGGTGCAGCATGGGGCATGTTAAGCGGTAAGATTAATCTGTTTCTTGTGTTTACAGTTATAGTTATGCTTATAGTAACTTATGTAATTATTAATCTTCCTGCAACAAGAAAGTATATGCCACTTCTTATAACATGTACATTACTTGTATCTGGTGCAGTAGGAAACTTTATTGACAGGGTAAGATTCGGATACGTAAGGGATTTTATATATTTCAAGCTTATTAATTTTCCGGTATTCAATGTGGCAGACTGCTATGTTACTGTTTCAGTTGCTCTGCTTATAATTCTTATTCTTTTTGTCTACAAAGAAGATGATTTCGGATTCTTAAAGTTATCGAAGAAGGGTGATAATAATGAGTGATTCAGTGCAGAATTTAATTGCTGAACCAGAGGATAATGGGACAAGAATAGATAAATATCTGTCGCAGGAGTTAGAAGATGTGTCAAGGTCACGCATACAGAAGCTGTTAGATGATGGAGATATTACGGTTGATGACAAATGTGTCAAGTCCAATTATAAGCTTAATGGAACGGAACATATCACAATAACAATTCCTGAACTTATTGTGCCACAGATACTTCCGGAAAACATACCTCTGAATATAATATATGAAGATGATGATGTAATACTGATAGATAAACCAAAGGGAATGGTTGTACATCCGGCTGCAGGACATTACACAGGAACAGTTGTCAATGCACTTATGTATCACTGTAGGGATAATCTGTCAGGAATTAACGGCGTTATGCGTCCTGGAATAGTACACAGAATAGATATGAATACCACGGGTGTTATTGTTGCATGTAAGAATGACAAGGCACATAATGATATTGCTGCACAGCTTGCTGTCCATTCAATAACAAGAAAGTATTATTGCATTGTACATAACCGCTTTAAAGAGGAAGAAGGCACGGTGGATGCACCTATAGGGCGTAATCCAAAGGATCGCAAGATGATGGCGGTTGACAGAAAGAATGGAAAACATGCTGTTACACATTACCGTGTACTTGAGAATTTTGACAAATACAGTTTTATAGAGTGTCAGTTAGAGACAGGCAGAACTCATCAGATAAGAGTACATATGGCAAGTATAGGACATCCAATACTTGGAGATGATGTGTATTGTCATGCCAGGAGTGGATATAAACTGCAGGGACAGACATTACATGCGGGTGTTCTTGGATTTATACACCCGTCAACAGGTGAATATATGGAGTTCAAAGCACCATTGCCCGGATATTTTGAGAAGCTGCTTAAGGATTTAAGAAATGGAGGTAGCAATTGAGACGCAGGGAATTTATAGATATAATATTGAACAGTATTTCAGATACATTTGATATATACCATAATTACTGGTTTGAAGGTAGAAAGTTTGTTATATATGCTTACAGCTATAATAAGAAAGACAGATTTTCTACAACAGATGATGCCAAGTTATGGGACTCAAAATGCTATGAGCATCTGTTTTTCATTAATTGTGATACGCTTGGCATGAAAGAGCTTGATGATTTATATGATTTTGCTGTCAATAAGATTGAACCGCATTTTGTAAGAGGTGACGGAAAGCTGCCGGCTAAGAATCATATGTATACACATATATCATTTATAATAATCACAAGAAACCAGGTGCTTCCTGATGTTGAGAAGGCACTTAAATCTAAGAATTTTAGTAAGAATTATATGTTTGGTGCAAGAGGTTTTTCTAATATCAGACTGGCTTGTGTTACCCCGAGCAGATACAGTGTGATATCTAATAAGGCTGGAACTAAGATAGCAGAATTTCTTACAGAGATACTCTTGCATATAGACCATTATGAAGAGTAATTAATAATTATTAAAGATTAATTTAATTATGCTTAATATGTAGATTTTACCACAGAAATAATGTATAATATATCTAAAGTATTTCGTATACAATTGAAACCAGGAGGTAGGAACTATGGATGAGAGAACAGTTATTACTATCGGACGAGAATTTGGAAGCGGTGGACATGAGATAGGCATGAAACTGGCAGAGAAGCTGGGAATAAAGTGCTACGACAAGGAACTGCTTGAACTTGCAGCTAAGGAGAGTGGACTTTGTGAAGAACTTTTCGCATCTCAGGACGAGAAGCCTACTAACAGTTTCCTTTATTCTCTTGTAATGGATACATATTCACTGGGATATACTAATTCATATGTGGATATGCCTATTAATCACAAGGTTTTCCTTGCACAGTTTGATGCTATCAAGAAACTTGCAGAGAGAGAATCATGTGTTATTGTAGGAAGATGTGCTGATTATGCATTGGAAGATAATCCATATGCAGTAAGTGTATTTATCAAGGCAAGTCTTGATGAGAGAGTACAGAGAATTAAGAGAATCTATGAACTTAATGATTCTAAGGCTGCAGATCTTATTCAGAAGACGGATAAGAGAAGAGCAAGCTATTACAATTACTACTCAAGCAAGAAGTGGGGAGAAGCTAAGAGCTACAATCTCTGTATAGACAGTGGACTTGTAGGAATAGATGGTGCAATTGATATGATACTTAAGTTTATTGAATTAAAAGAGAAGAACATGGGCAAAGATATTTAATTCACTTTTAATATATACACGGTTGGTAAGTTATGAATTTTAATGGCTATAAGAGAACAAAGAAGTTTGATATTAAGAGATGGTTTAAGGGAACTAATTCAATCGTATACCTTGTTATACTTGTTGTAATGGTTCTTGGACTGCTGTTTGTGTTAAGAACTGTTATAAGTATGCATAACAGCAATAAGAATGCTGATAATGTATCACAGGAAGAGACCACTGGTGAAACTGATTCATCAGAGACGGATACACAGACACAGACAATTGCAAAGAACCAGTCATATTATATCAGAATAAGCATAGCTAAGCATACACTTGTTGTCTATCAGCTTGATGACAATAATGAATTTACAATTCCGGTCAAGGCATTCAAGGTGGCTCTCGGACCTAAAGTAGCCCCTGCCAAGACGGCTATATCAGAGAAATCTCTATGGCGTAAGATTACAGATATATATTATGTCAGATACTCTTCAAGACTTGATAATGCTGAGTATCTTAGTACGGCAACTTATTACAGTCAGAGTGATAATAATCTTAATCCAAAGTCATACAATGCTATTGGACAGAATGTATCAGACGGTTCTATTCTTATGACATGTGCCAATGCCAAGTGGATATATGAAAACTGTGGTGCTAAGACAACTGTTGAGATAGTTGAGGATTTTGATATCAGTTCAGCTATTAATGTTGAAGAAATAAACAGAATAGCTGATAACGCATATAGAGATCCTACAGATGATTTAAAAGATAGCAGTCCTATCCAGCAGAGTATAAGTGAAACCACTAAGCCGACGGAAACACAGGCAGAGACAGTTTCAAGACATGAGGAGACACAGCGGGTTACAGAAACTGTAACACAGTCTGCAACACAACAGTCTTCAATGCAACAAACAACACAATCAGAGGTTCATAGTGCAGCAAGTCAGAGCACAACACAGTAGTTATATGCAATAATTTAATCCCTTTTCGCTTTTTATAAAGCCGAATGTATGCTATAATAGGTACATTCGCGTATTTATGAAAGGAAAAGGGATTTTTTATGTCAAACATTATTATTTTAGCAGCAATTATACTTTACCTCGGAATGGTGGTATGGATAGGAGTAATCTGTTCTAAGAAGAACAGTGATGTAGGAGACTTCTATCTTGGTGGAAGAAAGTTAGGACCTGTTGTTACTGCAATGAGTGCAGAAGCGTCAGACATGAGCAGTTACCTGCTTATGGGTGTTCCGGGACTGGCATACCTTACAGGTCTTGCTGACGCAACATGGACAGCAATTGGTCTTGCACTTGGTACATACCTTAACTGGCTTATTGTTGCCAAGAAGATAAGATTATATTCACATGGTTATCAGGCAATAACACTTCCTGATTATTTTTCTAAGAGATTCGGGGATGACAAGCATGTAATTACATTAATATCAGCAGCACTTATTGTAATATTCTTTATACCATACACAGCATCAGGCTTTGCTGCCTGCGGAAAGCTGTTTAACAGTCTTTTAGGTTTTGATTATCATGCAGCAATGATTGTCAGTGCTGTTGTTATTGTACTTTACTGCACAATGGGTGGATTCCTTGCAGCAAGTACATCAGATCTTGTACAGAGTATTATTATGACATTCGCACTTGCTGTCGTTGTAATATTCGGAATTGTGCAGGCTGGAGGAATGGGAGCTGTACTTGATAATGCCAAGGCACTTCCAGGATATCTTGATATGTTCCACACACATATTGCAGAAACTAACAGTTCAGGAGACTATGGATTCTTTAAGATTGTTTCAACACTTGCATGGGGACTCGGATACTTCGGTATGCCACATATCCTTTTAAGATTCATGGCTATTGAAGATGAGAACAAGTTAAAGATTTCAAGAAGAATTGCTACTGTATGGGTATTCATATCACTTATTGTTGCAACTGGAATCGGTGTAATAGGACTTACACTTTCAAAGAATGGTATTATTGATACCCTTACAGGTTCAGAATCAGAGACAATTATTGTTAAGATATCACATTATCTTTCAACATTTAACCCTGTAGCAGCATTTATAGCAGGAATTATCCTTGCAGGTATTCTTGCAGCAACCATGTCAACAGCAGATTCACAGCTTCTTGCAGCTTCATCTGCTATATCACAGAACCTTGCGGTTGAGGTGTTACATATTAATATGTCTAAGAAGACATCAATGCTTGTTGCAAGACTTACAGTTGTTGTTATATCAGTTATATCAATATTCTTTGCACTTGATCCTACAAGCTCAGTATTTAAGATTGTTTCATTTGCATGGGCAGGTTTCGGTGCAGCATTCGGTCCTGTAGTTCTCTGCTCACTTTTCTGGAAGAGGGCTAATAAGTACGGAATTGTATCAGGAATGATTGCAGGTGGAGCAATGATATTCATATGGAAATTCGGTATTGCCAAGCTTGGAGGAATATTTGCGGTATATGAGCTTTTACCGGCATTTATCTTCGCAACATTAGTTATTATTGTTGTAAGTCTTGCTACAGGAAAGCCATCTAAGGAAGTTATGGATAAGTTCGAAGAAGTTAAAAATATGAGCAAATAATTCATGTCTCTTAATGCAATATGTAGAAGAGGGTTTTATATAATATGGGATATAATATAGCAATATGTGATGATGATAATTTAATGGCTCGGAATATTAAAAATTCAATGTTACATGAATTTAGTAATAAAGGATGGCAGGATGTTACTATTGATTATTATGAAGATGGTACCAGGCTGTTATCAAGCATTGAAACGGATAATTCATACAGGGTGGTTTTATTGGATATTAATATGGAGCCTATGGACGGATTTCAGATTGCAGAGCAGATAGCAAAAAGTAATTCGAAAATTCTTATAGTTTTTGTGACTTCACATGAAGAAACAGTATATGATTCTTTTGATTATATGCCTTTTTATTTTATCAGAAAGTCACGATATGAGATATCTGTAAAAAGAGTTGTTAATAAAATTATTGACAGGGAAAATCATGAAAAGAAAATAATGGTTGAGAGTAAGGATGGTCTGGTGGCTATAGATACAGCTAATATAATATATGCCGTAAGTCAGGATCATTATATTACAATATTCACAACTGATGATAATTATGTTATAAGAAAAAGTATGACAGAACTGGAAAATGAATTAAAGAATTATTTCATTAACCGCGCACACAAAAAGTATCTTGTTAATTATCGTTTTGTAAAAAAGATTAATAGTTCTACAGGTGAGGTGTTACTTGTTACAGGTGAGACTATCAGGCTTGGACGCAATTATAAAGATATATTTGAGAAAGGGTTAGTACTGTATTATCGTACATTATAATCATGTTAAATATATATAATTCTATAACCATTCTGCAGTATTTTATACTTGTTATAATAGGTGTCATATTTTTAAAAAAGATATCAGAATTACTGGCTAAAAGGATTAACAGAATTACAGCATATGTTGTTGCGGTTATAGTTACTATAAGTATTACAGCTATATATTATATGGTTGTGAAAGTTTATATAAATATACCATCACAGTCAGATGTTATTATTCTTATGCTTGTATATATTGTCACAATGGTTGTACTTGAGACATTTTTATCTATAAGAAGAGGATGTTTTACAGCAGCGGACAGGATGAAAGTATTTCTGTATATTATTATTACGATAGCAGTATATGCAATGCTTGTATGGCTGTCGGGTTATATTGGTCAGGAATATAAAAAATATCTGCTTCTGGCAGGCTTGTTACAGCTGATGCTGGCTTACATATTTTATAGCATATCAGTAAGGCTCTATGAAGAAAATTATAATGAGAAAGAGGCAGACCGCCTTCGTAATAAAATCAATCTTGGAGAAGATTATCTGAAGAATGTCCAGGCTATGGATAAGCAGATCAGAGTGATTAAGCATGATATGAAGAATCAGTTACAAACACTTACAGAACTGATAAAATCAAAAAAATATGATGAAGCTGAACAATTCTTGAAGATGTACGGAATGAATCTTGAGAGTACACAGGACTATATACATACAGACAATCTGCTTTTTAATACAATTATTAATAATAAAATTCAGTATGCAAAGTCAGAAAAAATCATTGTATCTTCCAGCATTAATAAAAAAATTAAGCAGATGAAGGATAATGATTTATGTACAGTAATAGGTAATTTAATCGATAATGCCATAGAAGCGGAGCTAAGAGAGAATGAATACAGAGAGATTGAGATAAGTTCATTCTGGAATGGAGAAGAATGTGTATTCCGTATAGGAAACTTTGTGTCGAAGTCAGTTCTTGATAATAATGAGGAGCTTCAGACTGTTAAAGCTGATAAAGTTTCACATGGTTTAGGAACGCAGATTATAAGAAATCTAATGAAAAAGAATAAAGGAATATGTGATTACTACGAAGAGGGTGAAATGTTTTATTGCACAATCAGGTGGTAGTAATAGCAAAAAAGACCGCAATGCGGTCTTTTTTTAATACTATACTAAAAAAATATGTCGTTCACGCCATATATTTGTCGTTCACGACATTGCGGTTGAAAGTGGTTTACAGGTGTGGTTATTATATAATCAGGTCTGTAAGATATTACACATAAAAAGAGTAAAGAAAATGCGGGGTATAAGTAATGAGAAGAAAAAAGATAGTACCTTGCTTGTTCCTTACAGTGGCGTTGTGTGGCTGCACAACGCAGACTGTAGAGGATGCAAAGCAGATAGAAGAGAGTAAAACATATGTAAGCAAGTATGAATATGAAACAGATACAGACGGAAAGACAGAGACACAGGCATACAGCGAAGAAAAGCCGACATTCACAGACTGGGAGACAGTAACGGGAATAACAGATCCGGCAGTTGATTATAAAGAAGGAACAGTAAAATACAAAAGCATGAATGAAGAATTCTCAATGGGAGCATATGAATATTCGGTTACAGAGGCAGTAATAACAAAGGATTTAAATTATGCATATGAGATAATGAATAGAGATTCAGCAGATTTGATTGTAAATGATATGATAAAAGCATATCCAACAGGAAGAGTTAAATTAGAAGAAAATAATTTTCTGTGGGTTAAGATTCATGTGAAATATGATGGAGATAAGGACTTTAAAACAAGCATGCAGACTTTTTTAATAAAAAGTGATGATGGTCATTTATGGAATCGTGGGATTTTGAAAGTTATACAGGATGAAGCAACATTATTATATCCAAAAGAAAGCTACAGAACAAAAGATGTAATATTAAAAGCAGGAGAAGAGAGGGATTATTGGTTTCTGTTCAGCATATATAAATATAATCCACAGACTAATGTGTGGTATATGGGTGGAACATTAGGAACCGCATGTAATACGAATAGTATTAAACATTATAGCGGAAATTTAATAGAGTTAAAAATTGAGGACAAAACGAATAGATAAGCGGGGTATAAGTAATGAACAGAAAAAAGATAGTACCTTGCTTGTTCCTTACAGTGGCGTTGTGCGGCTGCACAACGCAGACTGTAGAGGATGCAAAGCAGATAGAAGAGAGTAAAACATATGTAAGCAAGTATGAATATGAAACAGATACAGACGGAAAGACAGAGACACAGGCATACAGCGAAGAAAAGCCGACATTCACAGACTGGGAGACAGTAACGGGAATAACAGATCCGGCAGTTGATTATAAAGAAGGAACAGTAAAATACAAAAGCATGAATGAAGAATTCTCAATGGGAGCATATGAATATTCAGTTACAGAGGCAGTAACAACGAAGGATTTAAATTATGCATATGAGATAATGAATAAAGATTCAGCAGATTTGATTGTAAATGATATGATAAAAGCATATCCAACAGGTAGAGTTAAATTAGAAAAAAATAATTTTCTGTGGGTTAAGGTTCATGTGAAATACGATGGAGAAAAGGATTTTAAAACAAATATGCAGACTTTTTTGATAAAAAGGGACGATGGACATTTGTGGGAGCATGGAAATACAAGCATTATTCAAGATGAAGCAACATTATTATATCCGAAAGAAAGTTACATGACAAACGATGTAATATTAAAAGCAGGAGAAGAGAGAGACTATTGGTTTTTGTTCACTATATATAATTATAATCCCCAGATTAATGAATTATATATGTGTGGAACATTAGGGAATGGTTGTAATACATGGAGTATAAATCATTATAGTGGGAATCTTATAGAGTTAAAAATTGAGGACAAAACAGAGAGGTGAATAATATGTATATTGAGTTGAAAAATGTAACAAAGAAAATAAGAGGTGTAACAGTTCTTGACAATGTGAGTCTTCGTATGGAGTCTGGAAATATATATGGCTTCAAAGGTAAAAATGGAAGTGGTAAGACTATGCTTATGAGAGCAGTTGCAGGACTTATAAGAGTTGATGGAATTGTTGATATTAATGGGAAAATAATGGGTAAAGATATGATGTTTCCAGACAGCATAGGAATTCTTATAGAGAACCCTGCATTTATTAACAATTATACAGGATTTGAGAATCTTAAAACTCTTGCATCTATAAGAGAAAGAATTGATGATGAAAGAATAAGAGAGACTCTTAGTGAGGTCGGTCTTGAACCATATGATAAAAGAACTTTTCGTAAGTATTCGTTAGGTATGAAACAGAGATTAGGCATAGCAGCAGCAATAATGGAAAATCCTGATATTATAATATTGGACGAGCCGATTAATGCTTTGGATGATTCAGGAACAGAGCAGGTAAGCAAGCTTCTTATGAAACATAAAGAACGGGGAGCACTTATTATTATTGCATGTCATGATGCAGAAGAACTTGATTATTTATCAGACGATATAATAGAAATTGCAGAGGGAAGAATCAAAAATAATAAAGCTGACAAAGGAGGAACTAATTAAATGCATGAATTAAATGTGTTATTAAAGATAGAATTTAAAAGATTATTTAAAAATAAATTATTTTATATTTCATTATTTATAGGAGTTGTGCTTGCAACAGGTTCCTTTATTAATAAAGTAATTCCACATATGGATATTCTTAATGGATTTGATGGAAGTGTTGCCTCATATCCTTTTTCTGTTTTTAATTCATGGATGGGAATTTTTATTGGTTTTGATCCATTTGCAACAGCATATGTATATGTGTGTATGTTATTCTGTGCATTGCCATACTGTGGTAATTTTTCAAGGGATAATCACAACCAGTACATATTGCAGTATTATAGCAGAGCATCGAGGAATAAGGTGCATGCAGCCAGATTCATTACAACATTTGTTTCGGGAGGAATGCTTGTCCTTCTGCCTGTATTAATGAATCTTATAGCAACCATGATGTGTGTTCCGGCACTTTCTCCTGTTGAAAATGGATTATTTATCGGTTCAGGAAAGTCTTTTATGGGATGTCTGTTTTATAATCATACATTTGTATACATAATTATTTATCTTATTCAGTTTTTTGTATATGGTGGAGCTTTTTCTGTAGTTTCATTAGCTGTTGCATTTTTATTTGATAATGCATTTCTTGTTATGATTTCACCATTCATCGCTTATTATGGTGTAGGTGTGTTATCTACAGTCGGTAAAAATATTTTTGGACTGTATACATTTAATCCTATGTCTTATATTAGTCCATCAAATGTTCTTATGGATAATGGACTTATAGGTTTTATTCTGGAACCGTTAATTATTATACTGGTAAGTGGTGTAATATTCTTTTGGAAAGGAGCAGCAAATGAAGTTTTATAAATTTTTGATTACGGCAGCGTGTATTGCCATAGCAGCAGTATGTATTGCATTGATAGTAAGAGTTAATAGAGCATTTCCAAATGCAGAGGAGGTTAGTTATACCAAAGACAATCCTGCAGATTTAGACGGACTGGAGATAACTCCTGTTAATGCTAAAGTATATACTCTTGAGGATTATTCTAAGATTTCAGGTCAGTATAAGAATGTAAGCGAAGAAAAAGCTAAGAATGTAAGAATTATTGTTATGACTGTAAGATTAAGAAATACAACTGATCAGGTTATTAATTATGCACCAAGCTTCATATGCGTTGTTGAGGAGCTTAACGGAAGCAATGGTGTCCAGCCGGTTAGTAATTCAATGAGGAGAATCACATTAGATCCGGGACAGACTCAGGAAGTAAGATTTCAGGCATATATGGGACCTAATCAGCTGAATCCTAAGAAATTTTCAAAGCTGGAGTCTTCTACGATAACTTTAGTGTATTCTTATTATCCATTAAAGAAAAAGCTGGTGTTTTAAATGAAATGTTTTAAAAATGTTTTCAAGGCAGATATCAGGCGGTTTTGTAATGCAAGCTGGAAGTTTTTTACAGCATTTATAGTATATTGTATATTGCAGGCGGTGATTTTTTATACAGGTGCAGTTAAGTTCATACATAAAGGAATCATTGATGGTGTATCTTTTGGAGATTCCATGCTGTATTTCTTTAAAGGAGCAAAAAAATTCATAATTCGTGGCAATACACCTATGGATATACCTATTTTTGGCATGCTTGTTGTGTTGTATCTGCTGCTGATAATTGCATTATATATTAATTCTGATAAGAATGCGCTTGGCAAAAGTATAATAGTAGCGTCAAGGTCACCTGTATACTGGTGGATTAGTAAATGCTTAATTGTTGTTATTGCTGCATGTGTATATATGATTATAATATGTGCGACACATTTTCTGATTGGAATGGCCATAGTAAATAGCAGATTTTATTCTGGTATTTCATTAACCTCCGAGAATACTATCAGGATTTTTCTTGGAAGTGGGGATATCCCACAGAATACTAATATGGCAATAATGTTATTAATGTGTTTGGTATGTTTTATTACAGTTGCAATTGTGCAGCTTTTTATTACATATATTTCAAATGCGGTATATGGATTTATTGTCAGCATAGTATATTATGTTGTATCAATATGTTACATGAAGTGGTTCTGCTTTATTAATTATATGATGATGTATAGGATATCTGAGGTATATAATTACTGGAAATATGGCTTGTGTATGATGCTGTGTGTATGCGCTGGCATTATAACGGCAGGAATTATATATTCACGAAAAAGGGATTTCCTGTAAAGTTAAGGGGTTTACCTATGAATGAAAGAGTGAAAAAATATTTAAGCGTTATGCTGGCGTATGGGATACCAGTCATGCTGATAATGAAAACAGTTCCATTCATGTCTGGTTATCTGAAAGGACTTGATGCATGTGTGGCTGATTACTTTCTGTTCTTTTTTGACTGGAAGTCGAATGGGTTCATATGTATGTATGAAATAGTTCTGTTTAGTTTTTTTATGGTTACAATAATCAAAACAGAATTATTGCCAAACAGGATTGTTTTATATAATTCAAGGATTAAGCTGTTTTGCAGCTGCGTAAAAAAATGTATTGCTTTAACATATTTGGTTCCGCTCTTTAATGCGGTTATTACTATGGTGGTATCACTTAGTAATCATGCAGTATGGGCATGCAACTGGGGAGCAGAAGGAAGTGTTTCAAAATATATGCTGCCATATTGTGATTTTGCTAAAGTAAGTACAGTGACAGTTATTTTAGCATCAGTTCTTGCAGATGTTTTCAGAATGCAGGCAACATTGCTTATAATATGTATTGTATACTGGCTTACCAGATCAACTGTTTTTACATATATTCTGGTATATATAAATGTACTGGCGGTAGGGATTTTGTCTAAAATTAAAATAATGGGAATATCATTTTCTGGTGTGTATTCTAAAATGATTATTGAGCGCTCATATGCATATGTGTATGGAATTGTGCTTAAGGATAATGTTATTGTTCCATTGATGATAGTATTGATTCTTGCAGTTTCAGGAATTGTTTTATTCAGAGTGTACAGGAAAGATATTCTGTAATTGACAGAATTAAAAAAGGCTTTAACCAGAAAATACTGGTTAAAGCCTTTTTGTTAATCTTCGTCGTTAATATCTTTCTGTGCAACAGCAGCGGCTATAACTGATATGATAACCACAGCAGCAATAATGGCAACTGCAACACCTATAATTGGTCCGATGAATAACATAAAACTCATAATATCACACCTCTTCGAACATATTTATTATATCCATTATATATCGGAATTATAATATGTACAAGCAATTAAGCATCTTTTTTAGATTCTTTTTCTTCTTTAGCAAGGTTTTTATTAGCAGTTGAAAGCATAAGCTTGATTCTGTTTAACTGGTTAACTTCGGAAGCACCAGGATCATAATCTACAGCAATTATGTTAGCTTCAGGATATGCTGCACGAAGCTCTTTGATAACTCCCTTTCCTACAATGTGGTTAGGCAGACATGCAAATGGCTGACAGCATACGATATTGCCTACACCATGATGGATAAGCTCAATCATTTCACCGGTAAGAAGCCAGCCTTCACCAGTCTGATTGCCAAGTGATACGAAGTCTTTAGCGTAATTGGCTGTCTCACTAATCTTAGATGGAGCATCGAATCTCTTGCTTTCTGCAAGTGCCTTGGTTCCAGCCTTTCTGAAGGTTTCAAGTATCTTTATAAGTGTACTTGAAAGAATAGCCCCTTTCTTAGGTGTCTTTAATAATTCATGCTTATATGTTGAATTCTGCATACAGTAGAGAAGGAATCCCATAAGGTCAGGCATAACAGCCTCAGCACCTTCTGCCTCAAGTAACTCAATAATGTGGTTGTTAGCAGCAGGCATGAACTTAACAAGAATCTCTCCAACAACACCAACTCTAGGCTTCTTGATATCCTTAAGCGGGATATTATCAAAGTCCTTAACAATTGCACGGAGGTTCTTATTGAACTCTTTCATATGAACCTTATTTTTAGTAAGCTGCTCAATGCAGACCTTCTTCCATTTTTCATGAAGTGCATTAACTGAACCAGGAACTGCCTCGTAAGGTCTTGTACGGTATACAACATTCATGAATATATCACCATATTCAACAGCCATCATAGCTTTCTTAAGCATTGGTATGTCATAGCTGAAGCCCGGATTAGATTCAAGTCCCTGTGCACTCAGTGAGATTACAGGAACATCTGGAATACCAGCCTTTATGAGTGCTCTTCTGATGAATCCGATATAGTTGGAAGCACGGCATCCACCACCTGTCTGTGACATAATCACAGCAGTTCTTGAAAGGTCGTATTTGCCTGAAAGAAGGGCGTTCATAATCTGTCCGACTACCATAAGTGAAGGGTAGCATGCGTCGTTATTAACATATTTAAGACCTACATCTACTGATGACTTGTTGTCGTTCTCAAGGACTTCAATATTGTAGCCACATGAATTAAGGGCAGGACCTAATATGTCAAAATGTATTGGTGACATCTGAGGGCAGAGAATTGTGTAATTCTTTCTCATATCTTCAGTAAACTGTACTCTGTGGTAGGCAGATGACTGAATCTTTCTCTGGTAGTTCTTCTGTTCACGTACTCTTAAAGCAGCGATTAGTGAACGTACTCTGATTCTTGCAGCACCAAGGTTATTAACCTCATCAATCTTAAGTACTGTATATATCTTTCCAGACTTAGTAAGTATATCGTTGACAGCGTCAGTAGTAACGGCATCAAGACCGCATCCAAATGAATTGAGCTGGATAAGGTCGAGATTATCTACAGTCTTTACATAGTTAGCAGCAGCGTAAAGTCTTGAATGATACATCCACTGGTCAAGAATGATAAGAGGTCTTTCAACTGTTCCTAAATGTGCAACACTGTCCTCTGTAAGTACTGCAAGTCCGTATGAATTAATAAGTTCAGGAATACCGTGGTTTACTTCAGGGTCAACATGGTAAGGACGGCCGGCAAGTACAATACCGCGCTTTCCGGTTTCGTTAAGGTAAGCAATTACTTCTTCACCTTTATTTCTGACATCCTGTCTGCAAGCCATCATTTCATCCCATCCGGCCTTGACAGCAGACTTAATCTCTGCGGCAGGAATGTATGATGAGAATTCCTCAACGAGTCTTTTTGATATCTTCTCCTCACTTTCAAATGACATGAAAGGATTTCTGAAATCTATATTTTCTGACTTAAGTTCTTCTACATTATTCTTGATGTTCTCAGCATATGAAGTAACGATAGGGCAGTTATAATGGTTGTTAGTGCCTTCATATTCGTTATGCTCATAAGGTACACATGGATAGAAGATAAATTTAACTCCCTGCTTAATAAGCCACATGATATGACCATGAGCAAGCTTTGCAGGATAACACTCTGACTCTGATGGAATTGACTCAATACCTAATTCGTAAAGCTTGTGGCTTGACTGAGGTGAGAGTACAACTCTGTATCCGAGCTTTGTGAAAAATGTGTACCAGAACGGATAGTTCTCATACATGTTAAGAACTCTTGGAATACCTACAGTACCTCTTACAGCCTTTTCTTCAGAGAGAGGCTCATAGTCAAAGAGTCTGTGGAACTTATAATCGAAAAGGTTAGGGAGCTTTTCTTTGTTCTTCTCTTTACCAAGTCCACGTTCACATCTGTTACCTGTAATAAACTGTCTGCCGCCAGAAAATTTATTGATTGTAAGATGACAGCTGTTAGTACATCCCTTACATCTTGTAAGCTTTGTTTCATATGTAAGAGAGTTAATCTTATCTATAGAAAGCATAGATGACTCTGATATACCGTCATATCTTTCTCTTGCAATAAGGGCAGCGCCAAAAGCACCCATAATACCTGCGATATCAGGTCTGATTGCCTGAACGCCTGTAATCTTCTCAAAACTTCTAAGAACTGCGTCGTTGTAGAATGTACCACCCTGAACAACGATATGCTTACCTAAATCATCAGGATCAGAAATCTTGATAACCTTGTATAAAGCATTTTTAATAACAGAATAAGCAAGTCCGGCAGAGATATCTGCAACTTCAGCGCCTTCCTTCTGCGCCTGCTTAACCTTGGAATTCATGAATACTGTACAACGTGTTCCTAAGTCAATAGGGTGGTTCGCAAATAAAGCAGCCTTGGCAAAGTCCTGAACTGTGAAGTTGAGGGATTTTGCAAATGTTTCTATGAATGAACCACATCCTGATGAACATGCTTCGTTAAGCTGTACTGAATCTACAGTCTGATTCTTAATCTTGATACATTTCATATCCTGTCCACCGATATCGATGATACAGTCTACTTCTGGGTCAAAGAAGGCAGCAGCGTAGAAATGTGACACTGTCTCAACTTCACCCTCATCTAACATAAGAGCCGACTTGATAAGTGCTTCACCGTAACCTGTTGAACATGACTGTACAATCTTGGCTTCTGGTGGAAGCAGTGTATATATCTCTTTAATAGCTTTAATTGTTGTAGCAAGTGGTGAACCGTTATTGCTTGAGTAGAATGAGTAAAGAAGATTACCGTCTTCATCAACTAAAGCAACCTTGGTTGTTGTTGAACCTGCATCAATTCCGAGATAGCAGTTGCCCTTGTAAGATGCGATATCAGCAGTCTTAACATGATGAGAGCTGTGACGCTTTGTGAATTCATCATATGCAAACTGGTTCTCAAAAAGAGGTTCCATACGCTCAACCTCGAACTCAAGCTTAATCTTTCCTTTGAGTCTTGCGATAATGTCTTCTACAGGAACACATACATTTTCACTGTAATTCATTGCTGAACCAACAGCAGCAAATAAGTGTGAATGGTCAGGAGCAATGATTTCATCCGGACCTAAGCTTAATGTACGGATAAATGCCTGTCTTAACTCTGATAAGAAATGAAGTGGTCCGCCTAAGAATGCAACATTACCACGGATTGGTTTACCACATGCAAGACCACTGATTGTCTGGTTTACAACAGCCTGGAATATAGATGCAGAAAGGTCTTCCTTAGTTGCACCTTCATTGATAAGAGGCTGGATATCAGTCTTGGCAAATACACCACATCTTGCGGCAATAGGGTATATTGACTTATAGTTCTTGGCATATTCATTAAGTCCCATTGCGTCTGTCTGTAACAGAGTTGCCATCTGGTCAATGAAAGAACCTGTACCGCCGGCACATATTCCGTTCATTCTCTGGTCAATACCGTTAGTAAAGTAGATAATCTTAGCATCCTCACCACCAAGCTCGATTGCAACATCACACTGTGGAGCATAATCCTGAATGGCAGTAGACACGGCTACTACCTCCTGTGTAAATGGTACTTCTAAATGTTTGGCAAGAGTAAGTCCGCCTGAACCTGTGATAACAGGATATACTTCAAACTCGCCAAGCTCAGCCACTGCCTTTTCAAGAAGTGACTGGAGAGTTTCCTGGATATTCGCAAAATGCCTTTCATAATCAGAAAATAAAATATTATTATTATCATCTAAAACAGCGATTTTTACAGTTGTTGATCCAATATCAATACCTAATTTGAATTTGTTCATAACCTAATACAGCTGTAGCTGTCCTCCTTAAAATAAATATACAAAAGTTACCCATTGCATAGTGACTTTGGCGAAAAAACGCAGAATATGTCATTTTCTATGCAACTTATGCATTATAGAGTAAAATGGAATAAATTTCAATATTAATAGGAAATAATAAAATAGCTTTAATTATTTATGGTGGATATTTTTATTAAAATTTAAGAACTTAAGAGTAAGTTTAATTGACATCATATTGTTTTGTTTATTATAATTTCTTGTATATGATTATGAATTATTAGTCTGTAACATGTGTAAGACTGAAAGGAACATTTTATGAACTGGTTTGCTAAATTTGAGAAAAAATTCTCTAAGTATGCGATTAAGAATCTTATGTTTTATATCATTGTCCTTTATGCAATAGGATTTGTGATGAATACATTTTTTAATGGATTATATGACGCATATTTTTCACTTGATTTTGCTATGATTTTTAAAGGACAGGTATGGAGACTCATCACATTTATATTACAACCTCCTTCTAACAGCATAATATTTGTGGTATTTGTGCTGTATTTCTACTATCTGATTGGTTCGGTACTTGAAAGAATATGGGGCTCGTTCAGATTTAATGTATACTTCTTTACAGGAGTTATCCTTAATATACTTGCATCACTTATTATCTATCTTATATGGGGATTAAGCTTTAAATTAAGTACGAATTATATTAATCTTGCCTTGTTCATGGCATTCGCTATGGAGCAGCCGGATATGGAGGTTTTATTATTCTTCATTATCCCAATCAAGATTAAATGGATGGCAATACTTGATGCTGTAATATTCGGAATTACTATAGTATTCGGATATCTTGTGCCTTTTCTTCCAAGAAATGTATGGTACAGCCTGTATGCAGCAGGTTTCCTTGCACCATCAGCAATTATGTGTTATGCCAACGCAACGGCGGCGCTTGTGTCAATGCTGAATTTTATGATATTCTTCTTCCTGTACAAGAAAGGCCCGGCAAAGAGCAGTACACAGAGAAACTTCGACAAAGCAATGAGAACAGCAAAGAAAGCACAGCAGAACGCCAGAAAAGACTATTGGCAGCAGAATAGTGGCAACACTCAGGGCAATGGTGGCACATATGGGACAGCATCATCAGATAACAGAACACAACAAAGTCAGGCACAACACGCGAAGCGCGGCGTGCCGAAGCACAGATGTGCAGTATGCGGAAGGACAGAACTTGACGATGAAAACCTCACATTCAGATTCTGCTCAAAATGCGTCGGCAACTACGAATACTGTTCCGACCACTTATATACACACATCCATGTAACTGGTGATAAGAAATAAATCAGCTTTTCTACCACTATCAGGGCAATTGAAGTGTAGGCGGAGATATATAGATGTGTCATATGCTGGAATTTTTTGAGTCGTGTGATAGTTAAAGCCGTCATCTGCATAGCGCAATTCAAAAAATCGCGTTCAAGCGGAGCGCGTTGATTTTTTGAACAAAAAAGCGAAGCGGATGACGGCTTTTACTAGCACCAGACGAAAAAATCTGACAGCATATGATACATCTAAATATTGCAGTGTATACTTCCAACACCCCAAAAGCTTGTTAAATAAAAAACTTAGTTGATTTGACACGCAAATATGTTATTATATTGTAGGTATGTGTTTGAAAAGATTTTAATTATTTTGGAGGAAACAATGAAAAAGACTAAGATTATTTGCACAATGGGTCCTAATACTAACGACAGAAACCTTATTAAGGATCTTGCGTTAGCAGGAATGGATATTGCAAGATTTAATTTTTCTCATGGTGACCATGAGGAGCAGGCAGGAAGATTTGCCTTAATTAAAAGTGTAAGAGAAGAACTTAATATCCCTATTGCAACTCTTCTTGATACTAAGGGACCTGAGATTAGAACAGGTGCTGTTAAGGATGACAAGAAGGTTACACTTGTTGAGGGACAGAAATATACATTAACAACAAGACAGGTGCCAGCAGATGATAAGATTAATATGGTAACTTATGCAGGTCTTCCAGAAGATGTTACTACAGGTAATATTATTCTTATCGATGATGGTCTTATCGAGCTTAAGGTTGATAAGGTTGAAGGTACAGAGATTGAATGTACAGTAATTAATGGTGGTGATCTTGGTTCTAAGAAGGGTGTTAATGTTCCTAACGTAAGCATCAGACTTCCAGGCATCACAGAGAAAGATAAGGAAGATATCATCTTTGGTGTTGAGCAGGGATTTGATTTTATCGCAGCTTCATTTGTAAGGAATGCAGCATGTATCGAGGAAATTAAGCACCTTCTCTGGGAGCATGGTTCAGATATCCCAGTTATTGCCAAGATTGAGAATGCCGAAGGTATTGCTAATATAGATGATATCATTAGAGTTGCTGATGGTATCATGGTAGCACGTGGAGATATGGGTGTTGAGATTCCTGCTGAGGAAGTTCCACATGTTCAGAAGGAAATCATCAAGAAGTGTAATGCTAAGTATAAGCCAGTTATCACAGCTACACAGATGCTTGATTCTATGATCAGAAATCCAAGACCTACAAGAGCTGAGGTTACTGATGTTGCTAACGCTATCTACGACGGAACAGATGTTGTTATGCTTAGTGGTGAGACTGCTAATGGAAAGTACCCATTAGAGGCTGTTAAGATGATGGTTAAGATTGCAGAAAGAACAGAGCAGGAGATTAAGGGACATTCAGTAGAATATTCTAATCTTCACAGCAAGAGAAGCATTTCAAGCGCTGTATGTAATGCTGCAGTTCAGACAGCAGATAACCTTGGAGCTAAGGCTATTATCTGTCCTACAATTTCAGGATTTACAGCAAGACTTACATCTAAGTTAAAGCCAGAAGCTGAGATTATCGGATGCTCTCCATACGATAATGTTCTTAGAAAGATGCAGATTTACTGGGGCGTAAGACCTCTTAAGACTGCTACAGAAGCTTCTACAGATAAGATTATTGAGCATGCATTAGTAGTTTCTGAACATGCTGGATTCGTAGAAGAAGGAGATACAGTAATTGTTTCTGCTGGTATCGCTACATCTTCTGATCCTTCATCTAAGAGAGGACTTACTAACACAATGAGAGTAGTTACAATCTAGTGTTAATTTGATACGTTTGTTTCGGAATGAGGCTTGATTTTAATATTCTATTATGTTATAAGTAATACACAATTAATATTACAAAGCGTTGATGGAAACAAGTAGGTTATTACTGAACTTACAGAAAGCAGCCGGTTGATGAGAGGCGCAAGGGTAAGGGTAACTGAATACATTCCGGAGTGGCGAACTGAAAGCATATTTGTAAGTAGGGGCAGCCGGAGTAGCACACGTTATAGTGCATAAGTCCATGCTGGTGGACTTAATGAGGTGGCAGATGCGAGTCTGTCATGAATAAAGGTGGTAACACGTAAGTTCAGGCTTTCGTCCTTTTAAAGAAGGGCGGAAGCCTTTCGTTTTTTGCGCGAGTAGCGATGAGAATGCAAGCGATAATCTCACAATCATGCTTGCATGAATTGTGAGATTATCGCTTGCATTCGAGGAGCACCGCGACAACGACAGAACGAAGTTCTGGAGTATGAGCTGCGAGCGCGAGTAGCGATAAGAAAAAAGAAAAGAGAGGAAACAAAAATGACACTTTATGACGAATTGGTTGCAAGAGGTCTTATTGCACAGGTAACAGATGAAGCACTTATCAAAGACCTTATTAACAATGGAAAGGCTACATTTTACATTGGATTTGATCCAACAGCAGACAGTCTTCATGTAGGACACTTTATGGCACTCTGCCTTATGAAGAGACTCCAGATGGCAGGAAATAAGCCAATCGCACTTATTGGCGGTGGAACAGCTATGATTGGTGATCCATCAGGACGTACAGATATGAGAAAAATGCTTACACCAGAGCAGATTCAGCACAATGTTGACTGCTTCAAGAAGCAGATGGCAAGATTCATTGATTTCTCAGATGACAAGGCATTACTTGTTAATAATGCTGACTGGCTTCTTAATCTTAACTATGTAGAACTTTTAAGAGAGGTTGGAGCATGCTTCTCAGTTAATAACATGTTAAGAGCTGAATGCTACAAGCAGAGAATGGAAAAGGGATTAAGCTTCCTTGAGTTTAACTACATGATTATGCAGTCATACGATTTCTATATGTTATACCAGAAATACGGCTGTAATTTACAGTTTGGTGGTAATGACCAGTGGAGCAACATGTTAGGTGGAACAGAGCTTATCAGAAGAAAGCTTGATAAGGATGCTTCAGCTATGACAATCACACTTCTTCTTAACTCAGAGGGTAAGAAGATGGGTAAGACAGCTTCAGGTGCTGTATGGCTTGATCCGGATAAGACAAGTCCTTACGATTTCTACCAGTACTGGAGAAATGTTGATGATGCAGATGTTCTTAAATGCATCCGTATGCTCACATTCCTTCCACTTGAAGAGATTGATAAGATGGATAGCTGGGAAGGTGCTCAGCTTAACAAGGCTAAGGAGATTCTTGCTTATGAGCTTACAAAGCTTGTTCATGGTGAGGAAGAAGCTAAGAAAGCAGAAGCTACAGCAAAGGCAATCTTTACTGGTGGGGATGCAGCTAACATGCCTACAGCAAAGCTTGAAGCAGACAGCTTTACAGATGATGAAATTGATGCAATTAATCTTGTGTTTGGAGCAGGACTGGCAACAACTAAGTCAGAGGCCAGAAGAACTATCCAGCAGGGTGGTGTTTCTGTAGATGGAGAGAAGGTAGCAGATATAGCAGCTAAGTTCCCTAAGAGTATGTTCGAAGGAGACGGAGTAGTTGTTAAGAAGGGTAAGAAATCTTTCGTTAAAGTATCTGTTAATTAATTGTTTCCCTGAAAAGGAAGGATTATGAAAAAAGATGAGATTACAAGGGTGAGGCTTTTAAGCCTCGCCGTTCTTATGGCTTTGAGTCTGTTTATTCTTCTTGTTCCTGTAGGAAGTAATGAATTTGCTCAGATAATCAGTAAAATGAATAATAATGCACTCAACATTCCGGAAAGCCAGAATTCAGTATATAATCTGTATTATTATACAGGTTTTAATGTTGTTTATCAGTTGTTCTTTTCACTTACAATCCTTTTTACGGCAATGTCTGTGGCAGGAATCCTTTTAAGAATCGGTAATACAGGAATTGCTGCATTTGTATCTGCAATATTGAATTTATTGACAGGTATGCTGCTGTTGTTTGCAAGAATATGGGAGTCATCAGTATCCATGCATGCAATGATTGATTCAGTGTATCTTGACGGAGTAGTGAAAGAACAGATTGAGACAACCCAGTTACTTGATAAAGTTCCTGTTCTGTATATCCTTTTAATAGTTCTTGGAATTCTTGAATTATTAATGGTGAAAAGTTCTGGAATTATGCGCATAAAGATGTTCGCTAAGAATAAGAAAACAAATGCTGTAAATTACCTTGTTCCGGCGCTTATAATTTATGCGTGGGCTGGTTTTATAAGACAGGATATATTGTCTGTGATTATAAGAAATGGTGATTCACAAAGAATGACAATTAATGAATATCTTACGGCATATTATATTGGCAATAAAATATTCTTTAACTGGTCATGGATGATAATGCTTTTAATAGCAACCATTATTTGTATAATTATACAATCAGGCGTTATCAAGGGATTAAGCGGCAGGGCAGGAATGTTGGCAGGTATAGGTATTCCGGCACTTGTAACGATAATACCATCTGTTATATATGCATTTAATCCACCGGCACTGTTTGGATATCTTACACTTGATATATCATTATGTGACATGACTGATAACGCATTTTACATGTATCTTGTAACATTCTGCGTGTGCATGACGGCTGCATACATACTGATATATCTTGTGATAAGCGGGCTTCTGGATATGAGAAAGCTGGCAGGTATATTTGTTATAAATGTTGTTATAAGTGTAATTCTTATGATTATTGTTTCGGGTAAATCTTCACTTGCAATCCAGTATATGCCTTGGATTGTGGCAGATTGTGCGTCAGTTATACTGGCAGTTGTAAGTATTGCATTAAAACCAGTGAATAAATAAAAATAATGGCTGAGTCAGATGAGGTGACACCTCATATTCTGATTCAGCCATTATTTTATAACTGTTTAATATCTTTAATGTCGGTGTCTGCAACCATTGAGTAGTTGGTGTAATACACAACGAATCCCGGTTTGGCACCGGCAGGCTTTTTAACTTCCTTCTTTAATACATAATCGACTTCAACTTTTTCCTGCTCACGGCCTTTAGAGTAATAGGCGGCAAGGCTTGCTGCTTCTTCAAATGTCCTGTCAGGAACTTCCTTTCCATCTGTTTTGAGAAGTACATGAGAGCCTGGCATCTGCTTGGCGTGAAACCACCAGTCATTGCCGTTGCCTGTCTTGAAGGTAAGTTCGTCATTCTGTATGTTATTCTTTCCAACGTATATGTCAAATCCATCGCTTGATACAAAATGCATCGGCTTGTTGGCTGTGATTTTGTGCTTTCCTTTAACAGTCCTTTTAATATATCCAGTTTCAATAAGCTCTTCCTTAATGTTAGCAAGATCAGCCTCTGTTACTGAAATCTCAATTGCATTGATAATAGATTCAAGGTAACTTATTTCTTCAGTAATCTCTTGAATAAGACGGATTCCGGCTTCATAGGTTCTTTTAAGCTTGTTATATCTTGCAAAATATTTGTTGGCATTCTCAATTGGTGTGAGAGTGTTATCAAGCGGAATCTTAATTGTAGTATTATCGTAGTAATTAAGTGCTTCATATTCCTTAGAACCTGCAGGAATACTGTAAGCATAGGTTGTAAGAAGCTCGCCGTAGATACGGTATTTGTCTTTTTTTTCAGTGTCCTTTATCTGCTTTTCCTGAATGTCAAGCTTCTTGTATGCTCTTTCAAGATGTGTTGTTACAATTCTTCTTATATCAACAGACTTCTGGTGGATTCGTGTTGCAATCTCTTTCTGTCTGTAATAATCGATAATCAATCTGCTTATAGAATCATATTCTGTGTGGTTGTCATACATAGAAAGCTTCACAGCGGCAAATTCTGCAGGCACACCGTTGTCAGTTACCATATCGGGGTGGTAGATACCATTTCTTACATCGGACATAAGTGCGTCAAATACGTTGTATAATGCATCTTTCATAGGCTCATCAAGGCAGTTGGCAGGGTGTCCGCCATCAACTCGGGCACGGTATGCAAGCTCTTCTGCTATACATGTGCTTATTCCTGTATAGCTTGAAAGCAGCGCCTTGACAACAGGTACAGGCTTTGAAAATACTGTTTCGTCAAAATGCTTTCTGTCAGCTTCAAGCGGATTAATCTTGTCAGAAGTATTAGGAATGAAATAAGGTCTACCAGGTAAAACTTCCCTGACTGAGCTTGTCTGTGCTGATATATGCTTGATACTGTCTAATATAGTATTATTGTCGTCACATAATATTATATTGCTGTGCTTTCCCATGAATTCTGCGATTATGTGCTTTCTGCACAGGTCGCCAAGTTCATTTAAATGTTCTGCCTCAATATCAATTACACGCTCAAATTTTGGCTGTGTTATAGATATTATTCTTCCGTTGTTCAAATGTTTTCTAAGAAGCATGCAGAAATTCGGTGCAGTAGCAGGGGATGGCTTGTTATCGTCTGTAAGATATGCAAGAGGAAGCGATGCATTTGCAGATAAAACAAGTCTGTACTGACCAGATTGTGTCTTTATTGTAAGCATTATTTCATCGGCTTCAGGCTGTGATATCTTGTAAAGTCTTCCGCCGTTAATTGTGTCGTTTAATTCATTAACAATACTGGATATTGTAATACCATCGAATGCCATAATGTCTCCTTTAATTAGTAATATTCATTAATCTTATTGCATTATATTAACATACTTATTGCTGTAAGTCTTGTTATCTTTCACAAAAATTGGTATACTTTCCTAAGCATTATATGCGAATGGAAGGATAGAAACAATGATTAAAAGTATGACAGGCTTTGGCCGGAGTGAAATTGTTAAAGGTAACAGAAAGATTTCAGTTGAGATTAAGTCAGTTAATCACAGATATCTTGAAGCAGGTATCAAGATGCCTAAGAAGCTTAATGTATTCGAGAGCAGAATGAGAGACTTACTTAAGAAGTATGCAACAAGAGGCAAGATTGATATATTTATTAATTATGAGGATGATTCAGAAAGTCAGGTTAATCTTAAGTTCAACCAGAATATAGCTGATGAATATATGGCTATATTTAATAATATGTCCGAAAAATACAATCTTAAAAATGATATGACTGTTGGAGGTCTTGCCAGATTTCCAGAGGTTATCACAATGGATGAAGTGCAGGAAGACGAAGAGGAGCTGTGGCATTTTATAGAGGAAGCTATGAAGGCAGCCTTAGAACAGTTTGTTAATACAAGAATTCTGGAAGGTGAGAATCTTAAGAAAGACCTTTTAGGAAAGTTAGATCACATGGAGGAGCTTGTCGCATTTGTTGAAAAGAGAAGTCCTGAGATTATGAAGGAATACCGCAGCAAGTTAGAGAGTAAGGTTAAAGAACTTCTTGGCGATACAACTATTGATGAGAGCAGAATCGCAACAGAGGTTATTATATACGCAGACAAGATATGTGTTGACGAAGAAACTGTAAGATTAAGAAGCCATATCGAGCATGCAAGAAAATGTCTTAACGAGGATGGCGGCATTGGAAGAAAGATGGATTTCATTGCACAGGAGATGAACAGAGAGGCTAACACAACTCTATCTAAGGCTAATGACATTGAGATATCTAATGCAGCTATTGACTTAAAGACTGAGATTGAGAAGGTAAGAGAGCAGATTCAGAACATTGAGTAGGCTTTCAATATATTTTTAATTGGTTTTGATTAAATTTACTTGATTGTTTCGGGCTTGTTAGGTATAATAACTTGTGCACTTTATGTGCAGAATGAGGTAATTATATGAGCAAAGGACTATTATTAGTTATTTCAGGATTTTCTGGTGCAGGAAAAGGAACTGTTATGAAGCGACTTTTAGAGCTTCATGATGAGTATTCACTTTCTATATCAGCTACAACAAGAAAGCCAAGAGAAGGCGAAGCTGATGGAAGAGAATATTTCTTTAAGACTGTAGAAGAATTCGAGAAGATGATTGCTGAAGATGCTTTAATAGAGCATGCACAGTATGTTGGCAATTATTACGGAACACCAAAGGCATATGTTGAAGAACAGCTTGATAAGGGCAACAATGTTATTCTTGAGATTGAGATACAGGGTGCCATGAATATCAAGAGAATGTTCCCGGATGCAGTGCTTATGTTTATAACACCACCGTCAGCGGCAGAACTTGAAAAGAGACTCCGTGGCAGAGGAACAGAAGATGAGGCGACAATTAAAGCCCGTCTTTCAAGAGCAGCAGAGGAAGCAGAAGGTGTTGAGGATTATGATTACATAGTTATCAATGATGAAGTCGATTTATGTGTTGGCCGTATTCATGATATTGTGTTATCTGAGAAGATGAAAGCTAAGTATAATCTTGGACTGATTAATAATATTAAAGAAGAATTAAAGGTTTATTCGAAAGGAGAATAATATAATGATACATCCATCGTATACTGAATTAATGGCTGTAATTAACAGTGAGGTTGAAGAGGGCGAGCAGCCTTTAGTACAGAGCAGATATTCAATTGTTAAGGCAACTGCTAACAGAGCTAAGGAAATCATCGATGCAAGAAGCGTTGAGGAGAAGATTGCCAAGGCAAGAATTGAAGCAAACAACAAGGAAAAAGAGAAAGAAAAGGACAAGGATAAGATTGAGGAGAAGAGAATCTCTAAGGAAGATGAGAGAAAGCTTCAGGTTGGAACTCCTCTTGTAAGATGTTCAGAGAAAGACAAGCCATTATCAATCGCAGTTAAAGAATTCTACGAAGGTAAGGTTAAGATTCTTGGAAGTACAGACGAGAATACTTCATTATAATTAACAAAGACTGATGTTAAGGGCAACTGCTTGTATGGGCGGTTGCCCTTTTGTGCGAGTAGCTAAGGCAAGACATAACGATAATCTAGAGTATGAGCTACAAGCATGAGGAGAGATGAGGAGTTAAATATTTTATGACGAATAGATATGATGAGAAAGAAAGACGGATTCACTGTGCATTTTCAGAAAAATGCGGTGGCTGTGATTATGCCGGAATGAAATACGACAATGAGCTTGCAGTTAAGAAGAAGTACATTGAAGAACTTTTTGGAGAATATGTAAAAGTTGATGATATTGTAGGAATGTACAGACCAATACATTACCGCAATAAAGTTCATGCAGTTGTGGGACTTGATGATTCCAGAAATGTAATAGCAGGAACCTACGAGGAAAACAGCCACAGAATAGTTGATACATCGGACTGTATGATTGAAGATTCACAGTGTACAGACATTATTAATGATATTAAAGGACTAATAGCTTCATTTAAATATCAGCCATATGACGAAGATGCGGGAAAGGGAATGATCCGACACATTCTTTTAAGAAAAGGATTTTCGACAAAGGAGATTATGCTTGTTATTGTTACAGCAGGAGTCGCATTTCCATCAAAGAACAATTTTCTTAAGGCATTATGTGAGAAGCATCCGGAAATTACTACAATTGTGCAGAATATTAATGACAGGCGCACAAGCATGGTGCTTGGAAAGAGAAATATTGTTCTTAAGGGAAAAGGTTATATCGAAGATGTGTTGTGCGGCTGCAGGTTCAGAATAAGTCCGACATCATTTTATCAGATTAACCACCAGCAGACTGAAAAGCTGTACAAAAAGGCAATCCAGCTTGCTGATATATCAAAAAATGACACTGTAATTGATGCATATTGCGGAATTGGTACTATTGGAATAGTCGCCTCAAAAAAGGCTGGCAAAGTTATAGGAGTTGAGCTTAATTCAGAAGCTGTATCAGATGCTAAGATAAATGCTTCAATTAACAATATAAAGAATGTCACATTTGTTAATGCTGACGCAGGAGATTTCCTTGTTGAGTATGCGAAAAATGCAAAGGCAGATGTTGTTATCATGGATCCGCCAAGAAGTGGAAGCACACCGGAATTCCTTAATTCTCTTCTTAAGATTAAGCCAGACAGGATTGTGTACATTTCATGCGGACCTGATACACAGGCAAGGGATATAAAGGTACTTGTGAAGGGTGGATATAAGGTGACTGCATGTCAGCCATTTGATTTGTTCCCTCATACGGAGCATGTTGAAAATGTGATTTTATTGTCCCGAAAAGCTTAGGTTATGAAATTAAGGTAAGATTGGATATATAGCAATTTAATATAATAAGTATGGAAAGAACAGGTTGAAATATACCTGTTTTTTTAGAAATAAAAAAGAAACGAGCAAGTCCTGTCAGGAATAATCCCTACCCAGTGAAAAACCATTTATTTTATAAAAATACTATAATCATAGATAAAAGTCAATTGAAATTTAAAATATAAATGCAAACATAGAAATTTAACCGCCGCCCTGCAGGAAAAGCAAAGCGGCGAAAAATATTTTATAAATCTCTCAACATATTCAGTTTTTTCATAGCTGGTCTTAATGCAAGATATATGATTGAAGCAACTATAACAGCGATAACTGCATTAACAGATGTGGTTATCGCACCTATTTTAGCAAGTGTTTTGGCAAGGTCCTGAGGCACACCAAGAAGGTATGTCTTATAGAAATATCCGACTACAGGGTCAGCAACAATATTGAATGCCATACCGCATATGCTTGATACAACAGTAGCAACAGTAACATATTTTGCAGAATGTTCCTTAGAAAGGTGGAAGAGCTTATGTGCTACAAAACCAACGATAAGACCGATACATAACTTAAGAATAAATGTCTTAGGAGCGCTTGTTACATAGGCTGTTGACAAATCACTTATTGTCATGCCGATTGCTCCGGCAAGACCACCCCATTCGCCACCGATAAGTAAAGCTGCAAGAACGCAGAATACATTACCAAAGTGGAACATGGTTCTTTCTGTTCCAACAGGAATGTCTATCTTTATAAATGTTGCACCAACATAGCAGAGTGCGGCACACAAAGCAGCCTGTGCAATAACCTTTGCGTCTACAGGCTTTCTCTCTTTCTTTGAAAATGTTCTGTATAATCCGGCAATAAGAATAACAATGCCAAGGATTGTTACAAGAAGTGAAAATGCGTATGCTTTATTACCTTTTACTATGTATGTGTTGACACATAACACAATACCAATAACAAGAATAATAGCACCAATTAATGTCTGGATTAAACCTGCTTTTTTGTCTTTCATAATTATCTTTTTCTCCTTTGATTCATATTTTCAGCAAAGAATAGTACAATTCAGGGCTTATTAAAAGTGCCAGTTTGATAATGTTTTATATGGTCAGATTATGTAAGGGATATGTTTACATTTGCAAAAAATGTGTTACAATGAGGAGTACTATGCAGGAGGTAATGCAGTATATGAAGATTATGTTTGCATCTTTAGGTTGTGATAAAAACCTTGTAGATACAGAGAATATGCTTGGAATCCTTAACGATAAGGGTTTTGAGTTTACAGATGATGAAACACAGGCAGATGTTATTGTTGTCAATACATGCTGTTTTATTGGTGATGCCAAGCAGGAGAGTATCAACACGATACTTGAGATGGCACAGCACAAGGAAGATGCTGTGTGTAAGGCGCTTATTGTTACAGGATGCCTTGCTCACAGATATAAGGATGAGATTATCAAAGAGATTCCGGAGGTTGATGCATTTTTAGGAACAACTTCTTATGACAAGATTGCGGAGGTTGTTACTTCAGTGCTTGAAGGTAAGGGCTTTAATGTCGTTGATGATGCCAACAGACTTCCTATTGTTAAAGAAAAGAGAATTATTACTACGCCGGGATATTTTGAGTACCTTAAGATAGCGGAAGGATGCGATAAGCATTGTACATACTGCATAATTCCTAAGGTTCGTGGTAATTTCAGAAGTTATCCTGTTGAGTATCTTGTGGAGCAGGCAAAGCACCTTGTACACAATGGAGCAAAAGAGCTTATACTTGTAGCACAGGAGACAACTCTTTATGGAACAGACCTTTACGGAAAGAAATCACTTCCAATGCTTATACATGAGCTTGCCAAGATTGAAGACCTCAAATGGATAAGAATTCAGTACTGTTATCCGGAAGAGATTAATGATGAGCTTATCGAGGCTATTAAGAATGAGCCTAAAGTCTGTCATTATCTTGATATGCCAATCCAGCATGCAAGTGATAATGTATTAAAGCGCATGGGAAGAAAGACAGATAAGCAGGAGCTTCTTGATATTGTGGCGAAGCTGAGAAAAGAGATTCCGGACATTGCATTAAGAACAACTCTTATTGCCGGATTCCCGGGAGAGACACAGGCTGACCATGAAGAGGTTATGGAATTTATTGATGAAGTTGAGTTCGACAGACTTGGAGTATTCACTTATTCAAGGGAAGAGGATACCCCAGCTGCAACAATGCCGGACCAGATTGACCAGGATATAATGGATACATGGAGAGACGAGCTTATGGCTCTGCAGCAGGAAATATCCATTGACAAGTCAGCACAGATGGTTGGAAAGACTATTGATGTTATGGTTGAAGGCTATATTGCAGAGGACAATACTTATGTCGGACGTTCGTACAAGGATGCACCTAATGTTGATGGAATGGTGTTCTTTGAATGTGACAGGGAACTTATGTCAGGAGATTTCGTATCTGTAAAGATTACTGGTTCAACTGAATATGATTTAATGGGAATAATGGAGGAAAATGTTTAAATGAATTTACCTAACAAACTTACAATTGCAAGAGTTATTATGATTCCTTTGTTTCTGATATGTCTGTATCTTAACATTGGATGTGGCAAATATATTGCAGTAGGAATATTTATTCTTGCAAGTTTAACAGACCTTTTAGATGGTAAGATTGCAAGAAAGTATAATCTTGTTACTAACTTCGGAAAATTTATGGATCCACTTGCAGATAAGCTTTTAGTATGCTCTGCACTTATTGCACTTGTTGACCTTGAAAGAATTGCAGCATGGATTGTTATTATTATAATTGCAAGAGAATTTATTATTAGCGGATTCAGACTTGTTGCATCAGATAATGGCGTTGTTATTGCTGCAAGCTACTGGGGCAAGTTCAAGACAGCATTTCAGATGATTACAATTATTATGCTTGTTCTTAATCTTAATGTGCCATTTATGAATATTATTAATACTGTTCTCATATATATATCATTAGGATTGACAGTGATTTCTCTTATTGATTATATTGCAAAGAATTATAAAGTTTTTCTGGAAGGTTCAGGTAAATAATAATGGTTGACTATCTTGGCTGTCTTGATAAGGCTCTTGTTGAGACATTAAAGAACAAATCCCTGACTATAACTACAGCTGAGTCATGCACAGGCGGCATGGTTGCTTCGTCTATAGTTAATATAAGCGGTGCTTCAGACATTTTTAAAGAGGGCTATATTACATATAGTAATGAGGCGAAGGAACGTATTCTTGGAGTTAAGCATGAGACTCTTGAGAAATATAAAGCTGTAAGTGCTGAAACTGCTGCCCAGATGGCAGAAGGAGCAGTAAGAATATCTAAGGCAGATATCAGTGTTTCCGTAACAGGTGTTGCAGGACCTTCAAGAGAAGATGACAAGCCCGTTGGACTTGTGTATATTGGATGCTGCTATAAGGGTGAGACACATGTTAAAGAATGTGATTTGTCAGGCGACAGGCACACGATAAGGTGTCAGTCTACGAAGGAAGCACTTAAGTTTGTTCTTGATATAATTAAGACTAACAGGTAGAGATTATTGTAATTATTAGTTTTATTATATTATTTACTATATTATTTGCTATGGCGTTGAAGACCTACTATTAAGCTTGAAAGATGGCTTGAGTAGGTCTTTTTTGCTGGGATTAGAGTGGCTGGAGCGAGCTGGAATGTGAAGACCTACTAAGTGAGTGAGATGTGAGTGTTGAGTAGGTTTTTAGAGCCGTATAGGAGGCGTGAATGGGCGAGAAGACCTACTAGATGAGAAAGAAGTGGGCATTGAGTAGGTCTTTATCCTTCAGAATTATCTTTTACCAAGCAGAAATATAAAAAAAGACCTACTACATCATGCAATTCCAAAGATTTAGTGGGTCATCAAGCATAGACACATTGTTTAAAATGTAAAAAAAGACCTACAAAACAAAGAGAATATTGCTTTTAGTGAGTTTTATAACGACATCGGATTCAATATTACAATGAATTGATACAGGTATCATTCGAGAGGTTGTGCAAGTAAAAAAGATTTTGTTAAATTTATGCATAAAATATTATATTAAGATACAATAATATAAAATAGGCGTTTACAAAATATATATAATATGATATATTCTTACTATTCCAGTATACAAACATACATAACGAATAAATGTTCGAAAGGTTCTTGACAATGCAGACATAATAAGATATTATTTAGAAAACGAACACATGTTCAAAAGGAGAGTTTAAGGTATGGTTAATGAAGATAAGATGAAAGCCCTTGATGCGGCAATTTCTAATATTGAGAAACAGTTTGGTAAGGGCTCTGTAATGAAGCTTGGAGAATCAACAGCTAATCTTAATGTTGAATGTATTCCTACAGGTTCTTTAAGTCTAGATATCGCTTTGGGAATCGGTGGAGTTCCTAAAGGAAGAGTTGTAGAGATATATGGACCTGAATCAAGTGGTAAGACAACAGTTGCACTTCATATGGTTGCTGAAGTACAGAAGAGAGGCGGTATTGCAGGTTTTATTGATGCAGAGCATGCTCTGGATCCTGTATATGCTAAGAATATTGGAGTTGATATTGATAATTTATATATTTCGCAGCCTGACAGCGGCGAGCAGGCGCTTGAGATTACAGAGACTATGGTAAGATCTGGTGCAGTCGATATTGTAATTGTCGATTCAGTTGCAGCTCTTGTTCCTAAAGCAGAGATTGATGGTGATATGGGCGATTCACATGTAGGTCTTCAGGCAAGACTTATGTCACAGGCATTAAGAAAGCTTACACCTGTTGTAAGCAAGAATAACTGCGTTGTTATATTTATCAACCAGCTTCGTGAAAAGGTTGGTGTTATGTTTGGAAATCCGGAGACAACTACAGGTGGTCGTGCACTTAAGTTCTATTCTTCTGTAAGACTTGATGTAAGAAAGATTGAGACACTTAAGCAGAATGGTGAGGTTATTGGTAACAGAACCAGAGTCAAGATTGTTAAGAATAAGGTTGCCCCTCCGTTCAGAGAAGCAGAGTTTGATATTCTTTTTGGAAAAGGTATATCTACAGAAGGAGATCTTGTGGATCTTGCTTCTAATGCAGGTATTATCCAGAAGAGTGGAGCATGGTTCTCATATGAGGGCAATAAGATTGGACAGGGACGAGAGAACGCTAAGCAGTTCCTTCTTGATAATCCAGAGATAAGAGAAGAAGTTGACAGAAGAGTAAGAGAACACTACGGAATTGTGGACGGCGTTAAGGAAGCAGAAGCATCTGATGATGCTAAGCAAGCTAAGGCTAAGAAGAAAGCAGATACAGAAGAGTAATATTAAGGTGGGTTATGGAAGATAATATTGAACTTATTGTCACATCCATTAAAGAACTTACTAAGAAACGCAGGCTTGTATATATTAATTATGAGCCTGCATTTGCTTTATATGCAGCAGAATTAAGAAAGTTTGGAATTAAGGATGGAGAGTCTGTCAGGAAAGAAGCATATGATTCTCTGATAGATGATGTGTTATCTAAGCGTGCAACGGTAAGAGCGATGGCATTGCTTAAGAATAAGGATTATACAAGAAAAGGTTTAGAGGACAAGCTTAGAGATGGATATTATCCTGATATGTGTATAGATTATGCATTAGAGTATGTAACCAGGTTTGGATATATTAATGATGAGCGCTTTGCAGAGAATTATGTTAATTTTAAGGCAGGTAATAAGCCAAGAAGACAGATTGAACTTAAGTTAAAGCAGAAAGGCGTTGATGCAGATATTATCAGCAGGGTTTGTGATGAATTCTATGAAGATAATAGTGATATAGAATTAGAACAGGCAAAGGCATTTGTTGAAAAGAAACATATAGATATAGAGAACGCTGATTATAAAGAGCTTCAGAAGGTCAAAGCTGCATTATATCGCAAAGGATTCAGTATGGATATTATTAATAAAACATTGGATTCTAAGGGGCTTTTCCTTGACATAATCGACAATTGAGTATAATATTAGATTGTTGTATTTTTTGTACAATGAAAACTAAATAAGGAGGTGCTCCTGCGTTGATTCCAATAGTAATCGCAATTATTGCTACTTTAGTGATAGTCGCTCCTATTACTTGGTTTATCTCGTCTAATGCAATCAACAAGCGTAACGATGCAACAATCGGTAATGCCAATGAGAAAGCAAGAGAGATAATAGATGAAGCTCTTAAGACAGCTGAAACCAAGAAAAAGGAAGCTCTTTTGGAAGTCAAGGAAGAGTCTTTAAAGACTAAGAACGAACTTGAGAAGGAAACTAAGGAAAGACGAGCTGAGATAAGCAAGTATGAAAAGAGAGTTCTTTCAAAAGAAGAGACACTTGACAGAAAGATTGAGGCTGTAGAGAAACGCGACTCTAACATTACCAGGAAAGAAGAAGAACTTGGTAAACAGAAGCAAAAGGTTGAAGAACTTGAGAAGAAGAGACAGCAGGAACTTGAACGAATCTCAGGATTGACCTCCGAACAGGCAAAAGAATATCTATTAAAGACTGTTGAAGACGAAGTTAAACATGATACTGCTGTAATGATTAAGACATTAGAAAGCAGAGCGAAAGAGGAAGCAGACAAGAAGGCTAAGGAAATTGTTGTTAATGCAATTCAGAGATGCGCCGCAGACCATGTGGCTGAGACAACAATATCAGTAGTTCAGCTTCCTAATGACGAAATGAAAGGCCGTATTATTGGTAGAGAGGGTAGAAATATCAGAACTCTTGAAACACTTACAGGTGTTGAACTTATCATTGATGATACACCTGAGGCTGTAGTTTTGTCGGGCTTTGATCCGGTAAGAAGAGAGGTTGCAAGAATCGCTCTTGAGAAGCTCATACTTGATGGAAGAATTCATCCGGCAAGAATTGAGGAGATGGTTGAGAAAGCCCAGAAAGAAGTCGAGACATTAATTAAAGAAGAAGGTGAAGCTGCAACCCTTGAGGTTGGTGTACATGGTATCCATCCAGAGCTTGTAAGACTCTTAGGTAAGTTAAGATTCAGAACAAGTTATGGACAGAATGTTTTAAAGCATTCTATTGAAGTAGCACAGCTTACAGGTCTCTTAGCTGGAGAGTTAGGACTTGATGTTAAGATGGCTAAGCGTGCTGGTTTATTACATGATATTGGTAAAGCTGTTGACCACGAGATGGAAGGCTCACATATTCAGTTAGGTGTTGATCTTTGTAGAAGATATAAAGAATCAGCTCTTGTTATTAATGCAGTAGAAGCACATCATGGAGACGTTGAGCCAGAAAGCTTAATTGCTTGTCTTGTACAGGCTGCTGATACAATTTCAGCTGCAAGACCTGGTGCAAGAAGAGAAACGTTAGAAACTTATACAAACAGACTGAAACAATTAGAAGATATTACCAACTCATTCAAGGGAGTTGAGAAATCCTTTGCCATTCAAGCAGGTAGAGAGGTTCGTGTTATGGTAGTTCCTGAAGTCGTTAGTGATTCAGATATGGTAATCATGGCTCGTGACATTTCTAAGCAGATTGAGGATCAGATGGAATATCCTGGTCAGATTAAGGTTAGTATTGTCAGAGAGTCAAGAGCTGTAGATTACGCAAAGTAAACTAACATAAACCAAGGCTGTCACATAATGTTAATTCGTTATGTGACAGCCTTTTTTGATTTCAACACACATAATATAATTAAGCATTTTAAAGAGATGTTTTAAAATATTAAGTTATTTTTAAAAATATTTGCAATTATGAATTATACATTGTAGAATAGAGCATATTGATTATATGCTGATTAGGAGGAAGATTATGCAGTACAATGATATGAGTAAAGAAGAGCTTTTAGCTTTAAAGGAAAGCTTGAACAAAGAGTATGCAGAAGCTAAGGCAAAGGGGCTTGCGTTAGATATGTCAAGAGGTAAGCCATCAGCTAAGCAGCTTGATGTTTCATTAGGACTTCTTGATACAATCAATAGTTCATCAGACCTTAAGAGTTTAGATGGAACAGATTGCAGAAACTATGGTGTTTTAGATGGTATTCCAGAAGCAAAGAAGCTTATGGCAGATATGATGGGAACAACACCAGATCATGTTATTGTGTATGGAAACGCAAGTCTTAATATTATGTATGACCAGATTTCAAGAGCATACACACATGGTATTCTTGGTAATACTCCATGGTGCAAGCTTGATAAGGTTAAGTTCTTATGTCCAGTTCCTGGATATGACAGACATTTTGCAATCACAGAAAGATTTGGAATTGAGATGATTAACATTCCAATGTCAGAGTCTGGTCCAGATATGGGTATGGTAGAAGAGTATGTAAGCAAGGATGCTTCTGTAAAGGGTATCTGGTGCGTTCCAAAGTATTCTAATCCTCAGGGATATACATATTCTGAAGAAACAGTTAAGAGAATGGCTGCACTTAAGCCAGCTGCTGAGGATTTCAGAATTTTCTGGGATAACGCTTATGTTATCCATGATTTATATGATGACAATAAGGATGAGATAGCTGATATCATCAGTGAATGTGAGAAAGCTGGTAACCCTGATATGGTATTTGAGTTTGCTTCAACTTCTAAGGTGAGCTTCCCAGGTTCAGGTATTGCAGCACTTGCTACATCTGCTAATAATATTGCAGATATCAAGAAGCAGCTTACAATCCAGACAATCGGACATGATAAGCTTAATCAGTTAAGACATGTGAGATTCTTTAAGGATATCAATGGACTTAAGGAACATATGAGAAAGCATGCTGAGTTTATAAGACCTAAGTTTGAGGCTGTTGAAAGTGTTTTTGAAGAAGAACTTGGCGGACTTGGAATTGGTTCATGGACAGAGCCTAAGGGTGGATATTTTATATCATTTGATGCTATGGATGGATGTGCCAAGGCAATAGTTGCAAAATGTAAAGAAGCAGGTGTTAAGCTTACAGGTGCAGGCGCAACATTCCCTTATGGAAAGGACCCTAAGGACTCTAATATAAGAATTGCCCCATCATTCCCAACTCCAGAAGAGATGAAGCAGGCTGCTGATCTTTTTGTACTCTGTGTAAAGCTTGTAAGTGTAGAAAAGTTACTTGAAAACAAATAATTAAATGAATATAATTAATATAAGCTTGCTTTTTATAAGCAAGCTTATTTAATAACCGGGTATATAATAATCAGATGTTATATATCATGATATAGTTGGGAGGATATACATATGGCTAAGATTGGTTTTATTGGAATGGGTAACATGGGATATGCAATGCTTAAAGGTGCTTTGGCAGCATTTTCACCATCAGATATTATATTTTCATCACCAGACAGAGAAAAATGCGAAAGAATATCATCTGAGACAGGCGTACGATTTGCAGAAAGTAATGCAGAGTGTGGCAATAATGCCAAGTATATTGTGCTTGCAGTAAAACCACAGATGTATCCAACAGTACTTAAGAATATTGTCAATGTGGTAACAGAAGAAAGTGTTATTATATCAATTGCACCGGGAATTACTATTGCGTCTATAAAGAATGCTCTTGGAAGCAACATAAGAGTTGTAAGAGCAATGCCTAATACACCTGCACTTATTGGAGAGGGAATGACAGGAGTATCATATAATATGACAGATTTTTCATTTGACGAAAGAGATGTTATTGATAAATTCTTTAATTCATTTGGAAAGGTTGTTTATGTTGATGAAAAGCTTATGGATGGAATAGTGTGTGCAAGTGGCAGCTCGCCTGCCTATGTATATATGTTCATTGAGGCAATGGCGGATAGCGTTGTAAAGTATGGAATAAAGAGAGATGACGCATATAAGCTGGTTGCCCAGACTGTCCTTGGTTCGGCAAAGATGGTACTTGAGTCAGGAGAACACCCGGCAGTACTTAAAGATAAAGTGTGTTCGCCTGGTGGAACAACAATTCAGGCTGTTTCTGCACTTGAAGAGAATGGTTTCAGAAATGCACTTATCAAAGCAACTGACGCCTGCTATGACAAATGTACAAGCATTAAGTAACACTTTTATATAGAAAGGCTGAATATGAAAGAACATATTAAAAGAGTGGATAGAATTCTTAAATATAAGGGTTCAATACTTGATATATATACAGATGTTATAGAGACTCCCGACGGACATAGGGCAGAATGGGATTATATTGACCACAGAGGAGCGGCAGCTGTTGTTCCGGTGTTAGATGATGGACGTCTTCTCATGGTAAGACAGTACAGAGACGCACTTGACAGAGAGACGATTGAGATTCCTGCAGGTGGTCTTAATGGCTGGGATGAGCCGACAATTAATGCGGCAGCAAGAGAACTTGAAGAAGAGACCGGATACAGGTCAGATAATCTTACTAAGCTTGTATCAGTTGTTACTGCGGTTGCGTTCTGCAATGAAGTGGTAGATGTATATCTTGCAACAGATCTTGTAAAAACAAGTCAGCATCTTGATGAAGATGAATTCATAGATGTAGAAAAATACACACTGGATGAACTTAAAGATATGATATTTGCAGGAACGATACAGGATTCCAAGACAATTTCAGCAGTTCTTGCTTATGATGCCTTACTTAACCGTAAAAAGAATAATTAAGACAAAGTCTTCATATATTGATTCAAAGTACATTTTGATGGATATATATGAAGGCTTTTTTATTGTGGGTAATTAAGAATGTAAGATTTGTTGCATTAATTATTGCGGGAATTATACTTGGTACATGCTTTATAAAAATGTGGCGCTATGGTGATGTGTTTTCAACTGAATATCTGATTGTATACATTAATTCTAATGTTGCATATGCAAATGTATGGCAGGAGGTGCTATCTTACAGATTAAGGAAGTTCATAACATTGGTAGTATTCATGATTACCCCATTCAGAAAAATGTATGTATACTGGCTGTGTCTATACAATGGATTCTGTCTTGGAATATGTATGACAAAGGCTGTTATGTATCACGGTGCAGGGGGAGTAGTTATGGTTTTGATCTGGTTGTTTCCACATTATCTGTTATATATAATGACCGTTCTCTTTATGTGTCATTATTTTCTAAACAGAATTGACACTTTAAGAAGAACGGTCATTATTGTGAGTATGTCATTGCTACTTACATTAATCGGAACATTTACAGAAAGCTATATTAATCCCGACATAATGAAAATGTTTTTAAATAAGGTCTGCAATATCGTATAAAAGCTTTTCAGATTCAGCCCATCCGAGGCATGCGTCTGTGATTGATTTTCCATAAACACCGTCGCCAACCTTCTGGTTACCCGGCTCAATATAACTTTCAATCATAACACCCTTAACAAGCTTCTTAACATCAGCAGAGTGATGGCAGCTGTGAAGAACTTCCTTGACGATACGGATTTGCTCAAGATACTGCTTACCTGAATTGCTGTGGTTAGCATCTACAATAACAGCAGGATTCTCAAGATCTCTTGCAGCATACATGTTATAAAGTCTTATTAAATCCTCATAGTGATAGTTAGGAATATTCTGACCGTGTTTGTTTACAGCACCTCTTAATATTGTGTGTGTAAGAGGATTTCCAGGTGTGTTAACTTCCCAGTTTCTGTATATAAATGTCTGCTTAGACTGGGCAGCAACTACAGAATTTAACATAACTGAAAAATCTCCACTTGTAGGATTCTTCATTCCGGCTGGAACATCAATTCCTGAACATACAAGTCTGTGCTGCTGGTTCTCAACTGATCTTGCACCAACGGCAACATATGAAAGAACATCTGAAAGATACCAGTAGTTTTCAGGGTAAAGCATTTCATCAGCAGGACTAAGATGTGTCTCTTTCATTACATCAATATGCATTTTTCTGATTGCAACAAGACCGGCAAGAAGGTCAGGCTTCTTTTCAGGATCTGGCTGGTGAAGCATTCCCTTGTAACCTACGCCTGTCGTTCTTGGTTTGTTAGTGTAAACTCTTGGAATAATAATAACTTTGTCTTTAATCTTCTCCTGAACCTTAACAAGTCTTGATGTGTAATCAAGGACAGCAGTTTCATTATCTGCTGAGCAAGGTCCGATAATAACAAGAAGTTTGTCTGATTTGCCAGTGATAACATCAGCAATTTCAGCATCTCTTTCAGCTTTTAATGCTTTTATTTCTTCCGGTACAGGGTACTGTTCTTTGATTTCAGTAGGTGTAGGAAGCTTTGTGACGAACTCGAAACTCATATGATTTTCTCCTTAAAAATGTATATTCAATTAATTACATTTGCATAAAAAACACAATGTCTATGTGATTATAACATTTGTTTTCAAAAATGCAAAATAATAATACAGAAAGTATTCTTTGTGGTACAATATATTAAAGATTGTCGGGAGGCGTGGCTATGAATATTAACAGAATTATATGGATAGTTTTAGATAGTGTTGGAATTGGTGAGGCCAGGGATGCAGCTAAGTTTGGTGATGAAGGTGCAGATACATTGGGACATACTGCAGAGGCTAATGGAGGTCTTAATATTCCTAATATGGTAAAGCTTGGAATAGGCAATATAGACGGTGCACATAACCTTGAGCGTTGTGATAATCCCATCGGGTGTTTTGGAAAACTGGCAGAAGTGTCTGCAGGAAAAGACACGACAATTGGACACTGGGAGATGGCAGGAATATATTCTCCTGATCCGTTTCCTGTGTATCCTGATGGATTTCCAGACTGTATTATTGATGAATTCATTAAAAAGACAGGAATTCCAGGAATACTTTGCAATAAGCCGGCTTCAGGAACACAGATAATTGCTGAACTTGGTGATGAACATGTTGCGACAGGAAAACCAATTGTATATACATCAGGAGATTCAGTTTTCCAGATTGCATGTCATGAAGATGTTGTGCCGGTAGAAAGACTTTATGAAATGTGTGAGACGGCAAGACATATCCTTACAGGAAAGAATGCTGTGGCAAGAGTTATTGCACGACCTTTTGTCGGGGAGAATGGCAATTATAAGAGAACACCTAACAGAAGGGATTTCTCACTAAAGCCAAGTGAGGATAATATATTGTGCAGAGTCCGTGATAAAGGGTTTGATGTAATCGGAGTCGGTAAGATTCATGATATATTTGCTGGTGTGGGCCTTACAGAGTCTAAGCACACTAATGATAATCAGGATGGAATGGATGTAACACTAGATTATATGAAGCAGGATAATAAAGGAATTATATATACTAATCTGGTTGAGTTCGATTCAACATGGGGACACAGAAGAGATTATAAAGGTTATGCAAGAGGTCTTGAAGAATTTGATGAAAGACTTGCACAGGTGTTAGACACTATGAAAGACACAGATATGCTTGTTATTACGGCTGACCACGGTTGTGACCCAACCTATAAAGGAACTGACCATACAAGGGAGTATGTTCCGTTGCTTGTATATGGCAAATGTTTAAAACATGGCGTTAATCTTGGAACAGGTGACACTTATGCTGATATAGCACAGACACTGGCTGAGATTTTTGGCACAGAACCGGTTAAGATAGGAAAGAGTTTTCTTAATAAGATTATGTAGGAGGTCTGCATTATGAGAATGGTTGATATTATAGAGAAGAAAAGAGATGGTGGAAAGCTTACTAAAGAAGAGATAGAGTTCTTTGTTAATGGCTATGTCAGGGGGGATATACCTGATTATCAGGCTTCTGCCCTTCTTATGGCAATATATTTCAGACATATGGATTATGATGAGACTCTTAACCTGACGCTTGCAATGGAAAATAGCGGAGATAAGCTGGATTTGTCTGGTATTAATGGAATTAAAGTAGACAAGCACAGTACAGGTGGCGTTGGAGATAAGACTTCACTTGTTCTTGCACCTATGGTTGCAGCACTTGGTGGCAAAGTTGCAAAGATGAGTGGAAGAGGACTTGGACATACAGGAGGCACGATTGATAAACTGGAAAGTATTCCGGGATTTAACACTTCTCTGTCTGAGGAAGCATTTGTTAAGCAGGTTAATGATATAGGAATTGCAATAACAGGGCAGACAGGTAATCTTGCACCTGCAGATAAGAAGATATATGCGCTAAGGGATGTTACGGCAACGGTCGAGAATATTTCGCTTATTGCAAGCAGTATTATGAGTAAGAAACTGGCTTCTGGTGCTGATGCGATTGTTCTTGATGTCAAGACCGGAAGTGGCGCATTTATGAAAAATGAGGCTGATGCCGTAAGTCTTGCTAAGGAGATGGTTCGTATTGGAAAGGGAGCTGGAAGAAATGTAACAGCACTTATTACTGATATGGACCAGCCGTTAGGATATGCAGTCGGTAATGCACTTGAAGTTATCGAGGCTATCAATACTTTAAAAGGTGAAGGACCAGAGGATTTAACTAAGCTTGTCCTTAATCTTGGAACATATATGGTGCTTGCTGCAAGAGATGACCTAGATAAAGAAACCGTAAGAAAAGAATTGGAGAGAGTAATAAGTGACGGAAGTGCGTTGGACAAGATGGCAGAGTTCGTTAAAGCCCAGGGTGGAGACCCTGACGCTGTGTATAATACGGATAAGTTAAAGATATCTGATACAATAACAGAGGTGTGTGCAGATAGCGATGGATACATCCAGTCAATCCAGTCTGAGCTTATAGGAAAATCTTCAATGATTCTTGGGGGCGGAAGGGCAGCCAAGGACGATGTGATTGATTTATCAGTTGGAGTTGTTCTTTCTAAGAAAATAGGCGACAAAGTCAACAAAGGTGATGTGATAGCAAGAATTTACTGTGATAATGTAGACAAGACTAAAGAAGCAGAAACAATGATTAAGGATGCGTATACATTTTCACAGGAATATGTCGAAAAAAATGTACTTATAAAGGGAATAGTTGGTTAATAGTTGTAAATAATTGGATTTTGTGGTATTATAAACACCAAACGGGGCTTTGCCCTAGGTTTGTGAATTGAAAAGGAGAGTTACGATGGAAGTAAGACAGGGTGCTAACGCAAGAGATGTAAAGGGTTATGATACAGAAAGACTGAGAAATGATTTTCTTATCCAGAATCTTTTCCCAGCTGATGATTTCAAGCTTGTTTACAGCCAGATTGATCGTATTATCGTAGGCGGATGTATGCCGGTTAATAAGGAACTTACACTTGAGGCAGGTTCTGAACTTAAGGCAGCGTATTTCCTGGAGAGACGTGAGATGGGTATTTTTAATGTAGGTGGCAACGGTTCAGTTATCGTTGATGGTACTGAATATAAGTTTAAATATAGAGATGGTCTTTATATTGGTATGGGTTCTAAGGAGATTAAGTTCAAGAGCGAGGATTCTTCTAAGCCAGCTAAGTTCTACTTTAACTCAACACCAGCACATAAGACATATCCTACAGTATTTATTGATCCAGAAAAGGATATCAAGGATGAGTTCAAGCTTCAGCTTGGTTCTGTTGAAGGATGTAATAAGCGTCTTAACAGAAAGTATATTTTACCAGGTCAGGTTGAGACATGCCAGTTAGAGATGGGTATCACAACTCTTGAGCCAGGAAGCGTATGGAATACAATGCCATGTCATACACATGACAGACGAATGGAAGTTTATTTCTACTTCGAGATTCCAGAAGAAGATATCGTTGTTCACTACATGGGTGAGCCAACAGAAACTCGTCATATCATCATGAGAAGTGAAGAAGCAGTTATTTCACCAAGCTGGTCAATTCATTCAGCATCAGCTACACATGCATATGCATTTATCTGGGGAATGGCTGGAGAAAACCAGGATTTCGATGATATGGACTGGGTAGACATGAAGGATTTAAAGTAATCCGTCAGTACATATTTTACTAAGGAATGTAACCTGTAGAGGGTTTCATTTATAAATTATTATTAGGAAAAGGAGAATTAAAATGTCAGTTAATTTTTCACTTGAAGGTAAGATTGCATTTGTAACTGGTGCATCATATGGTATCGGCTTCGCTATCGCTAGTGGTATGGCTAAGGCTGGTGCAAAAATCGTTTTCAACGATATTAAGCAGGAATTAGTAGATAAGGGATTAGCAGCTTATAAGGAAGCTGGTATCGACGCTCACGGATATGTTTGCGACGTTACTAACGAAGAAGCTGTTAACGCTACTGTAGAGAAGATTACAAAGGAAGTTGGACCAATCGATATCCTTGTAAACAACGCTGGTATCATTAAGAGAATTCCTATGTGCGAGATGACAGCTGCTGAGTTCAGACAGGTTATCGACGTAGATCTTAACGCACCATTCATCGTATCAAAGGCAGTAATTCCTTCAATGATCGAAAGAGGACATGGTAAGATCATCAACATCTGCTCAATGATGTCAGAATTAGGTCGTGAGACAGTATCAGCTTACGCTGCTGCTAAGGGTGGTCTTAAGATGCTTACAAGAAATATTTGTTCTGAGTATGGTAAGTACAATATCCAGTGTAATGGTATTGGACCTGGTTACATCGAGACACCTCAGACAGCTCCATTAAGAGAGAGACAGCCAGATGGATCAAGACATCCATTCGACTCATTCATCGTTGCAAAGACACCAGCAGAGAGATGGTTAAAGCCAGAAGAATTAGCTGGTCCAGCTGTATTCCTTGCTTCAGAAGCATCAGATGCAGTTAACGGACACATCCTCTATGTAGATGGTGGTATCCTCGCATACATCGGCAAGCAGCCACAGTAATCGCGGACATAGATTAGCGGTGCAGATAACAATAAAGGGCTTGAGACAAGTTTACTTGTGCTCAAGTCCTTTTTGTTATCTATAGCGCATGGAATGCGCGTACAAATTGGTTGAAAACCAAGTTGTACATACACCGCGAACTACAAGCGCAGTGCGCGAATGATAGAAGAACCGGAGTGCAAGTTTACTTGTAACTCCGGTTCTTTTGTTATTCGCATAGAGCGCGACAGCGCGTGTGTCCTGACCTGCGGTCAGGACACGGCACTGCGCGAAAGTAGTGGGACGCACCTGTCCCGTCCGCCAATCCCCAGCTGCAAGAGCGAAGCGAGTTGCAGCGTCCGTTTTTTACAAAAATTCTAATATATCTTTAATGACATTAATCTTGAATAGTCAAATAAGTTACTCAATCCACAGTTTTTTGTACATTCGTATTTCATCTTTCTCCTAAAATAGAAAAAATCGGCTCTTATATACTACGTATATAAGATATATGTATATCTTGACAGATATACATATAAATAAACTAACCATAATACAAGGAGGAAAATTAGAATGCATGGTTTGATGAAAAGGGGAGTTATAATAATATCACTATTAATTATTAGTTGTTTATCTTTTGTGGGATGTGGTAAAAAATACATATCTGAAACAAAAAATATGGCACTACCTATGACAGAACTTAGACTTGGAGAGGCTAATAGTAAAGTAGAGGAAATATTAGGTAAACCAGACGAGGATTTATCTAGTGAATCTAGCAGTCATCTTTATTATAAATATAATAATTTTAAGTGGAAAGGTAAGAAAGGAACCTTAACAGTTGCGTCATATGATAAAGATAATCTTCATAAAACTGTAAGCTATGTAGATTGGAAATATACCGGTAATGACAGAAAAAAGTTATTTAAAACTCTTACAGATCAAGCTGGTGAAGTTTATGAAGCAATTTCTGTAGATTCAGATATGGCAGAATATAAGACTGATTATGGAAAATGTTGGATTACATGTATAGATGGTGATGGTTATTTAGAGGTTTCTTGTTATGCAAAAAAAGATTGATCCCCAATAATTAGTATAATAGAAAGAAAAATTTCATAAAGGAGAATAACAATGATTTCAAATAATCAGAAAGCCCTAAAGATAGAATCAGCTATGAGAATGATTGAAGAGTCGGAAACATCATATGCCAATTATCTGTCGAATGATTTTACGGATACAATGTTAGAATTCTTAAATAAATTTAGTACATATAATGGTAAAATTAAAGAACAAATAAATGAAATCAAACAACAGTATGGATTAGAAGAAAGCAAATTATCTCTTGAGAACTTAGCTGATAAGTCAGTTAATAAGCTAGTAGAAATGCTGCAACAGTTAAACAAATTGATAAATGAATAATAGAATCAAGTGCAAGGATGACTAAATGTTGTTCTTGCATTTTTACATGTTAAGGAAATTTATTAATGAGGTAAATAGAAGTAACCTCCCGCTATAGAACAGGTATTTAGGTTGTTTTGATATGGGTGCAAAATATTTATTTATGGAGTAATCTTATGGGAAAAGATTGCATGGAAATGAAAGTAGGGCTTACTTTTGTATGCATGAATCTAACAAAATATATAAAAACAAAATCATATATTGTTTCATAAACTCCAGACCAGTTATCAATCGTAGTAAATTGCATGAACAGAATAACGAAGATAATAAATAATTTCTCAGACAATTCCCTAATTTATTTTCTATACAAGGTTTAGGATAAATTAAATTTAAGTGGTAAATATATAAGATAGTAAAATGTTACTCCCATTTCTCTTGTTTTTCTCCCCAAATATATTATAATTGGGAGAAAGAAGTAACATTTGGGAGAAAGGAGTACCTGATGCGAGAATTTGATTATTCAAAACTTAAGGAAAGAACCTGGGATAATGAAATAATGGCATATGTTGCACAGATTCACGAATTTAAGGGTAAACAGGACCTATTTTTAAGGCAGAAACCGGTTGAATTAAATAGATTAGTTGAGATTGCTAAAATTCAGAGTACCGAAAGCTCAAATCAGATAGAAGGTATTATTACCACTAATTCAAGATTAAAGCAGTTAGTTGAAAATAAGACGACTCCACGAAACAGAGATGAACAGGAAATCCTTGGTTATAGGAATGCATTAAATATAATTCATGAAAGTTATGAAGCAATTCCAGTAAGAAGCAGTTATATTCTGCAGTTACATGGTGAGTTATTAAAATATACGGCTTTTTCCTATGGTGGAAAATTTAAAACTACACCTAATGAAATTGATATGGTTATTGAAAATGGAGAAAAGATTGTATTATTCAAGCCACTTGAACCCTATGAAACTCCAAGTGCTGTAGAGCGTCTTTGTGAGGAATATAATAAGGCTTTTGGAGAAGGAATAGTTGACCCTCTTATTTTAATTCCAAATTTCATATTAGATTTCTTATGCATTCACCCATTTAACGATGGAAACGGCAGAATGAGCCGTCTGCTCACATTACTGTTATTGTATCGCACCGGCTATATAGTTGGACAGTATATCAGTATTGAAAAAGCTATTGCAGATACAAAAGAAACTTATTATGAAGTATTGCAGCAAGCTGACATGGGATGGCACTCAGGAGAAAATGATCCAAAGCCATTCATAAAATATCTGCTTGGCATTATCTTATCATGCTATAGGGAATTTGAATCCAGAGTATCACTTGCAGCAAAAACAGGAAAGAAGAGCAATGCTTACGATATTGTAAAGTCATTCACAGAAAATACGCTTGGAAAGTTTTCAAAACAGGATGCATTACTTTCATGTCCCAGCCTTGGCAGCTCCTCTGTCGAATCTGCACTTAAAAAACTTGTAGAAGAAGGAGCTATTATTAAAACCGGAGCCGGACGCAAAACTATGTATATGAGAAACATCAATTAATACATTTATTATAAATCAGGATCTATTTATTCAGCATGTATTAGCACGGATTTTTCCGTGCCTCAGATTGTAGATAAAGTGAAACTATAATATAGTATAAACAGGTTGGATATTTTACAGAACGAATACTTAGAAAAGAAAGGACATCTGATTTACATGTCAATATTTAAAAAGAACACAACCAAGAAAGAGATAGAAACATCACTCAATGAAATCCAGATTAATCTTGAGAATAATTACAAGGATTTAGCAATTAAGGCTTTCAAAGACTCATCAGAGCTAGTTGAACGGTATCATAATGAGTCTTTGATTGATGAGAAAGCGTATGGTAAATATAAAGGACAGCTTGATGTATTTGCAAAGAGAATGGAAGGCTACAGTCACAGACTGAATGTGAAATATTAAAAAGTATTGAAAAAAACAATAATATATTGTCGAGATATAGATATATATGTTATATTAAATATGCAGATACAACCATAACCTGATTTGTAAATGGAGTGGTACTATGAAAAAAGTATTTTTAATTGGGGTTACATTGATGTGTTTTGCTTCTATGGCAGGTTGTAAGACAAAGCCGCCAAAGGTTGCACATCCATATGTGCAGGAGTATGTGGCTGGCAGAGAGCATGGCAATGTAAAAGTACAGGATTTTCTTGATCATGGAGAAGAATTTGCAATTGGGGCAGATGAAAATGGAAAAGCGGTATTTAAAGACCCGCAGAAAGCATTTGAGGCGTTAACGGGAGATTATTCAGATGGTATTAATCTGATTAGGGATGAGTACAAGCTTGGACCAATCACTCCAAGAAACTTTTATGATTACCTGACATATGGCTGGCAGGTTAATACAGGCACAGATGAAAGTAAGGAGCAGGCGGCTTTTGTGTCTCATGTTTTAGATATATACGAGAATAGTTATGATTTTGATAAATAGAATATGTTTTAATATAATAACCGCACCGCGTTTGATGGTGCGGTTATTCGTTAATCCACAACCCTTATAGTACTAATCACAGGCTGTTTACTCTTGTCAGTAATCACCCCATTTTGGTTAGTGTCAGTGCAGTCTTTACATATCTTATCGACAATGTCCATACCGCTTGTGACAGTTCCGAAAGCTGCGTATTGTCCATCAAGGCTAGGAGTGTCTTTTTGCATAATGAAAAATTGAGAACTTGCAGAATTATTTGCAGAAGAGCGTGCCATAGATATAGTACCTCTTACATGGCTTATATTATTTTGGACGCCATTTGACTTGAATTCACCATTGATTTTCTCAGAAGAGCCACCAGTTCCGTCACCATTAGGGTCACCGCCCTGAATCATAAATCCATCAATTACGCGATGAAAAGTCAGACCGTTATAAAATCCTGAATTGGCAAGATTAATAAAATTAGTAACAGTAATCGGGGCAGTATCTGCATCAAGTTCTACCTCAATTGTTCCATAATTGTTTACTTCAATGGCAACATGGTGCTTGCCGGATAACTGAGTGTTTCCATCAGAAGTTGATGAATTACCAGAAGTCTGTCTGTTACATGCAGTCAGGCTGAATAAAAGGCATAATAAAATTATGCTTAATAAATGTTTTTTCATCATTTTAAAATATTCCTTTCTAGAATTAGTGAATCAAGTATAACACTATCAGGCGGTATGTTAAACATCTAATGTGTATATAAACAATTAAAATGTATATAAATTTGACTATCAAAATTTATATACATGTGATACAATTATCAAAGATTTCACAATATATGAGGGGAGATTAATTTAATGAAACTTGAAGTGAAAAATCTTACCAAGTCATTTGGCGAGAAAGAAGTCCTTCACGGCATTTCATTTGATGTGGAAGGCGGCAAGGCATTAGGTCTTCTTGGACGTAATGGTGCAGGAAAGACTACAACTATAAGAATTATTATGGATGTATTTCATGCCAATTCAGGAGAAATATTTCTTGATGGTAAAAAATTTAATCCAAAGGAGCATCTTATAGGATATCTGCCGGAAGAGAGAGGATTATATCCTAAGAAAAAAGTATCAGAACAGCTTGTGTATCTTGGCAGGTTAAGAGGCTTATCTAAGGCTGAAGCTAAGAAGAATACTGATAAATGGCTTAAAAGACTGCAGGTATCACAGTATACAGATGTGAAGTTAGAGACACTCAGCAAAGGTAACCAGCAGAAGGTCCAGCTTGCATCAACACTTGTCTGTGAGCCTGAGATTGTTATATTAGATGAGCCATTCAGTGGACTTGACCCGGTTAATTCTAAGATATTACAGGATGTTGTAACAGAATTGATAGAAGAAGGAAGAATAGTTATATTCTCAAGTCATCAGATGAGCTATGTGGAGGAGTTCTGTGAGGATATAGCAATAATTAATAACGGTGAGATTGCATTATCAGGTGATATTGCAGATATTAAGGCTGAATATGGAAAGAATCAGCTTATAATCGCTGCAGTTGGAATGGGAGCAGAAGAACTGGCAGAAAAGTTAAAGACCAGCTGCGAAGATACATTATCTGTAACAGGAATACATAAAGATGGTGTTATAGTAAAGAATATTCATGAGCTTTCTAGAAATGCACTTATTAAAGAAATTATGAATGCTGATATAGAGATAGCATCATTTGACAGCTACAGACCATCACTTAATGATATATTTGTAAAAGCTGTAGGGGGTGACAGATAATGAAGAAGTTCGGAGTAATATTCCAGTATGAGATTATGAATTATATCAAGAATAAAAGCTTTATGATTTCTACAATTGTTATAGCTGTTCTTGCTGCAGTGATACTGTTTCTTCCAAGTGTATTTGATATGTCAGGAATTCTTGGAATTAATAAAGATGATACTGATGATACCGCTGATAATACGGAGATTACTGATGTTATCATAATCTGTGATGAAAAAGACATATTTGCGGGAACAGGAATTGTAGAAGGTGTATTAAATGATGTGAAGATTGAAAATGTTTCGTCAAGAGATGCACTTGTAGATAAGATTGAAAATGATGAAAATGTCATTGCTGGTTTTGTTGTAAAGAATGCAACAGATTTTGAATATGTCGTTAATAATAGTGATATGTTTGATGATATGACGCAGAGATTTACATATGCAATGCAGCTGCTAAGCCAGTATAACTATTGTAAGGAGAATAATCTGGATATGGCAGAGATTGAAAATGCTTTTAATCCGGTTATCAATTCCGAGACAACTGTACTTGGAAAAGACATGATGAGTAATTACTGGTATTGTTATGCACTTATAATTATTGTGTTCATGGTTATCATTCTGTATGGAGTAATGGTAGCAACTTCTGTAACACAGGAGAAATCAAACAGAACAATTGAACTTCTTGTAACCAGTGCTGATACTAACAGCCTTTTCTTTGGAAAGGTACTGGCAGGTACATCTGCAGCACTTTTACAGGTTGGAATTATATTTGCAGTAATACTTGGAAGCTATAAGATTAACAGAGACTCATGGGGTGGATTATTTGATAAAATATTTAATATTCCTTCAGATGTGCTTATAACATTTGCGTTCTTTGGACTTGGAGGGCTGCTGTTCTATGTATTCATATATGGTGCAATGGGAGCGCTTGTGTCTAAGACAGAGGATATTAACAAAAGTGCCGGAAGTGTACAGTTTGTTATTATGATTGTATATTTTATAGGATTATCCCAGCTTAATAATGTAGATGGAATTCTTATGAAGGTTCTTTCATTCCTGCCGATAAGCTCATACAGTGCGATGTTTGCAAGAGTAGCACTTGGAAATGTGAGTTTTGCTGAGATAGCTGTATCGTTTGTTATTCTTATTGTAAGCACAATAGCAGTTGGTATATTAGGCTCTAAGATATACAGAATGGGAACGTTAAGATATGGCAATCCAATTACATTAAGAAATGCATTTAAGAATCTTAAGCATGAATAAAAAGAGGGCGGCAAACCTGTAATGGTAAGCCGCCTTTAATAATGCGTTATTATAATTTAACTGTTTCGCCGCCTTTTACTTCAACAATAGTACTATTATTTACTGCAAGCCATACTGACTTAACAGAAGGGTTATGAACATATTCGTTATCAGCAAAGAACTCAAGTCTGTCAAACAATTCGTTGTATTCAACAATATCAGAATTGGTTGCATACCAGATATCATCACGGTTAGCAATCATTTCACAGAATTCCTCAATGATTTCCCAATTATTGTTTCTTTCAAATTCAAAGCTGTGTCCCCAGACATACATCATGTAAAGATACTGTTTTTTAGTAAGTGCCATGAACTTCTTGCCAAAATCAATAAGATTATGATTGTGATGACAGGTTGGAACCCAGCACATATAGTCTTCAGGCATAGAAAAACCATTCTCATCTCCTATAAGCATAGGACCATCGGCATTAGCAGCATAGGCTTCTGCAGCTTTAGTGGCAGCGTATTTATCATTAGTAACTCTTGCATATTTGATGCCAACTGATTTAGCAATATCAACTATACGGTTATCGTAAGAACCGTTAGGATATGCAAGACCATATATAGGACGTTTAAATATTTTTTCAAGATTATCCTTATCATCGAGAATTTCTCTAAGGGCATTATAATCGTTAAGTCTGATCATTGTAGGATGTGTAAATGTATGGACAGCAATATCATGTCCTTTATAAAGCTCAGGCCATTCCTCCTGAGGAATTCTTATGGCAGGGTCAATAATACCTGTATTAAGGTTAAAGGTTGCTTTAAGATTAAACTTGTTAAAAAGCTTTACAAGACGTCTGTCCTCAATTTTACCATCGTCATAACTGAAAGTAAGAACTTTGAATTTGCCGCCGGGGAATACTTTATATACTTTATTCATAGTTGTTGTCTCCATATTATATAACTAGTTTAAAATCAACGTTCATATTATATAACACAATTATTTTTATGTCATTCTTTTTTTATAATTAATTAGAATAAATCAAAATGATTAAAATGTTTATTGAAATATTTTACGGATTATGTCGAGTGCATGAACTTTTTTGGGAATACTCTGCTTTGCTTTAAGACTGATGCTGCGGATTGGTTCATTGTTTACATATATATTAATTGTTCCATAAATTTGTGCTGAATTGACAGGTGCAGAAAGCATTTCAGGAATATCTGCCTGTATAGTTACTGAATCATCTTCACAGGCAAGAAATTCAATTGAACAGTCAGGTATAAGTTCACAGAAACTATTTTTTCCTTTGGATACAGGAATGTAAAATGTGTATTCATTATTAAAATATTTCTGTCGGCTGTATTGCTTTCCAAGGGCTATAAGATAACGGGCATCACTCCATTTGTAATTCTTATTTGGTGGCCAGCCACATGCAAGCAGGGCAATACACAGCGTCCGGTTTTTGTCTTTGTATGCACATACATAGCAGTATCCGGCTTTGTTAGTGAAACCTGTTTTTCCAGAGATAATTCCTTCATCAGGATTTAAAAGCCTGTTTTTGTTATTTAGCTGGTAATGGTATCTATCTGTTGTGTCTGAAATTGTTTTAGAAACAGTCTGTGTTATATATAAAAAATCCTCATTATTAATACAATATGCCATGGTTTTTGCAAGGTCATATGCTGTTGTATGATGAAAACTATAGTTATCCTCGGCATCAAGACCATTAGGTGTTATGTAATATGTGTCTGATAAGAGAATATCATCCGCTTTTTCATTCATAAGGCCGGTAAATATATGAACAAGTATTTCACTTTGTTCATGGTTAATCTCAGAAAGAAATGAGGAATCGTAATTATAATTATTGATAAACGGAGTTTCAGACCTTAAAGAAGGATTTTTACATAGTAAGTAATAAGCAGCATTTTCAGCAATTATTACAGCGGAATCATTATGTGATTCAAGCATAAGTGAGTAGTATAGGTCGTTAATTATGAATTGCTCACCGGTTACGGCGTTAAGCTGTACATCAGGCATGGAAGCTGCGTAGGCGGAAGTTGTTACGACAAAATTCTTGTCACAGTTTTCCAAAGCAATAATAAGAGTCATAATTTTAGTTGTGCTTGCCATGCTTACAGCCGTTGTTTCATTGCTGCCAGAAAGTATCCTGCCTGAATCAGAATCAATAAGAACAGAGTATTTTGAATATAGTCCTGCTGCCTGAGTTGTTACAGGACAGAATATGCAACAAACCAACAACGATAATACGAGTATAATAATTGAAAAATTCTTAAATGATTTCATAGAAATTTAATAAAATATCTTTCTATGATTATATTAAAATGCTTTGAATTTATGAGTGCTATAAGGTATTATTATATATAGATTAATATGTGATTTAATACTGTTTGGAATAAAAAAGGAGAAACTATGGCATATATAGAATTTAAAAATGTAAAGAAAATATACAAAATGGGTGATGTAAAGATAAGAGCATTGAATGGAGTGGATTTTAAGATTGATAAAGGCGAATTTGCTGTTGTATTAGGACCTAGTGGTGCAGGAAAGAGTACTATTCTTAACATCCTTGGAGGAATGGATACATGTACTACCGGGGAAATAACTGTTGATGGTAAAAGAATTGACAAGTATAGTTCGAGACAGCTTACAGCATACAGAAGATATGATATCGGATTCGTATTCCAGTTCTATAATCTTGTACAGAATCTTACTGTCAAAGAAAATGTTGAGCTGGCAACGCAGATATGCAAAGAGCCTCTTGATATTGTTAAGACAATAGAAGCTGTGGGATTATCTGACAGAATAGGAAATTTTCCGTCACAGTTATCAGGTGGTGAACAGCAGAGAGTTGCCATTGCAAGAGCACTTGCAAAGAATCCTAAGATGCTTTTATGCGATGAACCTACAGGAGCACTTGATATTAATACAGGAAAAACCATTCTTAAACTTTTAAGTGATATGTGTAAGAAGAATGGAATTACTGTTGTTGTTATAACACATAATCAGGAAATTTCAGCAATGGGAGATAAAGTTATTAAGATAAAAAATGGTATCGTTGACAGTGTTGTTATTAATGACAATCCTGTTTCAGTAGACGAGATAGACTGGTAATACTATGGAGGCTTGTACAATATGGGAAAATCAGTGTGGAAAGATCTCTTTCGTGAGATTAAGAGAACATTTGGAAGATTTATAGCTATATTTGCAATTGTTGCTATTGGAGTAGCATTTTTTGCAGGAGTAACAGCATCTTCTAATGATATGAAGAATTCAACGGATCACTATTATGATGATTATAATATGAGTGATTTAAGACTTTTATCATCAATAGGTTTTAATGAAGATGATATTAAAGCTATAAGAGCAGTTGATGGTGTTAAGGGAGTGTATCCTGCATATTCACAGGATGCAGTTATCAGGAAAGACAGCATAGAGACCGCTGTACATATAATGTCAGTACCTGATAATACAGACATGAATAATGAGAATTACATTAACCAGTTACGAATCAAGGAAGGACGGCTTCCTGAAAAGAGCGGTGAATGTGTTGTAAGATATGAAGATACCAAGGACAATTTTTCTATAGGAGATACAATTAAGCTTTCATCCGGAACACAGGATGATATTAATGACAGTCTTAAAGATTCAGAGTATACGGTTGTAGGAACAGTATACACACCATATTATGTTTCTTATGACCTTGGAACTACTAATGTTGGAAGCGGCAGGATTAATTATCTTATGTATATTACGGAAGATGAATTCATGTCCGATTATTTCAATGAAGTATTTGCGACAGTTGATGGAGCAAAGGAATTGGATACATATGGAACTGAATATAAAGATCTCGTTAAAGAAACAGCTGACAGAATAGATAATATTTCACAGAGCAGAATTAATGTAAGAAAAGATGACATACAGGATGTATATGAAGATTCAGTAAATGAGGCAAAAGAGGCTGCCCAAGCGGCTATATACGACCATGTTGTAGAATCACTTACAGAACAGTACAGTAATTATTTTGTAGGAATGGATGTTTCAGCTATTATTGAGCCATATATCCAGCCGGCATATGAGAAAGCACTTGCTGATTATGATTTTAGCAGCATTGAGACGCAGGCTAAGGAAGATTTTGAATCTAAATATGGTGACAGCGATGACTGGAAATGGTATGAGCTTACAAGACAGGAACAGTATTCTTTTAAAGATTATGAATCCAGTGCAGACAGGATGAAAGCCATTGCCACGGTATTTCCAATATTCTTTATAGTTGTATCTGCCCTTGTCTGTCTTACAACAATGACAAGAATGGTAGCAGAAGAAAGGGGACTTATTGGAACATATAAAGCACTAGGATACAGCAAAAAGGTGATTGCATTCAAATATATAGCATATGCATTAATTGCTTCGGTTACTGGAGGAATAGCAGGCTGTATCATAGGTCTTAAACTGTTTCCGCTTGTAATATATAATTCTTGGAATATAATATACCAGCTTCCGCCAATAGTGTACGACAGCCACATACTTCTTTCAATTATAGCCATTACAAGCATGGTTTTGGTAACAGTTATAGCAGCTCTTTTTTCATGCTACAGTGAGTTAGAAGAGGTTCCATCAGAGCTTATGCGTCCGAAAGCACCTAAGAGCGGTAAGAAAATCCTTCTTGAGCATATTACATTTATATGGAAACACATGTCATTCACAATGAAGGTTACTATGCGTAATCTGTTCCTGTATAAGAAGAGATTTCTTATGACTGTTGTAGGGATTGCAGGCTGTACGGCACTTATGACAGCAGGCTTTGGTATTAAGAACAGTATAGAATGTCTTATTCATAACCAGTACGGTGAACTTATACATTATGACAGTGTTGCCACATTTACAGATGGGATTACACAGGAGGATATGGATACACTTGAAAGTGACATGTCAGCGGACGTACACATTGATGATTTTCTATTAAACTGTGGTTATTCTGATGATGTTAAGAGCAGTGAAGATACAGAGACAGCAGAATATGTCATAGTTGATGATAAGAATGCATTTAAAGATTATGTGACATTAAGAACTAGAAGAAAACATAATGATGTGGCTCTTGTGGATTCAGGCGTTGTTATCACTGAAAAGCTATCTAAAGATTTAGGGGTAAAGAAAGGTGATAAGATTACAGTAACATCATCCGCTGGAAAGCAGACAGAGGCTGTTGTATCAGGTATTACAGAAATGTATGTTAATCATTATGTATATATAAGTACAGAATATTATAATGAACTTTTTGGAAATGTTCCTGATAACAACAGGGTGCTTATAAAGATTAACGGAGATGTAAGCGAAACTGAAAGCTATATGGGCGATGAATATCTTACAAGAGATTATATTAAGGGTGTGAGTTTCCTTAATGCTAATGTTACACGATTTGAAAATATGATACAGTCACTTGACCTGGTAACATGGGTACTTATAATATCAGCGGGGCTGCTTGCATTCGTTGTGTTATATAATCTTACAAATGTTAATATATCGGAGAGAAGAAGAGAAATTGCAACTATTAAGGTACTTGGTTTCTTTGACCCGGAGGTAGGCATGTATGTGTACCGTGAGAATATATTCCTTACACTAATCGGTGGTGTGTTTGGACTATTATTAGGAAGACTTCTTCATATATACATAATGCTTACTGTAGAGATGGATGCAATAATGTTTGGATATGCTATTAAACCGACAACATATATATATTCATATCTTATCACACTGATTTTCTCAGTTGTAGTTAATCTGGCCATGTATGGAAAGTTAAAGAAGCTTCCTATGGTCGAATCTTTAAAGTCAGTAGAATAAAACGGACAGCCCTTTCATATATTGTGAAAAACAATAGTGAAGGGGCTTTTTTTGTATGACGAATCACTCTATAAAATTCTTCCGGATGAATTAATTAAAGACATTGGAATATATGCAGGATTTCAGCATGTCAGGGAAATCCGTCTGCGTACAGGAAGACTGCCTGCTGCCATATGTGATAATGGTGAACATAGAGGTGCGGTTCCTGTAGATGAACATATGATAACAAGGATACTGTCAATAGCAACTAATTATTCATCTTATGCATATGAATCCTGCATGGCAAATGGATTTCTGACAATCAAAGGCGGACACAGAATAGGACTTGGTGGACAGGTTATATGGGAGAATGGTAAGGTAAAGAATTTCTTACATGTGACATTCATGTGTATAAGAATTGCTAAACAGATGAAGGGCTGCGCTGATAATATAATGGATGAGCTTTTAAAAGACGGGTTAAAGCATACTATTATAATATCACCGCCGGGCTTTGGAAAAACAACACTGCTTAGAGACATTATAAGACAGTTATCTGATATATATAGAAAAAATGTGGTTTTAATTGACGAACGATGTGAAATAGCAGCATGTGTCAACGGAGTTCCATGTAATGATATTGGCTGCAGGACAGATGTTTTAGATGGCTGTAATAAACTTACAGGAGTATATATGGCTGTTCGCTCACTTAGTCCTCAGGTTGTAGCAATGGATGAGATTGGTGGGGAAGATGATATTAAAGCTGTAAAATACTGCATTAAAAGTGGCTGCTCTGTAATAGGAACTGCACATGGAAGCGGTATATATGATACAGATGAAAGACTTGCAGGTCTTTTCGGAAAAAATGGATTTAAGAGAGCTGTAATATTGGAAAAATGTGGGGAGGCAGGAAAATGTCTGGATATATAGGCGGGATATTAATACTTTCTGGCTGTTTTATGTATGGTCTTTCATACAGCCAGAGATTAAAGAACAGGATAATAATATTAAAAGACATGGTAAGAATGCTTTCCGTTATGAATAATCATATTGGATATTCACTTATAGATATGACGCAGATATTTGAACGCCTTGGAGATTTTGACATGTGTTCATATGTCAGGAATTTCACCGGATACATATATGAAGCATTGAATAAATCGGACATTGACACATTTGCATTGATATGGAATGAGGCTGCTGATAAAGCATTTGCAGGAATACTTGGCAAAAGACAGCTGGAGATTATAAAAGAGGCAGGCTCTATAAGCACATTTATTGACAAGGACAGTCAGTTAAAACACATACAATCTGTTGTGTGTGAACTTAATGAGGAACTTGATGTGGTTAAGACTAATGCAGCAGGAAAGATGAAGGCTTATATCGTTACAGGAATATCAGCAGGACTTATACTTGTGATTGTACTTATATGAATCGGAGGTGAAGTATGGAGGTAAGCATAATATTCAAAATTGCAGCGGTAGGCATAGTTGTTTCAATACTTAACCAGATATTAAAGCATAATGGAAGAGATGACCAGGCAGCGCTTACTGCGCTGGCAGGGCTTCTTATTGTCATATACTGGATATTACCTTATATACTTGAATTGTTTACTACCATGAAAAAGCTTTTTGAATTGTGATAGGGGGTGGTACATATTAATGTGTTGTCGCTTTCGGTGTGTGCAGTTACAGGTGTGATTCTTGCTCTGGTTTTGAAAAGTACAGGCTCTTCAATGGGGACTTTTGTGTCAGTTGTTCTGTGTGTAGGAACAGCAATGCTTGTATTTAATGGGCTTATATCCGTGTACACAAGAATCAATATGTTTACTGCCGGTATTAATCAGGAATATATAAAGCTGATAGTCAAAGTCATAGGTATATCGTATGTAACAGAAATATCATCAAATATATGTAAAGAAAATGGATTTGCAGCACTTGCGTCAGCTATGGAAATATACGCCAGAATTTCTGTTGCGGGCTTATGCATACCGGTTATAGTAACACTTTTTGAAATTGTTTCAGAGGGGATTGTCTGACTAAGAAAATGATTGTCTTTATGATAGTGTTTCTGGCGGCGCTCATCATACAGAAAACATATATATATGCACAGGATGAGGATACAGTTAATTATGATTCACTGACAGATGAAGCTGATTATAGTGAAATAGACAGTACGCTTGATGATTATGGCTGGAAGGGGACATCTTTTAAAGAACTTGTCAGGTCGGTTGCAAGTTCAGATACGGATATAGGCTTTAACTTTACCGGAGCAGTTACAGATGCAATTATTTCTAACAGAACAGTTCTGATACAGATATTACTTTTATCTATATGCGCAATGTTTCTTACTGTGCTTGATAAAAATGCATCTGATTCAGCGATGCTTTTTATATCATTCATTCTTATGACGCTGATAGTTGCGGTGTTTATTAATGCAGCAAGGACAGGCTATGAATGTGTTCAGATGTCGGTTGATATATACAAGGCACTCTGCCCGGTGTTTTTTCCGGCAGTTGCATATTCGTGTGGGGCATCAAGTGCTGCAGCATATTATGAGATAATTCTTTTTCTTATGTACATAGTTAATGTCCTCGTGAAAAATGTTCTTATGAGATGTAATTATGTATATATGATATTAGGCATGTTTGATACATTCAGTGAAAAAGATAAGTTCAACAAAATGTGCCAGCTTATAACAAAGATTATAAAATTGTCAGTAAAAGGAATGCTTATGTTTTTTCTGGGACTTAACGGAATAAAAAGTCTGATACTTCCATTAAGCGATTCACTTAAAATGTCCGTTTTATTCAAAGCTGTTTCTATGATTCCTGGCATTGGAAACAGTGCACAGACTGTATCTAAGACAATTGCAGGGTCTGCTGTGCTTGTCAAGAATTCTATTGGTGTGTCTGCGGTTATTGTTATGGCTGTAATAATAGGAATTCCTCTTCTTAAGCTTGTTGTCATGGCATTGTTATATCAGATTCTTGGAGCAGTATTAGAACCTGTGGCAGACAGCCGTATAGTCAAAGCTGTTCTTGTTCTGTCAGGAAGTCTTGAAAATATGATATATATGATTGCTGTCACAGTTGTTCTTATGTGCCTAACAATGGCAATTATATGCTTTGCAACTAATATTAATCTATATGTTTAAATGTGGTAATGTGCAATGACAGGTATTATTAACTGGTTTAAAACAATATTTATTCTTGAAATTACAGGAGAGATTGCATTAAAGCTTGTGCCACCAAAGTATAAGGAATTCATAGCATTTGTAATGAAACTGATACTTGTAATGGCGATAATAATTCCGCTGCTTAATATTAAGAATGCAGATATAAGTGAGATTACGGATGGTATAAGTAATGGATTTAAAACATATTCTAAGGAGAACGATAATGTCTCACAGGCTTTATATAATACTTCAGACAAGAAAATGGCTGAAAAAATTATAAGTGAAGATATCAATAGCACTGCAGCTTCTTACGGTCTGGAAACTGTTTCTGTAAAATGCAGCTTCACATCAGATATGACGGCGGTCAGTATGATAAATGTATATGTTAAAGAAAACAATATTGCAGGCAATGATAATATTGACAGATTAAGAACAGATATAGCTGGCAGGTATGAAATATCTGTAGAACAGATAGATATCAGGGAGGCAGGCGTAAGTGGATAATGGTGGTAAAAATGAATCATTTTTTACAGGATTACTGAATAAAACAAGGAAAGACAAAATATTTATAGTAATACTGGCAGGGATACTTATGATGGTGATTGCAATGCCAACTAAAAGTTCATCTGCAAAAAGTTATACAACAGGTCCGGTTATATCCACAGGGTCAGAAGATTATGAGAAAAATCTTGGCGAAGAACTACAGCAGATGCTTGAAAATACAGATGGAGTAGGCAAAGTAAAGACCCTGGTAAAAACAAATGATACAAAAGAGGTTACAGGGGTATTAGTAGTGTGTGAGGGAGGTGATGATAAAAATCTGGTTGCTTATATCACAGATGCGATAAATGGCCTTTTAGGTGTTCCTGTACATAAAATTAAAGTGATGAAAATGTCGGAATAATTTTTTTGGAGGCAGTTTTGAAAAGAGTAAAAAAGAATCATATTATAATTACGGCACTTGCTATAATGATAGCTGCTGCCGGGTATATTAATTATGCGGGTGACCTTGATAATATAATTAAAGTTAAAGATAAAGAAAAGGCAGCTGCGGTTGTAGCTGACAATGTGTCAACAGATAGTAATGAGGCTGAGGCTGCTGACACAGATTTTACAGATGAGCCGGGAACTGTTATACTTACATCAGCAGGAGTTAAGTCAGAGGCTGTTGCAGCTGCTAAGTTAAACAGGGAACAGGTCAGAGCTTCAAGCATAGAGAATCTGAAAAGCATAGCTGATGATGCAGGTATTGCTGAGGATGCTAAGAAAGCAGCAGTTGAACAGCTTGCAAAGCTTGAGAACAATGCTGATAAAGAAACGGCAATAGAACTTTTGTTATCAGCTAAAGGCTTTGATTCATCGGTAGTTACAGTATCTGATACCAATGTGGATGCTGTTATTAATGTATCAGAGCTTTCAGATACAGATAAAGCACAGATTGAAGATATAATTAAAAGAAAAACTGGCTTTGCTGCGGATAAGATAACAATAAATATTTGCAATAATTAGTGTTTATGTTATAATCTTTTTAACTTTGAGTTAAATATGAATATATGGAGGACGGTTATGACAAAAGAGTTTGAAGATAGAGGTACAACTTATTCTATACATGAGAATGTTAATATTGGCGAAGTTAAGGTGGCTGATGAAGTTGTAGCTATTATTGCTGGTCTTGCTGCTACAGAGGTTGAAGGTGTTGACAGCCTTGGCGGTAATATCACTAATGAAATCGTAAGCAAGCTTGGAATGAAGAATCTTTCTAAGGGTGTTAAGGTAACAGTTGAAGAGTCAAGTGTCCTTGTAGATATAACACTTAATCTTAAGTATGGAACACAGATACCAGCTGTTTCAGCTAAGGTTCAGGATAAGGTTAAGTCTGCAATAGAGACAATGACAGGACTTTCAGTTACAGAGGTCAACATTAAGGTTGCCAGTGTTAATGTAGAAAATTAAATTCAGGAGTTAAAAGATGACAAGATCTACAATGAGGGAGCATATTTTTAAGTTATTATTCAGAGCTCCTTTTATCGATAACAAAGATGAGTATGAAGAGCAGATTAATCTGTATTTTGCAGATGCAGATATGGTAGATGCTTCACATCTTAAGGAAGAAGAATATAATTATATCAAGGATAAGACATTAGCAATAGCAGAGCTTATACCTGAGCTTGATGAGAAAATCGATTCTGTATCTGAGGGATGGCCAACAAGCCGTCTAGGAAAGACAGAGCTTTCTATTATGAGACTTGCTGTGTATGAGATGCTTTATGATGAGGATATTCCTACTAATGTAGCACTCAATGAAGCTGTTGAGCTTGCCAAGAAGTATGGCTCGGCTGACAGCACAGCAGCTTTTGTTAATGGTGTATTAGGCAAGTTAATTAAAGAGTAATGCATTTTTTTGCATGTAAAGTGAGGATATATGGCTGGAGTATATACTGTAAAGCAGGTGAATTCCTATATTAAGAATATGTTTAAGCAGGATTTTCTGCTTAACTCGGTTTCTGTTAAGGGGGAGATATCTAATTGCAAGTATCATACCTCCGGTCATATTTATTTTACTTTAAAGGACGCTGATGCAGCACTTTCTGTCATTATGTTTGCAAGTCAGGCAGCAAAGCTTGCATTTAAGTTAAAGGATGGAATGTCAGTTGTTGTATCAGGAAGAGTTGATGTGTTTGATGCAGCGGGTAAATACCAGTTATATGCTAATACTGTGCAGCAGGAAGGTATTGGAGAACTGTACCAGAAGTTTGAACAGCTAAAACAATATTATGAGGATATGGGATATTTTGCTAAAGAATATAAAAGACCACTTCCTGCATTTACGAAAAAATTAGGTGTTGTTACATCTAAGACAGGTGCAGCAGTTCAGGATATTATGAACATTTCCAAAAGGCGTAACCCTTATATCCAGATTGTACTTTATCCTGCATATGTTCAGGGAGAACATGCAAAGCAGTCAATTGTAAGTGGAATTACCAGACTTGATAAGATGGGGCTTGATTGTATTATAGTAGGACGAGGCGGCGGTTCAATAGAAGATTTATGGGCTTTTAATGAACCTGAGGTTGTAGAGGCTGTGTTTAACGCTTCAACACCAGTAATATCAGCAGTAGGACATGAGACAGATTTTACACTCACTGATTTTGTAGCTGATATGAGAGCACCCACACCTTCTGCTGCGGCAGAGCTTGCTGTTACAGAGGTAGCGGCTGTTGAAAACAGGATATATGAATATGAAAGACGGTTAAAGCAGCAGATGATGTATTCGTTGTCTGCAAAAAGAGACTATCTGGAAAGATTAAAGCTACAGATGGAATATCTTAACCCTGTCAATCAGATATATGATAAAAGGCAGCGGCTTATGAATATGGAAGATAAGCTGAACATGTTAATAAAAAGATGTGCGGCTGAAAATAGAAACAGACTTCGTCTGTATGCTTCGAAACTTGAGGGGTTAAGTCCTTTGAAAAAGCTTGATATGGGCTATGGCTATATTGAGAATTCTGAAGGTAACAGAATTGTATCAGCCGGTCAGGTGTCGTCAGATGACGAGATTACAGTTTATCTTAAAGATGGAAGCATCAGATCTAAGGTTATTGAGGTAGGGGAAGCATGGCAAAAACATTAGAGCAGTCATTCGAAAGACTTGAAGAAATAATTGCACAGATGGAAAAATCAGACACAACACTTGATGCATCATTTAAAATGTATCAGGAGGGGATGAAGCTTGTCGAAAGCTGTAATAACCAGCTTGACAAGGTTGAGAAACAAATCATAGTTTTGAATGATGATGGAGAACAGGACGATGAGTGATTTTAAGAATGAATTGGAACAGGAAGTAGAATTTATTAATGATTTAATATCAAGATATCTTCCTGATGAGACAGGACTTGATAAAAAAATAAGAGAAGCTATGAATTACAGCGTCAATGCAGGTGGCAAAAGAGTAAGACCAATGCTTATGCTTGAGGTGTATAAGCTGTGTGGAGGTGATGACTGTCAGGTTGTCTATCCATTTATGGCTGCTTTGGAATGTATTCATTCATATTCTCTTGTACATGATGATCTTCCGGCAATGGATAACGATGATTACAGAAGAGGAAGACTTACAACACATAAAGTATTTGGTGAAGATTTCGGAATACTTGCAGGAGACGGACTTCTTAATCTGGCATATGAGATTATGGCTAAAGCACTTATATCAGGTGAAGGAGATATGACGGCGAAAGCTAAAGCAATGGAAGTTATTGCAAGAAAAGCCGGAATAAAAGGAATGGTCGGTGGACAGGCTGTTGATGTTGAACTTACTGGAAAGGCATTATCTGATGAACAGCTTGATTTTATATTCAGATTAAAGACAGGAGCATTGATTGAAGCTGCATTTCTTGCAGGAGCATACCTTGCAGGCTGTGATGAGAAATTGGCTGACAGGTTATGCAGGGCAGCATCACTTATAGGATTTGCGTTCCAGATAAGGGATGATATACTTGATGTGACAAGTTCGCTTCAGGAACTTGGTAAACCTGTATTTTCTGATGAAAAGAATAATAAAACAACATATGTTACTTTATACGGAATGGAAAAAGCTGAGGCAGATGTACAATCTATGTCTGATGAAGCTTTAGATATAATTAAGAGTGTGGGAAAGAATGAATTTTTAGAGGAAATTGTTCTTAACCTTATACACAGAAACAAATAAAGCAGGTGTGTTATGATTCTTGAAAAGATAAATAAACCAAATGATATAAAACAATTATCTCCAATTGAATATAATCAGCTTGCAGATGAAATCCGGAGATTTCTTATAGAAAAGATTAGTAAGACAGGTGGACATCTTGCATCTAATCTTGGCGTTGTAGAGCTTACGATGGCACTCCATCTGGCTTTTAATCTTCCACAGGATAAGCTGATATGGGATGTAGGACATCAGTCTTATACACATAAGATTCTTACCGGAAGAAAGAATCAGTTTGACCAGTTAAGAAAGTTTGGCGGAATGAGTGGCTTTCCTAAAAGAAATGAAAGCCATTTTGATGCATTTGATACAGGACACAGCTCAACATCAATATCCGCGGGATTAGGACTTGTTAAAGCAAGGGATTTAAAGAATGAACATTACAGTGTCGTATCTGTTATAGGTGATGGTGCACTTACAGGTGGAATGGCCTATGAGGCACTTAATAATGCTTCTTCACTTAAGACTAATTTTATTATTGTGTTAAATGATAATACTATGTCAATAGCCAAGAATGTTGGCGGTGTACCACATATGCTTAGTAATATAAGGTCATCAGATTCATATTATGACCTTAAGGAAAATGTGACTAATACTCTGTATAAGCTTCCGGGTGGAGACCATATTGTAGAAAGAATCAAGAAAACCAAGAGTAATCTTAAGCAGATAATACTTCCAGGACAAATGTTTGAATGTATGGGAATATCTTATCTTGGCCCAGTTAATGGACATGATATTGAGAAGCTTATTAAGGTGTTTCATGTTGCTAAACGAATTAACGGTGCAGTTATCATCCATGTTGTAACACATAAAGGACATGGATATAAACCTGCAGAGCGTAATCCGGCTAAGTTTCATGGAATAGGACCATTTGATATTGTAACAGGAAAAGAATTGAAATCATCTGATAAGCCGACTTATTCTGATGTATTTTCGGAAAAAATATGCCAGCTTGCCAAAAAGGATAAGTCAATTGTTGCAGTTACTGCAGCAATGCCTGATGGAACAGGACTTAATAAATTCGCTAAATGGTTTCCTGACAGATTTTTTGATGTCGGAATCGCAGAAGAGCATGCTGTTACGTTTTCGGCTGGAATGGCAGCAGGTGGCCTTAAACCTGTATTTGCTGTGTATTCTTCATTTTTACAAAGAGCTTATGACCAGATACTTCATGATGTGTGCATACAGCATCTTCATGTGGTATTTGCAATTGACAGGGCAGGGCTTGTTGGAAGTGATGGTGAGACACATCAGGGTATATTCGACCTTTCATTTCTGACTTCAATTCCAAACATGACTGTTATGGCACCTAAGAATGGCAGTGAACTTTCAGCAATGCTTGAATTCGCTCTGCTTAACTTTAATTCCCCGGTTGCAATAAGATATCCAAGAGGTCAGGCGTATGATGGTCTTGAAGAGCATAATGCACCAATCCGGTACGGAAAAGCCGAGATGATTATTGAAGAGTCTGACATTGCATTTGTTGCAGCAGGCAATATGCTTATTACGGCACAGGCAGTCAGAGAAAAGCTTAAAGAAAAGGGTTATAATATAACAATTGTCAATGAGCGTTTTATTAAGCCGGTTGATACCGATATGTTGGACAGATTATCAGAGTCTCACAGACTTATAGTTACTATGGAAGAAAATGTTTTGTCAGGTGGCTTTGGTGAAGCGGTCTGTCAATATTATGATGATACATGCAATGACATAGATGTACTTAATATTGCACTGCCAGATGATTATGTTGAACATGGCAATGTTGATATTCTGCGACGGGAATCAGGTGTTGACAGAGACAGTATTATTGCGAAGGTGCTTAACAGATGGGCAAATGTATTGAATAAGGACAAGAGAAATGAGTAAAGAAAGATTAGATGTTTTATTAGTTAATAAAGGGCTTGCGACTTCAAGAGAGAAGGCAAAAGCTATTATTATGTCTGGCAATGTATATGTTGACGGACAGAAGGAAGACAAGGCAGGTCAGTCATTTCCTGACACTGCAGTGATAGAGGTCCGCGGAACAACTCTTAAGTATGTTAGCCGTGGTGGTCTTAAGCTTGAGAAAGCTATGCAGAATTTTGATGTGACGCTTGAAGGCAAGATATGTATGGATGTAGGTTCATCAACGGGTGGATTCACTGATTGCATGCTTCAGAACGGTGCAATTAAAGTCTATGCTGTCGATGTAGGACATGGACAGCTTGACTGGAAGTTGCGCAATGATGAGAGAGTTGTATGCATGGAAAAAACTAATATCCGTTATGTAACCCCTGATGATGTTGCGGACAGAATACAGTTTTCAAGTATAGATGTATCATTTATCTCACTTACTAAGGTACTTACTCCAGTAAGAAATCTTCTTACAGATGATGGCCAGATAGTGTGTCTTATCAAGCCACAGTTTGAGGCAGGACGTGAGAAGGTAGGAAAGCATGGCGTTGTAAGAGATAAAGATGTGCATATAGAAGTAATCAATAAGGTTATTGATTATGCAATGTCAATAGGATTTGAAATCCTTAATCTTGAGTTCAGTCCTGTTAAGGGACCTGAGGGGAATATTGAGTATCTGTTGCATTTGCAGAAAATTGCAGAACCACAGATAAAGGAAATTCCATTTGTTGTAGAAAATGTAGTTGAAAAAGCTCACGAAGTATTGTAATATATATTTAATTCTTTTCGTATACTAAATGAGGTTCAGCATGAAATATTTTTATATTGTTACTAACAGGTTTAAAGATCCAGATGGTGTTAATACAAGAAAGATTGCACATTTTTTACGCTCAAAAGGAGCTGAATGTGTATGCCAGATAGAACAGGAAAAGGCATTTAATAAAACAGGTTCATACAGTGATGTAAGACTGGTTCCTAATAATACTGAATGTGTTATTGTTCTTGGAGGTGATGGTACACTTATTCAGGCATCAAGGGAGTTGTCTGAGAAGGATATTCCTTTTATAGGCGTTAACATCGGAACTCTTGGTTATCTTACAGACACAGATATGTCAAGCTTTGAGGAGACATTAGAGAGTCTTCTTAGAGACGATTATGAGATTGACAGACGCATGATGCTTGATGGATGTATATATCGCGGTGAAGAACGCATTTTTTCTGATATGGCACTTAATGATGTTGTAATTAACAGAAATGGTGCTTTAAGAATTATTGATTTTGATATATATGTCAATGGCGAGTATCTTAATACATATTCGGCTGACGGGGTAATTGTTTCGACCGCAACAGGATCGACAGCGTACAGTCTGTCAGCAGGAGGACCTATAATACAGCCGACAGCAAGACTTATAATGGTGACACCTATATGTCCGCATTCACTTAATCAGAGAAGTATTATATTTGCTGCTGATGATGAGATTATGATTGAGATGAAGGATAATAAAAGCTCATCAGGAAGAATGACGGGTTCTCTTAAGAATGACAGCGCAAGAGTTGCCACATTTGATGGAGAAAGCTTCTGTGAAGTTGTAACGGGAGACAGAATTGTTATTACGCAGTCAGAGCGTATATCAAGATTTGTCAAGACAAGCAGAATTTCATTCTTAGAGAGAATAAGGAACAAAATGTAGTTGGGGATAATTATGAAAACAGACAGACATAAAAAGATATTAGAAGTAATTGACAGATACGAAGTTGGAACACAGGAGGAGCTGGCAAAGATTCTGAACGATGAAGGCTATAATGTTACGCAGGCTACTGTTTCAAGAGATATAAGAGAACTTAATCTGTCAAAAGTTTCTGTGGATGGTAAGAGAACAAGGTATGCAACACTTACAAAGGACAAACCTGTTGCAAGTGATAAATTTTTAACGGTTCTTAAAGAAGGCTTTGTATCAATGGATATGGCACAGAATATTCTTGTAATTAAGACTGCACCTGGAATGGCAATGGCTGTATGTGCAGCAATAGATGCACTGGAATGGAATGAGATTGTAGGTTCTATTGCAGGAGATGATACTATCATGTGTGCAGTAAGGACAGTTAATGATACTTTGCTTGTTATGAACAAGATTAAGAAACTTATTAAGAACAATTAATAGACAGAATTGAAAGGCAGGATATGTTAGTTAATTTACATGTTAAGAATCTTGCACTTATAGAAGAAGAGAATATTGATTTTGATGAAGGACTTAATATACTTTCTGGTGAAACCGGTGCAGGTAAATCTATTATTCTCGGTTCTATTAATGCTGCATTAGGAAGCAAGACATCACCTGATTTTATAAGGTCAGGATGTGAATATGGACTTTCAGAGATAACATTTGCAATACCAGAAGATAAGATTGAACGAATCAAAGAACTGGGGGTTATATCATGCGATGACGGTGAACTTGTTATTTCGAGGAAAATTATGGCAAATCGTTCGCAGATTAAGGTTAACGGACAGTCTTTTACATCAGCCCAGACAAGAGTTCTTGCACATGAACTGATTGATATTCACGGACAACATGATAACCAGCTGCTTATGGATGAGAGTAATCATTTGTCTGTAATTGATGATTATGATAACAGTATTAATCCACTTCTTGATTCGTATAAAGAATGCTATAAGGAATATACTATATGCAAAAAAGCATATGAAAGTCTTTCTGGTGATGATGAATCAAGGATTAAAGAGATGGCTTTTCTTCAATATGAAATCAATGAGCTTGAATCAGCTGTTTTAAAACCTGGAGAAGATGAACAGATTGAAGCTGATTACCGGAGAATGAGTAACTTCCAGAAGATTGCAGGAAATCTTTCTGAGGTGTCGATGCTGCTTTCAGAAGGTGACAATAATCTTAGTGATATGGCAGGAGCTGCATTAAAGAATATGATAGCTGCAAGCGAATATGATGAATCTTTGAAAGATGACTGTGATATTCTAGCTGATATTGAGAATCTTATATCAGATGTGGCTCATAACCTTTCATCTTATATGGATGATTTTACATTTGACCAGTCTGAATTCAATACACTTGAAGAAAGACTTGATATGATTAATTCTCTTAAGATGAAATATGGCAAGTCGATTGAAGATATATTATCTGTTCTTGATAATAAGAAACAGAAGTTATCTGAATATGAGAATTATGATGAAGTTGTTGCTGCAAGAAAAGCTGAATATGATAAAGCTTATAAAAAACTTATGAATGCGGCTTTTCTTTTAAGCAGCCAGAGAAAGAAAACAGCACTAAATTTTTCGCAGGATATAATAAATGCCTTAAAACAGCTTAATTTTCTTGATGTAAGATTTGAAGCTGAATTTGAAGAGAAAAATCCTGATTCAACCGGAACTGACAATGTCAGGTTTATGATATCAACTAATCCGGGTGAAGATATGAAGCCTCTTGCAAAGATTGCATCAGGTGGAGAATTGTCAAGAATCATGCTTGCTATTAAAAGTGTAATGGCAGAGACAGATGTATCCAAAACACTGATATTTGATGAGATTGATGCAGGAATCAGCGGAAAGACGGCACAGCTTGTTGCAGAGAAGTTAAATACACTCTCAAAAACTCATCAGATAATATGCATTACCCATCTGCCTCAGATTGCGGCAATGGCTGATAATCACTATGTTATTGAGAAGTCTACTAAAGATAATCGGACAATAAGTAACATAACAAAGCTTTCATATGATGAAAGTATAGGTGAGTTAGCAAGAATGCTTGGCGGTTCAAGTATTACAGATGCAGTTGTGTCTAATGCAAAAGAACTTAAGAATATGGCACAGACGGCAAAAAATAATTAAATACATTTTAACTGAATTTACAGTAATACCCTTTTTTAAAAGTATTTCATTGGTCAATACTAATCTTAGAAGGATGGTGGATTGATATGAAGAATTTTAAAAAAGGGTTAATTTATGCCGGGGTTCTGGCATTTTGCATAGGTTTTGGAGCTTATATATACTGTAATTCAATTAAGAAAAAGATTCCAGATAAGCTATATATATATAAGCAGGATAAGGCTGTTTTTTCTATGGACATACCTGTTGTTGGTACTGTATATGACAGCAGTAATAATATATGTGCCGATAATATTGATTTTGGAAAGCAGGTTACAATTCAGTCGGGAAATACCGGTCAGTATTATGTGGATTATAAGCTTTTTGGACTGCTTTCTGTCGCAAGGACACATATGGAGGTAGTCGATGAAAAATACATTTATTCCGGAGGTTTTCAGGTCGGTATATATCTTAAATGTAATGGAGTATATGTTGTTAATACAGAAACAATATGCACATATGACGGGCAAAATGTTGTTCCTGCCAAAGGAAAGATTAATAAAGGTGATTATATAATTAAAGTTAATGGCTCTCAGACAGATACGAAAGAACAGCTTTTACAGGCGGTGTCAGAATCGGCGGGAAATAGTATGGACATAACCGTCAGGCGGGATGGTCAGGAAATTGAAGAGCAGATTATACCTGTGAAAAATGTTGCAGGGGAATACAAACTTGGAATCTGGGTTAAAGATGATACACAGGGTGTTGGAACTGTTACTTATGTGTGTGAAGATGGCACATTTGCAGCATTAGGACATGGAATATCGGATAACGAAACAGGGAATGTGCTTGATATAAGAGATGGCATGATATACAGAACAAGAATTCTGTCTATTGTACCCGGAAAAAATGGAGAGCCTGGAGAGCTTCTTGGTACGATTGATTATAGAGAGGACAACATAGGAAGTATAAGCCGTAATACTGATAAAGGCATATATGGTGAAAATGCGTACTCTTTATATAAGGAGTATTCACCAGAACTGATGAAAGCAGCCGGGTCATATGAAGCTTCAAAAGGAACAGCATATGTAAGGTTTTATAACAATGGCAGTTTTCATGATTATGAAATTGATATAACAGATTTAAAGTATGGCGATTCTAAGAATATAACATTTAAGGTGACATCAGGAGAACTTCTCAAGCTGACTAATGGAATTGTACAGGGGATGAGTGGGAGCCCGATTATTCAGAATGGAAAGATAATTGGGGCTGTCACACATGTATTTGTTGATGATTCTACTTGCGGATATGGTATATTTATTGATAGAATGCTTGATAAAGACTAAAAGAAACTAACAAAGAAAAGGATTATAATACGATGGAAAGAGAGAAATTTGGCAGCAGACTTGGATTCATACTTATAAGTGCAGGCTGCGCAATCGGAATTGGAAATGTATGGCGTTTTCCATATGTTGCAGGCAATAATGGAGGTGGAATATTTGTTTTATTATATATGTTGTTCCTTCTTATGTTTGGAATTCCTGTACTATCAATGGAACTTGCAATGGGAAGAGCTTCAAAAAGCAGCATAATAAGGGCATATCATGAATTGGAGCGACCTGGACAGAAGTGGCATATTCATGGATATCTTGGAATGATAGGCAATTATATACTTTTATTCTTCTATACTACTGTTTCAGGATGGATGTTAGGGTATTTTATCAAGTATGTAACTGGTGATATTACTAAAAACACTGACAGTTCACAGATGTTTGCTGATGTAACTGCTAATCCATGGATAATGTTTGTGTGGATGGCAGTAATAGTTCTTATTGCGGTTATTGTTTGCAGTATGGGACTTCAGAATGGTGTTGAGAAGATTACAAAATATATGATGCTTATTCTTCTTGGACTTATTGTTGTTCTTGCTATCCACAGTCTTACACTTGATGGTGCCGGAAAAGGAATGCAATATTTTCTTGTTCCTGATATGGATAAGATAAAAGAGGTTGGCCTTGGAAATATTATTATTGAGGCAATGAGGCAGGCTTTCTTTACTTTAAGTGTAGGAATGGGTTCAATGATGATATTTGGAAGTTATATTGGGAAAGAACGTGCGCTTGTAGGAGAGGGAATACAGATTACATTACTTGACACATTTGTTGCAATTATGTCAGGAGTTATCATATTTCCAGCATGTATGTCATATAATATACCAACAGACAGTGGTCCAAGCCTTATATTTGTCACACTTCCAAAGGTGTTCGAACATATGTCAGGTGGAAGATTCTGGGGCGCAATGTTTTTTCTTTTTATGACATTTGCGGCATTATCCACAGTTATTGCTGTTCTGGAGAATATTATTGCATGCAATATGGAAGCTTTTGGATGGAACCGTAAGAAAGCAGGTGTAATTAACCTGTTTATTATAATTATCATGAGTATTCCATGCATTCTTGGCTTCAATGTATTAAGTGGATTTACACCGCTTGGTGCTGGAACTAATGTGCTTGATCTGGAAGATTTCCTTGTAAGCAGCCTTATTCTCCCTATAGGAAGCCTTGTTATACTTCTTTTCTGTACGACTAAGCATGGCTGGGGATATGATAATTATATGAATGAAGTTAATACAGGAAAGGGTATTGGCATGCCTAAGATTTTTAAGTTTTATCTTAAATATATCCTGCCTCTGGTTATTTTATTCATTATTATTGATGGTTTGATTTAATAATCATAAGTATGTGTCGAATTTTGTCGAATGCTGCGATATCTTGCGATAAAAAGTGCTTGCGGACTGCTGCTGTTAAAACTATACTAGTTGTTGTGAAGTTAAGATGTGTCGGAATAATTAATTTTCACAATATGAAAGGGCTTGGATCAATGGAGAGGACGAAAATAGCTATTGCAGATGATAATCAGAATATTCTGGAAGCACTAAAAAATGTTATTGATGAAGAAGAGGACATGACAGTTGTAGGAATTGCAGATAACGGAGCTGACACTGTTAAGATAATTCATGAAAGCAATCCTGATGTTGTTTTATTGGATCTGATTATGCCGGGAATTGACGGTATTACTGTTATGGAAAAAGTGAGAGAGGATAAATCAATAAATTCTAAGCCGGACTTTATTGTAATAAGTGCTGTTGGAAGAGATAGTGTAACTGAGGATGCATTTAATATGGGAGCAGCATATTACATAATGAAACCTTTTGATAATGAGGTACTGGTCAACAGAATACGATACATAAGAAATCAGCATAACAAGACAAATGTTAAATCAATTCCGAAAGAGCCGGTATCTATTACAGATCGAAATCTGGAAACAGATATAACCAATATAATACACGACATAGGAATCCCTGCACATATAAAGGGATATCAGTATCTTAGAGATTCTATTACTCTTTCAGTAAAGAATGCGGAAGTGATAAATAGCGTAACGAAGGTGCTTTATCCAACTATAGCAAGAAAATATGAAACAACTTCAAGTCGCGTAGAAAGAGCAATAAGACATGCTATTGAAGTAGCGTGGAATCGCGGAAATACAGATACGCTGAATGATTTATTTGGGTACACAATTAATTGTGGAAAAGGTAAGCCTACTAATTCGGAATTTATTGCTCTGATATCAGATAAAATCCGTATCCAGTATAATATTAAATAAATAACACACACATTTTTCACATATAATTAGTTGTAAAGCCTTGAAATATCGTGTTTTATATATTATAATTACAAAATCGTAAACGATTTTTAACAATTTTGTAATAATTTTAATTGAGGTATATATGCGTAGGAGAATTTTTAAAGGTTTTGCAGCTATTTTATTGACATCAACTATAACGGTATCGACAGTATTTGCAGTTTATGCAGATGATGTTGATAAATTAAAGCAGCAGAAGAAACAGACAGAACAGGAACTTGATGACCTTCAGAACCAGTGGGCTTATCTGTTACAGCAGATGGATGATTTGGAACTCAAGATGGCTAATAAATCTGATGAAATTGATGTTGCCAATGTTAAACTTAAAGAAGCTGAAAAGGTTCAGGCTGCACAGTATGATGATATGAAGCTTCGTATTAAGTATATGTATGAAGACCAGTCTGTATCATTAGCTGAAGTTTTTCTTACTTCATCAGACATGAGTACAATGCTTAATAAAGCTGTTTATATGCAGGAAGTATATAATTATGACAGAAACAAGCTTGATGAAATGGCTAAGACAGCTCAAGAAATTCAAAATCTAAAAACAGGTCTGGAAAATGATAAAAAGGAACTTGATGAGGCGCAGGCACAGTTGACTGAGAAACAGGCTCTTCTTTACAGTACAATTCAAGAAACACAGGCTAAAGCAGATGATGTGAGCAGCCAGCTTGAATCCGCTGTTAAGAAAGCTGCCGAAGTTGCAGCGAAGAAAGAACAGGAACGTCTGGCAGCAGCCGCCGCCGTTTCAATACAGCAGAATATAGCAACACCGGCTAAAGGAGATTCTTCTGTAGCTAATGGGGTGGTTTCTTTAGCATATTCACTTCTTGGAGTTCCATATGTAAGCGGCGGAAGTTCACCATCAGGTTTTGACTGCTCAGGATTTACTTCTTATCTGTTCAGACAGTATGGAATTAATATTTCAAGATCATCAAGTGCCCAGGCATATGGTGGTACAGCAGTTAACGGACTTGCTAATGCACAGCCTGGTGATGTTATATGTTATCCGGGACATGTTGGAATATATGTAGGTGGAGGACAGATGATTCATGCTAATGTTCCAGGTGGTTCAGTAAGGCTTGTTGGTGTTAATTCAATAGGTATGAGCGTAATTGCCATAAGACGTTACTGGTAATATTCTAATATATGTGATATAATGAGTGCAGTTTTACAAGGACTGCACTTATTTTTTATAAATGCATGAAGAGTATGGGATTATAATTAAGAAGAAATGAGGACTAATGTATGAAAAATGTATTGTTGATTGCATCAGAGGCTGTACCATTTATTAAGACAGGCGGACTTGCCGACGTTGCAGGTTCACTTCCTAAGTATTTTGACAAGACTAAGTTTGATGTAAGAGTAATGATACCTAAGTATACATGTATACCTTGGGAGTATCGTGAAAAGATGGTTTATAAGACACATTTTTACATAGATCTTGCCTGGAGAACACAATATGTAGGTGTTTTTGAATTAGAGTGGAATGGTGTGACATTTTACTTTATTGATAATGAATTCTATTTTGGTGGTAATAAGCCATACAGTTGGATTCATGAGGATATTGAGAAGTTTGCATTCTTTAGCAAGGCTGCACTTTCAGCCCTTCCTGTGCTTGGCTTCAGACCAGATATAATTCATTGTAATGACTGGCAGACAGGTCTTATTCCTGTATATCTTAAGGAAAGATTTTCTCAGGGAGAGTTTTATCAGGGTATCAAGTCTATTATGACTATACATAATCTTAAGTTCCAGGGCATATGGGATCTTAAGAAAGTTAAGGATATTACAGGACTTCCAGATGAATATTTTACATCAGATAAGCTTGAAGCCTATGATGATGCTAATTACTTAAAAGGTGGTATCGTATATGCTGACAGGGTTACAACTGTAAGTGAGACTTATGCAGAAGAGATAAAGACACCGTTTTATGGCGAGAATCTTGATGGACTTATGAGAGCAAGATCTAATGTTTTATCAGGTATTGTTAATGGTATTGATTATGATGAATATAATCCAGAGACAGATAAGAGAATTCCCAACAACTATAATCAGGTAACTTTCAGAAAAGAAAAGTGGAAGAACAAGGTTGCACTTCAGAAGGAACTTGGACTTACAGAGGATAAGGGTAAGTTTATGATTGGGCTTGTATCGAGACTTACAGACCAGAAGGGACTTGATCTTGTAGCATATGTTATGGATCAGCTCTGTGCAGAAGATGTACAGTTTGTTGTTCTTGGTACCGGTGAAGAGAGATATGAGAATATGTTCAGACATTATGACTGGAAATATAATGACAGAGTATCAGCTAATATATATTATTCAGAAGATATGTCACATAAGATATATGCAGCCTGTGATGCATTCCTTATGCCGTCATTATTTGAACCTTGTGGACTTTCACAGCTTATGAGCCTTAGATATGGAACAGTTCCTATAGTAAGAGAAACAGGTGGCCTTAAGGATACTGTAGAGCCATATAACGAATATGAAGGTAAGGGAACAGGATTTTCTTTTGCTAATTATAATGCACATGAGATGCTTGGTATTGTTAATTATGCTAAGGATGTATATTACAATCATAAGAGAGAGTGGAATAAGATTGTTGACAGGGGAATGAAGACAGACTTCTCATGGAACAGTTCAGCTAGAAAGTATGAAGAACTTTATAATTCACTTTAATTAAGTGACAGTTTTGCATTTAACGGTGATTTTCTATAAAAGAAAAAGGAAGCTGCGATAAAAGCAACTTCCTTTTTTAATGCAGGTGGCGGGACTTGAACCCGCACGATGTTACCACCGGCAGATTTTGAGTCTGCTGCGTCTGCCATTCCGCCACACCTGCGCGACTTTGATAGTTTATCATAATAAATCTTAAAAATCAAGTAAAGAATACTTGCGTACATAATAAATTTCGAATATTATTTTATTATTGTATTATAATCCTTTTATGGAGGCGTTTATGGATAACTGTAAGGAAATCCAGAGCAGGATAGAAAGCTTTGAATATGGAAATCTGTCACTTAAAGATGAAGAAGCATTTACCAATCATATTCTTAAATGTGCAGACTGTCGTGAAGAGATGGAGATATATTATATAATTTCATATGGATTAGATGATGATAATGAAAAGGAAATTAAGAATTGCAGATATAGTCAGTACTTAGATGCATTTGATTTTACAGGGCTGGTTGAACAGAAATTAAAAGATAGTGAAGATAAATGTTTATTTTTAAGACAGTGGACTCATTTTACCAGAGTAAGATATATTTTTGTTTCTATAGTTATGATTCTTACAGCCTTGCTTCTTATCATTATTAAATTCTTTTAAAGATGGGAGATTGTTATGAGTGAAAAACTTATATTAATAGATGGACACAGCATATTAAATAGGGCATTTTACGGAGTTCCTGACCTTACTAATGCAGAAGGCATACATACCAATGCGATGTATGGCTTTCTTAATATTTTATTTAAATTTCTTGATGAAGAAAAGCCTGACTATATTACGGTTGCATTTGATTTATCTGCACCGACATTCAGACATAAGGTGTTTGATGGATATAAAGGAACAAGAAAGCCTATGCAGCCAGAACTAAAGCAGCAGGTTCCTCTTATGAAGGAGCTGCTTAAAGCAATGAATATTACAGTTGTCGAGCAGGAGGGATACGAAGCTGATGATATTCTAGGTACAATTGCGAAGGAAAGTGCTGCGAAAGGAATAGATGTATCAATTGTTTCAGGTGACAGAGATTTACTTCAGCTTGCAGATGAGCATATTAAGATAAGAATACCGAAGACAAAGAAAGGCGTAACAGAGGTTGAAGATTATTATCCATCAGATGTATTTAATCTGTATGGAGTTACTCCTCATGAATTTATAGATGTTAAAGCACTTATGGGCGATACATCTGATAATATACCGGGAGCACCGGGAGTAGGACCTAAGACAGCGTCGGCTATTATTCAGAAATATCATAGTCTTGATAATGTTTTTGAACATCTTTGCGAGTTGAAGCCGCCTAAAGCAAAAATATCAATAACTGAGAATGTCGAGCAGATTAAGATGAGCAGATTCTTGTCAGAGATTAAAATCGATGTTCCGATTGATTATAAAGTTGAAGATTCTAAAGCAGGTGATTTCTTTAATGAGAATTCATATGAACTTTTTAAAAAGTATAATTTTAAAAATATGCTAAAGAAGTTTGAGAATACAGATATAATTGCTAAAGACCCTGAATGTTATGAATATTTCAAGAAGATATCTGATTTTGCTGATGTTGAAAATGTATTTAACAAAGCGGTGGATATAGCAGGTGGGATTGAAAAAATCGGACTTTCTATTGTAAGAGAAAATGAACTGACTGCAGTTGGAATAACACTTTCAGATACAGAAATATATTATATCCCGGTATCGGGTTTTGTTACAGAGAGTTATCTTGCAGACCGTCTGTCAGATGTTGTAAGCGTGGCTTCTAACAGAAATATAGCATCTGCCAATATTAAAGATTATCTTGATATATTTGAAAAAGACAAGATAAATGGCTATCCGCTTGTTTCAGAAAAAGCATTTATTGATACTGCAATTGCGGCATATCTGCTTCATCCAAGTAACGAAAGTTATGATTATGAAAGTCTTGGAAGAGAGTTTTTATCATTAACATATCCTTCAAAAACAGAACTTCTGGGTAAATTGTCGATTAAAAAGGCAGTAAATGAAGCAGAAGATAATCTTATTAAGTATGTATGTCTTTCATCATATGCTTATTACAAATGTGCTGATAAAATTACAGAACAGTTAAAGAATGAGAATATGTATGAGCTTTTTGAAACTATAGAAATGCCTCTTATATTTGTTCTTTTTGAAATGCAGCAACAGGGCATAAGTGTTGATAAACAGGCACTTGTAGATTATTCAAAGGTACTTGGAACTAAGATTTCAATTCTTGAGAAAGAGATATATGAAGCAGCAGGCGAAGAGTTCAATATCAATTCACCAAAGCAGCTTGGTGTTATACTTTTTGAAAGGCTTGGAATGCCTAACGGAAAGAAGACAAAGAGTGGTTATTCAACAGCTGCAGACGTACTTGAAAAGCTTGCACCTGATTATCCGGTTGTAAGTAAGATTCTTGAATACAGACAATTAGCAAAGCTTAAATCAACTTATGCTGACGGACTTACACAGTATATATCAGAAGATGGAAGGATTCATGGTACATTTAACCAGACAATAACTGCAACTGGAAGAATAAGCAGTACAGAGCCTAATCTTCAGAATATTCCTATAAGAATGGAGATGGGTAAGGCTATAAGAAAGGTATTTGTTCCAAAGGATGGCTTTGTATTTTTGGATGCCGACTACTCTCAGATAGAGTTAAGAATACTTGCTCATATGTCAGGGGATGAGAAGCTCATTGAGGCGTATAATTCATCAGCAGATATCCACAGAGCAACGGCGGCACAAGTCTTTGGCGTACCGCTCGAAGAGGTTACTGATGAACAGAGAAGAAATGCCAAGGCAGTTAATTTCGGCATTATCTATGGAATGAGTTCGTTTGGATTAAGCCAGGATCTTAGTATTTCAAGGAAAGAAGCTAAAGAATATATTGAAAGATATTTTGCAAGCTATCCGACTATCAAGACATTTATAGACGGACTCGTAAGTGATGCCAAAGAAAAAGGATATTCACTTACAATGTATAACAGAAGAAGAGAAATTCCTGAGATTAAATCTTCTAATTTCATGCAGCGTTCTTTTGGAGAGAGAGTTGCCATGAATGCACCAATTCAGGGAACTGCAGCCGATATTATCAAGCTGGCAATGATTAATGTATATAATGCACTTAAGGAGCATAATCTCAGGTCAAGACTCATATTGCAGGTTCATGATGAGCTTCTTGTTGAGACGGCAGAGGATGAGGTTGATACTGTAAAGCAGATTATGCTTGATGGAATGAAGAATGCAGTAAGCCTTAAGGTACCTCTTGAGGTAGATTTAAAGGAAGGAAAAGACTGGCTGGAGGCACACTGATGAAAGTTATTGGAATCACAGGTGGTGTAGGAGCAGGAAAATCTTCTGTTCTTGCACTCCTTAAAGAAATGTGTTCCTGCGACATTATACAGGCAGACCTTGTTGCAAGAAATATATACCAATCAGGCAATATTGGATTTAAAAAGGTCGTTGATATATTCGGGGAGCAGATTGTAGGAGAGAATGGAGAGATAAACAGACCTCTTCTCGCAGATATTATATTTAAGAACCCTAATAAGAGAATCGTTCTTAACAGCATAATTCATCCTCTTGTAAAACAAGAGATTATTAATCAGATTAATAATCATAAGATAGCAGGTGATGTTGATTACTGTTTTGTTGAGGCAGCACTGCTTATTGAAGATCACTATGATATATTCATGGATGAGATATGGTATATATATGTTTCGGAAGATGAGAGAAGAAAAAGACTTGCTGCTTCAAGAGGCTATTCTGATGAAAAGATATCAGACATATTTAAAAGCCAGCTATCTGATGCTGAGTTCAGAAAGCATGCAGATAAAGTGATTGATAATGGCGCAGATATAGAAAAAACACGCGCCCAGCTTGAGATTATGCTTGGAATATGATACATTTATACATAATTTGTTTATTCTAGAGGTAGGGTATGGATAATACACAGTCAAGAAAAGAGACCCTTGTTTTTGGTCTTGATATAGGAACAAGAAGTATTGTCGGTGTTGTTGGATACATGGAAAGAAACCGTTTTAAGGTTATTGCAATGGCTGAGCAGAAGCATGAGACCAGAGCAATGCTTGATGGTCAGATTCATGATATCTATAAAGTTGGCGATACAATCAGAAAAGTTAAGAATTCTCTTGAAAACCAGCTTGGAAGGGAACTTTCAGAAGTATGCATAGCTGCTGCTGGACGAGTTCTTAAAACTATTAATTCGTCTGCTGAGTATGAATTTGAAGAGGAAACACGGGTTACGCAGGAACATATCTATTCACTTAATCTTCTGGCGGTTGAGAATGCACATAATAAGATTAACGAAAAAGAAGATAAAGCAAGATTTTATTGTGTCGGAAACACCCCTATAAGATATCAGCTTAACGGCTATGATATTAATAATCTTGAGGGGCATAAGGCTTCTAAGATTTCAGTTGAACTTATTGCTACATTTTTGCCGGAAGAGGTAGTTGATGGACTTTATGAGGCTGTTGAATATGCCGGACTTAATGTTGAAAGTCTTACATTAGAGCCTATAGCAGCCATGAATATAGCAATTCCTGAGCAGTACAGGCTTCTTAACATAGGGCTTGTAGATGTAGGTGCAGGAACATCAGATATCTGTCTTACAAAGGATGGCTGTATAATTGCATACGGCATGATACCTTGCGCAGGTGATGAGATAACAGAGTGCATCGCAAAAACTTACCTTGTTGATTTTAATACTGCTGAAAAGATTAAAATGTCTGCAAGCTCTAAGAAAAAAGGGCTTGTAACATTTAAAGATATAATGGGTATCACGCAGAAGGTAGATGCACTTGAAATAAGAAATGCAGCAGCTGATGTTGTGGATGCGATGGCAAAGGATGTTGCAGAAAAGATTATTGAGCTTAATGGCGGTAAGCCTGTAAATGCTGTGTTTGTTGTCGGAGGTGGTGGCAAGATACCAGGTTATACAGAAAGAGTGGCTGATTGTCTTGGAATACCGCACCAGAGAGTAGCAGTAAGAGGTGAAGAAGTACTTACATCAGTTGATTTTCAGGTTGACAATTTCAAGAAGGATTCATTATATGTAACTCCTGTCGGTATATGCACTAATTATTATACGCAAAAGAACAATTTTGTATTTGTTACTGTTAATAAAGAACGAATAAAGCTCTATGATACAAGTAATCTTACAGTTGTAGATGCTGTTATGCAGATTGGCTTCCCTAATGAAAAGCTTTTCCCAAGAAGAGGAGCAGAGATTAACTTTACTGTTAATGGAAAGTCAAGACTTGTAAGGGGAAGTGCCGGGGAAGGTGCAGTTGTTACGCTTAATGGAAGACCGGCTAATCTTCATACTCCGATAGAACAGAATGATATAATAGTTGTAACAGAATCTACAGTAGGAGAACCGGCAAGCATAACAATAGGACAGCTTGAAGAGTTTAATTCCCAGATAACATTTATAGTAAATGATAAAACTATCGTCTGCCCAAGATTTGCATATGTCAATGGAGAGTTAAAGTCAGAGTTCTATGATATTAATGATGGCGATAAAATCCGTATGGAGAATTTCTATACTGTTGCACAGCTTTTTGAGTTTCTTGACTTGGATTATAAGACGCTCAATGTAACTGTTAATAATGAACCAGCAGATAAGAATACTAAAGTATATGAGAACTTTACGGTAAGAACATCTTCATTAGAGGAATATAATGAGAACATTATGGCATCAGAAAAGCTGCAGGAAGCAGAAGAAGTTGATGATAGTTCATCAGAAGAACCGGTTAAACAGCCGGTTAATATAACTATTATAGTTAATGGACAGAGAGTTGTTTTATCAGGCAAAACTAATTATATAGTTGTTGACCTGTTCCAGTTCTATCCATTTGATCTTACAATGGTAAGGGGAAATCTTGTATTCTTACATAACGGAAATGATGCTGATTATTCATCGCCACTTAATGATGGTGATGTTATAGAGCTTCGCTGGGAGGATAAATAATTATGAGAATGATGCCGATTGCCAGTGGAAGCAGTGGTAACTGTATTTATCTTGGTACAGAGGACACACATGTTCTTTTTGATGCCGGAATAAGCAGAAAGAGAATTGAAGAAGGACTTAATACGGCAGGTTTAAGCCTTAAAGATATTGATGCAATATTTGTAACACATGAACATATTGACCATACAAAAGGGCTTGGTGTTATATCAAGAAAAGATGGAATCCCAATCTATTCAACTTCTGGTACAATAGATGGAATTGAACAGATTTCATCACTTGGTAATATTCCAGATGGAATATTTAATAAGATAAATGCGGATGAAGATATTTCAATTGGAGATGTAACAGTCCATCCATTCCGTATATCACATGATGCTAACGAACCGGTTGCGTATACATTTACTCAAAAATGTGCAGATGGCATAAAAAAAGCATCGGTTGTAACTGATTTAGGGTATTTTGATGATTATGTGGTTGATAATCTGACAGAATCTGATATTATGCTTGTTGAGGCTAATCATGATATCAATATGTTACAGGTTGGTCCTTATCCTTTTTATCTTAAGAAAAGAATATTAGGTAATAAAGGACATCTCTCTAATGAGACATCTGGACAGCTTGTCAATTCCCTGCTTCATGATAAGCTTAAGAAAATATATCTTGGTCATTTAAGCAAAGAGAATAACTATGATAAACTTGCTTATGAGACGGTGAAGTTAGAAATTGATATGTCATATAACTCATTCAAATCTTCGGATTTTGATATAGAGGTTGCAAAGCGTGATGTTTTATCAGGTATTTGCGAAATATAACGGGCGCTTACAAGGTGCAGAAAGAGGAAAGCTATGAAAAAATGTGTAATTACTGTTGTAGGAAAAGATACTGTTGGTATTATTGCCAGAGTATGTACTTATCTTGCTGATACAAAGGTTAATATCCTTGATATCTCACAGACTATTGTTTCAGGATATTTTAATATGATGATGATTGTTGATATGTCTGGTTCTACAAAGAATTTTGACAATGTTAATGAAGATCTTAATAAGCTTGGCGAAGATATTGGTGTTGTAATTAAATGCCAGCGTGAAGAAATATTTGACATGATGCACCGTATCTAAGAAAGTGAGGAGACTTAAATACTATGATTAATATTATGGAAGTTACAGAGACTAACAAAATGGTCGAGAAAGAGAACCTTGATGTAAGAACTATTACTATGGGTATTAATCTTCTTGACTGTGCTGGTCCTGATTTAGCTGAGGTTAATGAGAAAATATATAACAAAATCACAACTCTTGCTAAGGATTTAGTTTCAACCGGAGAAGAGATTGCAAAAGAATTCGGTGTTCCTATTGTTAATAAGAGAATATCAATTACACCTATTTCTCTTGTTGGTTCTTCTGCATGTAAGACACCTGAGGATTATGTTACTATTGCGAAAACTCTTGATAAAGCGGCTCATACTGTTGGTGTTAATTTCATTGGTGGTTATTCAGCAGTTGTATCAAAAGGTATGACTAAGAGTGATGAACTTTTAATAAGATCAATTCCACAGGCACTTGCACAGACAGAGCTTATATGCAGTTCTGTTAATGTCGGTTCAACAAAGACTGGTATTAACATGGATGCAGTAAGACTTATGGGCGAGATAGTTAAAGAGACAGCAGAACTTACTAAGGATAAAGATTCTTTAGGATGTGCCAAGCTTGTTGTGTTATGTAATGCCCCTGATGATAATCCTTTCATGGCTGGTGCATTCCACGGTGTTACAGAAGATGATGCAATTATAAATGTTGGTGTCAGCGGTCCTGGTGTTGTTAAATACGCACTTGAGAGTGTAAGAGGAAAGAGTTTTGAGGTTCTTTGCGAAACTATCAAGAAGACAGCATTTAAGATTACAAGAGTTGGACAGCTTGTTGCACAGGAGGCTTCTAAGAGACTCGGTGTACCTTTTGGTATTATTGACCTTTCACTTGCACCAACTCCTGCTGTTGGAGATTCAGTAGCAGAGATTCTTGAAGAAATCGGACTTGAGAGAGCCGGAGCACCTGGTACTACAGCTGCACTTGCAATGCTTAATGATCAGGTTAAGAAGGGCGGTGTTATGGCATCTTCTTATGTAGGCGGACTTAGTGGAGCATTCATCCCTGTATCAGAGGATCAGGGAATGATTGACGCGGTTAATGAAGGTTCACTTACAATTGAAAAGCTTGAAGCCATGACATGTGTATGCTCAGTTGGTCTTGATATGATAGCTATTCCAGGTGACACACCTGCAACAACAATTTCAGGAATTATTGCAGATGAAGCAGCTATCGGTATGGTAAATCAGAAGACAACAGCAGTAAGAGTTATTCCTGTTGTAGGAAAGGGTATTGGAGAGACAGTGGAATTCGGCGGACTCTTAGGTTATGCGCCTATTATGCCTGTTAATAAATTTGACTGTTCTGCATTCGTGAACAGAGTGGGAAGAATTCCTGCACCAATCCACAGCTTTAAGAACTAATTAAGAATTAATATAAAAAATGCACCGGTTGAATCAGATTAATGGTTCAGCCGGTGTATTTTTATATACGTATTATATTCTGTTGCAGTTCATTCTTCATTACATACCCATACTTTTCATATACAGCCTGTGCATATATGTCAGAACATGCAAGGTCAAATATAAGTTCTTTTTTATAATCAGCAGCCTTGGTAATGAAAGGCACATCAAGTTCTTTCTTGATGCTTCCAAGATACTGCTGTCCGGTTTTATTAAAACCTAATAATCTTATATATGGTATATTATTGTATGAATCGGACATGGATTTTCTTATTTCAAGAATTATATGCATAATGCAGCGGCATATTCTTGAATATACTATATTCTTTGATTTAACTTTCATTGCAAATTCTGTGATAGTGTCACTTCCTGTAAATGTACCTGCAAATCTGTTTGCGATGTCCTGACTGATATCTTCATATTCAGCAAGTCTGTCAGCAAAGTCAGTATTATTAATGTTACATATCTGCTTAATAAATAACATTTTATGATTAAATATATTACTGAAATCATCAAGAAATAAAGGACAGCTCTTAGAATTGCTTATTTCTTCATACATACCGGCAGTAAGGTATGTTTTTAATTTGTCATGTTCATCTGACATAAGCATTTTTCTTATTCCAAATGCACTTGCATACTCAGCGGTATCTGTGTCGTCATTGTAGCCAGCACCTTCACGAAGCACCGGATAATATGTCATGTTAAGGTTGTTGTAAAGAATTGCTTTTATATATTCAATTGCAAGAATGTTATTAGAACCTGTAATTATGTCCTTACATTCAGGCAGATATTCCAGAAGGGCAGTCTGTCTTGCCGCAGGGTATGAGAGCCCCTCTACAAGAGCTTTGTTAAGAATTGCCTTATATTCAGGCGATTCTGATATTATAGTACGGCTTATCTTTGCCAGACAATCTGCATTATCAGTTTCAGCACCAAAACAGATTGAAGCGGCTTTCATTTCATTAAGTGTAAGAACTGCACCTTTTGCAAAATTCTCTGCACTTGATAATGCATAGTATACAGGTAGTTCAACAACGATATCAGCACCAGCTTTTAATGCAGCTCTTGTTCTTGCATATTTATCAATTACTGCCGGTTCACCACGCTGCACAAAATTGCCGCTCATAACAACGATAATACAGTCAGCCTGCGAAATCTGTCTTGCTTTATTCATCTGATATACATGTCCTGTGTGTAATGGGTTATATTCTGCAACAATTCCGCATGCTTTCATCTAGTGTCTCCTTTATGTTTTTATTATATTTTACTGAAATCGTACATTTATGTCAAAAATATTGCTGAATTTAGTCAATGTATCGTTTTTAAAACATTTTTAAGTGCCAGACGACCTTGTTTTCGACTAAAAATTGGTATATAATTTTTGTCAGAGTTCAGTATGTTTACTGAAAATTTACTTTTTTATAAGGAGGAGTCATTAATCATGGCATTTATTGACACAATTAAAGAAAGAGCAAAGGCAGACAAGAAGACTATCGTATTACCAGAGTCTATGGATAAGAGAACTTATGAAGCTGCTGAGAAGATTTTAAAGGAAGGCATTGCTAATTTAGTTATCATTGGTACTCCTGAAGAGATCGAGAAGTATGGTAAGGGCTATGACATTTCTGGCGCCACAATCGTAGATCCATTTAACGATCCTAATAAGCAGAAGTATATTGATAAATTCGTTGAGTTAAGAAGCAAGAAGGGTGTTACACCTGAGATGGCTAAGGAACAGATGGAGAAGGATTACATGTACTATGCATGCCTTATGTGTAAATGTGGAGATGCTGATGGAGCAGTATCTGGTGCATGCCACTCAACAGGTAACACAATCCGTCCAGCTCTTCAGTTATTAAAGACTAAGCCAGGTATCAGCTCAGTTTCAGGTTTCTTCCTTATGGAAGTTCCAGACTGCGAATTCGGTGAGAACGGTCTTTTTGTATTCGCTGACTGTGCTGTAAGCCCAGATTATGATTCAGAGAAGCTTGCTGAGGTTGCTAAGCTTTCTTCAGATTCATTTAAGAGCTTTGTAGGAAAGGACGCTAAGGTTGCTATGCTTAGCTTCTCTTCATACGGAAGTGCTAAGCATGACAGAGTAACTATGGTTGCTGATGCTGTTAAGATTGCAAAAGAGAAGTACCCAGATATCACTGTTGATGGTGAGCTTCAGTTAGATGCTGCTTTAGTTCCAGAAGTTGCTGCACTTAAGGCACCTGAGAGCCCGGTAGCTGGTAAGGCTAATACACTTGTATTCCCTAACCTTGAAGCTGGTAACATTGGTTATAAGCTTGTTCAGAGACTTGCTAAGGCTGGGGCTTATGGTCCTGTTCTTCAGGGACTTTCTATGCCGGTTAACGATCTTTCAAGAGGATGCTTTGCTGACGATATCGTTGGTGTAGTAGCTATGACAGCAGTTCAGGCTCAGAATGCATAATTAACATTTTTAAGGAGAATTTTTGTAATGAATATTTTAGTATTAAACTGTGGAAGCTCATCTCTTAAGTATCAGCTTATTAACATGGATGATGAGAGCGTAATCGCAAAAGGTCTTGTAGAGAGAATCGGTATTGAAGGTTCTGTTCTTACACATAAGCCAACTGGAAAGGATAAGTATGTTGTTGAGACTCCTATGAAGGATCACAATATCGCAGTTAAGCTTGTACTTGATGCTCTTCAGGATGCTGAGCATGGCGTAATCAAGTCTACAGATGAGATTGCAGCAGTAGGACACAGAGTACTTCACGCAGGTGAGAAGTATATCGAGTCTTGTCTTGTAACAGAGGATGTTAAGAAGGTTGTAAGAGAGTGCTTCGACCTTGGTCCTTTACATAACCCAGCTAACCTTATCGGTATTGAAGCTGTTGAAGCTGCTATGCCTGGTAAGCCAAATGTAGCTGTATGGGATACAGCATTTGGTGGAACAATGGAGCCAAAGGCTTATCTCTATGCTATTCCTCGTGAATACTATGAGAAGTACGGCGTAAGAAGATATGGTTTCCACGGAACAAGCCACAGCTTTGTTTCTAAAGAGACAATCAAGTTTGCTAACCTTGATCCTAAGACAGCTAAGGTTATCGTATGCCACCTTGGTAACGGTGCTTCAATCTCAGCTTCTGTTGGTGGTAAGTGTGTAGATACTTCTATGGGTCTTACTCCACTTGAAGGACTTATCATGGGAACACGTTCTGGTGACCTTGATCCGGCTATCTTAGAGTTCTTATGCAACCATGAGAACCTTACAATAAGCGAGATGCTCAATATCCTTAACAAGAAGTCTGGTGTACTTGGTATGTCAGGCGGAATCTCAAGTGATTTCAGAGATCTTAATGCTGCAGCTAACGACGGTAACGAAATTGCTAAGGTTACACTTGAAGCTTATGCTTACAGAGTAGCTAAGTATATTGGTGCTTATACAGCAGCTATGAACGGTGTTGATGCCATTACATTTACAGCTGGTGTTGGTGAGAATGCTGCATGGCTTCGTCCAATGGTAGCTAAATATCTTGGATACCTTGGTGTTGAACTTGATGAAGCTGCAAGCGAGAAGGCTTGTGGAGTAGAAGGGATTATCTCTACACCAGAATCTAAGGTTAAGCTTTGCGTAATTCCTACTAATGAAGAGCTTGCAATCGCAAGAGAAACATTAGCATTAGTAAAATAATTGACATATTCGCGAAAAATATTGAATTTAAGTGAATTTGTTGTTGACAAAGACAGGGAGCATGCGTATAATTGACAAGGTGTGGATTAGCGCATGCTTTTCCTATGCATAATAGTATGAATTGGAGACAATTATGCTAATTGATTTAAGAGAGCTTTTATCCGGTTCACAGGATGAAAGAATAGAAAAGGTTTCAATTGAATCAGATAGCTTTGACACTGGAATCGCTAAGTATAGTATACTTGAGAAGCCAGAGTTTGAACTTTGCATTACCAGAATTGCTAAGAATAAGCTTGAGATTAAAGCTGAGAGCTTTGTTGTTCTTGATATTCCATGTGACAGATGTTTAGAGTCTGTTCCTACGAAAGTAGAGTACAGTGTTAATGAAATCGTTGATTTCTCAGACAATGCTGCCGGAGAAGAAGCAAAGGAAGAAAAAGACTATATTGGTGGATACGAACTCGACGTGGACAGATTAGTTTTCGGCGAAATACTTATATCCATGCCGGGTAAGACATTATGTACCCCTGATTGCAAGGGGCTATGTTCTATATGCGGACACAACCTGAATGTTTCAGAGTGTGGCTGTGACCGAGAGTCCCTGGATCCAAGAATGTCTGTTTTCAAAGATATTTTAAAGAATTTTAAGGAGGTGTAACATATGTCAATTTGTCCAAAGAATAAATCTTCAAAGGCAAGAAGAGATAAGAGAAGAGCAAACTGGAAGATGGCTGCTCCAAATCTTGTAAAGTGCTCAAAGTGTGGCGCTTTAATGATGCCTCATAGAGTATGCAAGTCTTGCGGTTCTTATAACAAGAAAGAAATCATCTCTGTTGACTAATTGTTTATTAAAATGTATTTTAACAGGCTGTCCCATTGGGGCAGCTTGTTTTGTTTTATAAAAAAATGTGTTATAATATGTGGGATTTTGATAAAGGGAAGGCTTTTGATTATGAAAGTGAATAAAATACTCGCATTTATGTTTATATTAGAATTATGTATTATCCCATTACAGGGGTGCGGTGCAAAAAGTACAACTGTAGATTCAACAGAAACTCAGGAGACTCAGGCACAGATAGATGATGCTTATGGCAAAGGTCTTAGTTTTACATACAATGATTATGCTGATAATGTGTTATCTTTAAGTTATAATCTTAAGCAGAATGCGGATGGAAGCTGGCAACTGTCTGTCAGCGGACAGAATGCCCATGTAAATGGAACAAAAGTGATATCTGATAATAATGCCAATGGATTTTTCTATTATCTTTTGCATGAAACTAATATAGTCACTTATAAAGATTATAATAAAACAGATGATTCAATAACTTCTGATGTTGCGTGGTGGTTTAATCTTAATATATATTATGACAAGGATTCTATCGTTGCATATGGTTATATGATGCATCCGTCTGATTATGATGATATCAGAGTTCAGATTACTGAATATCTTAATGATTTATTTAAAAATGCTTAAGGTTGCGTTAATTTGATATTCGTAGTATATTTTACAATAGTATTTTAATGATTAATATGAAATGGAGTTTAATTTATGGTAAAAATCGCACTTGACGCTATGGGTGGAGATAATGCACCAGCAGAGATTGTCAAAGGAGCAGTACAGGCTGTTGCTGCTGATAAGGACTGCTTTGTATATCTTGTAGGTAAGGAAGATAAGATTAAAGAATGTCTTAACGGACAGCAGTATGATTCATCAAGAATAGAGATTGTTAATGCTGATGATGTAATTGAAACAGGTGAACCTCCTGTTATGGCTATAAGAAGAAAGAAAGAGTCATCTCTTGTTAAAGCAATGTATATGGTTAAGAATAAAGAAGCTGATGCATTCGTATCTGCCGGAAGCTCAGGAGCAATCCTTGTTGGTGGTCAGACTATAGTTGGAAGACTCCGCGGAGTTGACAGACCACCAATGGCAGCACTTATCCCTACTAAGGATGGTGTTTCACTGCTTGTTGACAGTGGTGCTAATGTAGATGCAAGAGCAACTATGCTTGTACAGTGGGCTGTTATGGGTTCTATATACATGGAGAATGTTGTTGGAATTAAGAATCCAAGAGTTGCAATTGTCAATGTCGGACTTGAGGAAGAAAAGGGTAATTCACTTGTCAAAGAAACATATCCAATGCTTAAAGAGTGTCCTAACATTAATTTTATAGGAAGTATTGAAGCAAGAGAGATTCCTAACAGCTATGCAGATATCATTGTATGCGATGCATTTGTTGGAAACTGTATCTTAAAGCTTTACGAAGGAGAAGCCAAGATGATACTTGGAAAGATTAAGGGCGTTATGATGTCATCATTAAAGACTAAGATTGGCGCACTTCTTATCAAGAAGTCATTAAAGACACAGCTTAAGTCAATGGATGCTTCAGAACACGGTGGCGCTCCTCTTATCGGTCTTAACGGTCTTGTTGTCAAGACTCATGGAAATGCTAAAGCTAAAGAGGTTAAGAATTCATTAATTCAGTGTGTAACATTTACAAAAATGAATATAAATGATAAAATTATTGAGGCGCTCGGTCAGATTCCAGAGCAGCATAATTAAAGATTGAAAGGATAGATATTATGGAATTCGAGAAGTTACAGAATATTATTGCAGATGTACTTAACATTGATAAATCAAAGATTACTCCAGAGACAACATTTGTTGATGATCTTGGAGCAGATTCATTAGATGTATTTCAGATTATCATGGGAATTGAAGATGAATTCGATATCCAGATTCCTGATGATGCAGCTGAATCAATTGTAACAGTTAATGATGCGGTTGTTCAGATTCAGAACGCAACTAATAAATAAACCATACAGATTGTGATGAAAACTAAGAGCATAAGGAGCAAATATTCTTGCATAATTTGTTCCTTATGCTCTTGTTTTCAAAAGTTCGCAGAAAGGTGTATTATGCATAATAAAAATTTATCTGTGTTTATGCAGACTATTGGTTATGATTTCAAAGATATAAGTCTACTTGAAGTTGCTCTTACTCACAGTTCTTATGCCAATGAGCAGAAAAAAGGAAATTGCTGTGATAATGAAAGAATGGAATTTTTAGGTGATGCTGTTCTTGAACTTTCATCAAGTGATTATATATATAAGAATCACGCTGAGATGGCTGAAGGAAAGATGACAAGACTTCGTGCCAGTATTGTATGTGAGCCTACACTTGCTTTATGTGCAAGAGCTATTAAGCTTGATACATTTATAAGACTCGGTAAAGGAGAAGAGCTTACCGGAGGAAGAAGCAGGGATTCTATCGTATCAGATGCCTGTGAAGCTGTTATAGGAGCCATCTATCTTGATGGTGGTTTTGCTAATGCAAAAGAATTTGTTAATAAGTTCATTCTTAATGACCTTGACAATAAGAAACTCTTTTTTGATAGCAAGACTATATTACAGGAAGTTATTCAGGGACTTGGAAAAGAAGTTGATTATGAATTCATCGGTGAAGAAGGTCCTGAACATAACAAACAATTCGTTGTAGCTGCTGTAGTTGACGGGCTTTTTAATATTAAAGGAACAGGCCATACTAAGAAATCAGCATCTCAGAATGCGGCATATGCTGCACTTATCGAGCTTAAGAATAAAGGCTACGATATCAACTCTGATAAGAAATAATAAGTGAGGGGTTATGTATTTAAAAAGTATAGAAGTACAGGGATTTAAGTCATTTGCTAATAAGATAGTATTTGACTTTCATAATGGTATTACAGGTATTGTAGGACCTAATGGTTCAGGTAAAAGTAATGTCGCCGATGCTGTGCGCTGGGTTTTAGGCGAACAGAGTGCCAAGCAGCTTCGTGGTTCTAAGATGGAAGATGTTATATTTGCAGGAACTGAGAACAGAAAGCCGGTTGGTTTCGCATTTGTATCTATAACACTTGATAACAGTGACCATGCACTTCCGGTTGATTACGATGAAGTTACAGTATCAAGAAGAGTATACCGTTCAGGTGAGAGTGAATATCTTATCAATGGTAACTCATGCCGATTAAAAGATGTAACAGAAATGTTTTATGATACCGGTATTGGTAAGGAAGGATATTCTATTATCGGACAGGGACAGATTGATAAGATTCTTTCTGGAAAGCCTGATGAAAGGCGGGAGCTTTTTGATGAAGCCGCTGGAATTGTTAAGTTCAAGAGAAGAAAAGCTACTGCAATCAAGAAACTTGAAAATGAGCGGGCTAATCTTGTCCGTGTTAATGATATTTTATCAGAGCTTGAAAAACAGGTCGGACCATTACAGGTCCAGTCTGAAAAGGCCAAGGAATATCTTGACTATAAAGCTGATTTAAAGAAATATGATGTAAATGCATTTCTTTTGGAATCAGACAGGATAAGCAAAGAACTTGAAGAACTGACAGGAAAGATTGGCATTGCTGATAATGACCTTTCCAATTCAAGAGCTGAGTATGAGAGTACCAAGGCTGAATATGAAGAGGCAGAGGAACAGTTATCTAAGGTTAATTCTGACATTGAGAATGTTAATTCACTTTTATCAAACACTGAGCTTGAAAGCCAGAGACTTAACGGTGAGATTAATGTTATCACAGAGCAGATTAACAGATTCACTGATAACGAAAAGCATTACAGTGACAGAATTACAGCTATTGATAAAGATAAAGCTGCAAAGCAGACCAATGTAGCTGATTTTAAGAAACAGCTTGAAGAACTTTCAACATCAGTAGAAGAGTTCGAGAATAATCTTAAAGCAAAACAGGATGCTGCTGATGTTATAAAGCAGGATATTGATGGAGTGTCAGATCAGATTGAAAGCCGTCAGAATGATATCTATGACAGACTTAATGCCAAGTCTTCTATTAATGCTGAGAATCAGAAGTTTGCAACCATGCTTGAGCAGCTTAATATAAGAAAAGCTGAGCTTAACAGTCGTCTTATTAAAGACAAGAGTGATGAAGCTGAACAGAACATTAAGATTAATGATATCAGTGCAAGATTAGAAGCTGCACAAAAAAATGCTTTGGAAATAGCTGAAAGAATTGCAACCAATAATGATAAGGTAACAGCAATTAAGAATGAAAATGCTGACCTTAATGCACAGCACGATAAGATTGTACAGAATTATCACAGAGAAAAATCAAGGCTTGAATCTCTCATTAACATTACTGAAAGATATGACGGTTATGGCAACAGTATCCGTAAGATTATGGAATTAAAGGACAGCAATTCCGGAATTCTTGGTGTTATTGCAGATATTGTAAAGGTTGAAAGAAAGTATGAAACAGCTATTGAGACAGCATTAGGCGGAACAATACAGAATATTGTTACTGATAAGGAATCTACTGCTAAGGAGCTGATTGCATATCTTAAGCAGAATAAGCTTGGACGAGCTACATTTTTACCTCTTAATGCAATATCAGGAAGAAATACTCTTGAGAAAGAGCCATGTATTAAAGAAAATGGTGTTATAGGAATTGCAAGCAATCTTGTAAGAGTTTCTTTTGAATATGAGAACTTAGCTAAGTATCTTCTTGGCAGAATTCTTGTTGTTGATAATATTGATAATGCGCTCCTTATTGCCAAGAAATACAAGTATAGCTTAAGAATTGTAACTCTTGAGGGTGAACAGCTCAATCCGGGCGGTTCAATGACCGGTGGTGCATTTAAGAATTCAAGTAATCTTCTTGGTAGAAGAAGAGAGATTGAAGAACTTAAGAAATCTGTGTCAGAACTCAGTAAATCATCAACTGAGCTTAAAACTAAGATTGCAGATAACAGGGCTAAGATTACATCTGTAAGAGAACTTATTGATGCAGATAATAAGGCTAACAGAGAGGTGTCTTTAGCTGTTAACACAGAGCAGATGAATCTTAATCAGGCAAAGCAGAAGTTATCTGAAATCAGAATTATATATGATAAAGATAAGGCTGAAACTACTGAAATTGACAGACAGATTAAAGAGATTGATGAGAATAAGAATCAGGTAAGCGGCAGTCTTAGTGCGCTTGATATACAGAATGAAAGCTCAAGAAAAGAAATTGAGAATCTTAACAAACAGCTTGAAGCAAAGAAGGCTGAACTTGATAAGGCTAATGATGATATTGAGAATCTTAAGATAAGATTCAGTTCGGTAGAGCAGAAGACAGCATTTATTCAGGAAAATATTATAAGAATCAATTCTGAAATTGCTGCTCTTGAATCAGAAGAAGCTGATATAAGACAGAGAAAAGAATCTTTATCATCAGAAGTTGAAGATAAGAATGCACAGATTGAAAAGTTAAGAAGTGATATTCATAAAGCGAAGAATCAGATAGAAGACTGCAATACTAAGATTACAGCTCTCCGCAAGGATAGAGATATTATTAATGCAAGCCATAAGACATTCTTTGATAAACGTGAAAAGATTAATGAACAGATTGTTCTTCTTGAAAAAGAAAGTATGCGTCTGCATAACCAGCAGGAAAAGTTAGAAGAAGAGAATGACTCTATAGTAGATTACATGTGGAATGAATATGAGCTTACATACAGCTATGCTGCTGAATTAAGAAGTGAAGAGCTTACTGATATATCTGATATTAAGAAGCAGATTAATATTATCAAAGCTAATATTAAAAAGCTTGGTGTTGTTAATGTCAATGCTATTGAAGAATATAAGGAAGTAAGCGAACGATACAACTTCTTAAAGACACAGCATGATGATATGATTAAGGCTGAAGAGGCTCTTGTACTGGTTATTGATGAGCTTGATAATGGTATGAGAATTCAGTTTAAAGAGAAGTTTGAGGAAATTAAGGTTGAATTCGATAAGGTATTCAAGGAATTGTTCGGTGGTGGACGAGGAACAATAGAGCTAGTTGAAGGTGAAGATATTCTTGAGGCAGGAATTGTTATTATTTCACAGCCGCCAGGAAAGAAGCTTCAGAACATGATGCAGTTATCCGGTGGTGAAAAGGCACTTACTGCAATCGCACTTCTTTTTGCAATCCAGAACCTTAAACCTTCACCATTCTGTCTGCTTGATGAAATTGAGGCCGCACTTGATGATTCTAATGTAGGAAGATATGCTAATTATCTTCACAAGCTTACAAAGCATACACAGTTTATTGTTATTACTCACAGACGAGGAACAATGGCTGCAGCTGACAGACTCTATGGTATAACTATGCAGGAGAAGGGTGTATCTGCACTTGTTTCTGTAGACCTTATAGCTAATGACCTTGACAAGAAGAAGGAGTAAATATGGGATTTTTCAGTAAATTAAAAGAAGGTTTAACCAAGACAAGAGATAATATTGTTTCCGGAATTGATTCTGTTTTCTCAGGATTTTCGTCAATTGATGACGATTTCTATGATGAGCTTGAAGAAACCCTTATTATGGGTGATATAGGTGTTGTTGCAACTGAAGAGATTCTTGACGACCTTAAGAATAAGGTTAAAGAAAATAAGATTAAGAATCCTGCTGACTGCAAGCAGCTTCTTATTGACAGCATTAAGGAAAAGATGAATCTCGGCGAAAATGCATATGAATTTGAGAATCACAAATCCATTGTTATGCTTATCGGCGTTAATGGTGTAGGAAAAACTACATCTGTAGGCAAACTTGCCGGTCTTCTTAAAGCACAGAACAAGAAGGTTCAATCGACCTGAAGCAGGTGGTGAATACCAACAAGT